>Ga0209056_10000008_pt1 | contig 174543 bp, 151 predicted proteins | sample GraSoiAngelo_114_FD_185876 | JGI IMG/M metagenome (GOLD analysis project Ga0209056, IMG submission 185876) | Grasslands soil microbial communities from the Angelo Coastal Reserve, California, USA - 14_0903_13_40cm (SPAdes) (version 2) | ecosystem: Environmental > Terrestrial > Soil >... | reverse complement strand
ATTGACTTAAACAATTCTGAAGGATTTGTCCAGCCTAAACCCTCGGGGAGAATCTGCAAAGGTACCCCCGTTCAACCCCCGTTCAGCCTCCGTTGCACAGAATTGACTCGCACTTTCAATTGCACCCAGAAGTGGGGCGTAAAACTCGCCGGGGACGGAGAGGACACGAGCCGCCTCGCAAAGAACCCGCTTCGGAAAGCGACCAGCCCGTGCCCAGCAAAGAAACGGATTTGACGCGAGACGCACAGAAAGAGTGCGAGCAGGAAACAAAACCTCAAAGGCGGGGGACCATCAGGGCGGGCGGCCACGGAGCGAGGGCTCCGTGACGCGCCGCCGTTCAGGTTGCAGTTCGGGTTGTTTGGTGTGGTCACTGCCGGCTGCTCGGCATCCCTCGCGGATCGCGAGAGTCGAGCGAGAGCGCGTCAGCTCTTCACGTTGATGGTTGCCGGCTTAGACAGCCGGAACGTGAGCGGCGTCTCCGGACGAAGTTTGACGTCGCGTTTCGCCGTAACGAGCGCCACGGTGGTTCCCGCGGCTGCGCCGACAGGTCCACCGATGGCCGCGCCCATTCCGCCTCCGGCCAAAGCGCCAATCAAGACGCCTCCGCCGGCCCCGCCGCCGATCCACAGCAGGTGGTGCTTCAGGTGGCCACGGCCAAGTTCACGGGAAGAGTAGCTGCGAACGGGATAGTTCTGCCCGTCCACGTCCACCGATTGCAGCGCGAGCAGCAATTGTGGACGACCCTTGAATCGTCCCGCTTCCTTGGCTCGACCACAACTCCCTCGGCATGAGCGCCTTTGGGGATGACCGTTTTGCCCTCGATCACCACCGGCTTTGAGACCGTGGCCCGGAAGTGGTGCCCCGGTTTCGTGCCGGTGGACACGGCCTGATCCAGAACCACGTGAATTCGCGTGTGTTCCGGGACGGTGACGGGGTCGGTGCTGTGCCCCCACTTGGCAACGGCGCTACTTGCCAGTGCCGCTGTCAGCAGAACCGCCCCTCCCGCGATGAGGTAGTGCCGCTTGCTCAAGTGCAGCCCGTGTAGCTTTTTCGGCTGCAACTTGCGCATCCGTTGCTTGGTCAAGCCCAGTTTGGTCCAAACCATAGTACCCTCCCATCTTTATTTAGAGGCACCGGGCGCGCCTGAAGCCGCACTCATAAGTGCTTGGAAAGGAATGGGATGCTTTCGCCGCACGGGAATATGGGTGATATTCTTTCAATCCCGGTGAAAATATGCAGTACTGTGAGTACCAAGTGGCAAGCGGGGAAATGGCGTTCCGCTATGGCTCGGCTCGCCGACGCAAGTGGGAAAGCACAGTGCTTGCGCATCGCACTTGGTTTCTTCGAATCATTGTGTTTTCCTAAAAGGGATGCCATGGGCCTAAAGAAACCACACTTCGTCGCTTGGTTGCTTGGCTGCGTTCTGGCCGCGCCGGTGTTTGCCCAGCAACCCACGATCCGTCTTGTGCGGAATCCCGACCCCGCTCCGGACTTCAAGCTCGACACCCTCGAGGGCAAGCCAGTGAGCCTGGCAGAATACAAAAGCAAAGTGACTCTCCTGAATTTCTGGGCCACGTGGTGCGGACCGTGCCGCGCCGAAATCCCCGATCTGGTCGAGCTGCAGAACAAATATAGGGACCAGCTCCAGATCATCGGCCTGGTTGTGGATGACGACGATCCGCAGGCCATCAAGAAATTTGTCGAGCAATTTGGAATCAACTATCCCGTCGCGATTGCCACCGATGAATTGCGCATGGAGTACGGCGGAATCCCGGCGCTGCCTACTTCATTCTTGCTCGATGCGCAAGGCCGCGTGGTGCAAAAGCACGAAGGCTTGCACGATCCGGTTCTTTACGAAGTGGAGATTCGCTCGCTGCTCGGTTTGCCGATTGGCAATGTGAAAGTGGAAACGTTCGACGATACCGGACAGATTTTCTTGAAGCACGCTGACCGCGCCATGCAGCTTCCCGGTGTCGATCTGTCCAAGCTGACGGCGGAGCAGCGAACCGTCGCGCTTCACAAATTCAACGCCGAGTCGTGCACCTGCGGGTGCCAGTACACGCTCGCGCAGTGCCGGATCTGGGACCGCAATTGCGCCGTCAGCAAAACGGCCACGGGACAAATTATTGACGAGCTGCTGGCGCCTGCCCAGCGCTCCGCCGATCCACTTTCGCATGAGAAGCCCGCGCCGCGCGCAACTCCGCCTGCCTCCGCCGAGCCTGCCCCGGCGTCTTCGTCGCCGGTAAAACCCCCCGCTCCGGAAAAGCCGAGCACGCCCACGGCCTCCCGGTCCTGAAGACCTTTCCGCCCGAAAAGCCGCGCAGCCGAAAAATCACATCTAGAAGAATATTCTTTGTTGTCGAGCGACACGAGGATCGCGGCCTTGCTTGCCGAAGGAAGCATTGGGTATTACACTCGCGCGGCCTGGCAGTGGGAGACTTTACGCAATCCATCAGGATTTGTGTCGAGGAGGAAACTATGAATCGTCGAATGGGGTTTGTTGCGGTGGCGTTGCTCGCGGGAGGAATTTTGGCGGCCCGCGGAATATCTTCGCAGGTGACCATGCAGCCGACACGGAAGGTCATCAAACTGGCCGGAGGGCCCGTTTCGGCGCCCTTTAGCGACGCGATTCTGTCCGGGAACACGCTCTATTTGGCGGGGCGCATCGGAATTGATCCGAAGACCGGCAAAGTGCCGGAAAAAGTAGAAGATGAGATTAAACTGTTGCTTGACGGAGAAAAGGAAGTGCTGGCACAAGCGGGGATGACCATGGACGACTTGGTGTACGTGCAGATTGCGTGTTCGGACTTGTCGCTGTTTCAGAAATTCAATCCCATTTACGCGAGCTACTTCACAACCAAAGACTACCCGGCCCGGGAATTCATCGGAGCGGGCTCGCTGCTACTCGGGGGGCACTTCGAATTGATGGCTATTGCAGTGAAGCGATAGCGGGACCCCCAGCCGGCAAATCCCTAAAAGGCACCTCGATCCCCGCCTCCGCAAGCCAAGGGATTGACAGGAGGAAGGGGCGGAGTATAATTAACGGCGTTAAGTAAGTGAGAGGTAGTTCCCATAAAGTGGGAGTGAGGGAACGCAGGGCGCGGCAGAAGAAGTACTTGCGGCAGGAGATCCTGGACGCTGCTAGCGAGCTGTTTGTACGCGACGGCTACGAAAACGTGTCCATGCGGCGCATCGCGGACAAAATCGAGTATTCCCCAACAACGATTTATATCTATTTCAAGGACAAGGCCGAGCTGCTCGAGCAGGTGTGCAAGGAAACGTTCTCAAAGCTGGTGCAAAGGCTCGGCAAGATTATGGAGCAGCCCGGGGATCCTGTCGAACGGCTGAAAAACGGGCTTGTTGCGTATATTGAGTTTGGACTGGAAAACCCGCATCAATACAGGGCCACTTTTATGGTGCCGATTCCGGAGGCATTCGACCGCGAAAAGCATCACCGCATGGACTCGGTAGGGATGCAGGCTTTTTCTTTCCTGACGCGCGGGCTGACCGACTGCATCAGGGCAGGGAAGATGCGAGAAGTGGACGTGGACCTGGCGGCGCAGACGCTTTGGGCGGGAATCCACGGGGTTACCTCGCTATTGATCACGCACCATAGCTTTCCCTGGGCCGGGCGCGAGAAGGTGATTCAGGCAACTGTGGACACACTGGTGGCAGGGCTGGCGGTGTAGCGCGGGAAAATTTTTTGGCATCTGGGTTAACAGTGTTCAGGTAACGAGCGGTGTTACTTTTTGCGAGCGCCGAGCGTCTTGAGGATAGCAGCGAGCTGGGGCGAGCCACGGAACAGGAAGCCGCAGCGGAGCTGAAGCACGGAAATGCGGTTTCTCTCTGGGATGCGCTCGACCGGAAGTGTCCGCGATCAGGGCGAGGAGGAGTAGCGCAATCCTGAGCAGCGATGAGCCGTCAGAACATTCCCAGATTTCCTCCCGTGCAGCTGCTTCGGCCGATGGCGCGCGGACCGGGCGTGCCAGCAAGGTGGGATTTCCCAAGAAAGACAAAGGAAAAGAGATTCGCTGGCGACCTAGATGACCATATATGATCACGTATTATGTGCCACTTTTAGAGCATATGCCCATATATAATCACTGCGAGATACCCAGAAAAGCGGCCTATTTTTTCTAAGCCTCTTATTTTCTGTAGCATATTCGTTCTCATAAAGTTTACCCCAAATGGAGACGCTCATGCATCTAACCACGTCCAACGGGAAGAAACTCATGTTGCGAATTACGACTCAGAAGAAGCGCGGCAAAACGCTGCTAAGCATAGAGGGCCGATTGGCGGGACCGCTGGTTGGCACGCTCGAACAATGCTGGAGGGAGCTGCGGGCCGCGGCACCTGGCGAGAAGCTGCACTTAAATTTGTGCGGGGTGAGCTTCATTGACGCCGCCGGAAAGATGCTGCTCAAAGAAATCCACCGCCAGGGCGGGGAATTGATTGCAGAGGGCTGCCTGAATCAGGCCATTGTCGATGACATTGTGAAGAGCGAGAAGCAAACCAAGAGTCACGGCCGCAAAGAGCGTCCGAAGGGGTCGCACATCGTTTTTTACGTGGTCCTGTTTGCCCTACTCGTGAACCCCGCAACCGTTCGCGCCCAGTCAAGCCCGAAAGCGCAAACCGCTCCAGCCGCTCGGCCAAGCGAGGTGCTGCGGCTGACGCTTGACCAGGCGGTGGCGCTCGGGATCAAGCAGAACCCGACGGCGCAAATTGCCATCTTGACGGCGGCCGAGAGCGAGCAGGACAAAAACATTGCGCGAGCGGACTTGTTGCCGCAACTAAACGCGCGCATTTCCGACGAGGCGCAAAAGATCAACTTGCGGGCGGAGTTTGGCGGCGTGCCTGCTTTCCCCGGACTTCCCAAGACACTCGGACCTTTTCAATTGTTCTCGGCAGGTCCGAGCGTAAGCGCACCGGTGTTTGATTTGACCTTGTGGGAAAGGTATCAGGCAGCGCGGAATACGGCGAGCGCGAGCAGGGCCAACAGCCTATCGACCCGCGAGCAGGTGATTCTGCTGGTGGTCTCGCAGTACATCGGGACGCTGCGGGCGGTGGCGAACGTCCAGGCGTCGCAATCGCGGGTGGAACTGGCGCAGGCGCTCTATGACCAGGCGGCGGACCTGCAGAAAGAAGGCGTGGGAACGGGAATCGATACTCTGCGCGCCAATGTGGAACTGCAAAACGAAAAGCAGAGGCTGCTTGAAGCGGAAAACGATCGGGAGACTTCTCTTTATGGCTTGAGCCGGCTGCTCAATTTGGATCCCCGGCAGAAGATCGAGTTGGCCGACTCGCTGCGTTTCTTTGAGACGCCACAGCCCGATGTCGAGGCCAGCATTGAAGAGGCTCTCGAAACCCGGCCGGAGTGGAAAGCGCTGGCTTCGCAAATCAAAGCCGCGGCGGACCAGAAAAAAGCCGCCCAGTATTTGCGGCTGCCGAGCGTCCGGTTCGACGGCGAGTTCACTTACGTGGGGAATTCAGGGAGCACCACGCTGCCGACCTATACCTACGAAGGAAGCGTGAATTTACCGCTGTTCACCGGGGGGAGGATCCACGCAGAAGTGGCGAGCGCGGAGCTGGAAATCCGGAAACTCCAGGAACAGCGCGCGGATTTGCGCAACCAGATCGCGCTGGATGTGAAGACCGCGCTGCTGAATCTGGATTCGGCGCGCAGCGAAGTGCAGGTGGCAAACCTGGGTGTGCAACTTTCCAAAGAGGAGGTCGATCAGGCACGCGACCGCTTCAAAGCGGGCGTGGCGAACAACATTGAGGTGATCCAGGCGCAGGATTCACTGTCCCGCGCGAACGACAATCAGATCGCGGCGCTTTACCGGTTCAATCAGGCGCGAGCGGATCTGGCCCGATCGATCGGGCAGATGGAAAAAGTTTACGCCAGGTGACACAGGGGGGGCGATGAGCGTCGAGATAGAAGTCGGACTGGAGAATGCAGCGAGGGCGCCGAAGATAACCGAAGAGCTGCCTTTAGAAGAAGCTCCGAAGGGCCTGGCCAATCCGAGAACAAAACGGCTGCTTTTTGGCGCAGGAGCGGTGTTGCTGGCCGCCGCCGTGGGATTGTTCCTCTATTACCACAACCGCGAGTCGACCGACGACGCGCAAGTGGATGGACATATCACCCCGATGGCCTCGAAGGTGTACGGGCGGGTGGCGGAAGTGCTGGTCGACGACAACCAGCACGTGAAAGCCGGCCAAGTGCTGGTGAAGATCGATCCGCGCGACTACCAAACGGCGGCGGACGAGGCGAAGGCATCCCTGCTGCTCGCAGAAAGTGAAGCCAGGTCCGCGAGAGTGGACGTGCCGCGGACGCGGGAGAACGTCTTGAGCGGAACAACGAGCGCAGATGCGCAACTTCTGGAAGCACAGGCCGATTTGGCACGCGCGCAAACCACTTATGAACAGGCACAAACCGCAGATCTGGCGTGGGCGCAGGCAAATGTGGAGAAGAGCCTGGCCAACGCCGAATTGGCGAAAGCGGACCTGGCGCGGTATCTGCCGCTGATGGAAAAAGGCGAAATCTCGAAGCAGCAGTACGACGCGGCGAAAGCCAACGCCGACGCCACCGCGAGCGCGCTCAGGGCGGATCGCGAGAAGCTGGCGCAGGCACAGCGCAATGTGGACGTGGCCAAGGCGCAACGCGAAGCCGCCAAGGCGCGGGTTGAGCAAGCGAAGGCGGAAGTGGTTTCCGCGCATGCGAATGTGAAGCAAGTGAGCATGAAGGCCGCGGATGCTCAGGCGAAGATCGCCAAAGTGGAGCAAGCGCGCGCAGCGTTGGAGGCAGCGCAACTGAACTTAAGCTACACGGAAATCACCGCACCGGTGGATGGCGTGGCGACCCACAAGCAGGTCGAGCCGGGACAGATCGTGCAGGCCGGGCAAGGGCTGCTGGTGGTCGTGCCGCTCGAGAGCGTGTGGGTGACGGCGAACTTCCGGGAAACGCAATTGAAGGACATGAAGCCGGGACAAAAGGCGGAAGTGAAAGTGGATACCTATGGAAAAACGTTCAGCGGGCATGTGGACTCCATCGCCGGAGCGACGGGGTCGGTGTTGAGCCTGCTGCCGCCGGAAAATGCGACTGGCAACTTCGTGAAAGTGGTCCAGCGCATTCCGGTGAAGATTGTTCTCGATCGGATTCCGTCCGAGCAGGCCGTGCTGCGACCTGGAATGAACGTGGACGCGACGGTGATCACGCAGTAAGCGGGAATAAAGCAGGGGAGCAAAACGGTCGTAGGTTGAATAAAAGCGCAGAAAGAGCCAGAGCTCGAACAGAACGAGATGAGAGACAAGATTCTATCCAAGCTGAGGATGCCGGACGGGACGATCAACCCCTGGGTGATCGCGCTGACGGTGACCCTGGCTACGTTCATGGAGGTGCTGGACACCTCGATCGCAAACGTGTCGCTGCCGCACATCGCCGGCAATCTGTCGGCCGGCGAAGATCAGTCAACCTGGGTGTTGACGTCCTACCTGGTTTCGAACGCGATTATTCTGCCGCTGTCGGGCTGGTTTTCGGGGCTGTTGGGGAGGAAGCGGTTCTACATGCTGTGCGTGGCGCTGTTCACGGTGAGTTCATTTTTGTGCGGGCTTGCACCGAGCCTGAGTGTGCTGGTGCTGTTCCGGATTCTGCAAGGCGCGGGTGGAGGTGGCTTGCAGCCGAGCGAGCAGGCCATTCTGAACGACACCTTCCCGCTCGAGAAGCGCGGCATGGCCTTTGCCGTATATGGCATAGCCGTGGTGGTGGCGCCGACGATCGGCCCCTGGCTGGGCGGCTGGATCACGGACAATTTCTCCTGGAGATGGGTGTTTTATATCAACGTGCCGGTGGGAATCGTTTCCCTGCTGCTGACGAGCCTTTTGGTCAGCGATCCGCCGTACATGAAGAAGGCAAATCTGAGGGCGGGATTTCGCATCGACTATATCGGCATCGGGCTGATCAGCCTCGGGCTTGGCAGTATGCAGATCATCCTGGACAAAGGACAGCGGGATGATTGGTTTGCTTCCGACTTCATTATCGGTTTCTTCGCCTTGATGCTGGTGGGGATTATCGCGGGAATCGTCTGGGAGTGGCGCGAGAAGGAGCCGGTGGTGGATTTGAAGATGCTCAAGGACCGCAATTTCGCGATTGCCACACTGGCGATGTTTTTCCTGGGCTTCGTGCTGTATGCCAGCACGGTGCTGATCCCGCAGCTTCTGCAGCAGTTGCTGGGTTACACCGCGCAACTGGCGGGCATGGCGCTGTCTCCTGGCGGAGCGGTGATCATGTGCATGATGCCCATCGTCGGGATTCTGGTCTCCAAAGTGGATACGAGGATCCTGATTACTTTTGGCTGCCTGGTTTCCTCTTTGGCGTTGTTCGTGATGGCGGGCTGGGACCTCGGGCTGGATTTCCGGCACGCGGTCCAGGCGCGCATGCTGCAGGGGTTTGGGCTGGCGTTTCTGTTCATTCCGATTAATGTGGCCGCCTTCGCGTTCGTGCCCAAGGAAAAGACCAACATGGGCACGGGGATCATCAACCTGGCGCGCAACGTCGGCGCCAGCGTGGGAATTGCGTTTGTGACGACCATGCTGGACCGGCGCGCACAATTTCACATCGCGCGGCTGACCGAACGCGCCAACGAATTGAGCGGGGCCTATCACCAGGCGCTGCACGGTATCGAGTCGAGGCTCGTTTCCGTGGGCTCGACGGCGGCGCATGCCAGCGCGCAGGCGCAAGCGATGGTTTACGGCACCATCGAGCGGCAGGCGGCGATGCTGGCGTTTCTCGACGATTTCAAAATGCTGGGCATCGTGTTTTTCGCGGTGATTCCAATTCTGCTGCTGTTGAAGAAGCCAAGAATGCGCGGCGGCGGAGTGCCGGTGCATTGAGGAAAAGAGTTTTTTCAAGGTGAAACGTCAAAGTGATTTCACGGGACGGGGGGACGACCATGGCGACACAAGCAGTTGTGGGAATACAAGGCAGTGAAGAGAAGCTGATTCGCGCGGGACAGCGCGGCGATCCTCAAGCGGTGGAAACGCTCTTCCGCCGCTACCAGCGTCCGCTGTTCCAGACGGCCCTGCGCGTGCTCGGCAATGCCGAAGACGCGGAAGACGCATTGCAAGATGGGCTGCTGTCGGCGTATCGCAACCTGAAGCGTTTCGAAGGGCGCTCGCAGTTTTCGACCTGGCTCACGCGCATCGTGATCAACGCGGCGCTCATGCGGCGGCGTAGCGCGAAGGCGCGGCCGGCGGTTTCCCTCGACGAACCGCCGCGCGAGGATGAATTGCCGGCAACCGAGCGCTTTGCCGACGACGGCTTGACTCCCGAGCAGGTTTTCGCGAACACCGAAATTCGCGAGATGCTCAGCGAGAATCTCGACCAGCTGTCGCCGCTGCTGCGCACGGCGTTCGTGCTGCGCGAAGTGCAGGGCTACTCGACGGGCGAAGCCGCAAAGAAGCTCGGCGTCACCGAAAACACGTTGAAGGCGCGGTTGTGGCGCGCGCGTCATCAGCTTGCCGAGCGGCTCGGGCGGCGCTTGCGGCGAATGCGCGATGACATAACCGGCGGCGGCATGGGCGATGCGGAATGCAGCTACTGCTGAGCGTGCGGTAAAGGACACCAAGGATGTGAGCGAGGAGGGCCGGCCATGCGTCGGCCTTTCTTATTTTGTGGAAACCTCGACTCCCTCGGCTCTTTTTCAGCGAGAAGCCGCGGCGTAGCGTCCGAGCACGCGCAGTTCGCTGGTGGCTTTGCGCACTTCGGCGAGAGCGTGGTCGAGGCTGGCGGCCTCTTCGGCTTCCAGGTCAATGAAGAATTGGTATTCCCAGGGGCGGCCGTGAATAGGGCGGCTCTCGATTTTGAGCAAGTTTACTCCGTGCTTGGCAAAAGGCCCGAGAGAAGCAAGCAGGGCGCCGGGACGATGCGCGAGGCGCATGGCCAGGGAAGTTTTGCGGGCTTCGGCGGATGGCCACCCCCGAGCCTCTCTGTCCGGCACCAGAAGAACGAAACGCGTGAAATTCTCGGGGTTGTCCTGGATGCGTTCGGCAAGAATCACACCGTGATAATGTTCCGCGGCGCGGCGCCCGGCAATGGCAGCGCGAGATTTATCTCCGGAAGAAATCATCTCGCGGACGCTGCCGGCGGTGTCCTCGGCTGGAACGCGCTTCCACTTCGCATGGGCGGCAAAAAAACGCTCGCACTGCGCCAGCGCCATGGGATGGGAGGCCACCGAACGGATGTCGTCCAGGGAAGCGCCCGGGAGAGCGATGAGCTGCATTTCGATCGGCAAAATGGTTTCCGCAACGATGGCGAGCTGGCTTTCCAGGAGCAGATCGAACACGCGCACCACGGAACCTGCGAGTGAGTTCTCGACCGGGGCGAGAATGGCGTCCGCAGCTCCTTCTGCGATCGAGCGAAAGATGGCCTCGAAGGTGGCGCGGGGCACCGTGGTTATAGACTCGCCGAGAAGTTGAATCGCAGCGGCTTCACTGAAGGCGCCGGGCTCTCCTTGGAAAGCGACGCGAATGGTTTTGCGATCGGTTGTGATCATGGCTATGCGATATCTTGCAATAGGCCGCCGAAAACTGAAAGCCGAGGCGCCCGCAGCTCAAGCAGCGCATTCGCCAGGCTCCTTGCGGCGCAGAAGTGCTTCACGAATTTGGAGTTTTGCCGAGGATCTCACGGTGAATCCCGTGCGCAGGGAAAAGCGGGCAAGGCTATAATTGCACCATACCCAGAGAGAGGTGTCCCCATGAAGAGGCCCGAGACCGGAGAATTCGCGGAATATTACGCGAAGTACATTGCGAAGGTACCCGGTACGGATGTCTTGAGCATTTTAGAATCCGAGCGGCTGCAGATGTCGCGCTTGTTCACCGGACGCTCCGAGCGCGACGGGAATTTCCGCTACGCGCCCGGCAAATGGACGATCAAGGAAGTTCTCGGGCACATCTCGGATACCGAGCGAATTTTCACGTACCGGACGCTGCGTATCGCCAGGTGCGATCAGACGCCGCTCGCCAGTTTCGAGCAGGACGACTTCGTGAACAACGGGGGGTTTGCCGCGAGGGCGCTCGCGGACCTTGCGGAGGAGTTTAACGCGGTGCGCGGAGCCAGCGTCGCGCTGTTTCGTTCGTTCAACGACGCGGCATGGTCGAGACGCGGCGTGGCCAGCCAGAAGGAAGTGACGGTGCGGGCGCTGGGCTTCATCACCGCCGGACATCAAATTCACCACCGCATGGTTTTGGAAGAGCAGTACTTCCCGGCGATTCCCCGCGCTTGAAATTCCGAACGGGCAATCAGCGTCGGATGCGAGAGCGGCCCTAGAAGCTCGCTGGCAGGTTCGTTGCGCATGATTGGCTGGGGACATTCGCAAAAGCAGTTTCCAGCCGGCGCGGGAGAGGCGCGTTTGTCAAAAAAGGGTTGGACACGCGCGGGGCCGGGCTCTGCAAGGAGGCACGACATGACGCTTCAAACCGGGCGAATTGATCTTGCTATAAAGCGTGCTGCGATCGATACCCAAAGTTTCCGCCGCATGGGTTAGGTTCCATCCTGACTCTTTGAGGATGCGCTCGATGTGCGCCCTGGCGACGTCAGCAGCTAAATGGTCACGCCATTCGCTGCCGCCCCGAACTGCTGTGGACCTCGGCATTTACCGGCTGTAGGATTTCTCGACACCGAACGCCGGCTTTTTCCACACCGATGGCGAGCTCAAGTGAACGGTTAAGCGCGTTACAAATACAGAAGATGCAATGACTGCAATGACAATGACACAATGACCAGGCTGGTTGCGACGGCGGCAAGTGACTGTTAAACTTTGATGTTTGTTGGAAGGTAGCCGTCTGCGCTGGAAGTGCGGACGGCTTTTTGTGCGCCTTTTCCTGCGTTCCAGAAGGCGTCCGCGGGGGCACGGACCTTCGGCACCCGATCTTAGCGGCCTGATTCCCTCGAGATTCGTTCGAGCCTAACGCGGTGAGAGCACACTCCCCTCACCGACCTGGCCCCCCACGGAAGGAGACTACGAGTGGCTAAGTACGATGTGGCGATCATCGGGAGCGGTCCGGGCGGTTACGTTGCTGCGATTCGCGCGGGCGAACTTGGCCTGAAGACGATTGTCGTCGAGAAGGACCCGTTCCTGGGCGGCACCTGCCTGCACGTCGGCTGCATTCCCACCAAAGTGTTGTTGCATCACGCGGATATCTACGACCACATCAAAAATGGCGCTGAATTGGGTTTTGAAATCAGCGGGGTGAAGATCAACTGGGCCAACGTGCTGGCGCGCAAAGAAAAAATCGTCAACAAGCACGCCAAAGGCATCGAGTTCCTGTTCAAGAAGAACAAGGTCGAGTGGGTGCAGGGCTGGGGCCGCTACGAGGGCCCGGGAAAAATCAGCGTCGAGAAGGACGGCAAGAAAACCACGATCGAAGCGGCAAACGTCCTTCTGGTAAGCGGCTCGGAAGCCAAGTCGCTTCCCGGAATCGAGCCCGATCACAAGACCATTCTCACGAATCGCTCGATATTGGAACTTCCGGAAATCCCGAAATCCATGATCGTTGTGGGTGCCGGTGCGGTGGGCGTCGAGTTTGCCTCGGCTTACAATTCGTTTGGGACCCAGGTCACCATTCTGGAAGCACTGCCGCGCACGGTGCCGCTCGAAGACGAGGAGATTTCCGCGGAACTGACCAAGGCTTTCCAAAAAAAAGGGATCCAGATTTTCACCGGATCGAGCGTCGAGGCCGCGAAGAAAGACGCCAAAGGCGTGACCGTGGCGTTTAAAGATAAGGATGGGAAGTCGCAAACGCTGCCGGCGGAAAAGCTGCTTCTTGCCGTGGGGCGGAAGCCGATGACCGACGGCTGCGGCCTGGAAAAGTCACAAGCCAAGCTGGAGCGCGGGTTTGTGCAGGTTGGCGACTATATGGAAACCGCGGAGAAGGGACTATATGCCATCGGCGACATCGTCCTGGGACTGCCGCAACTGGCGCACGCTGCCATGATGGAGGGGATCATCGCGGTAACGCACATCGCGGGCAATCCGGTGCAGCAAATTGTAAAGACGCGCATTCCCAATGCCACTTATTGCGAGCCGCAGATCGGCTCGATTGGGCTGACCGAAAAGCAGGCGCGCGACGCAGGATACACGGTGAAGATCGGCAAGTTTCCGTTCGTGGGCAACAGCAAAGCTACCATTCTCGGGAGCCACAACGGGTTCATCAAAGTGGTTTCCGATGGAGCTTATGGCGAGGTGCTGGGGATTCACATTATCGGGCCGCTGGCCACCGAGATTCTGTCGGAGGCCGCCGCAGTACTGAATCTCGAGGGTACCATCGACGACATGATGAATATGATTCACGCGCATCCTACGGTCTGGGAAGGGATGGGGGATGCGTTTGCGAGCGTGCGTGGGTTACAGATTAACGTTTGAGACTCCCCACGCCTAAACGGCGGGGGATTCTTTGGAGTTACAAGCAATTGCTTGCTCGTCTCCAACGATGGTTCCAACTTCACGGGCGCGCCCCTAAGCTTGCGCTTAGGTCTTATCGTGCCTCCACAGGCAGATGCCGAGCGTCCCTCGGCCAGGGCAAAGTGTACGACGCGCGCTTTTGCCTTGTCAACGGAGCCTTATATCCCCATGCCTCAAGGGCAGGTGCTCTACGGCTCTGCTGGGTAGCGACCGGGGAATACCTGCCGGTCAACCGGCGTTCGCATCGGTCTTCGATCGCCAGTATGCACATCCCCGTGAGGTCTGATCTTTAAACTGAGAACTGAGTCGTGCGAAGTTGCCATGAAGCAAGGATTACAAGTGGATTTGGGGCTTGTTGCTTACGCCGAAGCGTACGCGCTGCAGAGGCGTATCGTCGCCGCGCGAAAAGCCGACGCCATCGAAGATGTTTTTCTTCTCTGCGAACATCCCCACGTCCTCACCCAAGGCCGAAACGGAAGGCGAGAACACTTGCTTGTGAGCGAGCATGTCCTGCGGCAAAAAGGCGTGGAGTTTCATGAGTCCAGCCGCGGCGGGGACATCACTTATCATGGACCGGGCCAAATCGTTGGCTATCCTATCTTCAACCTGGGCGCCATCCGGCGAGACGTGGTCTGGTACGTGCGCATGCTGGAGGAAACCATGATTCGCACGACAGCCGAGTTCGGGATTGCGGCCAAGCGCGTCCTAGGGAAAACCGGAATCTGGGTGGACAGCGGAAGTACGGAAGAAAAGCTAGGCGCGATCGGCGTGCACCTCAGCCGCTGGGTCACATCGCATGGATTCGCGTATAACGTCTCAACCGATTTGCGGTTTTTCGACCTGATCGTGCCGTGCGGGATTGCGGATCGCAAAGCCACATCTCTCGAGAAATTGTTGGGGCGTGCGGTGGAGGAATCAGAGGTCGCGCCGCGCCTTGGCGAGCATCTGGGAGAGCTGTTCGGCCTGGTGTTGAGAGAAACTTCCCCAAAAGCATTTCTCGAGAGACTCGAGCACGCCGAACAGGCCGTCGCGGCTGAGGCCTAGGAAATGGGAGCAGCGATGAAAAAGTCAATGCCCCGGGAATTGACGCGCCAGCAGTACCTGGACCTGTATTACTACATGCGGCTGAACCGCGCCGTCGAAGAGACGATGGTGAAGCTCTTCCGGCAAAACAAAATTGTCGGCGGGCTTTACTCGAGCCTCGGCCAGGAAGCGATTTCCGTTGGAACCTGTTACGCGCTCGAGAAAAAAGATTGGATCGCTCCGATGATTCGCAATATCGGAGCGCTTCTGGTCAAGGGCGTGCCGCCGCGCGACATTTTCATGCAGCACATGGCGAAATACGATTCGCCGACCAAGGGCAGGGACGGCACAAGCCATTTCGGCGACCTGGACAACCTGCACATCGTTTCGCCCATTTCCATGCTCGGCGATTTGATTCCGGTGATGGCCGGCGTGGCTATCGGGGGGCGCTACCTCGGACAAAAGATTGTAGCCATGACCTGGATTGGAGACGGCGGCAGCTCGACCGGCGTGTTTCACGAAGGGCTGAACTTCGCGGCCGCGCAAAAGGCGGCTTTCGTCTTGATTCTTGAAAACAATCTTTGGGCGTACTCGACGCCGGTCGGCCGGCAGGTCCCGCTCGAGAACCTGGCCGATCGCGCGACGGGTTATGGAATGGATAGTTACATCGTGGACGGAAACAATGTTGTGGCGGTCTACAAGACGGCCCGGGAGGCCGTCGAGCGGGCGCGCGCCGGCGAAGGGCCCATCCTGATCGAAGCCAAGACGTTTCGTCGGCTCGGCCATGCCCAGCATGACCCCGCGGAATACGTTCCGAAAGAGATGCGCGCCTACTGGGAAGCGCGGGATCCCATTGCTCTCTACGAAAAATTCCTAACCGGCGAAAAACTTCTCGACGCCCCCGTCAAAAAAGAGATCGACGAAAGACTGGAAACCTTGCTCGAGGCCGAGCGCGAATTTGCGGAAAACTCTCCCATGCCTCCCCCCGAATTTGCCGAGGGCGGTGTCTACTGCACCGGCGACGATTGCCACAAGATTCAGGCCAGGTGGGAACGGCCCATTGCCGAAGTGACACCGCCGAAATCCAGTGTCAAGGCGGTATGGACCGTTCCAGGCTTCGGCTCGGGCAAAGGTTCAGGCGGTGTGGATGCTGCGATTCACTTTGGCGATGCGCCGGCGGTCATGGACAAGCCGGCAAACAACGGCCGGTCTGCCAAAGCGGCGGCGAAGCCCGCGGCCAAGACCGCACCGAAGAAAGCTAAAGCCGCGGCTGCGGGCGCTTCGCGAAAGGCGCGGAGGTAGGCATGGCTGGCGGAAACGGGGCCGCAACCAATGGATTCGCATCGGGCGGTAGGCAAGTCACTTTTCTTGAGGCCATTCGGCAGGCCATGTTTGAGGAGATGGAGCGCGATCCCACGGTCCTGCTGATGGGCGAAGACGTCGGCGTCTACGGCGGCGCGTTCAAGACCAGCGAGGGCTTGCTCGAACGGTTTGGCTGGGAGCGTGTGATTGACACGCCCATCAGCGAGAGCGCCATCATCGGCGCGGCATGCGGCATGAGCTACGTGGGGCTGCGTCCGATCTGCGAGATGCAATTCATCGATTTCATCGTTTGCGCGTTCAACCAGATCACCAATTTCCTGGCCAAGGGGCATTATCTGTGGAATGCGCCGGCGCCCATAGTGATTCGCGGGCCGTCCGGCGGAGGGGTGCACGGCGGACCGTTCCATTCGGCGAACCCGGAGATGTATTTCGTGCACACCCCGGGACTCAAGGTGATTTATCCGTCGACGCCGTACGATGCCAAGGGACTGCTGAAGGCCGCCGTGCGCGATAATAACCCGGTGCTGTTTTTCGAGCATAAGTTTCTCTACCGGCGCATCAAGGGAGAAGTGCCCGCGGAGGACTACACGGTTCCCATTGGCAAGTCCGTGGTTCGCCGCGAAGGCCGGCACCTGACCATCCTTTCCTACGCCGCGATGATGCACGCGTCACTGGAAGCCGCGGACGCCCTAGCGAAGGAAGGGATCGAAGCGGAAGTGATCGATCTGCGCACCTTGTTGCCGCTCGATGAAGAGTCGATTCTGAGTTCGGTGAAGAAAACCAACAAATGCCTGGTCGTCCACGAGGACACGAAGACTGGTGGCATCGCGGGTGAAATTGCGGCGCTTCTTTGCGAAAAGGCGTTTAGCGACTTGGATGGCCCGCTCGTGCGCGTGACGGCATTGGACACGCCGGTGCCTTATGCACCAACGCTGGAGGAATATTTTCTGCCCAACGCGAAAAAGGTTTTTGCCGCTGCGAAGGAACTGGCGCGGTATTAGGATGCTAGGGAGAAGAGGAGAACGATCATGGCAGTTGACATCGTGATGCCCCAGATGGGTGAAAGCATTTTCGAAGGAACCATCACCAGGTGGCTCAAGAAGCCCGGCGACAAGGTCGAGCGCGATGAGCCGCTGTTTGAAATTTCAACCGACAAGGTGGACGCGGAAATTCCTTCGCCCTCCGCCGGCATACTCAAGGAAATCAAAGTCGGGGAAGGGCAGACCGTGCCGATTCAGACGGTGGTCGGGGTGATTGACGCGGCGGGCTCGGCGGTCGCCTCCGCTAGTACCCCGGCTCCTGCAAAAGCACCCGCTCCGGCAAAGGCCCCTGCCGCCGTTCCGGCGGCAGCTCCTGCGCCAAGGCCCGCGCCCGTCGCTGCGCGACCGGTACCAGCCTCCGCCCCGTCGGCGCCGCACGATGGAGGGCGCATTCATAGTTCGCCGCTCGTCCGCCGTATGGCCAAAGAACATGGCATTGATCTTTCGACCGTGCAAGGAACCGCTGCAGGAGGGCGCATCAGCAAACAAGACATCGAAGCAGTCATTGCGGCATCGGGAGGCGCGCCAGCAGCCGTCCCCTCGGTCGTTTCGATTCCCGCGGCGCGGCCGGTTCTAGTGCCCGCGGCGCCCGCTCCGGTCACCGTGGCTGCTCCCGGAACGCCCGGCGTGCAAGCTCATGTGGCGCTCGAAACCGCAGTGCCGCGTGAGAGGATTTACTTCGGGAATTACGAAGTCCAGTCGATGAGCACCATGCGGCAAAGAATCGCCGAGCACATGGTGGCGTCGAAACGCGTTTCCGCGCACGTTTATTCCGTCGATGAAATTGACATGACCAAAATAGCGGTGCTGCGCGCCAAGTCGAAGGAGGAATTCGAAAAGCGCTACGAGACCAAGCTGACCTTTATGCCGTTTTTTGTGAAGGCGGCGGTGGCGGGTCTGCGTGCGTTTCCGACATTGAATGCTTCGCTCGACGGCACCAACATCGTCCTACACAAGGACATCAACATCGGCATCGCCGTAGCCCTCGATTGGGGCCTGATCGTTCCGGTGGTGAAAAACGCGGACGAAAAAAACCTTCTCGGCATCCAGCGCACGATGAACGACCTGGCCGAGCGCGCGCGCTCGAAGAAGCTGAAGCCCGAGGAAGTCCAGGAGGGCACGTTCTCCATCACCAACCCGGGAGTTTTCGGGGGACTGTTCGGTCTGCCGGTGATCAGCCAGCCGAATGTGGGCATCTTGGGCCTCGGAGCCATCGAGAAGCGGCCGGTGGTGGTCGATGACGCCATTGCCATCCGCTCGATGTGTTACGTCACGCTAAGCTACGACCACCGCGTGGTCGATGGCGCCATCGCCCACCAGTTCCTGCACAAGGTCAAAGAGACGCTTGAGAACTGGTCGGAGCCTCTGCTCTAAGCGAACCGTGGTCACGGGTCAGTCGTGACAAGAGAACCGAGCGAAATGCGAGGCGCCTCACTTGAGCGGGCAAGCGGGTCTTGCGGTGTCCCCGCTTTCGAGACTTGCCAGGAGAGCGCGTCTGCCAGCGGGCTTAGCTCGTTGCCCCACCGATGGCGTGCTGTCCGGAATTGGGACGGGCGTTCCCGCAAACGGGCAGCCAACTCCCGTTCAAGAAAGCAAATCTCGAAGCAAATAGCTAAATGTGAACAGGTTAGCGCGATCTACCGGCTGGCGCACCGCCTGCGTCTAAGGGGCAAGCTATCCCGAGGGAAACCGCTCGATAGCGACTGTGAGGTAAGGGCTAATGATCGCAACCGAGACAGCCACCGATTCTGAGACGGCCGAACGCCGAATTCTCATTGCCGACGATCAGAAGGACGTGCTGGATGCTTTGCAGTTGCTTCTCAAGGCGCACGGATATGTCCTTGAAACCGTGAGCACCCCAGCGGACTTGCTCGCGGCCCTGGCGGAACGCCAGTTCGATCTTCTCCTCATGGACTTGAATTACGCGCGCGATACTACGTCCGGCCGGGAAGGTCTGGATGTGCTCGGTCACTTGAAGGAGATGCCTGATGCTCCCCCGGTGGTAGCCATGACCGGATGGGCCACCGTAGGTCTGGCGGTCGCGGCCATGCAGTACGGCGTAAGCGATTTCGTGGAGAAGCCCTGGAGCAACTCGCGGCTGGTGGAAATCCTGGAAAAACAGATCGCCTTGGGCCGGGAGCGCCGTGAATCGCGGCGGCGGGCGAATCAGGAGAGGCAGGCCCGGGAAGAGGCCATCCATCATCTTCAGGAACAGGAACGCGAGATCGCCGAGGCCAAGGCCATTCAGGAAAAGCTCCTTCCCCGCGAAACCCCTCAACTGGCGGGGTATGAAATCGCGAGTTCCTGGCAGTCGGCAGGCGCGGTCGGCGGGGATTACTTCGACGTCCTCCCTCTCGGCGAAGATACTCTGGGTCTGTGCATCGCGGACGTTGCCGGGAAGGGCATCCCCGCGGCGCTTTTGATGTCCAACTTGCAGGCGGCTGTTCGCGGGCTTTCTTCGCCGTCCTTGACGCCTGAGGTTCTTTGCGCCCGCCTGAATTCTCTGGTGTGGAAGAACACGCACACCGACCGGTTCGTCACGCTCTTCTATGCGCAACTGGATGGTCCCGCCCGGCTTCTGCGCTACGCCAACGCCGGCCACAATGCACCCTTTGTCGTGCACCCGGACGGCACACACGAGCGCTTGCGGGACGGCGGCGGAGTTCTCGGCGTTTTTGGAGAGCAAAGCTATGAGCTCGGTAGCGTGCGGCTTTCGCCTGGCGATCGTGTGGTCCTTTTCACGGACGGCGTGACGGAAGCCTCGGACGCGAGTGGCGAGGAATTTGGAGAGGCGCGGTTGTTGTCGTTGCTTGAACGGAGCCGCGCGCTGCCCGCGGGCGCGATACAAGAGAAAATAATCGGCGCGATTTCCGAATTCAGCGGCGGCCATCGAACCGACGATGCGACACTTCTGGTTCTGGCCGTTGGCGAATAGGCCCTAGACTCGGATTCTTCGTCGAAGAAAGCCCCCTTGGCGCCCGGCAGGGAATCCGCGCCGCATCGTCGGACGGGAAATGCCGGCGAGAAAAAGAAAGAGCCGGGACGATTCCCGACTCTCCCGAAAAAACATTCTCCCGGTGTCAGAAAAGCCTAGCGCCTCTTCTTCTTCGCCGCTTTGCGAGCAGGCTTCTTGGCCTTTTTTTTCGGTTTCGCTTTGGGTTTTTTCTTGGGCGCGGCCTTCTTTTTCGCCGCCGGTTTCTTCGGCGCCGGGCGGGCCGCCGGCGCGGGTCTCGGCGCCGGAACCTCTTCTTCCGGTTCCTCGCCTACGATGGCGAGCTCCTCTTCCTCAGTTTCGACGATCTCCTGGGACTCGCCGCCCAGCTCTTCTTCGTCTTCCAGCGGTGACAGCTCGTTGTCGTCTTCGAAATTCTCTTTCTCGAAATCCATTCCGTCCTCCCCTGGGGGAATCTCATAGCCCTGCGGCTACACGGGCTAGCACTGGTGCTGTGGTGGCCGGAGTTCTCGCAGAACACCCCGTCCCTGCGCCGTTGTTTGTTATCGCACTCGTTCGAAGTTGTCAAGTAGTCTGCGAGGTGGGGACAAAAAGATCTTTTCGCAAGCCGCGCTGGCCGCATCACCGCACCGGGCGGGGAACGGAGCGAATCTCTTACCGAATCTTTAAATGTATGGAAATAATAGGCTTAAGGTGAATTGCCTCGAGCTGCTGTGCCGCCGGCCTTCGCCGGCGAGGGACCCGCAGTTTTCCGTTTTGCGCGAGAATGCGCCGGTTTGCGGTCGGTTTGCGGGGCGCCGCCGAGCGTGTAAATGCGCAACACCATTCCGCGGCTTACCCGGTTGGACCGCAACCGGTTCCACCGGCGCACGTCTTCGGAATCCACGCTGAAACGGTCGGCAATCCCCGCGAGGGTGTCGCCCCGGCGCACGCGGTAGCTCAGGAGAAGCCGCTTGGTCTCCGTTGCGGACTGCGTCGCCGGAATGGTTAGCTTCATGCCTGGCTCGAGCGCCGCGGTGCGCTCGATATTGTTGGCCTCGGCGATGGCTGCGACCGTCACGCGGTATTTCTTTGCCATGGAGGCCAGTGTCTCGCCCGCTTCCACGCGGTGGCGCCGCCAGCTGATCCACTTGTCGGGAGGAATCGCGGCGATCTCCGCGGTGAATTTTTCGCCGGTGCCACGCGGAAGGTGCAACTCGAACGACGGATCGTCGGGCGTAGCCATGCGCAGCAAGGCGGGATTCAGAGCCCGGAGCGTCTCCACATCCACATCAATGGTCTCCGCCACCAGCCGCAGATCGATGGGGCGGCCCGGTTTAACGACGTCGCTAGGAACCGGTGCTTCCGGATCGGCCAGGATGTTGTAGTGCGCCGCATCCTTGGCAATCAGCGTTAGCGCGACAATGATGGGCACATAGTTTTTTGTTTCGCGGGGCAGGACCTTGCGCTTGTACAGCTCCCAAAAATCCGCATAGCCGGTGCGCTCGATGGCCTTCTGCACGTTGCCGGGGCCGCAGTTGTACGCCGCCATGGCCAGATACCAGTCGCCGAACAGTCCATAAAGGTCGCGCAAGTGCTGCGCCGCCGCCCGCGTGGCTTTTTCCGGATCCTGCCGCTCATCGATCCACCAAGTACGGCGCAGCCCGTACTGCTGCCCGCGATAAGCCACGAATTGCCAGATGCCCCTCGCGCCGGCGCGCGAAAGCGCCAGCGGCTGAAAAGCGCTTTCCGCTTGCGCCAGATAAATCAAATCCTGCGGCACGCCTTCTTCTTTAAGTACGCGCAAAATCATGTCGCGGTACCGGCCGCCGCGCCGCAAGCCGTTTTCCACGATGTCACGTCCTTTGGGCGTCTGAAAGAAATTGACGAACGAGAGGACTTCGTCGTTTACCGTCAGCGGCAGATCGTGGGACACGCTCTTGGCTGCCTCTTCCGCACGCTCTTTCAGACGGGGGTCGGCCGGGAGCGTCACCGCCGCCACTTCGTCGATCGGCGCGGGAACCGCAGCCGCCTGAGTGAAGCCTTCCCCGCCGCGAAACGCCTGCAGTTCGTAGGCATAGACCGAATCGACGACATGATGAAAGAGCGCACTGAGCACCGCATCGCCGTCCGGGTCGTAGCCGCTCTCGAGCATCCAGTCCACCGCGTCGTCAAAATCCTTGCGCGCCGCTTCCAAGCGGCCGGCCTTGAAATTCTGCTCGCCGGAAGCGAACTTCTCCTGCACCTTTTGCATCAGGTAGTTTTTTCCGTCGGGGAGCGGAGCCAGCAGAGACTTCGGCGGCTGGCGCTTAGGATCGGTCAGCGGCAAAGGCGCAAGCGGAGGAGCAGGTTGCTGCGCCGTCTGGGATTGCCAGGTGGGCGATGGGGCGGCCACGTGAGCGGCGGCCGCAGGGGTTCCCGGAACGTGGGCTTGCGCCGGCTTCTTCGCTGCGTCCTCGCAGCCTGGGCCGACCATTGTCACCAAGATTGTGCTTGCCGCCAGGAGCACCCTTCGCTTCATCTCTACTATGGTAAAGAGCAGGTCGCACCCCGGTCAACGCTTCTTCGCGGGGCGGTGTTGTGGGTCTTACTACCCGTAGAGTCCCTGAAGCCATCGTTCCTCACCGGCCTATCCCTGCGATACACTCGCGTCCGAGGTGATTTCATGCAGCGTCGCCGTCGATCAGGGAAAAGCATCGTTTGGATCCGCTTCATCCCGGTTTTCCTCGCGGTTTTTCTTTGCGGCCCTGCCCTTTCCGCGCCGCAAAAAGGCCTTTCGGTTGAGAAGCGTCACGCCATCGAACGAGCGGTGGCCAGCTTTATGTCCGCGAACAGCATTCCGGGCCTTTCCGCCGCTTTGGTCCTCGACGGCAAACCCTGCTGGTCCGAGGGGTTTGGCATGGCCGACTTGGAGAATTACTCCCCGGCCACTTCCTCGACGCTGTTTCGTCTAGGGTCCATTTCCAAGCCCATCTCCGCGACGGCGGTGCTCGAACTTCGGGAGCGCGGCGAGCTGGACCTAGACGCTCCGGTGCAAAAATATTGTCCGGCGTTCCCGCCGAAGGAATGGCCCGTCACCACGCGGGAATTACTCGGACACCTCGGCGGTATCCGCCATTACAACCCGGACGGGAAGGGCGACGTTCCCGAAGATAGCGCCCGGCATTTCGCCGGCATGCAAGAGTCGCTCGAGCTCGTTGCCAGCGATCCGCTGGTCGCGAAGCCTGGTACGAAGTTCCACTATTCGACCTACGGCTATACCTTGGTGGGTTGCGTTCTTGAGGGCGTGGCCTCGGAAAAATTCATCGACTTCCTGCGCAAGAATGTCTTTGAGCCTGCGGGGATGGAACAGACGCGCGACGATGATTTCTTCACCGTGGTTGCTCACCGCTCGCGCTGGTATCACAAGGATAAAGGCGGTGTGGTGCGCAACGCCGGCGTTCTCGACTCGAGCTACAAAATCCCGGGCGGCGGAATGATCTCTTCCGCGGACGACATGGCGAACTTTGAGGCGGCCATGCTTGCCGACAAGCTCCTCAAGCGAGCCACGCGCGACCTCATGTGGACTTCCCAAAAGACTGCGGATGGAAAAGAAACCGGCTACGGCCTCGGCTGGGGAATCATGGACAAGTTCGGCCTGCACATTCTGGCGCACACCGGGGGCCAGCAGGGAACCAGCACGGCCTTCGCGCTCGTTCCTGCCCGCAACGCCGGCGTGGTGGTGCTGTGCAATCTGGATGGCGTGGATGTGGACCAGCTTGCCATCGCAATCCTGCGCACCGCCTTGGATGTGCCGGAGAACACGCCATAGGGCCGCCCACCTCGAACTACGGCCAGTTCGCGTAGATCGTGTCCATCGGGCCTCCGGACCAGTACTCGTAGAAGGTCCCGTCGCACGGCTTCAAGCAATCGCCGTATTTTTCTCTGAAGTAGCGGCCCCAGTGTGGATGACTCCCGTCTCGATCGCAAAAGTCGTATTCCTCGGACAATCCCCAAGAGCTGAAGACGCGGCCCGATTTCTGCATGATCTTCGGATCGGCCGCGAGAGCCGCAATCGCCCGGCCGGAGAAGAGCGGCGTCTCGGAAGTGATATAGTCCGGATTTTTCCCGATGGCGTCCCGCCAGTTCGCCTCGCTGACCCCGAAGTGTTCGAGCATGATCTCCGAGCGCAGGAAGCCGGGCGTTAAGGCGATGGCTGCCACGTTTTTTCTCCGCAGTTCGCGTGCCATGGTAAACGCCTGCCGGATCACGGTCGTCTTGATCATGTCGAAAAAGAGGTTTCCGCGGTAGACGAAGGAATCGCCATCTCCGATTTCGACGATCAGCCCGCTTTGTGCTTGCTCTTTGGCCGCCGTTTCGATGAGCAGGGGGGCCGCAAAATGACTGGTGATGATGTGGGTGTCGACGGCGTTGCGAAACATCGCGAAGCCGCGGGTTAGGTCCGCCTGCCAGAACGGTTTCCCGAATTCGTGCTCCGCGCTTTCCGATATATCATTGACGAGCACGTGCAATTCACCCTGCTCGCGCCGGATCCTCGAGATCAGTTTCTCGACCTTCTCCGGTTCCAGATGGTCGACCACCACCGGGATTCCTTGTCCGCCGCGCGCGCTTACCATTTCCGCCGTCTCTTCGATCGTCTCCGGGCGGTTTTTGTAATAGTCGGCAGGCAGGGCTTTCCTTGCTTCCGCCGAGCCGCGCCGCGGGGTTTCCAAGCGCATGGTCTTCTTTGTGCGCGTGCTGCGGCCTGTGCAGTAGACCGTTGCGCCCGCTTCGCCGAGCGCCAGCGCGGTGCCGCGTCCCACGCCGCGTGTTGCGCCCGCCACGAGCGCGACGCGGCCCTTCAGATCTGGCGGCCGGTAGGAAGAGTCCTGCGAGGTCATGGCCCACCCCCCGAGGGAGATGCTCAATAATAAACGCTCATTTATTAATGTCAAGTGGAAAATAAACGGTCATTCAGTTACTCTGGCAGCCGGGATTTGTCACCGCAGGCCTTCCTCGGCGGCAACTCCTCGAAGGCCATGTCGCCCCGTCCTCGCGAAACCTCGGATGAAGAAATTGTGGCTGCGGCGGCGCGCGCCATGCAACGCTACGGCCCGACGCAGCTCACGCTGGCTCATGTGGCGCGGGAAGCGGGGGTCGTCCCCGCCACGCTGATCCAGCGCTTCGGCACAAAACGTGGCTTGTTGTTGGCAGTGTCGAGCACCGCTCCTGCGAGCGTCCCGCAGCAATTCGCCGCCGCGCGGGCAAAATACCAGTCGCCGCTCAAGACCCTGGTCGAACTCTATGTGGCCTGCAGCGACTTTGCTTCGACGCCCCAGTCCCTGGCCAACGGCCTGGCCTACCTACAGAACGACTTGACCGATCCGGAGTTTCGAGCCATCACGCTCGCGCAGTTCAGGGCGCTTCAATCGGAGACTCGCAAGCTTCTCGATGAAGCCGTCGCCGTCCGCGAATTAGTGAGCTGCGACACGGCCGAGCTTGCCCGGCTCGTCCAGCAGGTCAATGGCGGCTCCATGCTCCATTGGGCCGTCTTCCGCGAAGGTTCGCTCGCTGCTTGGCTCCGTCGCGACCTCGAAGCGCTCCTCGGTCCCTATCGGCGATCTGTCAAAAATTCGCGATCCAAAAACCAGAGAAGGAGGAAACTCTCCTGAGAATTTTGCGGACTACGCGGGCGGCTGCTCCCCTCGAAGTGGCGTGATGTGCAAGAGCAAAGTCAAGAGAAAAGAAACTATTGGTAGTTTACCTTAGTCCGTGTTACCATTTTTTTGCGTTTGTTGCTCTTGTATCGCCTTTGGGTAAGAAAGCGGTCGCAAGGTCACACTTGCGGCTTTTTTTTGTGCGGTAGACCGCTTTGCGGCCCACCGGACAAGCTTGAAGACGGCCGTGGCTCTGTGAGGGGCGCGGGACTTGGGGCATCAGATAGCTTAAAGTAGTGCTCAGCCGTAACCCGGCTGACAGAAACGAGTAAAAGCAGTGAATAAAGAACAGGGTACCGTGAAGTGGTTCAATGCCAGCAAGGGCTTTGGGTTCATCCAGCGCCAGAGCGGCGAGGACGTTTTCGTCCACTTCTCCGCCATTGTGGCTGATGGCTACAAGACACTGAACGATGGCCAAGCGGTTGAATTCGAAGTGACCAAGGGCCCCAAGGGTCTCCAGGCCACGAACGTACAGCCCCTCTAATTTCGCATCACAAGCAAGAACAAAGGGCGGCGCGGCTCGCTGCGCCGCCCTTTTTGTGTCTAGTGCGAGGAAACTCCCGCTAGCAAACGGAGACGGTGAACGATTCGGCCGGAGCGTCGACGATTGCGCTAACGGGCCGCCGGCTCTGCGAGTTTCACCGCCCTTCTTGGCGAGCGGTCCTTGATGAATCCGCGGGCGGCGAGCAATTCCGCGTTCAACAGCGCCGCGCCTGCGGCGCCGCGGAGAAGATTGTGTGAGAGCAGCGTGAGCTTCACGTCGTGAAGCGGGCATTCGCGGATGCGCCCGACCACCGCCGCCATTCCTTCACCCGCTTCCACGTCGCGCCGGGGCTGCGGGCGGTTTTCTTCATCCATCACAATCACCGGATGGCGCAACGCCGTCGGCAATGCAGCTAACTCGTGGTCCACTTCAAACGTCCGCAGCGCTTCGCGAACCTCCGCCAAAGACGCGATTTTTTTTAGTCCCAAGGACACGCATTCCAGGTGACCATCCAGCACCGGCACGCGATTGCAGTGCGCGCTGATGCCCAGTCCCGCCTCGACAAACCTCGTGCCGTCCCACTTGCCCAGCAACTTTTGCGGTTCCGATTCCATCTTTTCCTCTTCGCCGCTGATGAACGGCACCACATTGCCCTGAATATCCATCGATGCGACCCCGGGATATCCTGCGCCGGAAATGGCTTGCAGCGTGACCACAAAAATTCGCTCGAGGCCAAACGCGTCCGCCAGCGGCTTGAGCACCAGCACGAGACCTGCGGTCGAGCAATTCGGGTTCGTCACGATAAAGCCGGTGTCGTAACCGCGGCTCTTCTGTTGCACGGGGATCGCGGCGAGATGCGCTGCATTCACTTCGGGAATCAGCAGAGGCACATCCACATCCATGCGGTGGTTTCTCGAATTGCTGACGACCGGGTAGCCCGCGCGCGCAAAATCTTCCTCGACCGGCCCGGCGACGGACGAGTCCAGCGCGGAAAAAACAAAATCGCAATCGAGTGTCGGCGCGACCCCTTTTACAACCAGGTGGCGCGCTGCTTCGGGAATGGGTGTCTCGAGGTGCCAGCGAACGGCTTCGGAGTACGTCCTTCCCGACGATCGTTCCGAAGCGGCAACCTCCGTCAGTTCGAACCACGGGTGTTCGGCGAGCAGCTTCACCAGTCGTTGCCCGACGATGCCGGTCGCACCGAGAACTCCGGCGTGCCATTTTCTTCCCATGTTCTTGACCCGCTGGTTTTCTTGCTCGCTTCGCGGCGTTTGGCCATTCCTCCCGTCCCGAGCTTGCGGGTTCATGCCGCACCTCCCGACAGAAGCGCGTCGGAAAGGTCGCCGGGCGGCCCAATCCGTGTGCCGCGTGCCTGCGGATTGAAGGTATTGCGCACCCACACCACCATTTCGCTTTCCGCGGCCAGCGGCAGCACTTTGGGGTGCAGCACTTTTGCGCCCCCGCGGGCCAGCGCGTGTGCTTCGTCATAGCTCAATTCATGGAGAAGCTGAGCTTCCGCCGATTCCTGCGGATTCGCTGTGTAAATGCCGTCTACGTCGGTCCAGATCACCAGCTCATCGGCCTCCAACACGTAGGCGACAATGGCGCCGGAAAAATCCGAGCTGTTGCGGCCCAGCGTCGTGATGCGCCCGTCGGGGGTGGCCCCGATGAACCCAGTAACGACCGGCACGGCCCGTTCCTCCAACAGTGGGAGGAGAATTTTGCGCCCGCGCTGTCTGCTTTGTTGGAGGTGCGGTTGCGCATGGCGAAAAGTGTCGCAGGTGAGCACAAATTCCGATGAAGTCACCGGCACCGCGGCGAGGCCGAGCTGTTGCAGCGCGGCGGCGAAGAGCCGGGCGCTCAACCGTTCCCCAAAGGATGCCAAGCGGTCAGAAGACTCGCCGCTGGCCGCACCATCCTTCCAACTGAGAACTTCGTGCAGCAGGTCGTGGCCGAGCAGTTCGAGTTCGTGGCGCATGCGGCGATCCGTTTCTTCGTCAAGCCGCAAATCCTCGAGCACCTCCAGATGCAAGCCCAGGGCAACTTCCGCTTCCCGTCGCGCGTGGACGAGCTTGCCGGCAAGCAGCGCCTTTTCAATCGATAGCAGGTGGTCGGTCACGCCTTTCATGGCGGAAACCACTACCGCTACCTTCGATACCTTTGCCGCTTGCCGCACGAGCCTCGCCGCGTGGAGCATGCGCTCGGCCCCGAGCAGCGAGCTTCCACCAAACTTGAACGCTACGACCTTGTTGCGCTTATCGACCCCGCCGCAGCAAAGGTCTTCGCTTTGGTGCGCGGCGGGGCTAGGTTCCGAGGCCTCTTCCAATCCATGTTCCCGATTCATGTCCTGCGCTCCTGGTTTCCATTCTCAAGTCCGGCGGCGGGAGCGTCTCTCGGGGGGGGGTAAAAAAAGAAACCCACCGCCCGGTTCGCTTCCGGCGGTGGGTTGGAAACTTTTTTTAGCTTGCTAGCTGTTTCTCCCGTCGCCCGAAGCGGAAATAGTCTTGTTAGTCTTAGTCGAGGTAGTCGACATAGACTTAATTCGCTTCGTGGCGATGGTCATCATCACGTCTAAAGTCTATCACGTCTTTTGCCCGAAGAAAAGGTTTCTTTTTAGCCCTTTCAGCCCCTTTTAGCCAGATCCCTCTATATCCCTCGTGCCCGAAGGCACGGGGCTTCTACGGCTCCATGCGGTAGGTTGCGGAGGATTTCAGAAGGATATTCAAATCGTCGGGATGAATCGCGCAAAGCTGAGCGTCTTCGCGTTCGATGTCCCCTTTGCGGATGAGCGTCACCAAAGATTCCTCCAGGGCGAACGAGCCGCGTTTTTTCGAGAGCGGTATCTCCTGGTGGAGGTACTGCAAATTGTTTTTGCGGATGTGATGCCGCGCTCCGTATCCCACCATCAGGAGCTCCGCCGCGGGCATGCGCCCGCCGTTTTTCGTCGGCAGCAAAATTTGAGTCAGCACGGCGGCAAGCGCCATCGCCAGTTCCTGCCGGATGGCGTTTTGCCGTTCCACCGGGAAGGAATCGCTAATCCGCGCGACCGTCGATGCCACATCGGTGGTGTGCAGCGTCGAGAAAACCAGATGGCCCGTTTCCGCGGCCACCACGGCGATGCGCATGGTTTCCGCATCCCGCATCTCCCCCACAACGATGACATCCGGCGCCTGCCGCAGCGCGGCGCGCAGAGCCGTCGGGAAATCCGGAGCATCGGTGCCGATCTCCACCTGTTCAATTACGCTCCGCAGGTGCTGGTGCTCGTACTCGATGGGATCTTCGATGGTTACGATGTGCCGCGCCTCCCGCAGATTGATTTCATGGATGAGCGCGGAAAGAGTAGTGGACTTGCCTGAGCCTGCCGGGCCGCCGATCAGCACCAGTCCGCGCGGCAAATGTGCAAGGTTCGAGACGGTCGGCGGCAGGTGCAGCTCCGCGAGCGCCGGTACCTTCGCGGGCAGGGCGCGGATCGCCGCCGCTGCCCGCCCGCGTTCGCGATGAAGGTTAATTCGGAAGCGTCCCAAGCCCTCTATCCGATAGGAAGAGTCGGCGATCAGCGCTTGCCGGTACAGCCGTAATGCGTGCTGCGAGAGCGCGGGCAGTAGCGCCGCCTCGATCTCGGCCCCATCCAAAGATGCCGGCTCCAATTTGCGGACTTCGCCTTCGACTCGCGCGCAGGGAGGCGCGTTCTCGACCAGTAAAAGGTCGCTTCCGCCTTGCTCCACCAGCATCTTCAGCCACTGGTCCAGCCTCGCCGTCGCCGCCGAGTCCCGAGCGCCGTCGCCGCCGCCCGCACTCAGTTCCTCTGCCAGCTGATTCAGTTCTTCCGGATTCTCCATGCTGTGCCTCTGGCGGCGCCTCGCGTTCTCCCTTCGCAACAGGGATAGCCGCGTTTCCCGGGCAAGTCTGGCCCACCGGCCTCGCAAAGTCCAGCCAGTTCCGCCGACCGGTGACCAGCAAACTCCTTTCCTTTCCCTAAAGGTATGGGAGCGATTGAGACGCTCGGCTCGGTCCTACCTCCCTCCCCGTCGACTTGAGGGTTCCCTTAAGTCCTTCTGGATCATTGCAAAGAGATAGGCGGGCGAGAGTCTCTCGACCTCTGGGCCCTCGGTCGTTCCTCCCGCTAGCCTGTGCTCTTACCAGGAAGGAGGGTCACGCCTCACCGCGTGGCGCACAAAAAGAATTGCAGAAGAGAGCCTCCATGGTCTAACTTGCCACCCTTCGAGAACGCCATCGCCATCCAAACCGAGGAGGAACACCCATGTCGAAAAAGACCGCAGTGAAATCGGCCATCGGCGGAATGTCGCTCGCGAGCCTGCTGGCCACCGCGCAGATGCTTAACGCGCAAGCGCCAGCGCCCTATGGCGCACCAATCAGCCTTGAAAATGCCAAAAAAGCTGCTGCACCGGCGCTTGCCGAGGCGGTGAAAAACCACTGGAACATGGCCGTGGCCGTTGTCGATCCTTCGGGCAATCTCGTTTATTACGAGAAGATGGACGATACGCAACTCGGCAGCGCCAAGGTAGCGATTGATAAGGCCCGCTCCGCGGCTTTGTTCAAGCGGCCTACCAAAGTGTTTCAGGACACGCTTGCGGCAGGCGGCGAGGGCCTGCGCCTTCTCAAAATTCAGGGCGCCGTGCCGGTCGAAGGTGGCATTCCGCTGGTCATCGAAGGAAAGATTGTCGGTGCCATCGGGGTTTCAGGCGGCTCGAGCGCGCAGGACGGCCAGTGCGCCAAGGCCGGCGCCGACGCCATAAAGTAAGTGGCGTCGCGCATCGCTTGCCATGCGGAGGTAGTCTCATGCAGAAGAAGTCTGCCGGTGTATTGATTGCCCTGGTTTTGGCCGGGCCTTGCGTTGCGCAGGAAACCCCAACGGAACGCGAAGCAGCCCGCGATGTGGTCAAGCAAATCGCTGGCCTAAGCCAATCGCTCGGCGTTCCGGCGATGGTGGCAAAGCTCTCCGCGCCGGACAAGGGGCGGGACGAGGTCCTCGCGCGCGTGAAGCAGTTGATGCACTCCGAGCTTCTGCCCATGAGCGACTGGATTACCGAGCATCCCGAGATCGGCTTTCAAGAGACCCAGGCGGTCAGAAAACTCACGGCGTATCTCGAAGCGCATGATTTTGAACTGACCATGCCCGTGGCCGGACTCTCGACCGCCTTCGTCGCTAAATACAAGCGAGGCACTCCCGGCCCGAACCTCGGCGTCATTCTGGAATACGACGCCCTGCGGGGTACCAAGGGCGCATTTCACGGCGACCAGCACAGCGCGCAAGGTCCCGTGGGGATGGCTGCCGCCGTAGCCATCGCGGAGTTCCTCACGCGCACGCACACTCCCGGAACGGTCACCGTGTACGGCTGCCCTGGCGAAGAGATGATGCCGCCGGAAGCCAAAACCGTCATGATGGAAGCAGGCGTTTTTAAGGCGGATATGATTGTGCGCAGCCATTCCTCAGCCGTAACCTCCAGGTCCGCCGCAGGCTTCGGCACGTGCTGCATGAATATTGACGGCGTGAAGTACACCTTCTATGGAGCACCGGCACACCAACTGACGGCATGGAACGGCCGAAACGCCTTGGAGGCGGTGATCAAGCTCTTCAACAATATTGACAGCGTGCGCAGCAACATTCGGCCTGAAGCTCGGATTCAAGGTGTGATCACGGAGGGTGGCGCGGCGCCGAATGTCGTGCCGGACCAGACTTCGGCGGATTTTTATATTCGCTATCCCGACGGAGTATACCTGGAACAAGTCTCCGAGTGGGTGGACGATGCGGCGCGCGCGGCTGCTCTGGCCACCGGAACAAAAGTGAAAATCGATCATTACGGAAAGGATCGCGATGGCATCTCACTTTCGAGCCTCGAGGAACTGTCCTTGGCCTATATGAAGCAATTGGGCGCGACCGGCGGAGAGCCGGAGCCCGGCAAGCCCAAAGGCTTCGAGGAGACCGGCAGCGTATCGAGCCAGATCCCCGGCATCGGCGTGTCGGCGAAGTCCTCGAATTTCTCGAATCACACCTACGGCATGGAGGCGGACGCGCTCAAGGATGTCGGCCACGAAGGCTTTTTGATCGATGCGGGGACGATGGCGGCGATCCTCTATGACTATGCCACGCATTCCGAACTGCGTGACGCGGTGAAGACCGAGTTCACGCGCATCCAGGGGCTTTTTGGCGAATATCAAACGGCCTTAGCGAAGGCTTACCCGAAGCCGGAGATCGCCGAGCCGAAATAGCGGCGAGGAAACCCTCCAACGAAGCGCAGGGCGCGGTCGGGATTTCAGAATCGGTATCGCGAAAGCTCGTCACGGTGAGAAGTGGCGGAAACGGCGGTTTATCTTTCGCTCGGGTCGAACCTCGGAGACCGCGAGAAAAATCTGCGCACGGCAATTACGGCGTTGGGCGAAGCCAAAGTGCGGGTGACGCGGGTCTCGTCGTTCTATGAGACCGAGCCGGTGGACTTGCGCGAGCAGCCGTGGTTTCTGAATTGCGTGGTGCAAGGCGAGACAGAAGCTCCGGCTCCGGATCTGTTGCGCGCGCTGCGGGGAATCGAGTCGCAGATGGGAAGCGAGAAACTCGTTCCGAAAGGTCCGCGCCTGATCGACTTGGATATTTTGCTTTACGGCGATGACACGATCGACACGCGGGCATTGCAGGTGCCGCATCCGCGCATGCTTCAGCGCAAATTCGTGCTCGTCCCGCTGGCGGAGATCGCGCCGAACCTAAAGCACCCCTCATGGGCAGAAACGGCCGCAGAACTGCTGAGCAGAGCCGGTGACTCGAGCGTGGTGCGGAAATTTGCTCCCTCTTTGTAGGGGCGCCAGCAAGGGTGCCCCTTCCGTTTGGGAGTCACGGACGCGCCTTAAGTCGTACGGTGAAGCACGAGGCGATGAAGCTTCATTGGCTTTGGCTGCAAGGCTTCGAGCTCGATTTCGGCAAGACGGCCCTCGGTGATTTCGCTCCAGCGGTAGACGCCGGGCTCGGTCTCCGTGGTCTCCCGGCCATTCAGGCGGCGCAGAAACTCACTGGCATTTTCCCGCGAAGCCACCGCACGCACCGTGGGACGAGCAAGGGCTTCGACCGCGTAGCTGCGCAAAAGTTTGTGCCAGTAGTGATCGAACAGGTCGCCGGAGGCAAAGATGTCGCTCCAAGCGACTTCGCCGCCGTACCCGACAACCACGCCGACAACGCGCTCACCCTTGAGACCGGAAGTCGCGCCGCTGAAGCGGCGCTGGACTTCGGCAACGAAATCATCGATGGAGACGCCCACCGCGCCCGACTGATAAATCTTCTCGTAGGCCTCGGTGTGTGCATTACCGGCGATAGCGGATTGCAAACGACTTTCAGAGATCATGGGCGCAGGAGCGGCGGCGTCTGCCTGCACAGTGGTGCCGCTGCGCACAGCGTTCCAGACTTCGTTTTGCTTCTGGTCCACGGCGGCCCTCTCGCGCACGCTCGGATGAACGATCGTTCCTGCCGCGGCAAATTGTGAACTGCCCGTCCAGCGTCCATGCTCGACGCAGAAGACATCCAAGGGAAGCGGCGGCGCGCCGACCGGTACGATGCGGTCTTTGCCGATGACGCGGTCCTGTTTGCCACCGCTCACCAGTTCGCCGGCAAGGAGCAGAAGCGGGCGTTTGCTGCGGTTGACCAAGACAAGCTGGTTCACCGAAGCGCCGGTCGTTTGGGGAATCAAAACTGGCCGGCCGTCACGGCCACGGACCATTTCTTCGGAGCCACGCTCCCGGATGAGGACTTCCCCGGTGGCCAAACCCTCTTCCAAAGTCAAAAAAGCGCCGGCGTCCTGTCCGTAAGGAGCGACCACCGGAAACACCGAAATGTTTTCGTAAGTCACCGGATCGAGGATTCGCCAGTCCCCTTCCGGCTTTGGCAGTAGCGAGGGCGTTGAGGTGTGCCCGGCAAAAGGTTGCGGATTCGAATCGAATTCTGGCCCATAAGGGGGGAAAGCCAGACCACCGAGAGCAAGGATTCCCAGAAATCCGCCAAAGATGGCGGCAAAAATCGAGCGCTCCATAAATCACTCCTGTGCCTGAACTTGGACCGTGTCGCACGGCGCCGCCGCAAGGACGGCTCAGGGTTAGAACGGGGAGCGCCCAGATTCTTGCAAAGAACTTTTTGGGGCGGCAGGACGGATGAATTCTCCAAAGCAAAGCTAAGGGCGAATTTGGGCTGGATGCCAGACCCGGGGGCGGGAGTGCTGGCCCGTTTGACGGCACGTCCGCCCGGGAGTTATGCCGTCGTTTTACGATTCGCATTCTGCCGTTGTCCAAAAGTTGCGGGAAGCACCGACTAACTGTAGGGATCGCCGAGATTGCTGCGCGTCTTCCGCTTGTTCTTGAGGGCTTGCGCTTCCTCCCGCTCGTATTCGGCAATTTCCTCCTCGGTGTAAGAAAACGCGTCGCGCGCAGCGAACATGGAATTCAAGGCTTGCTTCTTCTTGCGAAGGGCGCCAAATTCGCGGCGCACCAGGCGGATGGGCGCCTCAATGACCTTGATTTCGACCAGCAGATCGCTGACTTTCTCGAGGAAGTCATGAAGGTGGTAGGGGCGAACTACATACGGCAGGCGTGCCGCCTCGATTTGTGGGGTGAACTGCCGCTCGCCCGTTTCGGGAATGACAAAAAGCGCCCGAATGCGACCGCCGGCCTCCTGAGGGACCGTGGCGATCTCGCGCAGGGTGAAAAACGCGGGACTCTCGAGATCCATCGCAGCGGCGTTGGCCACAACGAGAGACCAATCCGCGCTGTTTAGTTCGGAAAGCAGCATTTTCGCGTCAGGAACGACGCGCACGCGCCAACCTTCGGAGTCCAAAACCTGCTTCACCGCGCTGGCCCCGTGGGGATCGTTGTCGAGCACAAGAACCCCCACCTGACGGGAAGCGACCGTAGGACTGCTATCCATAAGTTTCAGTATAGGGGAGAAGGAGCACCGCCGGCCGAGCCGTCCAGTTCTTGAAGCCTATAAAATACTGATCTCCGGGACAGGGGCTCCGGGAGAGCTTTTTTTCCCTTAGACTCTAAAGTCCAACTACCAGGGACGTTCCCGCAATGTACCTCTGCAAGCCGAGGCCATCCCAAAAAATGCGGTAGGTGGCCCTGCGCTTTGCAGAATCCGTACCCGTGAAAAAGATTTGGAATCCATCGCGGGACCATTCCGCCTCGCTTGCCGACAAACCGGGTAGGGGGATAAGCGTTCGGCGCTTCGAGCGAAATTCATAGAGGAAGAGCGCGCCGGCCTGACCGTTCTCCACTGTCGGAATCCCAGCCGGCGGATGGGCAAATAAGGCGGAAACCAGCACCAGGTCGGGGTTGCTAGGATGCAGCCGAACGGCGAGCTTGGCGCCAGGAACAAAATCGGGCCCGCACAAATCTCTGATGGGAAGAGCTTGGGTAGGCTTGCCGTCTTCCGCAATCCAGGCTAAGTCGGCCTGATTGGCCGTGACCGTAAGGAGAGTGTGAGGATCACTCCAGCCCTGAATGCTTTCGAAAGCATCCGCGCTAAGCGCCGCTGCCTTTGTTGGATCGTTTGACGGGAATGTCCAGAGCTGCCACTTCCCGCCTTGGTGATTGAGATAGGCCGCGCGGGAATCTTCAGGAGACCAGACCGGGTTGCGAACCTCGCCGCGAAGCAATTCCTTCACGCTGTTCGAATCGTAATTGTATTCGTTGATGGTGCGCACGGCACCTGCTTCGCGGGTGAAGAGCAACTTTTTGCCGTCATGGGAGACTCGCAAATCAGAGTCGGTCCCTCCAGGAATGTCGCGAACAATCGAGCCTCGCTTGAAAGCGAGCTGCTGGCTCGCGTTGAAGTAGGAAACCACGACGGGAGATTGGAACTTCGTGACACTCGAGACGGGCACGGGCGGCTTCTTCTTGGTGTCGTCGTCATTCTGGTCGGGCTGGTTGTTAATCTTGGGGAAAAGCTCGGTGGCGATACGCGCGCAGCCCTTCAGAGATCCGAGCTGGGCATGATCGATCGAAACCTTGAAGGAATATTTTCCGCCAAGCGGAGGGGTGGCCGACAGGGTGTCGTTGGCGGCGTCCGTGCAGGCTTCACGGGAAAGATGGACAGCCGCGGGGGCGCCGGTGGCGGAATCCTTGGCGTGGTAGGTCCAGGACTCCGGCGCGGCGTCCTGGGCGACCTCGCCCGGTTCGAGCGGAATAGGCGGGTAACCGTCGCGGTCCAGGCGTTCCGGGCCCTTCAGCCCGATCCGGAGGTTCCAATTGGGCTGGTTGCCAAAGCCAAGAAGCAGGATCGGGTAGTGCGTGGAGTGGGGGGCTGCGAGTGGGCCCGTGGGGAGGCTTTTCTGCTGCGGCTGCTGGGGAGGGGTTGCCGTTGGTTTCGCCTGCCGTGCCAATGAGGACGGCAAGAAACAAGCGCTCGATAGCGCCAGGGAACAAAGAAGGGTTTGCACCCGCCGGGTAATGCTCAAGATTTCCTCCGGAAGGTAAGAGGATACCGCCCTGAGCAGAAGGAGGCAATTATTCTGACCGAGAACCTTTAGGCATTTCCACAGGGACCCAGGGACAGGAAAGCCCAGGGGCAGCACCTTTGGCGAATACCAAGCGAAAATAATGGTTGACAAAGCGAACAAAAGGCGAAATACTCGAGACCTGCTTCGAGGCGGGCCATGTCCCCAGTTCACTCCATCGCGGCGCCGGATCTCTCGATCCGGCACCACCACGTTTCACCGACTCCAGAAACACTCTTTCCCGAGTGCCCTGACGACCTGAGCCCACAGCAAGTGGCCGGCAGCCTTGTCCCGCTTGCCGGCCAACACGGCAGCAATGCGGATCGCGCGACGCCGGATTGCCCCCCGGCGCCAGTGGCTACCGACCGGCCCCCAAACCACTCGAGTAGTCCGGTCCGAAATTCTGCCGCGGACCCCAGCAACCGCGCCCACGCGCGGCTGGTCGGCATTGCCCGCCTTGCCGCAGCTTCGCCTCCCGCGGAAACGACAAGGAGATCCGCCGAGCGCCCGGAATACTTCGTTTTGCCGGTGAAATCGATTTTAAACCGGTGTGATTCCGAGCGCGTACCGTTTGAATGGACCATCAATCCCTTCCGCGGGTGCGAGTTTGCCTGCAAGTATTGCTACGCGCGGTACACGCACGAATACATGGAGCTTGACGGAGGCGAGTTCGAGAAAAAGATTTACGTGAAAAAGGATGCTGGCCCGCTGCTCGCCTGGGACGTGGCGCACAAGTATTCCTATCAGTCGGAGGCTTCCGGGGGAACCCAAGCGGAGCACATCGCGATCGGGACCGCCACGGACCCATACCAGCCGGCGGAACGCGAATACCGCGTGACGCGCGCGTGCCTGGAAGAATTGGCGAAGAGGGAAGGGCTGAGCATTTCGATTATCACCAAGTCGGACCAGATCGTGCGCGATATTGACGTGCTGCAGCGCATCGCGGACCGGTCGGATTTGGCGATCGACATCACCATTACGACGCTACGCACGCGGCTGGCGCGAATGCTCGAACCGCGCGCGCCTCGGCCGGATTTGCGGCTGACGGCGCTGAAACAATTGACCGAAGCGGGGCTGGCGGTGGGCGTTTCCGCATCGCCATTGATACCGGGGATTACCGATCGCGAGGGAGATTTGGAGGCGGTGGCGGCAGCGGGGAAAGAGGCTGGCGCGCAATGGTTCTTCTCCGGCGTGCTGTTTCTGATGCCGTCGTCGGCAAAACAGTTTTTCCCGTTCTTGCGGGCGAAATTTCCAAGACTGGTCGAGCAGTATGAGAAGTGGTTCGCTAAGAGCGGATACGCTCCCGAACCGTACCGGCGCAAAACGGCGGAACGCGTGGCGCGCATTCGGCAGATGTATGGTCTACGGGCGCGGCCTTGGGTCGAGAAGAAACACACCATGCCATGCAGGCAAATGTCGCTCGAGTGGGATGGGGCGGTCGTGGCCAAAGACACCGAAAGAACAGCATCTTTGACCGGTGAATAGAGAGACTAGCACATCAAGATGGCGCCTCTGTGGATTGTCGTTTTCCTCGGAATGACAGGGAGTCTGCCTTACGGCATGATGATGCGGGATTGTTCGCGCTGAAGTTCGGGGGCTTGGGGGAACTGACGGCGCAGGAATTCGATGAATAAGCGCGAGCGTGGACGGCCATTGGTGCGCAGCAAACCCATGCGGTACAGAAACACCAACAAATAGAAAACTTCGATGTCTTTGAAAGCAGCCGAACCGGCCCGCTCCGCCTGCTGTTTCTTGATCCCGTCGAGAAAATCGCGAAGCGCGGCGTAAAGCTCTCGCTGCAGAGGCGCTTCGGGCGGCAGTTCATAGATGACACCAGAACTCAGCGTTTTGTAGGTTTGCGCGAGAGCCTCGAGTGCAGAGAGAATGTCGTTATCCACTGTCGCGGGCCGCGCGGCGCAGAATTTTGCGATGGAAAATGCCAGGGCGGCCATAGGTTGTTGATGGGCATGAAGGATGTCCTTCGGGATGGTTTCATCAAGGAGGGCAGTACCGGCAGGCAGGCTGCGCGGATGCTTGCTCTCGTACCGGTGCGCGGCAATCAGATAAGCACAGTCGGCCGGGCAGTCGATGGTAACCTCGCGTTCGGTGCCGCAGCAGACGGCGCAAATCTTCTCCGCCTTGGCGGGACAGAATCGGGAAGCTTTGCGCTTTTGACAGATTGCGCAGGACCCAGACACGAGCGGCTCCTTAACGGGCAAAGACAGTTCCGCAGAATACGCCGAGGAGGGGCAAAACACAAAAGAGCCAGCCCAGCAAGCATTTTGCCCGAAAATGTTCTTGGGGAACCTTTTAGGCGCTCGCGCATACCGCACGCATCATGCAAAGCCGAAAACACGCACCGCAAAGGTCCTCCAGCAGTTCATTCTGGTGGGGGCCTTTTCCTTCTTGCGTTTGTCCTGACGACGGGTTGGCTCAGGCCATGATGACTTTGTTGTGGAAGCGCCGCGCCGCCAGGATCAAAAGCACGGTGCCCAGCACGAACAGAGCGAGGCCGTCAGCCCAAAGATGAACCAGGCCGGCGCCGCGGAGAATGATCCCGCGCGCGATATTGATGAAGTACGTCGCCGGGATGAAATAGCTGATGGGATACAAGACCGCGGGTATGGTTTCGCGCGGAAAAATGTAGCCGGAAAAGAAAACGCTCGGAAGAATGGTGAGGAAAGCAAGCTGCATGGCCTCGGCCTGGGTATTGGCCTTGCTGGAGATGAGAATGCCGAGAGAAAGAGATACAAACAGATACGGCAGCGAGAGAAAAGCCAGCAGAAGAACGTTGCCGTGAATGGGCACGCGGAAAACGAAACGCATGAAGCCCAGAATCATCGAGAGCTCAAAGAAACCGATGCCGAGATAGGGAAGCAGCTTGCCGAGCAGCAAACCCATGGGCCGCACGGGGGTGACGAAAAGCTGTTCCAGGGTACCGCGCTCTTTTTCGCGAACAATGGAGAAAGAGGTTAGAAAAGTGGTCACGTTGAGCAGCAGGATGGCCGTGAGTCCGGGCAGAAAAAAATTTGGCGAACGGGAATCGGGGTTGAACATGAGCTTGGGGCGCATGTCCACGGCAAAACTCGCGCCGCTCGGAAGAACGCGCCGGAGAGATTCGTCCAGGCCGATGGCCGTGGTGACGTTGATGGCCGGACCGGCGACGGAGGAATCCGAGCCGTCGATGAGCACCAGGACCTGGGCGCTCATTTGGTGAAGAAGGCGGTCGGAGTAGTCGACGGGGATCTTGATGCCCACGCGAGCGCGGCCGGAAACGATCATGTCGTTGAGGTCCCGGTCGTTTTGCACGTGGCGCATCACATGAAAGGTGTCCGAATTCTTCAGGCGGTCGATAAGTTCGCGGCTTTCGCGGCGTCCGTCGGCGTTGAACACCACGGTGTTGATCTGCCGGATGTTGGTGTCGATTCCGTACCCGAGCAGCGTCATCTGCAGGATGGGAATAATCAGGGAAAAGAAGAGTGTGGCAAAGTCCCGTCGCACGTGCAGGACTTCCTTGTAGAACACAGCGCCGCAACCGCGAAAGACGTTAGTCACTGGCGGCCTCCAAAAGGGATTCCTGCTTGTAGGTGAGTTCGACGAAAACGTCCTCAAGGCTGGGCGCCAGGGGGCGAATCTCGTCGACGGCAATGCCGTTTTCCGCAAGCTCGCGGCGAAGACCGTCCAGGCTGAGATTTTCATCGACGAGCGCATGGACGGACTGCCCAAAGATGGTGGCACTCCGTATCCCGGGAATCCCGCGGGCCAGGCGCAGTGCGCGTGTCACTTCCGGGGCGGTGAATTCGACGCGCCGCGTGCCATCGGGCTGCACCTCAGGAAGCTGGCGAAGCGAATCGGGGGTGCCGTCGGCGATGAGCTTGCCGTAATAGATATAAGCGACGTGGCTGCAGCGCTCGGCTTCGTCCATGTAGTGCGTGGTAACAAAGAAAGTGATGCCGTGCCCGGAGAGCTCGAACAACAGGTCCCAAAGCTGGCGCCGCGCGACCGGATCGATGCCCGCGGTAGGCTCGTCGAGAAAAAGCAGCTGGGGTTCGTGCAGCATGGCGCAGCCGAGCGCCAGGCGCTGCTTCCATCCGCCGGAAAGCTGGGCCGCGAGCCGCTTTAGATAAGGGCCCAAGCCGTTGAGCTGAATGATTTCCTCCATGCGGCGCTTCAGACGCGCCGGCTCAAGGCTGTAAATACGGCCATAGAACTTCAGGTTTTCCTCGACGGTGAGGTCGTAGTAGAGGCTGAAATTTTGCGACATGTAACCGATGCGCTCGCGCACCGCTTCGGAATCGGTTCGCACGTCGAGGCCTTCCACGTGGGCCGAACCGCCGCTCAGAGGCAACAGGCCGGTAAGCATCTTGATGACGGTGGTTTTTCCGCTGCCGTTCGGTCCGAGAAAGCCGAAAATTTCGCCTTTCTCCACGCGGAAGGTGACGTCGTTAACGGCGGTGAAACCGCCGAACCTCCGCACGAGATGCTCGGCGGAGATGGCCGCTCGGACGGGCGATTGCGGTTCGGTAGCCATCGTCTCAGCTCGTCGCTTTAAGTTTCACGTCCGCGGCCATCCCGGGGAGCACGCGGCCCGCCGGGTCGTTGATGCGGATTTTTACCCCGAAGACTTGATGGACGCGTTCCTCGCGGGTTTGTACGTTGCGGGGAAGGAATTCGGCCTGCTGATTGACTTGCTCCACTTCTCCGTCAAAAACGGTGTTGGGAAAGGAATCGACGCGAACTTCCGCCTTTTGCCCGAGCCGGATGCGTCCGAACTCCGTCTCGGGAATGTAAATACGGACGTAGATCTGGTCCTTCTCGAGAAGCGTGGCGACCGGAGTATTCGGGGGGATGATATCTCCCGGCCGGACATCGAGGACTTCCACGATGGCGCCGGAGGGCGCCACGACCTGACGCTCGCGGAAGCGGGCAAGGTCGTAAGCGTAGACGGCTTTGGCGTGTTCGATGTCTTCGCGGCGATTGCCGCGTTCCATTTTCTCGAGGTTGGCTTGCGCCTGAAGATAGCGCGCTTCGGCGGAGGCAATCTCTTCGCGACGGTACCCGCGCTGCATTTCATCGAACTTGTGCTGGGCCATCTCCCTTTGTGCGAGGGCCATTTTCCAATTTGCTTCTGCGGTGTCCCGCTGCTGCCTGGAGACCAGATCCTTTTTGGCGAGACCGTTGTAACGGTCAAAGTCGAGCCGCGTGCGGATTTCATCGGCTTTGGCGCGTTCCAAATCGTCCTGCGCGACATTAATTTCCTCTTTGCGGTAACCGTTCTTCCTCAGCTCATAGTCCGCTTTGGCTTGTCCTGCGGCGGCGCGCGCCTCGGCAATTTCCTCCGGACGGTAGCCGCGCTCCGCCTTTTGCGCGTCGGCGTGGGATTGTTCGAGAGCAGCCGCGAGTTCTTTGTCATCGAAGGTGAGAAGAAGTTGGCCCGGCTGTACCGGGTCTCCTTCGCGAACGAGCACTTTGTCGATTCGTCCGCCTACGATCGAGCCGACGCGCACGTCCCGCGCCTCTACCGTGCCCGAGCCATATAACGCCGTATCTCGGTGAAACCAGCCTGCGTAGACCGCCGTGGCCGCCACCGCCGCCGCCGCGCCCAGAAGGACCAAGAGGACTTTCCGGTTCATCGGGCTAATCTCCTTGAACAGGGAACGATCCTGCCGCTGGGAGGGTGAGGCCGGGGCGCGGCGCCATGCCGGTCCATAACAGGTTGAAAGCGGATTCAATACGGGTATGCAGGGTGGCGTCCCCGTAGAGCGACCAAATCAGAAGCGTGCCGAAGATGGTTTGCCGGAAGACGCAGGCAATCTCCTCGGCGGGAAGGTCGTTCCGAATCTCGCCTTGTTCTTGCCCGAGCCGGATCATCTGGGTATGGAGCCCTTGCACTCGCTTTTGCAAATCAAGCATGGCCTCGCGCACCGGAGTGCTCGAGAGATAAGCTTGAAGAACCGCACGAATGATTTCCGGGTTGCGCGTTGGCTCCTGGGTCATACGGACACCGAGGGCGCCCAAGAACTGCGGCATGGGCTCGTTCGTCCGGCGCGCCTCATCGACAGCAGCTTCGAGCTTCCCGAGCTGCATTTCGCCAAAGGCCAGCAAGATGTGGTCTTTGCTCGGGAAGTAGTTGAAAAAAGTGCCCTTGCCGACGTCGGCAGCTTTCGTGATGTCCTCGACTGTGGTTTCCGCAAAGCCTTTCTCGGCGAACAGGGCAAGCGCGGAGCGGAAGAGGCGCTCGCGGATCTCGGCGCTGCGGCGCTGGCGGCGGTCGGAAGGAGGCGCGAGCTTGGAAGTGAGCGTCATGCGTAAATGACCGTTACTCAGAAATGACTGTAGGTCATTTTTGGGCCAAAGTCAAGCGGCGAGAGGGAATGAAAGTTCAACGCCGGAGAGAAACGCGGAGCGGCGGTTGACAAGCAAGCGTTCACTGCCCCGGGCAACCCGGGGAAAGGCGCAGCGGCGGTGTACGGCGACTATTCTTTCAGAGAGGTGGGGTCTGAGAGGTTCTTGGGTGACTTCTTGTTGAGAAGTGCCACCAACTCCTGCCCCGCGGGCGGCACGGCCACGGCGCCCTTGCGTATGATATTTTCTGCTGAAACTTTCTTGCCATAGAGGGTTTCGTTGCTACCGTTGTCCGGGCGGAGCGTCGAGCCTTCGAGCGAGACGCCGGCAAACAAGCCGCGCGAGCGGGAATAGGTAAGCATCTCGGCGCGCATGGTGACGTCGCTGGCCGCAGCAGCGTCGCGTCCCTTGGGGCCGGCGGCGGCCGCCGCGTCAGCTCCCAATTTCACTTTGCTTTTTAGAAGGGCTTTGGCGCCGCGCGGATTCATTACAAGAATAACGAAGTCGGTCGCCTGTCCGCCAAGCTGAAGGCCGAAACCGCCGCCTTCCAGGCGCATCATTGCGGGCGCGCTCCAGGGACCGGTGAAGTGTTCGCCGGTACGGCAGGTCATGGCGCCCCTTCCATAGCTTCCACTGAACGCAAACGCAACCTTAAGCACCGAGGGAATCACGATCACGCACTCGGCCTTGTCAATCAAGTCGGACGGAATGTCGTCAGGGATGTCCATGATTTCCTTGAGCACCATTCCACAGTTGTCCAAGCGGTCGACTTCCTTTTTTGGATCCGCGGTGAGGGGTAACGCCACCAGCGAGAACGCCATCAGAAGAGTGAGCATTCGCTTCAACAAGGTTCACCTCGTCGTAGTTTTCTGAGCACGAGCATCATAGAGCGCATCAACGCTTCGTGCAACCTTGGAAAATGGCGGGGTTGAGAGTGGGCTTAGCTTTTCATTGGAAGCCGCCCGCGCGGAATGGGTTGCCTTCGACTATAATTTCGCAGGCGGAATACGGCCGAGACCAAGATGAATAAGAAAAAAACGATCAAGCGGTGCGTGGCAGCGGTTTTCACAACCGCGATGGGTGCGTGCTTGAGCACGGCGCAGAAAACGGAGGCGCGCAAAGCGGCAAATAGCCAAGCCTGCTGCGGTCTCGAAAGCCAGAGTGCGCTAACGAAAAAGCAGGCCGCGAAATTTGCGTCGCGGGCGGAGGCGCTGCTCGGAACCGGCCCTACCGGGAAGGGTGAGTGGGGATTGCTGATTGCCGACGCGAAGACCGGCGAGACCCTTTATCAGCAAAATGCAGACCGTTACTTCTTGCCGGCTTCGAACATGAAGCTTTTCACGACCGCGCTGGCGCTGGCGAAGCTAGGGCCCGACTACCGCTTTCATACCACGCTCGAAACGCGCGCAAGCATATCGAACGGGGTTTTGACAGGCGATCTCGCGCTCGTGGGGCGCGGCGATCCCAACCTTTCGAATCGCAAATTCCCCTACGTGCTGAAAGAAGAGTTTGACGGACCGCCGGAAAAGGTGCTGGCCGAGTTGGCGGATGGCGTGGCTAGGAAAGGTATCAAGGAAATTTCCGGAGACGTGATTGGCGATGACAGTTATTTCCCGCGGGAGCGCTATCCGAGCGGGTGGGAAATCGACGATATGGTTTGGGAATATGGCGCGGCGATTTCCGCCATCGTCGTGGACGACAACACCGTGACGATGACGCTCACCCCCGGTGGGCAGTCCGGCAGCCCGGTCGAGACCAGCGAAAGCCCCGCGACACCGGACTTTCACGTTGAAAATGACGTCACCACCTCGGCGGCGGGTGCGAAATCCGACCTGGCGTTGACGCGCGATCCGGGCGCCAGCCTGGTCGTGGTCAAAGGCATCATGCCCGCCCAGGGTGCGCCAAGGAAGCTGGTCCTCGCCGTGGAACAACCCGCCGAGCACGCCGCAGCCGTGCTGAAGCACTTGCTTGAAGACCGCGGCATCCGGGTTGACGGCGTCGCCCGGGCCCGACACGAAGCTCTAAGGACCGCAGCAGATCCCGCGGTTTTGGCGGAACATGTTTCCGTACCCTTGGGTGAAGCCGTCAAACTGATCAACAAGATCAGCCAAAACCTGCACGCGGAAATGTTGCTACGGACGGTGGCACGGCAGGGCGGGGTCTGGGCTACCCCGGACGATTTAATGAAAGTACCGCAGGATTTTTATGCTTCGGCCGGAATCGACCCGGATGACGTGATTCAATCGGATGCTTCGGGATTGTCGCGGCACGATCTGGTGACGCCGCGGGCCGTCGTCGCCCTGCTGACATATGCCCAAAGTCAGCCCTGGTTTGCGACCTATTACGATTCGCTTCCTGTGGCGGGTGTGGACGGCACGCTCGAAGACCGCATGAAAAACACTCCGGCGGCCGGGCACATTCACGCGAAAACGGGTTCGGTCGAGCACGTGCGCACGCTTTCCGGTTTCGCCGAGACTCCCAGCGGGCGGCGGCTCATTTTTTCTTTCCTGGGCAACAATCAGGGAGGGAGAAATCACGAGGCTGCGGATGCGCTGGCCGGCTTGTGCGTGGCCACGCTCGAGGAGTTCAATGTTGCGCCGAAGAAGCCTGTCCGGGAACACAAGCGCGCGCATTGAAGACGCAAAGCGAAAATGCCGCAGGAAATCATTGTCACGGTCTTTGGAAGCTCGCGGCCGGGCGAAGGCAGTCCCGACTATGAAGAAGCGTGCGTGCTCGGGCGGGCTCTGGCGAAGCACGGTTTTGCCGTTTGCAGCGGGGGCTACGGCGGGGTGATGGAAGCCGTGTCCCGTGGAGCGAAACAAGTCGGGGGGAAGACTTATGGCGTCACCGCGGAGTTTTTCAAATCGGCCAAGTTGAATCGCTGGATTGACGTCGAAGTCCGCAAACAAACCTGGGAAGAAAGACTGTTCGAGTTGATCCGCATCGCGGACGGTTTTGTGGCTTGCAAAGGGGGCACGGGAACGCTGGTCGAGCTGGCCGTGGTCTGGGAAATGTTGAACAAGTCGGTGATGTCCAGCAAACCACTTGCCGTGCTCGGAGGTTTCTGGGCCCCGGTACTCGATCGTGTGAGAGAAGTGGAACTCGGCCAACACGCGCCCTGGGGAGAAGCAAACGGGCGGCTCGTGTACGTTGCGGACTCTCCCGGAGAAGCAGCGCAGCATCTCCAGCATCATCTCAGATAGAAAAAATGGCACGCGCCGCGCAAGAAGTGCTCGAGTTTGACAAGCTGCGGGAATTGCTCCGGCTGCGCACGACCTGTGCGCCGGGACGGCGAGCCGTGGATGTGCTTGAGCCGGAAACGAATCGCGTTCGGCTCGAATCCGCGTTCGCCCTGATTCGCGAAGCGCGGGAATGGCTGCGCGGCGGGCACGAACTGGGCTTCGGCGCGTTGGCCGACCCGCAAGGTTGGCTCGACCGCATCGCCGGCCCGGGCACGGTGCTGGAGCCGGGTGAATTGCTCGACGCGGCGTCTCTGCTGGAAACGGCGAGCTGGCTGCGGCAGCAATTTCGAGAGGAAGCCGCGAAGGCTCCGTTGCTGGCCCGGCGCGCCGCTTCGCTTGCTGACTTCCGCGACGTCCATGCGGCCATTCGCCGATGTCTGTTGCCGAACGGCGAGATTAGCGATGATGCATCGACGGCGCTTCGTCGCATCCGCTCGAGCATCGCCGAGACCCGGGAAGCCATCCAGAAAACACTGAAACAAATCCTGCGCGCGCGGCATGCGGAAGCCGGGGAAGACTACGTCACCTTGCGCAATGAACGATTCGTGATTCCGGTGCGCACGGAAAACCGGCGCAGCGTGCACGGCGTGGTACACGGAGCGAGTGCGACCGGTCAAACGGTTTTCCTGGAGCCTCTCGAAACGGTCGAAGCGAACAACCAGCTCGTCCAATTGGCTGAAGACGAAGCCGCGGAGATAGCCCGCATTTTGCGCGAGCTCACCGAGAGACTGCAGGCGTTTCGCGGGCCGCTCGAAAGCGCGGCGGCGACGATTGCGGAATTGGATAGCGTTTTTGCGCGCGCGCGCTTTGCGCGCGATTTTGACGCGGCCGTCCCGGAATTCTCAAACGCCGATCGCTTGCACCTCGAGGATGCGCGACATCCCGTGCTCGAAGACAAGCTCAAGAGAGAGAATCGCGTGATTGTTCCCATGTCGCTCTCGCTCGGCGGAGAAGAGCGCGTGCTGGTGATCAGCGGGCCGAACACCGGTGGCAAAACGGTTGCGCTCAAAACCGTTGGCGTGGCGGCGCTGGCGGCACAAGCGGGAATTCCTGTTGCGGCACAACGCGCCATCCTGCCGATTTTCGACCGCGTGCTCGTGGATATCGGCGACGAACAATCAATTGCCGCGGACCTTTCCACCTTTTCTGCGCATATGCTGAACCTGAAGAGCATGCTCGATCGATTAACCCCGCAATCGCTGGTGCTGGTGGACGAGATGGGAACGGGAACCGCCCCCGAGGAAGGAGCAGCGCTGGCGGTTGCTTTGCTGGATGAATTTCGCGCCAAGAACTGCTTTGTGCTGGCGACCACGCACCACGACCGCCTGAAAACTTATGCCGCGACCGCGCCTGGCGTGGTCAACGCCGCCGTGGAATTCGACGACGTGAACCTGCGGCCCACGTACCGTTTGATGGTGGGCGTGCCGGGCGGCTCGAGCGGCATCGCCATCGCCGAGCGCCTGGGAATTGCCAAAGACATTATCGAACACGCGCGCACATTGTTGACGCCGGAGTCGCGCGAAGCCGCGGACCTCATCGCCTATTTGCATCGCAGCCGGGACGAACTGGACCGCATGCAACAACACATGACCGCCGAGCGGCATGCGCTCGAAAAAGAGCGCAAGGAATTGCGCACGGAGTGGGTCGAGCGCCAGCAGAAACGTATCCGGGAACTGGAAGCACAATTTGACGAAATGCAGAAGCGCTTCGATGAAAACGTCGCACGCGTGGTTGAGGGAGTGAAAGAACGCGAGCTTCGCGCGCAACTTGAAAAAAGCACGCGGCGAAAGATGCAGGACGTTCGCAGCACGGCGCGCGAAGAACTAAATGCGGCAGCAGTGCAGACCATTTCGGAATCGCAGGCGGACCTGGGCACGCATTCCCCCTCCTTACAAGCGGTAAGCGCGGACCGTTTGCAGGCTGGTGCGAAGATTCGCGTGCGGGGATTCAGCAAGCCGGTGGTTTTTCGACGGCTGGACGGTTCTTCCGCGGAAATCGAAGCCGGGCCGCTGCGCATGAAAGTGGCCGTGGATGAAATTACCGGCGTGGAAAGTCCGGACGCGAAAGCCGTCTCGAAAACAGCCGCAGGAGCTGTGCCGCGCCTCTCCGGCGTCACGGTGCATGCGCATTCCCGCGAGTCTCCCGCCGCAGACGAAATCAATGTGATTGGAATGACCGTGGAGGAGGCCACCGATCGCCTCGACAAGTTTTTGGATGACGCGGCTTTGCGTCACAAGCCGCGCGTCCGCATCATCCATGGCCACGGCACCGGAGCGCTTCGCAAAGGGATTGGCGCGTTCTTGGATGGGCATCCTCTGGTCGAGAAACATAGCTTCGAATCGGAAGAGCACGGAGGGAAAGCGATTACGATCGTTGAGCTCCAGAAGTAAAAAATCGTAAGCGCGGAAATATCATAGAGCCGAGCGTGCTTTGCACCAGAGATGAAAACCGCGCCCTTTGCTATACTCCGTCAATTCCCAACGAGGTGCCCCGATGAGAATCCCCAAACCGGCAGCGGCCTTCTCTAGAAATAGGCGGGGCATCAGCATACCGGGAGCTTTGGCAGCTTTGTTGTGCCTGGCATTCTGGAGCGTAACGCAGCCGGCGCACGCACAGGCTCCGGCCGCGAAACGGACCATCCTTCGTCCAGGCCGCGTACTGGATGTGCGCACCGGAGAGTTACGCTCCAATCAGGCTATCGTTATCGAAAACGAAAGGATTGCCGAGATTGCCTCCGCCGGCGAAGTGAAAGCGGCCGCCGGCGATGCCACGGTCGATTTGCCGGAAGCCACGCTGCTTCCTGGCTTGATTGACATGCACACCCACCTGACCATGGATCTCGGCTCGCTGGGATATTCAGGACTCGGGATTTCGACGGCGCGCGAAGCGTTGCACGGCGCGAGGAACGCACGGCGCACACTGGAAGCGGGCTTCACCACCGTGCGTAACCTGGGTGCCAACGACTACGCGGACATCGCGCTGCGGGATGCTATTAATGATGGCGATGTGATTGGGCCGCGCATCGTTGCGTCCGGTCCGGCGCTCGGCATCACCGGCGGGCACTGCGACGAGAATCTGCTGCCTCCGGCGTTTCACCTTCAGGGAGGCGGAGTCGCCGATGGTGTCGAGGCGGTCCAACACAAAGTCCGCGAAGTCATTAAATATGGCGCGGACGTCATCAAAATTTGCGCGACCGGCGGGGTGCTTTCCAAGGGCGACGATCCGAACGCCTCACAATTCACGCTCGAAGAACTCAAAGCGATCGCTGCCGATGCCCACCGCCTTGGTCGCCGCGTGGCCGCCCACGCCCACGGTGCGGAAGGCGTGCGCTGGGCCTCCGAAGCCGGCGTGGACTCCGTCGAACACGGTCACTTGATGGATGATGCGGCCATTGCCACGCTCAAGAAAAATGGAACCTACCTGGTGCCCACGCTTTTTCTCGCCGAATACATGCAACAAAACATGGAACGCAGCGATGTTCCGGAGTTCTCCAAACAAAAGATGCGCTGGATCGCTGGTGCCGCGCAGCAAAACGTGAAAAAGGCCTTCGCCGCGGGAGTAAAAGTGGCCTTCGGCACGGATGCCGCCGTCTATCCGCACGGTCTGAACGCCGGTGAATTTCACGTCTACGTGAAGCTGGGAATGACGCCTGTGGCGGCGATCCAGACCGCCACCATCAACGCCGCGGATCTGCTTGGTTGGACCAAGCAGGTCGGCACGCTGGAGCCCGGCAAATTTGCCGACTTGATCGCCGTCGACGGCGATCCCACAAAAGACGTCACGACCCTCGAACATGTGAGGTTCGTGATGAAAGGCGGCGTAGTCTATAAAAACGACTACAGTAAGCGGTGAGCCTCGACACATGGCAGAAGCAGGATCCGTCGCCGAGCGAGTAAAACAACAAGCCGACATTGTGCGGGTCGTTGGCGAATACGTCCGACTGAAGAAGACCGGTAAAAACTACAGCGGCCTTTGTCCGTTTCATCAGGAAAAAACCCCCTCGTTCACGGTTTCTCCGATCAAACAAATCTTCTACTGCTTCGGCTGCGGCAAGGGCGGCGACGTCTACAACTTCGTGATGGACATGGAGAAGTGCGAGTTTCCGGAGGCCGTGAAACTCGTCGCGGAGAAATGCGGGATTTCCATTCCACGCCCAAAAGAACGCTCGGCCGAAGGGCGCAAAGAAAGTCTCGAGCGCGGAGTGCTGGTGGAAATGCACCGCGAGGCCCAGACCTTCTTCGTCAAACAGTTGGAAGGCACGCTCGAGGGCAAAGCAGCCCGCGCCTATCTCGAAGACCGCGGCTTGGATCAAGATGCTATCTCGCGCTTTGGCATCGGCTATGCGCCGAGTGGCGGCGATGCGCTTCTTCGCCACCTGAAAGCGAAATATCCCGAAAAGCTGCTCGTGGAATCAGGTCTCTCTTCGCGCGACCAGGGCGGAAAACTCTTCGACCGTTTCCGCCGCCGCATCACGTTTCCCATTGCAAACGAGTCGGGCAAGATCGTGGCCTTCGGTTGCCGCGCTCTTGGTGACGACCAGCCCAAGTACCTGAATTCTCCGGAATCGCCGATCTATTCGAAAAGCAACCTGCTCTATCACCTGGACCGCGCAAAAGAGGGGATTCGCCGGCAGGACTTCGCGATTCTGGTTGAGGGCTACATGGACGCGATTGCGGTGGCGCGCGTCGGGATCAGCAACGTGGTGGCAAGTTGCGGAACGAGCCTCGCCGAGCAACAAATCAAGTTGCTCAGCCGCTTTACCAAGCGCGTCGTGGTGAATTACGACCCCGACGCCGCGGGACAGTCGGCCACCGAGCGCTCCTTGTCGCTTCTGCTAGAGCAGGATTTCGAAGTTCGCGTTCTCGTTCTTCCGCCCGTGGGCGATAAGAAAGCCGACCCCGACCTCTACATTCGGGAAAAAGGTGCGGAAGAATATCAAAAACGACTGAAGGAGGCGCCCTCGTACGTGGACTATCTGATCGCGCGCGCCCGCCAAATGGATTTGAGCACCGGCGAGGCCAAAAGCCGCGCGGTGAATTTCCTGCTTCCCTATGTCCAGAAAATCCCCAATCGCATTTTGCGTTCCGAATGGGCCACAAGGATAGCTCAGCAATTACGCTTGGAAGAGCCGGTCCTGCGCGCGGCCCTGAGCAAAGCCGCCGCGGAGCGCCGCGGCGCACTGAAGCTGCAGCCGGAATTAGTTGCCAGAGCGGGCAAGCCGGTTGAGCGGCGGCTGATTCGCATGCTCGTCGAAGCGGAGGGATTCCGCCGGGAGCTTGCCGAACGCCTCGAGAACGCGCGCCTCTATCACGGACTGGAGACCGAAAAGATCTTCGCCGCGCTGGTCGTTGCCAGTCTCTCCGGGCAACCGGCGCAAGCCACGGAAGTGGCGGCGATACTTGAGGAACGCGATCGCCGGTTGCTGTTTGAGATTCTTTTCGAGGAGGCCAGCGAGCCGACCTGGGAAGAAGCCTTAAGCTGCATCGAAACGCTCCAACAGCGTCAAGCCGAGCAAGAACTTGCCGAAGTGCAACGCAGCATCGAGGCCAACCCCACCGGCCCGGGGCTGCGCGACCTGCTGGCCCGCAAACAGGAACTCATGCGCCGCCTGGCCGCGGCTAGATAGTTTCTCTCTCGCGCGTCGCCGCCACACCCAAGCCGCTGCCGCGACGAGCGCTGCGGGAAGCCCAATCCAGAGAAGCTCACGCGAGAGAACGGCCAAGCCGCGTCCGGTGAAGAACCGAGAGACTCCCATCGGTGAAACTCGGATTGGCCGCCGCGGGAGAAAGTAGCGGGCATTGCCCGGTGAGCTGTGGCGGAGGCTCACCAGGGTGACAAAAGCCGCCAACAGCGCGGCGAACAGCAGGGATGGGAGAAATCCACGATGGCGCGAGAAATCACCATAGCGAATGCCAAAGCGAAATCCGACCACGTCAAGATCGGGCAGCACGGAGCAGACGGCCCCGGCCATCCATGCCCGTTTTGGCATGCCGGGGCGATAAAGCCAAGTCCCCATGCTCAGGGCAGCGGCTGCATGCGATAATCCCGATGCCAAGCCTGACTCCCGATCGATTCTTGGGGAAACGACGACGGGAAGAGGGCCAACGCTTGGCCGGTATTCTTCCACACATTTCCACGAAATATGAGATTGACGGAAGGCCTGTGAACCCTGTAACTTAATAAGGTTTCGCGAGTAACGGTTCTGCCGTTAAATGCATCTATATCTATGTACTTAGCGGCAGGAGCCGGGCCCCCAAACGTGCGGGATATGAGCGACGCACGGGGCGGGCAGCGAATGGGCGTCACGACACAGAAGGATTCAAACAAAAAAGCGAGCGATCTTGTGGGGATTTCCCCGTGGTTTGCGCCGTTGCGCCAGCCCGTCTGTGCCTGTGCTACCGGGCGGAGACTGCGGTGCGCTGTATATGGCTCGCGGTCTGATTGCGGGAGGATTTTGTGGCGGCAGTAGGCCTTGAAGAAAAATATGATGCGGTACGCCAGCTCATTGCTATCGGCAAAGAGCGCGGCTACCTGCTGTATGACGAAGTGAACGATTCGCTACCCGCGGAAGTGCATTCCTCGGAAGAAATCGACGATCTCCTCACGACGTTCGAGCGCAATGGTATCGAGATTTACGAAGACCAGGCGTCGGCCAAGGCCGCGCGTGCGGTGGAAGTGTCGGTCGACAGCGGAGACCGCGAAGGCAAGGAAGACGGGCACGAAGGCGAAACCGATCTGGACCTTACCCCCGGCTCGCTCGAGAAAACCAACGATCCCGTGCGCATGTATCTGCGCGAGATGGGCACAGTTCCGCTGCTGACGCGCGAAGGCGAGGTCACGATCGCGAAGCGCATTGAGCGCGGCCAACTCGTGGTCATGCGCTCCATCACGCGCTCGCCGATTGTCATCAAGGAATTGATTGCCGTCGGCGACGACTTGCGCAAGGGTGTGCGCTCCATCAAGGAAATCGTTCAGTTCGACGACGAGGAGCTCACCGAAGAAAAAATCGCCAACAAAACCAAGCAGACGCTGAAATCGATTGACAAGATTGCCAAGCTCTACGAAACGGCTTTGAAGCAGGCGGTGAAACTCGAGAAGACCCCGAAATCCAAGAAGCGCACCTACATTCGCGCGAAGTGGGCGGTGGCGCGCACGCGTGTCGAAATTTCCCTCGCTATTCGCGACATCGACTTCAATCCCTTTGAGAAGAAGCGCTTGGTCGACAAAATGCGCGGCACCGTCGAGCGCCTGCAGTCGCTTGAGCGCGAGGCGGGCCGGCTCGAGCGTCGCGCGGATGTTGCCAAGGGTGAAGTCGCCGCGGAAGCCCGCAAAGAGCTGCGTACACGCCGCACCGAACTGAAGGATATTGAGGAAGCCAGCGAAGTCGGCCTCACCGAATTGAAGCGTACGCTCACGCTGATTCACCGCGGCGAAGCGGAAGCCGAGCAGGCCAAAAAGGAATTGATCGAAGCCAACCTCCGCTTGGTCGTATCCATCGCCAAGAAGTACACCAACCGCGGCCTGCAGTTCCTCGACCTGATTCAAGAAGGCAACATCGGCCTGATGAAGGCCGTGGACAAATTCGAGTGGCGTCGCGGCTATAAGTTCTCCACTTACGCCACGTGGTGGATCCGCCAGGCGATCACCCGCGCGATTGCCGATCAGGCCCGCACCATCCGCATCCCGGTGCACATGATCGAGACCATCAACAAGCTTGTGCGCACCAGCCGCCAGCTCGTCCAGGAACTTGGCCGCGAGCCCACGAGCGAAGAAATCGCCAAGCGCATGGACATCCCAGTGTCCAAGGTGCGAAAGATTTTGAAAATCGCGCAGGAGCCCATCTCGCTCGAAACGCCCATTGGCGAAGAGGAAGATTCACATCTCGGGGACTTCATCGAAGACAAGGCCGTAGTTTCGCCTTCCGATGCGGTCATCAACCTGAATTTGAAGGAACAGACCTCTTCCGTGTTGAAAACCTTGACGCCGCGTGAAGAGAAGGTCATCAAGATGCGCTTTGGTCTGGATGACGGCAGCGAGCACACTCTCGAAGAAGTCGGGCAATCGTTCGCCGTCACCCGCGAACGCATCCGCCAGATCGAGGCCAAGGCGTTGCGCAAGTTGCGCCATCCTTCGCGTTCGCGCAAGCTCCGCGCCTTCCTCGAAGGTCCCTCGCGCGACTACCTGTAGAAAGATGGCAATTCGAAAATCGAGAATTGGAAAATCGAACGCCTCCGGTCGGTCGAGGCGTTCTCGTTTGCGAGCGAATTAATTTTCTTTTGCCGGGCGCAGGAACTGAGCCAGCAGTCGCATGGTCCATATCAAGGCGAAGAGCAGGAAACCTGCTCGGTTCGAAGCCTATAGCTTTTCTTTGGCAGATTCATCAGTCGCGCCGGCAGAACCGCAATCATGCTTGGCATCGCGAATCCCGTCGCCGCGGCCACGGTGCATTCGCTTACCAGAACTCCATCGAAACGCCTGGCTGGCCTGCCCGCCATTCGCGAATCCAAGGGAAGCCCGGGAGTGCGAGAAGAGCGCAGCTGCCGTCCGGACCTGGAGACCGTCGCGAACCGTTGGGCGAGACAAAGAAGCTTCTTCGTCTTCGTTGTACCCCGCCCTTCCCCTCATTAGAATGAGGAGGCCAGGGCTCTCAATATGAGACCGATGCAGAAAATCTTCGCGCTCGCGCTCGTGTTGCTTTTGGCTGCGACCGTCTACGGACTGGTGCAAACGGCCCAGCCTCTCCACGCCCCCGGCACCCGCAACGCTTCGGGAACGACCGCCGTCGACCAAACCCCCATTCTCACCGCTCTGAAATTGGCGAAGATGCCCAGGAGCGAAGATGAGCAGCCGTTCGCCGAACAGGCCCTGGAGACTGCAGATCGCGACATGGATGTGGCTTATGCCGCGGCGAAGCGCGAGCTGGAAGAGCACCCGGCCCCGCTCAGCGCGGAGGCTAAACAGATCCAGGCACGCCTGAAACAAGCCGAGGATGCGCTGGCCGCGGACGGGGAACTGGTTGAGCGGCTGACCGCGGAAGAGGCTAAGGCCAACGGAGCCAGAAAAGACGATCTGCACAATCAACTCGTCCTGGCGCAAGCCAATCAGCAAGACCACCAAGACGAAGTCGACGATGCGAAGGAAGATTTGGCCCGGGCCGGAGGCGATTCGAGCAGCCGCATCGAGGCGATGACGCAGGAGCACGAGTCTTCTTCGAAGGTGATTGATAGTTTGAAGGTCAGTTTGAAAGCCGCGGGAGACGCGGCCGAGCAAGGCGGCCTGATTCACCACTTCTCCGCGTGGTGGGCTCTCCATCAAAAGCAACTGCTCCTCTGGCAGGCAAAACAACAGGCGGACTCCGCGGCGGCGGCTTTTTCGGCAAGCCACAAGGCGCTAGAAGCGCAGTCCGAGGGCGAGCCGGGGACGGTGGCCGCTTCCGCTGCGGCGCCTGCAGCCGCCGGCCAGGCAACGTCGACCGCAAGCGCGCCTCTAAACGCGGGGCACGAGAGATCTGCGGGCTTGGTGAAAGCCGCCCGGCAGCGCGCGTCGCTCAAGAAGACCCTTTCGACCCTGGACAAGAGAATCGACGATCAAAAGCAACTCGCCGACAACTACTCGAAATGGATCGTCGTGGTTGCCGCCCGGCAACGCACGGTCCTCCGACGTATGTTGATTGGCCTCACGATCATCCTCTCGATTGCGTTGTTTGGCATTTACTTTGCCACGTTAATGGATAAGGTCGTTGGCCGGCTCAACATGGACCGCCGGCAGATCCAGAGCCTGCACACCGTAACTCATGTAACCGTGCGCTTGGTGGCATTTCTCTTGATTTTGTTGGTGATCATCGGTCCGCCCGGGCAACTCGGGACCTTTCTGGGCCTGGCCGGCGCCGGGCTGACGGTCGCACTCAAGGATTTCATCGTTGGCTTCATCGGTTGGTTCGTGTTGATGGGGAAGAACGGCATTCGCCTGGGAGATTGGGTGGAAATCAATGGTGTCACCGGCGAGGTCGTCGAGATCGGCCCGTTCCACACCGTTTTGCTCGAAACCGGCAACTGGACCGATTCCGGGCATCCCACCGGACGGCGCGTTACCTTCACCAACAGTTTCGCCATTGAAGGCCACTACTTCAATTTCTCCACGTCCGGCCAGTGGCTTTGGGATGAATTGCAATTGGTTCTCCCCGCCGGGCAAGACCCCTATCCGGTGGTGCGGGAGATTCAGAAGAAGGTTTGCGAGGCCACCAAAGAAGGCGCGAGACAAGCCGAACAGGAATGGCGGCGCGCAACCGGCTCGCGCGAGATGAGCTCCTTCTCGGTGGATCCCGCGGTCAGCGTCAAGCCCGTTGTCGGAGGCGTGGAAGTGGCCGTGCGTTACGTCACCAAGGCCAACGAGCGCTATCGGTTGCGTGCCGAGCTGTATCAATTTGCCGTGGAAATGCTTGGGGGCAAGAGAATCCCGGCCTCAGCGGATTGAATCTTGAATCTCCTGACCGGGAGAATGCCGGGCCTTGCTTTGCGAAGAAGTTCGAGGCCGCGAAGACTCACCGCATGAGCTGCCGGGCGCGAACCGCCGAAACAGTCGAGCCGGTGTATAGCAGCGCCAGCAACGCGTACCCCGCAACCAGGCCCGCGCCTTGCGCTACCCACCCGAGCGCGAAACTCATCGCCAGTTGCACGCCCGTGGTCAGAATCGCCATGGCCGACTGCGTCCGCCCCATAAAATGCCTTGGGACAATCGACATCAGGGAGGATTGCGCCACCACTCCCCCCAGCGCGCGGCAGAATCCGAAAATCATCTGTATCACCACCGCGCCTACAAGAAAAGCCACGAAGGGAGTCGCCATATGCCCCGCTGCCAAAACCGCACAGGCCGCAACATACAGCGGCATGCGCTTGGCACCGGGAAGCTGGCTCGCGAGCAAACCACCGCAAATCGCGCCCGTGGCCCAGCCCGCTTCCAAAAACCCCAGTCCCCGTGCTCCAGCGTGCAAGATGTCATTCGCCAGCGCCACCAGGACCACGTTGGCGCTCACCACTCCGGCCATCATGATGGAGTGCGTGATGCCCAGCGCTCGCACCAGCGGCTGCCGCCGCAAATACCCGAATCCTTCGCGCATGTCGGCGTACACCGCTAGCGAGAGGCCGGCTTCGGCGATCTCCGGATTCTCGCCGCTTTCCAGCGCTTCGGCCGTCGCCTCGGTCGCCTCATTGAACTCCCGCGGATATTTTTGGCGGTCACGCGGCGAGACGTATCCGCTCCGCAAGCTATGCAGGCAATAAGCCGAAACAAAATAGGTCGCGCCGTCGATAGCCAAAATTCCCGCGATCCCTGCGGTGTTGTAGAGGAATCCTACGAAGGCGCCGGCAATGAGCATCCCGCTTTGTACACCAATCAGCACGGCCGCATTCGCGCCGGTGAACTGGCTCGGCGGAATCACTTCCTGCACGAGCGCGTTCACGGCGGCCCAATACATTGCCGAACCCGTCCCGGTGATCAGCGTCATGCCGTAGAGGTGCCAGAGTTGCAACCGCCCACGCCAGGCGATATACGCGGTCAGCAGGACGAAAAACCCCCGCACCAGGTCCAGCATGACGCCGAGATAGCGCCGGTCGATGCGGTCGATCAGCACGCCGCCAAGGAAGGGCACGAAGAGTCCCGGCAGGGTCATCACAATGACTTGCCAGCTGACTTTGACCGTCGAGTGCGTGGCCGCGAGGATGTACCAGCTCACGCCGGCAAGATTCATGCCGCTGCCGAAGAGCGACACAAACATGGCCACAAAAAAATAACGGAACCCGCGCTGCGCCCAGATCAGGTTCCAGTCGACTCGATGTGCGCTTGTCGTCGTGGCCATGGCTGCAAAGTAAAAACTCTATTTTAGCGGCTTGCGGAGCAAAAGCGGGAAGCTCCGATCGGCTGGTTTCGCCGTAATAATTTGATTTAATTTGATTTGACAAATCAAACTATTTGGCCTTACCTTCCTCTGAGCATGACGAGCGATGCCGCGAGACAGCTGATGGAGCTTTATCCCCGCATCTACTTTGCCTGTCACGCGCGGCATGTCCGTGATCCCCGGACACGCCGGCTGTTGAGTGCCCACCAGGCCAGCATCCTCGACCATTTGGACGAGCGCGAGCCGCTCACGCTGGTCGATCTGGCGAGGCATATGGGCGTAACACCGTCAACGATGTCTTTACACGTCGAAAGATTGGTCCGCCGCGGGTACGTTTCGCGGCTGCGGGCCAACGAAGACGGCCGGCGGCTCAGATTGCTGCTCACGCCGGCTGGCGTTCGCGTCAGAGAAGCGAAATCCGTTCTTGATCCTGACCGCGTGCGCGCTTTGGTTGCGCGACTCACGCCCGATGAGCGCGAAGCAGGGATCCGCGGCCTGGCGCTTCTGGCGCGTGCGGGAAGTGAACAGATGGAAGCCTATAGCAAACGAAAAACCAAGGGTCGCGGGCGGCTTGCGGTTTAGCCGGATTTGCGTGGGCGATCTTTGTGGGGTGTGCCATGAAATGGATTCTGTGGATTTTCATCGTTCTTGCCGGGATCTTGATTCTCATCACGCTGATCGGATGGCTGCTGCCGAAAACCCATCATGTCACCCGGGAGGCCGAGTTTCACCAGCTGCCGGAAGCAATTTGGAAGGCCGTCACGGACATTGACGCGATGCCTATGTGGCGCCAGGGTTTGCAAAGCGTCAAACCGCTTCCCGACAAGAATGGATTGCCTTCCTGGGTCGAAACTTCCGCCTCGGGAACGATTCCGTTTGAAACCGTGGTTTCACAACCTCCTTCGAGGTTGATAGTCCGCATCGCCGACTCCAAGCTGCCGTTCGGCGGCACCTGGACCTATGAAATCACTCCGGCCGCCGCCGGCTGCAGCCTGCGAATCCGCGAAGACGGCGAAATCTACAATCCCGTGTTTCGCTTCCTGTCGCGATTCGTGTTTGGCTATTCCGGCACGATGGATACTTACCTCAGATCCCTCGAAAAAAAATTTGGCGAACAGGCGCAGGCGGGGAATTGAGCCATGGGCAACGAAGCCTTCTGCAAAGTGCGCGTTGGCAAGCAGGAGTCGGAGGGAAAAGCGCTGCTCGAAACAAGCGAAATTCTCTTCCGCGGCGACTTTCGCCTCAAAATTCCTCTTTCCACGGTCAAATCGGCGAAAGCCGCGGGTGGCGAACTCTGCCTCGAGACGGCCCACGGCGCCGCCATCTTTCAATTGGGCTCGCAGGCCGGGAGATGGCTCGAGAAAATCCTTCATCCCAAATCCCGCATCGCAAAGCTTGGCGTCAAATCCGGCGCAAAGGTTTCGTTGATGGGCGAATTTGAGGCGGAATTTCTCCGCGAAATTCGCGCTCTCACCAAGTCCGTTACCAAAGGTAAGTCCGCGCCAGGCTCAGACCAGGTGTTCTTCGCCGCCGAGTCAAACGAAGATTTCTCGGCGCTCCGCAAGATCACCCCATCCCTTTCCGGAGCGGCCGCTCTCTGGATCGTTTATCCCAAGGGCCAGAAGCACATCACGGAAAACGATGTCCTCTTCGCCGGCCGCCAGTCCGGCCTCAAAGACGTAAAAGTCGTGGGCTTCTCCCCCACGCACACGGCACTCAAGTTTGTCGTTCCGCTTTCTCGTCGCTAGCGCGCGAATCTCGGCACGGCAGGCAACTCGCCGGAGTTTTGTGTTTCGAGTTTCCTATTTCCTGTCTCCGGGCTGATGCGCACGGACACTTCGTTCACCCCGGCGCACCCAGCCGGCAGGCGTCGGCAGCTCAACCGTTTGGGTGCGCGTTTCGACGAGCGCCCAGCGGAAGCAACCCATCAGCGCGAGCGAAAGCATGGTCTTGCCGCTGCCGCCGGCCAAAGAATCCCTACACCCGCGAACTCCTCTCGGCCGTACCGGAACTTCCTCGCGCCTGACCGGTACCGCAGCTTTCTCCCGCTCCAATCACTCAGCAACCCGAGCCTCTCTGCTCCTGCTGCTCCTGCTCCTGCTCTCCGATCTGGTGTGTGATCTCCATCTGGGCTACAATCCCGGCGCTGAAATCTCCTCCTGTTCCGGTGCGTATTCTTATCAAGCGGGCGTTTCGGAGAATCTTGTGGTGGAAGGAGTCCTCAGATGGCTACAACCCCTGCCCCTATGGCCGAAGCGCGGGCAGCAACGATCAGCCCGCTTGGTCGCGTTATAGGCGTCTTTTTTTCGCCGAAGGCTACCTTTGAAGACATCGTCCGGAAACCCGGTTGGCTGCTGCCTGTAGGCATTTCGCTAATCCTCGGTCTGCTGGTCAGCATCGCCATCAATCAGCGCGTCAACTGGCGTGATTTCATGAACCAGCAGATCGACAAGAGCCCCCAGGCTGCGCAGCTATCCGCTGAGCAACGGCAGCAACGCGTCGAGGCGGGCGCCAAGTTCGCTCCCATTTCGACCTATATATTCGGCACGCTAGGCCCGTTGATCGCCGCGCTGCTCGTCTCTCTGATCATGTGGGGTGCCTACAGTTTGCTCGGTGGGATCAGTACGAATTTCAGCACCGCTTTCAGCGTCACCGCGCATGGTTTTCTTACCAGTCTCGTTAGCAGCCCTCTTTTCATCCTAATTCTCTACCTGAAGCCATACGGCACCGCGGACCTTGATAATCCCCTCGCCGCCAACTTAGCCGCTCTCCTCCCTGAGGATTCGGCAAAATGGCTCCTCGCGCTCGCGAAATCGCTCGATATTTTTGTGTTCTGGACACTCATTCTGTTGGCCATTGGCTTCGCGGCAGTAAACCCGAAAAAGCTAAAGGGCGCAAAGTCCTTTACGATCGCCCTTACGGTCTGGGCTGTATACGTCGTTTGCCGCGTGGGTTGGGCCTTCATCTTCTCCTGATACACTGAGCGGGTGCCTTTTCTCTTCGAAGTTCTCAAGACCGACGCCGACGGTGGGCGCTGCGGCCGTCTCTCGACGCCGCACGGCGTGGTCGAGACGCCGTTTTTTCTGCCGGTTGGCACGCAAGCCTCCGTCAAAGCGCTAACTCAGGAGGTGCTCGAAGAGCTCGGCGTCGAAATCATTCTCGCTAACACTTATCATCTGTATCTTCGTCCCGGTCACGAACTGGTTCGCCGATTCGGCGGCTTGCATCGGTTCATGTCTTGGCCCCGCGCGATTCTGACGGATTCCGGCGGCTACCAGGTCTTCAGCCTTTCCGAACTTCGCAAAGTTACCGACGAAGGCGTGCGCTTCCGTTCGCATCTTGACGGCTCCGAACATCTCCTCACGCCCGAGAAAGTCGCCGAAATTCAGCTCGCCCTGGGTTCCGACATCGCCATGGTCCTCGACGAATGCATCGAAACTCCTGCGCCTCGCGAAACGGCGGAGGCTGCGCTCCAGCGGACCACTGCTTGGGCTCGCCGCGCCCGCGCGTACTTTCAGGAATCCGCTCACCGCAACGGCACGCCAGTCGAGCAATGGCAGTTTGGCATCGTGCAGGGCGCAACTTTCGCCGACTTGCGCCGTGAAAGCGCCCGCCAGCTTGTCGATCTCGACTTCCCCGGTTACGCCGTCGGCGGCCTCGCCGTGGGCGAGCCGCACGAAGTCACTTGTGCCATGACCGCCGAAGTCACCGCCCTCCTTCCGAAAGACCGCCCGCGCTATCTCATGGGCGTTGGCCGCCCCGAACAGATCGCCGATTACGTCGCGCTTGGCATTGACATGATGGATTGCGTGCTGCCCACTCGCGCCGCACGTCATGCCTGCCTCTACACCAGCGAAGGCCGCGTGCTCATCAAGAACTCGCGTTACGCCGAAGACCAGCGGCCCATCGATTCGAATTGCTCCTGCAGCGTCTGCCGCCGCTATTCGCGGGCGTATCTCCGCCATCTTTTCGCCGCCGGGGAAATGACGGCCGCCATCCTAGCCACCTATCACAACGTCCACTTTTACCTTGACATCATGCGCCGAATCCGAGAGGCTATCGGGTTTGGGAACCTAGCGAAATTCTCATCTGAGATGCACGCGCGTTACACTGTGGACCAGCTTGAGAACCTGTAGCTCGCAGGCCGCAGGTCTTAGCCAGCGCGCGGGGCCATCGGCGGGCAGCAACTCAGGCTCAGTCGGGTTGCCCGAAAGGGTGCTCACAAAGAGGAAGGGTAAGGCGGTCGAGCAGGGAAGCGGGCCATTTGCCCGCGGGGTTAGTTTGTTATCCTGCTCTGCGCGCGGAACGGAGCCGAAAGGCCCGGCACTCGGCTCGGGCCCTGAAGATCGAGAGAAATGGCGCCCCGGCTTACAACCGGGGTAGGGTTTTAACTCAGAACCAAAAACTGATAGCTTAGAACTAATGCAGATCATGACAGCGGCGATCCTTCAGGCATCCGGCGGCTTCGGTACGTTCCTCGTTCCCCTGGCGCTCATGTTTGGCATCATGTATTTGATGGTGATCCTGCCACAGCAACGCCAGCGTAAGAAGACCCAGGCGATGCTCTCGGCCCTAAAGACCGGAGACAAAGTAATCACGGGAAGCGGCATCTATGGCACCATCAGCGGCCTCGACGGAGACTCGGTCATTATGAAAATCTCTTCCGAGCCGCAAGTTAAAATTCGCGTCGCGCGTGCCGCGATCGCTCAGGTGGAGACATCGCAAGATGCCAAATAAACCCACCCTTCGGCCGATAACGCGACTCATCTCTTAACTATGAATCCCAATCTCAAATGGAAAGGGTTGTTCATTGCGGCGGTGATTGTTTTCTGTTTCTACTTCCTGTTCGGCTATCCCACGTTCCCCACGTCCTTCGCGCAGGTGAAGGACAACTTCAATAAGCAGATTAAGCTTGGCCTCGACCTCCAGGGCGGCAGCCACATGATTCTTCAGGTCCAGGTCCAGGAAGCCGTCGCTCAGGAAACGGACACCACCGTCGACCGCCTCACCACCGCTCTGCGCGGCAAAAATGTCCACTACGACGAAGTCCGCCGCGTCGACGATACGCACATTCTCGTCCGCAATATCGACCCGTCGCAGTATTCGGTCCTGAGCGATATCGTCGGCACGCAGTACAACAATGTTTGGGACACAGCTCCCGCGGCGGGAGAAGCCAACAGCTACACGTTGACCCTTCGCCCCGGCGCGGTTGCCGCGATTGAGGAACAAACCGTCACGCAGGCGAAAGATACCATCGAGCAGCGCATCAATGCCCTGGGACTTACCGAACCTACGGTTCAGCCGCGCGGCGGACGCAATGCCGATGAAATCTTGGTGCAATTGCCAGGCGTTGCTGACACCGCGGAAGCCCGGCGCGTGATTCAGGCTGGCGGTCAGTTGGAATTGCGGCTGGTCAACGACCCGCAGACCTACCCCTCCGTCGCTGCCTATATGGCGCAGCACACCGTGCTTCCCGCGGGCGACGAACTCGTACCCGCCTGCGCCGACAATCGCGATCGCGCGAGCGGCTCGAACACCGGGGATCTCTTTTACATGCTGAATCGCGCACCAATTGTTACCGGTCGCGACCTGCGCAGTGCCACGGAAACTCGCAACACCACCAATCCCGGCACCTGGCAAGTGAACTTCACCCTCTCACCGGAGGCCGCGCGCCGCTTTGGGCCCTTCACCCAGCAGAATATCAGCCGCAACATGGCCATCGTCCTCGATCACTGCGTCAAATCGGATCCCGTTATCAATGGCCGCATCGACGATTCCGGAATGATTGAAGGGAATTTCAGTCAGCAAAGCGCTCATGAATTGGCAGTAGTCCTTCGCGCTGGGGCCCTTCCGGCGTCGATTAAATATCTCGAAGAGCGCACCGTTGGCCCCTCCCTTGGCGCCGACTCGATCCGTCACGGTGTGCAGGCTTCCATACTGAGCCTCCTCGTAGTGATGTTTTTCATGCTCATCTACTACCGCCTGTCCGGCGGTAATGCGGTACTTGCCTTGATCCTCAACCTTGTTATTCTTCTGGCTTTTCTCGCCATGTCCGGCGCCGTGCTTACCCTCCCCGGCATCGCCGGCGTCATCCTGACCATCGGCATGGGCGTGGACTCCAACGTTCTGGTCTTCGAGCGCATCCGCGAGGAAATCCGCAACGGCAAATCCTCTGCCGCGGCGGTCGAGGCCGGCTTCGACAATGCTTTCCGGACGATCATTGACACTCACGTCACCACGGTCGTTTCCGCCGCCTTTTTGGGTTTCTTCGGCACCGGTCCCATTCGCGGCTTTGCCATCACTTTGGTGGTCGGTCTGGTTGCCAATATCTTTACTGCGGTCTACGTGTCCAAGACGATTTTCCAGTATCACCTGACCAAGATGGACCGTCAGGCGGAACTGAGCATTTAAATGCGTACTAGAACTGCCAATGGGCGGCCTACTTGCCTGAAAACGAGCGGGCAGCCGGTTCGCCTGCCGCGATCTTCTATCCGGGTGGCCCCTGGGTAGAGATCTCGAGGCCGGGAACATTCCACCAGTGGCGGTGTCTAAGAGAGGGTAGTCAAGAAGGTATGATCGAGCTCTTCAAGCAGCCCAATCTCGACTGGATGGGCAAGGCCAAGTATTTCTACGCCTTGAGCGGTATTCTTCTTCTCGCCGGATGGATTTCGATTTTTTTCGGGCGCGGGATTAAGTACGGAATCGATTTTAGTGGTGGCACCAACGTGGACGTTCGTTTCGCGCAACCGCCGAGCATTGACAAGATTCGTGCCGGGCTGACCGCCCAGGGAATTGGTACTTCCGAGATCCAACCCATCCGGGACATCTCTGCCAAGAGCAGCAACGAAGTCCTCATCTTTGTCGAAGGCAAGGGGCAGGATGAAGACCTCATGCAATCCAGCAGGGACAAGGTGCTCAACGCTTTGAGCGCCACTTATGGGGTGGCTACTTCCGACAAGCCCGATTTCAATTCCAATTCCACCACCCCCTCCTCACTCGCGGCCGTGCTCACCATAAGAGATCCCCTATTCCTCTCCGTCAACGCGGGAGACCGCTATCAGCAGCTCGCCAGGAAGATTCTCGATTACCGCGACTCGGAGGCGAACGGCATCCTCACCAATTCCGACGACCTGTCCAAGGTTCCTGGTGTCACGCCCGCCGTTCTCAATGTCATCAAGTCGAGTTTTTCGCTCGGTCCTTTCACCATTCGCGATATCGCCATCGTCGGCCCCAAGGTGGGCGCAGAACTCCGCAAGCAGGCGGTTTACGTTACCCTCTATGCGTTGGGCGGCATGCTGGTATATATTGCCTTGCGATTCGAATGGGTTTACGGGGCTGCCGCCGTTCTGGCGGTGTTTCACGATGTGCTGATCACCTTGGGATTTTTCTCGCTGCTGCGTTTTGAGATCTCCCTGACAGTCATCGCGGCGCTCCTCACGCTGGTCGGTTATTCCATGAACGACACCATCGTCATCTTTGATCGCATTCGGGAGAACAACCGTCTGCTTCGCAGGGAACTCTTTGCGAGTGTGGTGAACAAGTCCATCAACCAAACTCTTTCGCGAACCATCTTAACAAGTGGCTTGACTTTCCTTACCGTGCTCGTCCTGTTCCTGATGGGCGGCCAGGTGCTTCGTGCTTTCTCCTTTGCCCTGGTGGTAGGGATTGTGGTAGGAACATACTCCAGTTTTGGTATTGCCGCTCCCATTGTCGTCGCCTGGAATCGTTGGCGCGGCCATGGCGTGATGGCAGGCACCGGAACCGCAGCCGGCAACAAAAACCGTGGAAGTGAAGACGTCACCGGGCGTCTCGCTCCCGCCGGTAGGAGGTAAATACCTTATGTTTGAAGAGATGGTGGTTTCAAGTCCGCATCCGACAAAGACGAAGAAGCCGATCACGGTTTTGCTGTCGGCCGTGTTTCAGTTGGTCTTCCTCGGAATCCTGATTCTCATCCCGCTGATCTACACCGAGGCGCTGCCTAAGACCATGATGGCTACCATGCTCACGGCCCCGCCGCCGCCCCCGCCGCCGCCCCCGCCGCCAGCGGCTGTTCAGGTGGTTCACGTGAAGCCGCAAGTCCACCTGATGGACGCCGGCAAACTCATGCAGCCCAAAGTCATTCCGAAAGAGGTCAAGATTATTAAGGAAGATCCGGAGCCGGATATGGCTTCCGTGGGCGCTGTGGGTGGAGTTCCGGGCGGCGTCGCCGGTGGTTCGATGGGCGGCGTGCTTGGCGGCGTAATCGGCGGAATCGGCACGGCACCGCCGCCTCCGAAGCCGAAACCAAGCGGCCCCATCCGCGTGGGCGGCAACGTACAGGCCGCGCGCATCGTCAATCGCGTTCAGCCCGTTTATCCGCCGCTGGCCCGCCAGACTCGCATTTCCGGAACGGTGCGCTTGCACGCCATCATCAGCAGGGATGGCACGATTCAGCAATTGGAAGTGATTTCCGGCCACCCGCTCTTGCAGCAGGCGGCGCTCGACGCCGTCCGTCAGTGGCGCTATCAGCCGACTCTTCTCAATGGCGAGCCGGTCGAAGTCGACACGACGATCGACGTGATCTTTTCTCTTAACCAGTAGTACGGTCTGGCGCGCTGGTCGTGGGGCGTGCGTGCTAGCCCGCGCAGTAAATTGGAGCAAATACTCTCGCGGACCTCGAGCCACCGCTCAAGGGTCGCTTGAGACTCAAGGAGCAAACAAAAATGGCAGCCACTTTAAATCTCTTCTCAGCCCTGCTCCTGCAGGGCGCACAATGGGATATCCGCGGTCTGTTCAAAAATATGGGGACATTGGCACTGATCGTGGTCGTGATCCTGTTCCTTCTTTCCGTTTATTCTTTCGGGGTCATGATCGACCGCGCCCTGATGTACAGCGCGGCTCGTAAGCAGTCGCGCATTTTTGTGCAGCAGGTTGCAGGTGCCCTCAAGGACGGCAAGCTCGATGAAGCCATCGCCATTGCCGAACGCAACAAGAAGAGCCACATCGCCAAGGTCGTGGCTACCGGTCTCTCGGAATTCCAGTCGGCCTCCCAGCAGGTCTCGGACTCCGACGTGATTGATGCCGCCAAGCGCGGGCTCGAGCGCTCCGTCGCCATCGTCCATGCCGAAATGAAGCGCGGCCTTTCCGCTCTCGCTACCATTGGTTCCACTGCGCCGTTCGTGGGCTTGTTTGGCACCGTGGTCGGCATCTTGAACGCGTTTAAGGGTATCGAGAGCCAGAAAGCCACCGGTCTGTCGGCGGTCGCGGGCGGTATCGCCGAAGCCCTGGTCACTACGGCTTTCGGTCTTCTTGTCGCCGTTCCCGCCGTGTGGGCCTACAACTACTTCACCAATAAAGTGGAGGCCTTCGACGTCGAGATGGACAACTCCTCGATGGAGCTGATCAACTACTTCATCCTGCGGCGTGGCGCCAGAAAGTAAGCGGTCATGGCCTACAAACCACAAGCCGGCGCGCAAATGGCGTCCCCCAATGTCATCCCCATGGCGGACATCATGCTCGTCCTGCTCATCATTTTTATGGTGGTCACTCCGTTGCTGACCAAGGACATCCCTGTCGACATGCCCTCGGCCGCGAATTCTCGCGACATGCAGGATGCCGATAAAGACGATGCCCTGGTCGTGGCCGTTACCCGAGATGGCCGGATCTACCTGGGCAGCACGAACGTGCAAAAGGACGACCTCACCGGCCAGATCAAGGATCGCATCGCCAACCGCCTTGATAAAACCGTTTACGTCCGCAGCGATGCTCGCGCCAAGTACGGCGATGTCGTCGCCGTTGTGGACGAAATCCGGTCTGCCGGCGTTGATCAACTGGGGCTGCTGACCCAGAGGCTGTTGGAAAAATCAGCGCAACCCCCTCGTCCGCCTGCGGATTGAGACCGCTCGCCCGCGGCGGCCGCCGTTGGGCGGCGGGAGTTTGTTTGCTGCTGCCAGTTGTTTGCTGATGTTGGGAAGCCGCGCCGGATCCCACCCGGCGCGGCCTCGTGGCGCGCGGAGATGCTCTAACCCGGGCCCACAGGAGACTCGCTATGGGAATGGAAGTAGGAGAAGGTCACGGCGCGTTGTCGACGCCGAACGTGGTGCCGCTCATCGATATCTTGCTGGTGCTGATCATCATCTTCATGGTCATCACACCGCGCACTCCGAATGGCTTGGATGCGATTGTTCCGCAACCCTCGCCGAACAAGCAGCAGGACGTCGAGCTCGAAAACAAGACGGTCGTCGTGCAGGTCGAAATGAACGGCAAGCTCAAGATCAACCAGGAAGATACCACCTGGGACGGCCTCGGCCCACGCATGGAAACGATTTTCAAGGAACGCGCCGAGAAGATTGCTTTCGTCAAGGGCGATAACGACGTGCTGTTTATGGACGTGGCCCGCGCCATTGACATCATGCGCGGCGCGGGAATCGACAAGATCGGCTTGATTACGGCCAAGCTCGAAGCCGGTCAGTAGTTGTTTCGCGGGTTGTGAGAGTCCTCCTCGCAGAAGAACGCTCCTAAGACGAGGTGGCTCATGGGAATCGCGGTAGGCGGTAGGCGTGGTGTTGTCTCCGACCCCAACATAGTTCCATTAATCGATATCCTGCTGGTGCTCCTGGTGATTTTTATGCTTATTCCCCGTTCGCAGGGGCTGCCGGCGGAAATTCCGCAGGCCTGTGGGGTCCAGGAACCCGGTAATTGTGGACAAGACAAACCCCACATAGTTGTGGTACAAGTTCTCGCGGACGGTTCCCTGCGCGTCAACCAGGTACCCGTGAAGTGGGAGAACCTTGGCACTCGGTTGCGGGGCGTCTTCAAGGTGCGTGCCGACCGCACTGCGTTTGTCTGGGGTGATCGATCGGTCCAATTCGCGGTGGTGGCCCGGGTCATCGACGTGATGCGCGCCGCGGGAATTGCTCCGATTGGTTTATTGACCCAACCACCGGGAAGCGACTTCTGAGCATTTTGTTTTTTGCCCTTCGCAGGGCGGACGTGAATAATCCGGTGCCAGGCCGGCCTTTTCAGGCCTCGCGCTCAGCAGGGATGGATGCCTCGATGACTCAAGCTTCATCGGCGACGCTTCGCAAATCATTTCGCTCCCAGCCGGCCCGCGCCTCGCTCCAGGCCTTGGCATGCGCGGCTGCTCTGCTGGTGGTCGTCGGAGTTTCCGGATGCAACAAGCTGAAGGCTCGCGACCTCCTCAATAAGGGTGTCAACGCCTTCAAGAACGGCCAGTACGACGAGGCCATCGAGGATTTCAAACAAGCCAAGGAGCTCGACCCAACCCTCATGAACGCTCGCCTGTACCTGGCTACGGCGTACGCCAGCCAGTACATCCCGGGCGCTCCCTCCGAAGCCAACACTCGTCTCGGCAATCAGGCCATCGCGGAATTCAAGGAAGTGCTCGGCATCGACCCCAACAACCTGAGCGCCATTGACGGCATCGGCTCCATACTTTTTCAGATGGCCGGCACACCCTACGACCCAAAGAAGTTTGAGGAGTCCAAGAGCTACCACGAGAAGCATATCGCACTAAAGGCGAACGACCCCGAGCCCTACTACTGGGTGGGCGTCATCGACTGGACGTTGGCCTTCCGTGCCAACAACGAACTGCGCGCCGAATACAACAAGAACAACATCAAAAAGCAGGTCAAGGACACCGATCCGCTCCCGTCCTCGGTTCGCGCGCAATACACCGCCAAATACGGCTCGCTTGTCGATGAAGGCATCGCCGCTCTTAAGAAAGCTATCGAACTGCGCCCCGATTACGACGATGCCATGGCCTATTTGAACCTGATGTATCGCCGCAAGGCCGACATGGTGGAGTCGGCCGACCAGCGCGATGACCTGCTGAAGCAGGCGGATGCCCTGGTCGACAAGGTCAAGGAAGTCAAGCAGAAGCGCGCCGAGCAACCGCAACCCGCCAATTGAGGAGGCTCTCACCCCGCCGCAGCAGGAGTACTTCTTCCCCGGGCGATTCTTGCTCGGAGAAATCCCTGTTCAGCTTCCAAAATACGGGCTCAGGGAGCCTGCTGCTGATGCTAGCCCTCGCCCGTGGCCTCGCGCGCAAAATCCACAGCAATCAGCGTGATGTCATCTTCCCGCGCCCCGGCTTCCCCTTTCCCGGACCAACGCGTCAATTCGGTCAGCGACGCGCTGAGCAGCCGAGCGGCCGCGAGATGGGACTGCGCTTCCAGGAACTCGAGAAAGCGCATTCCGCCAAACTCTTCCTCGGCGCCGTTCTTTGCTTCGAGCATGCCGTCCGTGTAGAGCAAGCAGCGATCCCCGGGCCGGAAGGGAAGCTCCAGCGAAGTGTAGGCCGCGTCTTCCGAGAGACCGAGCAACAGGCCGTTGCTGTCGATTTCGCGAAAGGTTGTTCCCTTCCCTTTCACAGTTCCAAACACCAGCGGCGGGTGGCCCGCTCCGGCGTAGCGCAGAATTTGCTTGTCTGCGTCCACAAAGAGATAGCCGGCGGTCACGAAATGCTCCTCGAACTTGCCGCAGAGCGAACGATTCAATCCCGCCAAGACTTGCGCGGGGTCGGAAGCGAAGGCGGACTGCGCGGCCAGCGCCGTCTTCAGCATGGAGGCGATTAAAGCGGCGGGCACGCCGTGGCCGGTAACGTCGGCTACCAGAATGCCGACGCGCCGGTCGTCCACTACGAGGAAATCGTAGAAGTCTCCTGCAACGGCGGTCATGGGCACGTATTGCGCAGCGATATCCAGCCCGGCAATGCGCGGTACTTCGCGTGGAAGGATGGAAGACTGAATCTGCCGCGCGATCTCCAGTTCCTTTTCGAGGGAAAGCAGGCGTTGTTCGTTCAAGTGGCTGCGCGACGCTGCGACGTAGGCGAGGCAGCCAATCAGAATCAGGAAGCCAAAGGCCTCGATGTCCCGCCCGCGGAATTTCCCCAGGTCCGCAAGGTTGTTCCGCGCCACGAACAGGCCAAAAACCGCAAGGCCTGCATACACGATCTTGACCTCCCCCGGCATGCGCTGTCCGCGCGGGAAGGAGCAGGGATAGGCAATCAGCAGCGCGCTGTAAGCGACGATCACGATGTGGTAGGTGATCTCCACGGGGTGCCGGCCAACGCGGAAAAGTTCCGAAAAAAAACGCAACGTGGCGAAGGCGATTTGAAACGCCAGCACCCAGCGAAGAAAACCTTTCCAGCGCGCTTCGACCATTTCGATGACAAACAGCGTCAGCGGAACGATGATGAAATTGTCGATGAAATTGTTGATCAGCACTTCGGGGTACTTCCAAAAAACCTCCGGCGCCGCCACCAGAGAATGCAGAAAGCTTTGCCGGAAGATCAACCGAAGGGCATAGAGAAACGCGAACAGGCTGAAGTACACCAGGCTCCGGTCGGCGGTCTTTCGCTCGAAAAAAAACAGAGCCAAGCCGGCGAGGCCGAAAGACAGAATCACGATGCCCACGGCAAAACCCGCGAGCTGCCAGCGCAGCTCGGAAACGGTTGGCAACTCGAGAGCCGCAGCCAGCGAGAAAAGAGCGGGAAGGTTTGATAGGGTCATCGTCCGCAAGAGCAGGAACCGGTCCTGTATTATAGCTGGGGGCTCGAGGTATCGAGGATCTCTCCTTTGTTCTCTGATGTTTTCAACGACTTCGAACCCTGGTCTCCCGGAAGTGCCGGCGCGCCTACAAAGTTTGCCGCTTGAGGGGCCGGAGAACCCATGTGCAGCTCCCCCCACAAACGTGCGGCCCGAAATCAATCGTTTGCGGCCCGTCGTTCGGGATGCCGATTCGGGCCGTCCTGGCAGGTTTCGATATTCCCGTAAGATCTCGAGCCGCCTTCGTTTTCCACAGATTTCCTCTTGCGAGGCTCTTGCGCTGGCGCGCAAACTCACGCATATTTCGCTGCACTTATTCGTATTCCGAGGGAGAACCCATGTTGTTTGCCGTTGTTCGCCGGGGTAAGCAGTCGGGAATCCACTTGTACCCGCATCGCTACAAAGAGGATGACCGCTATCACGTCAGCCTCGTGAGGAAGGGGCCGCATATCCCTTTGGCCGATGACCGAGACATCCCGGACTATCTGGCAAACGGCTATTTGCTCGCCATGAGCAACCCCGAGGCAAGGTACCGGCCTACTTTGATCAGACCTTCTTCGATTCGCGGCTGGGAATAGCCTTTTTGAGTTTGTCGTCTCGACCGCCGCCGGGCCGTTCCTTGCGTGACGCAGATAGAGGTCCTGAACCTTTCGTGAGACGCCATTTCCCCCATTTCCCCCTTGCCTTGTTTCACTTGGCCCGTCTCTGGGGGTAAACTGACACATGCCGCCTCCGAGCAATTTGCCGCTGAGCTTCGACCGCGACCGCGCGGTTCGGCAGCTCGACGCGCGGCTCGAAGAGCTCCTTGAAAAACTGAAAAAGTACCGCCCTTCGGAGGATCCCTGGATCGTCCGCCGTGCCTATGAGATTGCCTCGGAGCGGCATCACGACCAGTTTCGCAGCTCAGGCGAGCCTTATGTGTCGCACCTGCTCGAAGTGGCGCACATCCTTGCCGATATGCGGCTGGATGCCATCACGCTGACGGCGGCCATTCTCCACGACGCCATTGAAGATACCGAGTATCCCGTCTCGCGGATTGAAGAGCGCTTTGGGCCGGAAGTGGCCCACTTGGTTGCGGGCGTCACGAAAATCGGGCGGCTGAATATTACGGCGCCGGAAGCGCGCCAGGCCGAGAACGTCCGCAAGATGTTGCTGGCGATGGTGACGGACGTGCGCGTCGTGTTGGTCAAGCTTGCCGACCGCCTGCACAACATGCGCACGCTGCAATACCTGGAGCCGGACAAGCAGCGGCGCATCTCCCGGGAGACTCTGGACATTTACGCCCCGATCGCGCACCGCCTGGGAATGAGCGTGGTGCGCGGGGAGCTCGAGGATTTGTCGTTCCGCTATCTCGAGGTGGAAGCATTCTTTGCGCTGCAAAAGGAAATCAGCGACAAAGCGGCGTTTCACAAAGAATTTCTGGATGAAGTGCAGGCAACCATCCGTTCGAAACTCGTGGAGGCAGGCATTCCTGCGGAGTTGGAAGCCCGCGTGAAGACGCTGTATTCGCTGCACCGCAAGATGCTGCGGCAGGAGTCGGGCCTCGAACAGGTTTACGATTTGCTGGCGGTGCGCGTGATCACGGACTTGGAGCGCAACTGTTACGCCGCACTGGGCGTGGTCCATCACATTTGGCGGCCCGTGCCGGGCCGGTTCAAGGATTACATCGCGATTCCGCGGCCCAATCTGTATCAGTCGCTGCACACCACTGTTTTGCACAGCGGGCAGTCATTTGAAGTGCAAATTCGCACCCAGGACATGCATCGCGTCGCGGAAGAAGGTGTGGCGGCGCACTGGAAATACAAGGCCGGCAAGCCTGGCGCACAGGATGACGATCAGCGCATTTCCTGGATGCGCCAGCTCATCGAGTGGTCGCAGGAGATGCAGGAGCCAAGCGAGTTTCTTTCCACCCTGAAAGTGGATCTCGCCCCGGTAGAAGTCTACGCGTTTACGCCGAAAGGCCGCGTGCTGGAATTGCCGCGCGGGGCCACCCCGCTCGATTTTGCGTACATGGTGCACACCGAAGTGGGGCACCAGTGCGTGGGCGCCAAAGTGAATGGCCAAATGGTTTCGCTGCGACATGAAATCCAGAGCGGCGATGTGGTCGAGATTCTGACGCAAAAGGGCCACCACCCCAGCCGCGACTGGCTCAGCTTTGTCAAGTCGTCGTCGGCGAAAAGCAAGATCCGCCACTGGATCAACGAGCAGGAGCGCGAAGAAGCCAAAGAAATGGGCAAGCGCCTGCTCGAAAACGAGGCGCGGCACTTTGGCAAGAGCCTGAAGAAGATTCCCGAGGCTGAGATTACCAAGTTGCTGGGCGATTACGGCCTGGCGAAATTCGAAGACCTCTACGCGGCGGTGGGGTTCGGGAAATATTCCGCGAGGCAGATCTTAACGCGCTTGCTGGGCGAACCCGCGAAGACGGAGGAGCCTGCTGCGCCAGACTCGGCGCCGACGCTGGTTAAGACCGTCAAGCGCATGCTGGGTTTCGGCGAGGCGCCGCTGATCGTCAAAGGCCACGGTGATTTGTTGGTGTACCGGGCGAAGTGCTGCAACCCGATTCCGGGCGACGAGATTGTAGGCTACATCACGCGAGGGCGCGGGGTGGCGGTTCACACACGAGCGTGTCCCAACGTGCAGAATCTGTTGTACCAAACCGAGCGCCGCATCGCGGTGGAATGGGGCGGCGCCAGCGGCGCGACGTTCCCCGTGCAACTCACTATTCGCGCGCGCGACCGCGCGGGACTGCTCGCGGACATTACGGCGGTGATTAGCGGCGCGGGCTCCAACATTCACAATCTGCAAAGCCGTCCGGACCGCAGCAACGCACGCATAGACGCCAAACTGGAGATCGCGGACCGGCGTCAGCTCGAAACGATTCTGGTGAACATCAAGAGAATTCCGGGCGTTTACGGAGTGGAACGGATCTATCAAGCAAGCCATTGAGAGGGCTGCTTCCCTGTACTTTCGGCGGGTGCCTGGCACAGCACAGCTCGGCTTTGCTCCTCTTGTCCCCGATAAAATGGAATCATGAAGTGCAAGTTCATTCTTGGGGCCGCTTTATTTTCGCAATTCTTTGGGTGCGACCAGCACTTGTTCACGGATTACCGTCCGCTCGATCAGTTGGGCATGTGGTCCAGCAGCGTCGAAGAGCTCAAGAAACTTAACACCTCAGATACGGAGGTGATGCAGCTCACGAAAATGAAGAAAGCGGGAATCAGCGATGATGCCTGCGTCAAAGTGATAGCCGATGCGCGCCAGCATCAGCATCCGTTTTCGAACGCGGATGCCGCCGTGAATCTGACGAATGCTGGGTATGGCGAACCGATCATCCTGGAAATGACGAAAGCGGATCAGCTCGACATCCTGAGCGGTGACGCAGTCATGCTTCGCCTGCTTGGACTGTCGGATTCGGCGGTGGATGTGATTCTGCACAAGAGGATGAAAGGCCAGCGCACGCTCGCCAGCGCGGAAATCGGGCGGCTGAAAAACACCGGACTCACCGAAGGTCAGATTATGGAGCGCATCAACCGGGGCATGACGGACGCCGAAGCGGACAAAGAAGCAGCGTACCGAGAAGCCACGCGGAATCATGCCAACACCGGGTTTACGCGCGTCCACGGGCGCCGGCGCTGAAGCTTCTGACCGGGACGTTTCTCAAGCACCGCTTTTTCTTCGGAGTTTTCCCCGTTACAATCGTTGGGCTAATGAAATCCCGAACCTTTTCACGCCTTCCACTGGCTGTACTTACCACCGCGGTTTCTTTTTGGGCGGCATCATGTGCCGTGGCGCTCGGCCCCGGTTACAGAATTGAGAAGCAGGAAATCCGGGTGCGGTTTGTGGCTGAGCCTGAACCACGCATTCAGGTTGCGGCCGATTACCATCTGAAGAACACCGGCATTCGTCCCCTCGAGGAACTGGAATTGCGTTTGCCGGGAAGGCGCTTTCGTTCGGGCGAACTCCGCGCAACCTGGGATGCAAAACCGATCACTCTGGCACAGGTCCCCGGCGCCCCGCGCGACATGGTCATGAAGCTGGCGGAACCGTGGAAAGTATCCTCGCGGCACAAGTTGCGTTTGACGACCGAGTTTTTGCCGGCCCAGGGGGGAGAAACTTCTCTGAGTTTTTCGAGCAATGCGTTTTTTCTGCCGGCGTCCGGCTGGAGCTTCGAGTTGCTCCCGCCTGCCGGGCTTTTCCCCGCCGGAGGGGCGCCGCCCAACAAATGGGATCTGCTGGTCGCCCTGCCGGACGGATTTCAGATCCACACGAGCGGCACGCAAAAGAAGAGTGTGCGAAAAGGCGAAGAGACGGTTGTGTTGGCGGAACAGAGGACCAAGGACGCGTATCCGTTTGTAGTTGCCGGTCGATACTGCATCGCCGAAATCGGCAACGGCAAGGAAAACGTGAGTCTGTGGACGAGCAAGCAACAGAATTCCGCCAAATTGCGGGACTTGAGCGATTCGCTGGCGCGTGTCATGGCGGAGTATGACGCCGCTTTCGGGGAACGCGGCAAAACGCCTTCGCAAACCTGGATCGTAGAATGTCCCGTCGTGGCGGGGTGCTTTACCAACTTCAACCCGCTGAGCGCAAAACTTCTGGCGCAGGACGAAAACGAGCAGAACATGGCGGAAATGATTTCGCAAGACACCATGGTGGTGGAACTCAGCGAAGGCACACCCACGCTGGTGACTCAGGCTGCTCCATCGCTGGCTGCGAGCTGGCTGGGGTACGGACAAAGCCCGGCTTTTTTTGAGCAAAGCCTGCCGCTCATCATGCTGCCAGCGTTCGCCGCGGCGATTGGACGCGATGCCGCCGAAGGAGGAGACGCGCGCACAGAAACGATCAGGCGCGCGCTGCGGCTGATTCCTTCCGGTGAGAAGCTCCCAGGGAAGGAAGATGCGCGCGTTCTGCGGGTAAAAAGTTTCCTTCTTTTCTTTGCGTTGCAGGACCAGTACGGCCGGGAGACGTTTCGGAAAGCTACGCAGCACATGCTCTATGCTCGGCGGGAGAGAGGTTTCGACCTGAACGATTTGATTGCAGCCTTCGAAGAGGAAACGCACCAAAACGTGGCGGAATTTGTGCGGATATGGATGAAGCGGCCGGGAGTGCCGCAGGAGTTTCGCGCGCGGTATGAAGAAGCGGCCGCAGCGAATGCGGTAAAGGACAAGGAGAAGACACCATGAGAGACGTGGTACTGACGGACAAAGGCCCAAAACCCATTGGACCCTATTCGCAAGCCATCCGCGCGAACGGATTCCTTTACGTGTCAGGACAGGTGGCGCTCGATCCGAAGACGGGAGAGTTCGTTGGCACGGATATCCAGCAGCAGACCGAACGCACGCTCGAGAACGTAAAAGGGATCCTGGAGGCGGCGGGCTCGAACATGCACCACGTGGTGAAGACCACGGTCTTCCTCAAGGACATCAATGATTTCTCGGCGATGAATGAGGTTTATGCCAAGTTCTTTGCCCTGGCGCCGCCGGCACGCTCCACCGTCGAAGTGGCGCGGCTGCCGAAGGACGCCCTGGTCGAAATCGAAGTGATCGCCTCTTCCTAGGAGCTAGGCGACTTGGTCGCTGAGGCGTGAGGGTGTTAGGTGGAGGTGGACCGTGCCAGATGGGTGTCGGCGGTCACGCGGACCGGTGAGGGCAATCACGGTGCTCCTGTCGCGGTCAGCGGTATCAACAAAAACAGACCTGGGCCCTGCCAAGCTAGGCCCGGTCGACAGGAGAAAGCGCCATGTTGATGCCACGACGCCTGGAATCCCACTTGAACGTCAAACATGTGCCCTACTCGATGATATTCCACGCGCCCACCAACCGCGCCCAGATGGCGGCCCGAGCCATGCACCTTCCCGGCAAAGAAGTGGCGAAAGCGGTCGCGCTCGAAGCCGGAGACCGCAAGCTCCTTGCCGTGCTGCCGGCCTCCTACCGCATCAATTTTCAGAAACTCTCGGCTATTGTCGGCGCAAAGGTGCAATTGATGGACGAGGACACCTTCACTGAGCTGTTTCCCGATTGCGAGCGCGGGGTGATTCCCCCGTTCGGTGAACTTTATGGCGTGCCCGTTTATCTGGAGGTGGCGCTGGCGGAAGACCCGGAAATCATCCTGAGCGCGGGCACCCATTCCGATTGTGTGCGCATGGGGAACGTGGATTTCTTGCACTTGGCGGAACCCCGCGTGTGTTCCTTTGCCGAGAAAGCCTAGCCCGTCGCGCGCTCACTGTACCGGGTCAAGGATTGCGACCCTGGCAGCGTCTTTGCGCCGGATCAAGACTCTTTGGGGATCGCGCTGATGACCGAGCTTTGTCGTCTGCCAGGCCTAAGTTGAACCGCTCAGACCGGGGAGCTGTCCTGGACGTCGAATCCCACCGATTGGTTCTCTTCCTGAAATTCGGGATGACTTTGCAACAGCCGCACGCAGCGGTTCCAGCGAAGGATCGCGTCGTCGTTTCCCGAGGGGCGAATCTTCTCAGCTTCGGCGAAGCAGCTTAGGGCTTCCTCGAAAAGCGGGGTCAGCGTGTGCGGCAGACGGCCGGCACGCAACTGCGCTTTGGCTCGCCGTTCGTGCAGCAGTCCTGTGTAGTAGATGCGCTCGTAGGGATCGCTGAGTTTGTTGAAACTTTCCTGGGCTTCGCCCCAGCGATCCGAAATCTCACCGCAGAACTGGTCGGTGATCGCCAAACCGAGGAGCCGGATCGCCAATTGGTGTGTTGGGTCGACCGCCAGAATGTCGCGGCAGATGGACTCCGCCTCTTCCGGCTCGTTCAGCGAGCGGTAGAGATCCACCTTGGCGATGGCTTCGGAAATGCCAGCCTTGGAGATGGGTTTTAAATGGAGTGGCATGAATCCTCCTTGCCTTTAGCCTGGTTGTTACCTCGCACCGCGGATCTTGCGGACCAACATGAGGAGCGGGTCATAGAATTCATCCACGACGCGCTCTTTGAGCGGGATAATGGCATTGTCCGTGATGCGAATCTCTTCCGGGCAGACCTCGGTGCAGCACTTTGTGATGTTGCACAGGCCGATGCCCAATTCCTTGCGGAGCAGCCCAGCGCGCGATGCGCCGTCCATGGGGTGCATCTCCAGACCCGCGACGCGCACAAAAAAGCGCGGCCCCGCGAACTCTTCCTTCTTGTCGTGCTCGCGCAGAACGTGGCAAACGTTCTGGCAGAGAAAACATTCGATGCACTTGCGGAACTCTTGGACGCGGTCCACGTCTCTCTGGTCGATTTTCCATTCGGCGTCCGGCCGCGGCTGGAAGGGGGGAATCCTCTTGTTGATGCGGAAATTCCAGGAGACGTCGGTGACCAGATCCTTGATGAGCGGAAACGCCTTCATCGGCAAGACGGTGACGGGCTTGTCCAGAGGCAGGGAGTCCATGCGCGTCTTGCAAGTGAGCCGCGGACGTCCGTTTACTTCAGCCGAGCACGAACCGCACTTTCCTGCTTTGCAGTTCCAGCGCACTGCCAGGTCGGGAGCGAGGTGGCCCTGGATGTAGTGCAGCGCATCCAGAACGACCATGCCCGGGGCAACGGGCACACGGTAATCGGCGGTCTTCCCGCCGGTAGTTTCACCGCGAAAAACGCGCAGGGTGGCTTCCCTCATGGTCGCGCCTCTTGTTTCGCACGCTCGATTGCGACGTCCCAACGCAACGGGACGTCCGACCCGGCAACTTTCCACCTGATGAATCTCGTCGAACCCATAAGCGGGGCGAGAGCTTTCATGACCCGAGAATGCGGAATCCGAACAGTGAAATCCATCAAGGACTTCTCGTCCAGCCATGCCGACATGGTCCAGAAATTTCTCTCGAGGGGCTTCGCACGCAGGGCATAGCCCAGGATGCCTGCGGAGCCGGCAAGTTGCTTTTGAATCGCAAACGTAGACCAGAGAAAACGCGGAATGGCGCGGTGCTTCTTGAGCGGCAAATACGTGAGCAGGGCGAGGTATTCCGCGTTCGGATTGACTGGCGCGATTTTCTTCCACGGCATATCCATGACCAATCCTTCACCCGCGGCGGGCCGTCTCGCCCTTTTCTTCAGCGAGCAGCGAGCGCAACTCGTCGGGCATTTCCGGAACATTTTCCTGACGAAGCTTCATGGCTTCGCCATCGCGCTGGATAATGTTGTTCTTTGCTCCCCAGGATGGGTCCAGCTTCTGAAAATCGATCCGGCTGTGGGCGCCGCGGCTCTCTTCGCGAGCCAGTGCGCTCAAGGCGACCGCTTCGGAAACGGTCAGCATCGATTTCAAATCCAGCGCCAGGTGCCATCCCGGATTATATAGCCGCGAACCTTCAACGCTCACGCGTCCCAGCCGTTTCTTCGCCTTGTCGATCTCGCCCAATGAACGTTCGAGGTCTTCCTTGTTGCGGAAGATGCCTACGAGCTTCTGCATGGAGTCCTGCAGGTCGCGGTGAATCGCGTAGGGGCTCTCGCCTTGTTTTTGCTGAAAAGGTGCGAGAGCCTCATGTTCGGCCTCATCGATTTGCGCAGCGTCGACTGCCGATGCCGGTGTGGTGCTTGCGTGCTTTGCCGCTGCTAGGCCCGCACGGCGCCCGAAGACCAGGAGGTCGGAAAGGGAATTGCCGCCGAGACGGTTAGCGCCATGCAAACCTGCGGCTGCTTCTCCGGCGGCGAACAGACCCGGGAGCGAGCTTTGAGCGGTCTCGGCGTCGACGCGGATGCCACCCATCATATAGTGGCACGTTGGACCAACTTCCATGGGCCCTTTGGTGATGTCCACGTCCGCGAGTTCGAGGAATTGATGGTACATGCTGGGCAGTTTGCGCTTCACGTATTCGGCGGGTTTGTGCGAGATGTCCAGGTAAGCGCCACCATGCTCGGTGCCGCGACCTTCCCGCACTTCCGTGTAAATCGCGCGGGCGACCACATCGCGCGTGGACAGTTCCATCCGTTGCTTGTCGTAACGCTCCATGAAGCGCTCGCCGACCTTGTTGCGGAGGATGCCTCCTTCGCCACGAACCGCTTCCGTGACGAGGATTCCTTGCACCCCGGGAGGCCACACCATTCCGGTGGGATGAAATTGCACGAACTCCATGTCCATCAACTCGGCTCCCGCCTCGTACGCAAGAGCCATGCCGTCGCCGGTGTATTCCCAGGAGTTCGAGGTGATCGGCCAGGCTTTGCCAATGCCGCCTGTGGCCATGACCACGGACTTGGCTTTGAAAACAACAAAGCGGCCGTGTTCGCGCCAATAGCCGAACGCGCCGGCAATGCGATCGCCATCTCTGAGCAGCCGCGTGATGGTGCATTCCATGTACACGTCGAAGCCCATTTGCACGCCGCGGTCTTGCAGCGTGCGAATCATTTCGAGCCCGGTGCGGTCGCCTACGTGGCACAGCCGCTTGTGCGTGTGGCCGCCGAAAGCGCGTTGCAGAATCTGACCCTTCTCGGTGCGATCGAAGAGCGCGCCCCAAAGCTCGAGTTCGCGCACGCGATCGGGGGCTTCTTGTGCGTGAATCTGCGCCATGCGCCAGTTGTTGAGCATTTTCCCGCCACGCATCGTGTCGCCGAAGTGTGTGCGCCAGTCGTCGGCGGCGTCGACGTTGCCCATGGCCGCGGCGATGCCGCCTTCCGCCATCACCGTGTGCGCTTTGCCGAGCAGCGATTTCGACACAACGCCGACCGAAGCGCCCTGGCCTAGCGCTTCGATCGCCGCGCGCAGGCCCGCGCCGCCCGCGCCGATGATCAGCACGTCGTGCTCGTGAGTTTCGAAACGGTCGCTCAAAACAGCCTCACGTCGCGAATGGCGCCACAGGATACCAGCCGTACATACAAGTCGGCCAAGCCGACGGAAACAAGACTGGCCCAGGCGAACAGCATGTGGCGTTGGTTCAAACCGCTCAGCCATTGCCAGGTCTTGTGGCGCGGCGGGCCGAAAGCGGCGCAGTAGAAGCAGTCGAGCTTTCCGCCGGCCAGGTGGCGCAGAGAGTGACAGGAGAGCGTGTAAAGGCTTAGCAGAATCACGTTAACGAGCAAAACCAGCGTGCCCACACCGACTCCTACGGTGCCATCGAAGAAGAAGGCGCGAACGGCGTCACGCCAGAGAAAAGCGAGGAAAATCACCGCGATATAGAAAAAATAGCGATGCAGATTTTGCAGGATGAAGGGAAATGCCGTCTCGCCGCGATACGTTCTGCGGCCCTCGCTGACCATACAGGCCGGGGGGTCGAGAAAGAACGCGCGATAATAGGCCTTCCGGTAGTAGTAGCAGGTCACGCGGAATCCCAGCGGGCCGCCCAGAATCAGCAACGCGGGAGAAAGCAGCCACCAATGGTGATGGGGGTCGATCAGCGGAGAATAAAAAGGGGAGAGGTATGGCCCCCATTCGTAGAAACGGCCCTCAAAGGCCCGCAGAGTGGCGTAAAAGCCGAACCCCCCCAGCAGCACAACAACCGGAACAATCTCGACCCACCAGGTATCGTGCCGCTGGGTTCGACCGAAGCTGCGCCCGGCGGCCGGCGGATTCACAACATCGGCCATGTGCACCCCCTCGCGCCTGCCTAGACTAGACAGAAAATCCCGTTTTGAAAACTACGGTTACCATCTTAGAAACGCACATCTGCTTGTTGATTCTTACGATGTGTGTACCCAGCATGTACCCACTCAACTGCCCTCGAATTGAGAGAATAGGTGAAAGGAGGCTCTTGTGCAACGTGGTCAAATACGGGCGTGGCCGAAGAAAAACCCAACGTACTGGCAACTGCGCTATTGGGTCACGGAATTGGTGAACGGCAAGCCCGTCAAGAAGCGCAAATCCATAAAGCTGGCCGACAGATGCCGGGAATATCAAACCGAAAAAAGCGTCGAGGCTTTGGCTCAAAAGTATCTGCTCCCGCTGAACCTCGGTACCCATCGGCCGGAATCCACGGATAGCGTGGATACTTTCTTGCAGCAATTCCTTCAACGTGGTGAAGGAGGCCGGGGCAACAAGCTCAAGAAATCCACGCAGGGCGGATATCAAGCCGCCTACGACAGCCTACAACCCTACCTCAAAGACATGGAATTGCGTGCCGTGCGAGTTGTGGATATTGACCAACTGCTTCAAAACGTGGCTGATGACACGGACTTCGCCAAAACCACCTACAACAATATGAAGAACTTTTTAAGCAGTGCCTTCAGACAAGCGGCTCGGCAAGGTCTCATCCCTTTCAATCCGGTGCGTGATGCCGCAGTTCCGAAGGGCAAGCCTCCTGATACTTACGCTTACAGCGTCCATGAAGTGGCTGTGATGGTGAAAACTTTGGAGGAACATCCGGACGCTAAGGCTGCTGTAATCGTGGCGGCTTTCACGGCCTTGCGCAAGGGCGAGCTAGCCGGTCTTCGCTGGGAGGATTACGACAGAAAGAAGCAAGAACTGAATATCGTCCGCTCGGTGTACCAAGGCGAAGTGGACACGACAAAAACGGAATCGAGCCGGGCACCTGTACCCGTCATCAAAACCGTTCAAAAGGCCCTCGACGAACATTTGAAGCGCAACTCGGGCGATGGATACATCTTCCACGACTCGAATAATAATCCGATGCGCTTTGAAAATTTCACCAACCAGCAAGTCAAACCCGCCTTGGAGAAAGCGGGTGTTTTTTGCTGGCACGGGCTTCACGCCTTCCGGCGATTCCTGGCGACGACGCTCGACGATAAAGGCGTCGCTCTGGAAGACATCAAGGACGTGCTCCGGCACTCGAGCAGCGACGTAACCAAAGCGAGCTACATCAAACGTTCTACGAGGAAATTCCGTAGGTTGTTGGAGATGGTGGAGAAGGACTTCGTACGTGAGTTGGAAAAGCAAAAACGGGGCACGCGGCGTGGGGGTGAGTAGATGGCAACGGAAGCGAAGAGTAAAATGGCGTTCGGGGTGGCTACGGTGATGGCTCAGCAGAACGCCTTCGAAGCCCGTTGGTTGACGTTTCGGCGAAAACTCCGAGGCTGCATCCGAGAACTTTCCTTTGATGGGCACAAGGTGCGGGGCTGTTACATTTTCCCGGAACGACGGGATGGGCGTCGCGTGTTGCGGCGGGTGCATGTTCTCCTCGAGGGCGAGGAGCCGGTCGAATTTTACCTAGCCGTTAGGACACGCAGGAAAATCAACGCATAATTCCGCGCGGCCGCGTTCCGATACCACCCCTACTTCGGCAACGAACGCGTTCGGCCCTTCCTTTTTCAAAGTCCCACGGGATAAACTCCGTCCATCACTGCGAATGGAGGACGGCATGGATATCACCTTTTTGGCGGATAGGAGATTCCGAAGTGCTTGAATCATATCCTTCCTAAACGGAGATGATTCAGTGAGAGGTAGGGCAAAAACGGTAGACTCAACCCATGCGGATGAAGTTCACTTTCGATAATGTTCTGTCGTTTGTCGCCGGGGCTGCTCTTGTCTATTTTCGGAATTGGCAGGCGTTTGTTTTTCTCGTGCTCGTATTCGCCTTTGTCCTCGTTGGCTATTACAAATCGAGGAAGAGCAACGAGTTCGTGTTCGAGAACAAAGAAGAAATGCGGCACACGACTGAACTTGATATCGGTCTCAACTACCGACCGATGCCGAATCACTTCCGCACCTACTATCTCTTTGACACGTGCCAGTCGAAGAGCGTTTACGAATACCGATTGGAAGGAACGGACGTGCTGTGCCGTTTGATTGAAGATGAGGGCGAGGATATCGACGTTCCGAAGCACCAAGATGTTCATGATGGCGTCGTGATGGAATCGGAACTCCGCAAAAGAGATGCTGAAAGCCGCTTTCACATTACCGATGTTGAGGAAAAGATCGCAGACCTTAAGAAGGACGTTGAGTGGCACAAGATGGAGCCACTTGCTTTCTACGGATTGAAGTACTTCATCATCTCCAAAAAGTTACCTCAGGCCGACGCCCGGCGATATCTACGGCAGGAATTGGAAAGATTGAAGACCGGGGAGGAACTGTTCTTCAAGGCGGCGGAACAACTTGGACTCCAAAGAGATGAAGATTCGAAATACATAAGCCGATTAAAGGTTGCGGATGGAAAGACGGCACCATCGGATGAGGAAATTCGGAAGTTGTTTGAGTCGGCGGAATCTTTCGGCATTACCGACGTGGAATTCTCATGGGGAAAGAAACTTACCGGGGTGCTGGAGAAGCTGCTTGGTGACTGAGATGAGAACGCCACCAAAGGTAACAGCAATGAGAAGGGCGTGGGAAGCGATTCCCCGCCCGGACTACTTGCGCCGCGATGCCTCTCAACGTGAACGCCAAACCCACACGCCGCCGCGACGGTGAGCACCGCGAGGATCCAGAAGAGAACGCAACAACCGCACACTTTCTTAGGAGCCCTTCGCGTTCAGCTTCTGGCGGCATTGACAACGCCCTCCTTCAACCACACAATCTCTCCGCGTGAGGAGCCACACTGCAAATAACGCCGTTGTTCGAGCAGCGCAAAATCGGGCACATCAATCAAGAATTTGGCCTTGTGCGCGGAGTGCCATACAGTGCGTCAGTCTTCCTGGCGGCATCGGTTTGAACCTCGCGGCGCGAGAGGCCTGTGACCGAAAGCACGGGAGAAGCGCGATGGAATATCTTTACGAGGCGATTGTCATGGGCTTGGCTGTCCAGTAGTTTCCAGAGTAGCGCGCCGAATTTCTCTTTCTCGACCCTCACTCTGTAATGCTAAGATGACTGGGGACCAAGTAGGATTCGGGGCTACGGTGACGGTGCCCCTTGTTCCACACCTATTTTGGTGTACTATCAAGCACTGCATTCAATTTCGCCCTTTGACCTACACCTTTTTTGTGGTAGCCTATGAATTCGGAAGACCAGGACTGCAAGTGGACGTTTCTCGACTTTGAATCGGCTGATGAAGGGCAACCAGTCCAATCTTGGTTCAACAGTCTTCCTGAGGATCACCGCGACGAAGTCAAGGACCGGCTAGGTTTTTTGCAAGTGACGCCTCGGAGCCTTTGGGACGAGCCATTTTTTGATCCCTTGGTTGGCGAGGGAGGAGAAATCTCAGAAATACGGTTCGATCCCATCAAGTGCATTCGCGGCAAGTTCTATTATCGTATTTATGGGTTCTTTGGATTAGAGGAAGAGGAATCGTACAAATTCCTACATGCCACAAACAAAAAACGGAGGAATGACAAAGATGGAAAAGCAATCGCCAAAAGACGCCTCCGCCAACTCCAAAATGGAGAAGCCAAACTCCACCAATTCAATATGGACCCAGAAGGCCCTTCTGAGGAGACTGGCGAGAAGTCCAGAGTCACGGGCTAAGTTTGTCGCATCGCACATTAGCAACGGAATTGCGTTTCAAATTCGCGCTCTAAGGAACCGCAATCGGTGGAGTCAGCCAAAGTTGGCTGAGGAGATTGGCACGACTCAAAATCAAGTCTACCGATTGGAAAACTCGTCAAAAACAAAACCAACAATTTCCACACTGAAAAAACTTGCGGCTGTTTTTGATGTAGCGTTAGTAGTTCGGTTCGTACCTTTTAGCCAAATAATTGCATGGGCCACCGGCACGCCTTTAACCGACCCAGGGCTTTCTACAACCTCTCTCGCTGTCCCGAGTTTCAGGCAAGAGTATGGAGCAGTCGAACCTAGTTTCGGAAGCGTACCCCGTAGTCAGGACCAAGTAGCACAAAGCCAAGAGCAGCGACGCATCCCTATTGCGCAAGAGAGTCCACTTCTTGCAGACGCGGCAGACTAAGACATGCAGCTTCTAAATGTTATCACGGCTAGGTCAGTCTGGCTCTTTGACATTGCGGAGCTCAATCCCCGTGGCAAGGCCCTATTCCCTGACTTGTTTGAATGGCTCAAGGAAGCTTATGATTTTCAGAAAGTCCCTTCCTCTTTGACAGATGTAGATGATACGAAAGCCTTCGTCTTTTCAAATGGGCAATACCAAGCAAAGGAAGAGATTTTCGTGCATGTTGAACTCAAGATTTATAACGACGGACTGATGGCAAACACTCAGTCCTCGACCCGGGACACCGACCGTTTCCTAGAAGACGTGCTAATCTCGGCTTCTGCGGAATTTAGTCTCAATTTTAGACCAGAAATGATTCGGAAAAGACTTTACCTCAGCGAGTTAAACGTCTTTTCCTTGAAACATTTTGCTAACCCTGGTTTCGAGAAGTTTGCAACTAAAATTGCACAAGCTACTTCCAGCAACGGACCTTTTGATTTTGAGTTTGGCGGTGTCAGTTTCTGGCCGAGACAATCGTTTCCTCCTTTGGCTGTAGCAGCTTTTCACTTTGAGAGAAAGCTAAACACTGACAGAGACCAGCATAAATACTTTTCTAGAGCACCACTTCAAACAGACGATCACCTTCAGTTGCTTACGGACTTTGAGGGAGAGTTGATGGCGTAGTTCTTCCATCTTATGCCTTGGTTATTGCGATAGGCCGCAGCCCGCCGGGAAGAATCTTTTTCGTTACGATTGCGCTTTCAATGCGTATGGCTGAATTTTCGCCACTAGCGTTTTGAAAATTGCTTGAGCCAACCCGTTCGCTTCCCGATGGAACATCTCTTCAACCGCTTGCTGAATCTCGACGATAGGCGGCGTCGCTTCCCTGCAACGCTCGACGAACTCGCCTACCAAGTGACCGATACGCGCTCGAAAAAAGTCATCAACGCTCTTGGCGTCGGCTTTAAGATACGCAACCGTTGCCTCCAATTCACCGACTTTTTTCTCCAGCACGGCGACTCGGTCTCTATACGGGGCACCTTCTGGCAATTGAAACTCCGTGGGCTCGCTCGTGAAGTCCGCGTATGTGTACTTGTGCTCGGACTCCGCTACGTCCTGCTGTGAAAATCTTTTCATTTGAATCTCCTACTCACTTTTAGTCGTACTTGCTTGGCTTGGTGTAGTGCTGCGTGATTCTTCGGACGATTTCCGTTCTGTGCGCGTCTGTTCGTGCATAACGCGGGTCGGATGCTATGACAAAAACCTGATTCTTTACGTCGACCAATTGTTGCACCACGTCCGCGCCCGACTCTCCCAGTAACTGGCGGACCTCGCTTACGCGAGACAAAATGGCGAGAATGTCGTCGATGGACTTGGCAACTTCGGCGAGCGTGACCCCGTCTTTACCCGGTGCTCCGGGCTCGCCTTTCGGTCCAACCACCGTTTCCCCGGATGCCCCAGTCTTGCCTTGTGGAAGGACGAAGTCCAAAACATGCGCGCCATTTTCGACACGCACCGTTACGGATGCGGGACCTGAGGTAACAGTGCCGATAGAAATTGTCGCGTCTCTTCCGTTTTCCCCCGGAACACCTTGTGGACCTGGAACAGTGGAATCTCGTCCAGATTTTCCTTCTGGTCCGGGAACGGTTGAATCTTTTCCTGAGACACCTTGAGGTCCGGGCTCACCACGCTCCATTTCTTGCCGCTCTTGCAAAACATCGGCGAGAAGATTGATGGCATTGCGAATACTCATTTTGCGGACCTGTTTTGCAAGGTCGGATGTCTCTTCAAAATTGGGCATTCTAGTCTCCTGAAATAAATTTGGCGGCACATGGATGCACATGCCGCCAGGTTAGTGTTGATGTGAAGTTTTACCTATCCAAATCACGGTGCGGGGTCGGCTTCGGTGTCGGTCTCCCGCTGTGGAATCCATCCCCTTCGCGAACAACGGTTGGCACAGGAATGTCGTGCGCACCTTGTTCGGGATTGACAACGTGTGGCGGATTACCGCCCTTCTTCGGAATCGAATCCTTTGTAGGATTCTGACCGTTCTTACTTTTGTGACTCATGAGTTTTCCTTCCCCGCTGTGCGGGGTACTGCTTGCGCCGCTATAGTTCGACGCTTCCCCGACGTTGTCGGGAAACCTTTCCAATCTTCATCTCTTTTGAAACAGAAGACCCGCCACACTCCCATCACCCAAATGAGCATGCAGCAGGTCTTCATCCTTCGACGCGCAAGCGCGCCAAAGAAACTGTTGTTGATGAAATTAAACAGCGAGGGATTTCGCTAACTCCGTATTTTTCTTTCGACGTTCGGCACTTATTGCCGCCAATCTACGGGCGTCCCAATCTTGAAGTTGTGCTTTCGTCCAACGGGCACTTGGGCGCGCGGTCAATGGCATGCGCTCGTCGCCGTTCCTCAGACGTTCAATAACCGGCGGTACGTACCACATAAGTGCCGCACGATTAGCCGTGATACAACGGTCTAGCCCCGCCGCTGAATAATGGTCGCCCTCTTGCGTTGCCAGCCACGACTCGATTAGCAACGAATTTTCAGTCGTATTGAGAAGCCCCTGACTTTGCCAATATCGGAACCGCACTTGGGCTTCTTCCAAGTCCTTAATGTCCCGGTCCATTTTGTTGAGCGTTTGCTTGGTTACGACCGGCTTGACCGGTGCAACTGGTGTCGGGTCTGGATTTGTCACCGCATCCAGTTCCGGGTCAGATGCTGGCTCGCCGAGGATTTTATCGGGATTAAGGCGCACAAATTCTTGCCATCTGCGCTGGAATGCCTCCTTCAAGCGGTCTACGTTCAAACCTATAACGACATTTCCGGGCTCGGTTTTTGCGCCTGCTCCTAGCAGGGCGTGATAGAGGTCGTTGAAGGGGCTCTGGTACATTGCCTTGAAGTCAGAAAATCGCATGCGTGTCATATTCGGTCTCCTTACATCTTCCACGAATCGCGTTCAACGCGGTCATAGGTGACTTGCTGGTCGCGGCGAATCTGTTCTTCCACTTTCAGCAAATCCTTGCCGTCCTTCTTTGCATCTTCGAACCAGCCACGATGGCGCGCGTTCACCTTCTCAATCAGTGGGTAGTCCAGCCGACCGTTTTTAGTAGGCGTGAAGGCTGCGATTAACGCGGCAACCCGTTTCTCGGCTGCGGCTTGTTCTTTGTCGTGCTTAGCCTTAGCCTCGGCGTCTTTCTGCCATTTGCCGAACTGCTCCTCGGACTCGGCGGCTGATATTTGTTTTGCAGGATTGTTCGGTCCGACCAGCGTCTTCGGCTTGACGTCCCAAATCAACTTGCCTTCGTAAACGACGCTCTTAATCGCGCGTTCGAGCAGGTCGGCGAGTTCTCCAACATTTTGTGGGTTGCTCCCCGCTACGTTCTGATTCGCGAATAGAAGTGAACCGTTGAGGCTGTGGTTCGCGAGCCGTGCCGGTGCCAACCTGCGGTTCAACTCCGCAAAAGCCGCCTCGATATATTCGCGCTGCGAGGCAAACATATTCGCGGGGCGAAGGTCTGGCTGTACTGCTGTTTCCACTGTCATTTGAGTCTCCTTAGATTCAGGGCGCGGAGACTACTCGCTTCCGATAGCGACTAGAACGCGCTCAGCATGCTTACCAATCTTGTCGAAGGATTAGAAAGTGCTGACCTGCGTCGGTCATCGTTCTCGGAAACTTGCGGTCTCCGCGATTCTCCTGGTGCTTGATTTCACCGCCGTATACATTGGTCCTTCGGTCCACCGCGCTGTACACACACGATTTCCATTTCAGGAGCGTATACGACTGTCAGGGCATACACCGGTTCGACATGAGTGCGAGATATTGGCACCCAACCCGATGCAACCTGTTAAACAGTATGGAACCGAGCGACTGTCGAGGTCGCCGAATCTCCGCTGTTCAAAACTTTTGTTAACTTTCCCCTCGAAGTCGGGCGTTTACGGCTTCGACGCCAAACCTGCGGCAGGCATGCTTCAAAAGTTCAACATTGCCCTTTAACCTCGACGCGGACCATTCCTCCGGCAAAGCATTCGACGCCATCCTTGCCTCCGATTCGCGGAACCTTGCCAATTTTTGCTTCAAGTCTGAGGCGGGCAACCGGTTAAATTCCTGCTTCAGTCGTAACTGGTCGCGATAATCGAGCAGTTGTTGTCGCGAGAAACACGAAAGTTGATTCTGCTTTTTAGCGGCAAGTGACTTCTCCGAATGGCTTCCGTGCGTACGAAGCATTCCGACGATTTCGTCAATCAGTCCGTTTATCTGGTCGGCAATCGGCTTCAACACGAATGTCTTGCGCCACTCTTCCCGGTTCGCATCCCTGGCGGCACGGAATAACGGAACCGACGGGACGGCATCCTGCACTCCGCTGAACTGAGAACACCAGTGTCGAATCATGTTCGAATTGGCGTCGTTGACACAAAGGTCGGGGAACGCGGCGTAAACTTCACGTATGCCGCGCTCGATGCGCGCCGCGTGCGCGACGGCAGCGCGATCTTGGTTCAAATCTGCTGCTGTTTTCATTCTCTCTCCTTCGACTCCTGGAATTTCTTGGAGGCTTCTTCATTTAACACGACGTGTGACAATCCATTTTTTCGGTCAAGGAAACATGCCCTGCTTGCCTTACCATGCCCTCGGAAATCCTTGACAAGTTGCATTGCCGAAACATCCACGAGGTTTTCGCATAAAACACAAAATAAAATCATGTATCCTCCTACATTCGAAATATTCGCCCGTTCCGCCCGAAGATGAGCAAACGCGGGTCAGCAGGCTTGGATGGTTCCGTCGCCTCGGGCGTGGGTGGTGGTACGTACGAGTCGTTGAACATACGGTTGTAAAAGAAGCGTCGGCGAGCGGCTCTCTCCTCGTCTTCCTCCAACATTCTTCTTCGTTCCGCGTCTTCCGGGCTTTCAACCTCGGTTACTTGATGCAGCATTCGCGCCTCCTGCCACAAAAGCGAGAGGGCGGCAACTCCGTCGTCTTTTGAGCCAAGCGACGAGCCGGAACGCTTGCGTCCGTCGAAGCGTTCCAGTTGGAGCAAGAGTTGCTCGAGTTGCGGATAAGCATTTGCAAACCACAAACGACCGTCCGAAATCGGAAGTTCCATAGCCTTGGCACGACGGGCAAACGCGCGTTCGGTGTTATCTATATTTATCCAGCGGAACGACGGGCACGGAATGCTTTTCAAACCGCACCCGCGAATAATCGCCTGCCATAGTGCCTCCCACGATTTATCACGCTCCGCGATGAACAGTTGGGGATGATGCGCTGCGATAAGGTCTACAATCTTCTTTACCAGGTCACTTTCCTTGAGCCTTTCCATGAAACAATGGGAAATGACGAGGGCGTCACGTCCTTCAACCGGCTGTATCTTGCCGACAATCAAAGCCGACAAATCGCAATACTTACCCGTTCCGTATGCCCTGTCGAGAACCATCCAAGTCTGGGCAACCGAAGAGTCGCCGAAAAATGCCGACGGGCGAACACGTGCCCATAATTCATCGTGGTCAAATTGGCACTTCAGACCATCCTCTTCTTCTACCCACTGGCAGAGATATTGCGTCTTGAAGAAGGTGATGCCTTCCGGACTACGCATCTCGTCTCTGACGAATCTCCAATTCAACTTTGGCAGGAAGTTCAAAACAACATCGTCTTCGGTCAAGTCGAGTAATGCCTTACGACGCGCTTCCGGCTTGACCTCAAACACCGGGTCTATGCGAACCGCTAGCGGGTGTTCCGCATCCTGCTTATTACGCTCAATCATCGTGTCCCCTAAATCACCGGGGACCCACGGAGTTTGTATGTTCAAAATGTATCCCGCCGGTTCACGGAGACGGGAAATCGAACCAAATTTTGATAATGCTGCAGCCTTTTGCTCCTCGTTCGATGTTCCGTTATCCCGAGAAATGGGGTCGTCAAAGATGGCGTACCAAAATCGCGAGCCGGTATTCGCAGACTCCATGGAACTGGATTCACAGGCACTTTGCGGAAGACCCAGATGAGCAAGCGGATTCTCGTATATTTGCTGCGCGGAATCCCCAACGGGTACGGCGTACTCTGGAAAATATTGCTGGAAGAGTGTGGGGTTATCCGGCAACAACTCCAAGTAACCCTTGAATTCTTTTATCGCCTTCTTACTCAACTTGTTTGTTTCGCTGATAATCAGAATCGATGAATCAGGACATATAAGCGTGAGACATAGCGCATGGATGCGCGCGAAGGTCGATTTCATGCTGTTACGACTCGCGACCAGCAAATATCGCTTCGTGTCGCCCTCGGTATCGGAACGCTGCGCGTCAAGCCACGCTAAAGCCTCGCGCTGTGTGTAATTAGGGCGTAGACCTTCGGGATTCCAGCGTGGAGCAAAGGCAGTCCATTCTTCATGCTTTGAACCGAAGTCTTCCTTGCCAAGCAACTTCGACGTCTCGAATGCAGATGACTTGTATTTACGGCGGTCTTGGAGCCATTGTTCAAACGTTACGTCCGGCTGACGCCAGAAGCCGTAATCCCAAAGGGCGTATGCATCGGTGTGATGGATAACCTCGGCGTCGATTACCTCGGGCGGAATGTTTACAGGTTCCGCATCCTGCTTCTTTTCGATGGCTTGAAGCGTGTCGCGGAGACCACAGCGCAGCAAATGAGCGTTGAACGGAATCTTGAAATGCTTTGCCGCTGCTTCCGCTAAGGCTACGCACGTAGCGAGCACATGCGGGTGCTGTATCTGGCGTTCACTTAAAATCTGCTTAGCATCCGCCTTGGAAACTGCTGCGCCGTCGTAGGCGGAATTGAACGTTTCTTTCCTCGCGGCTTTGCGGGCTCGGGTCTGGTGTTGCTTGGCTGTTTGGTACTTCTTGAAAGCCTTGGTCTCCGCTTCGGTTCTGTCCTTGGCGTAACGCTTCTTCCTTGCGCTGGCTATGAGTTCGGCCTCGCGCGCAGCAATTGCTGCCAAGTCTTCTTGCGGCGCAGGCTCTAGCGACACTCCTTCCTGCGGCACCCACGCGGTGCCTACTACTTCGTCTGCCATCATCCTTTCTCCCTATTGGGTTGAATTTGTGTTGCTAAATGGAAACCGCCCCAAACATCGGGGCGGCTCTCCTTGCTTGCGACGCTCTACCTACGAGTCCTTAAACTAACCTAAATTCTGTGGCGACTCTCCGGTCATCCGACAATACTGGTCACTCGTGATGCGAGCACGATACACGTTGTTCAACGGGTCACAATAAATCAGACCCTCTGTAACCATCGCGGTCAACTCAGCGTGGAAGTCGGTCAGTGTGCCGTAAGCGTCTCCGCAGCCGGGGAGACCGCGAAGTACTTCCAACGTCTTGCCGTTGGGCGCACGTGACACGATGGCGAAAATTCCCGTACGGAACATACCGCGCGATTCTTGATGCCAATTCATTGCTTCCTCCTATACTTTCGTCAGTACTTCGATAGCGTCCAATCTCGCGATATCGCGTTGATACTGTTCTGCTGCTTCCATCATATTCTCCCCGGTCCCCGCGTACGGGGTTTCCTTTTTTCCTGTTTCCGAAACAAACTTTTTCTAAGATGCCGCCCCCCTCTTGGGTCCCATCCGGGGAAAATTGCCCGGTCAACTTTTTGAAAAACTCTCGAGAACTACGCGCTGCTGAAGTCCAAGAACCTGACGGCTGGGGCTCCCGCCCTACCGGCAGTCCCGCCCGGGTGTCGGCTTTGAAGTCCTATTGCTGGGGGAGCAATTTAATTTCCAAAACATTTTTCTCTACGCGCGTCCATCCGTTTCCGGTAACGCGTTCGATTAGGCCTCTTGCCTTGACGCTGCGGTGCCGATTCCTTGCGGGATGGTCAAACTTTGCGTTTGACAAACGCAATACTTTGTTCTACTCTTGCGTCGATGAAACACAAGACCAAGAAACGGAGACCGAAGAACATGGAAAACAACTGGCTTACGACCGATGAACTGCTCCGCCTGCTCAAAGCCGCACGGGAACGCTCTGTTCGTGATTGGGCTTTGCTATTGACCGGCTATCGCCACGCGCTCCGAGCACAAGAACTTTCGAATCTCACGTTGAACGACGTGGACTTGAAAACGCGAACCATCCGCGTCCGGCGCGTCAAGGGCAGTCTCGAGACTATCCAGCCGCTCGAGAAGCGAGCCGGGCAACCGCTGCTCGACGAGCCGAAAGCCTTGCGGCTGTGGCTCATGGAACGTAAGGACGACTCGAACTTCGTGTTCACATCCCAGAAGGGCGGCTCGTTGACCACCAACGCCATCTGGCGGCTGTTTGCCACGGTTGCCGAGGAAGCTGGTATCACAGGGCGTTCGGTTCATGCTTTGAAGCATTCCCGGGTCACCCATCTGCTGGACGGCGGCTCACCCATCAACCAGGTGAAACAAACGGCTGGTCACCGGGCATTGTCCTCAACCTTGCGCTACGTTCACAGCACCGACGAGTCTGCGGCTAAGGCTGCCCGGCAGGCCGAGGCCAACGTTTTTTAAACGCAAGGGTCTACTGCAAAGTATTGCGTTTTCCAATCCAGCCGTTCCCGAGAATGAGCAACTTACCGGGGCGGCTGGTTTTGTTTTCGGTAGCGTAAGATTGCGTTTCGACGGACGGAGTCGACTGTGTGGCTCCGGCTTTCGCGTTTCGCCGGAGTGAGCGACCCGGGTCGCGACACTGCCCTGCTAATCCCGCGCGGCAACCGCTCATTTTTAAGCGGTTCCCACGCTGCCGCCCCGCTGCCATTCGTTCCAAGGCGATTTGCCGTGGTCTAGCCCTCTGGCATGCCAGACACGGGAAACCAGCCTATATCGTCCCTGGTGCGTTCCTGGACACATTACAGCGTGTCGGGGGCAGCGTTGTAGGGTACTAGAAGTACTGAGATAGGTGCAAGGTTTCCCTTGCATGTGTCTGGATTGACACAATCACATTGTTCGCGCCGCGCGGGGAAGCGTTTGTAAGGGAAACGCCTCGCACCAGTCCTAATCGGAACCGGTGGGGCCAGACCGCGCGGGCGTCCCATTTACCCTCGGTTTCCGACACGGAAACGACTTGCTACCAGACCCCTCTACTTCCTGTCAGAAACGACGACTTGCTACCACTTGCTACCAAGATACACAACACATGAAAATTGATTGATGTTTGTATTAGTAGCAAGTCGTTCAAAAATGGTGGCTAACCTTATGATTCTAATGGAGATCGACCTGCTACCAAATGACCCTGATTTCCGACCCGAAAATCGACCTGCTACTGCCGATTTGCCTCCAAATGGTAGCAAGTCGTTTGGCCCTACTCGATGCGGTAGCAAGTCGTTTTACCCCCATGCGGTAGCAAGTCGTTTGCCTCTACTTCCACATGCCTTCCTCGTTCTCGAGCGGCTTCGGGGCGAACTTATCGTACTCGTGCCCGTTAGTCTTCTTGATCTTCACTGGCATCATTTGGGAGAGCCAACTGCGCCATGCGGTGTCAAAAAAGTGGAGTTCGTTGTTCTTGTAGGCCAGCGTATCCGTCTGGAAGTCCCGTTGTGAGAGAGCCACCGCCCACACAGGTTCCCCCGAGTTGAGTCGGCGGCGCATACTCTCCGTTATCGCCTTCAAGCGGCTCAAGTACAGCCCAATCTTGTCTGGCACCTCGGTAGTGAAGAACGCCTCTCGAATCTTAATCTGGCGAGGGAAGTTCACCAGCGTGGAGTCCAAGTCCCGCATCTCGGCAATCATGGAACCACGTCCGTGTGCCGCCATGTACATGTCGCGGTACAGGTGAGATTTCAATCGAACCTTGGTCTGAACATCCCTGGGTAGGCTCGCCCAGTACGACTCAATTCTCTCCTCCACTCCAGCCGCCATCGTCATGTGACCAGACTTCGGAAGTTTCTGCACCGCCTCCCAAATCTTGGTCGCGACCAGCGTGTCAACCTTTGGCAGTCTGCCCGCGATGATGGGCGCGGAATACTCGCCGTAGAATCGCTCAAAGAGACCCATGCCTCGGCGGTTCGGGAATGCGGCTGCGATTACCTCCTTGTCTTGAGCGCACAAGTAGATGCTAAGGTGTGCGTTGTCGTGGGAGCGACCCGCCTTGCCCTTACCGCGTGCAGCCTTCACACGAGTGAACTTGTGCTTCGTAGCCAACTCGACGATGGCGTCCAAGATTTCCGGGTTCTTTTTATCTCCTGCTTTGTGACCAAGCGAGATAGCTTCGTCAATCATGCAGACGACTGGCGCGTTCCTAGGCTCGTCAAAGAAGAAGTCCTTCAATCCCGCACCACTGTCGCCGCTGCCTTCTAGAATTTTCACGGAGAGTGCGAGATTCGGTAGGCTCAAAATGTCGTCCACGGTTCGCTTCCATGCGAGGCCCTTACTTGTGCCTGACAGCCCGATGGGCACGCCGTAGTAACTGGACGTGTCTTCCATCCCCTCGAAGGTGATCTTGCCCGCGATCATCGCGCCGATATAAACCCTCGCCGCCAAAAACGCGAACTGCCTAGGAATAGTGGTGCCGTTCGTTGCTGCGTCCACTATGTCGCGGTAGATGCCTGTGATTGCCGACTCATCGAACGCTGGAATTTCGTCGCCCGGAATCACACTGGGAGTCAGTGCGGTGACCACAGTGTCCGTGGAAGTAGCCACAGTTACCGTGGGAGTGGATGGAGTCGGCTCTTGCACCGTCAACACTTTCTCTTTGCGAATCTTCTCACCGGTTTCCAAAGCCTTCGTGAAGGTGCGCTCTCGGTAATCCTCGCGCTCCCATTTCTCCCGGTAAAGCGCAGACTTACGGAAATCATCGTCCATCTTGTCCACGTCGCCATCATGGATAAGCGCGAGCACCGTAGCAAAGCCTAGATCGGCTTCACTCTGTGATGGGTAGGTTACCGTGGCAAAGGCTAGACCGTCTTTGTTGTTCAACGTCACATGGAATCCGCTGCCATCCTTCACAACTTGGCCCCGCATGAAGATGGCGTGTTTGTCGATCTTGATATTGGAGCCCGGCGCGTAAACAATTTGAACGCCAGTCGTGTCGTCGGCCGCCGCGCTCTTCTCCGCTGTCTTTTGGTTCACCGGAGCCGGATGTTGAGCACGAATATCGTGGAGCATTTGATAAATTGCTGCCGTGTCGATCTCCTCTATGCCTGACTCTTCGAAGAATGCGTCGCCCGTCACAGTGAAATAACGACTGTGCTCGTAAATTTCGATCTTGACCTTTTCACCATAACCAACCGCCGGGTCCAAGTTGAATACGCGGAGACCGGCTGGAAGAACGCCGCGCGCCCATACACGCAGGCCGGTTTCCGACGGAGTGTACTCGGTGTAGCTCTTACACGCATCAATGATGCGCTCAGCCCATTCGGCGATCTTGCCGGTTTTCGGGTTGTAGCAACCATCCAAGTCAATGCCGAAGATCCCGTCGCCGTTTACCACGAAACCCACACCACCAGACGCATCAATCGTCGCGCCCGTCACAGCCGTACGGTAATCAGTCCACCTGTTCGGGTCGGTCGATGACGCTTTCTTACCGTTCACCTGATACGGCACCTTGGTTGGATTGCCGTCTTTGTCCGGTTCAAGTTCCCAGCGAACCCACTGGCGAAGTTGTTTCAATGTTTGTGGAACATCTGGCAGTGGGTCTACAAACTGCCCTTTCACCGCTTCATTTAAGGCAGATTTCCGAGCCGCGTCATTCGTCAAATCATATTCGCGATAAAGAATTTTATCGGCCTCTGCCCGGTTTCCTTTTGTGGCCGTCAATGCTTTCATTGCAGACTCGAACTGTGCTTCGGTATGCAACTGTTTATGGAGTGGGGTCGTGGTCGCGCTCATACGCCCACCTTCGGAGCACTCCCGCGACGCTTCGCGTAGAGTTCGTACGCATCCAGCATCTGCTCCTGCGCGTCGTATACCTTCCAGTACCGCATGTCGGTCGCTGGCACCAAACGCTGTTCCGATTCGGTTCCGTTAATCCATTCGTACAACTGCACGCGATACAGTCCCGGAGACGCTAGCCCGAGAAACTGCCCCTGCCATTCAATCGTTTCACGGTCACTCTTGACGCTGTGGAAGTATTTCCCGGTCAAGGTGCCGACTGCTTCCTTATTCATACTCTCTACTTTTCAACTAGAATTTGCGATGCCAGCCGTTGATTACTGGCAGCGTTCACCACCTTTCTTTGGCTTCTCGCCCATTCGCCTATTCGCTTAAGCATTTATGGCATTTTCGGGCACAAGCACCACGACGCCACTCGCGGGCTTGTTTACTGCAGCATTGTTCACCTATTGTTGGCGTTCTTGCTCAAAACTTCTCTTCCAAGCCAGCAACTCTTCTGCGCGTTCTCGAGTCGAGCCGTGCGCTATATAGTCGTGTTCCTCGCCTTCCGGTACTACGCGCTGACACGTCACACACCAATCTATGGAATTCATGGAATCCTCCTAAAGTGCCGAGGTCCCCACGAACTCATTAACCGCTTCTTCGCGCTACCCTGGGTTGCTGCTACCGCTATTGCTTACCGTTGGTTACCGCCACTAATTCAGCGGAACTTCCTGTTGTCCCTGTTCCTGCCGACCGCTTCCGCTGGTTCTCCTCCGTGACGAACGGCGTTATCCAATAGCGACAACAGGCACGAGATTCGAGCGAGTAGCAGGTTCCCCTGCTCCAACGCTTCGGCGTTCTCTTCCTCATAAAAGACGAAGGACTTTTCCAGCCCCTCCTGGCTGAGAACGATAATCACGAGCGGCGCACCCTCTTTAATAAGGTTTTTCAGTTCTTTCATTTTCGTTGCTCCCCTCATATATGTGCCAAGAACTACCCATAAGAGCCTCGGAAGCCGCGTTTTTATTGGGTTTTTGAACACCCTCCGAGACCCCCTCCCCAGCGTGTCGGATGTCTTTCCGTATCCTGCTCGCCGCCTTGTTCAAGGCGCGGGTACCCACCCCGAACTGCACCGAAATACGGCTAGGAGAGCGGCGACTGAAAACCACCTCAAAGACTGCCAGTCGCATCTGAGAAGAGGCTCTCATGCGTGCGATTGCCTTCCGAACCGAATCGCGGGTGAAACCACCCCGTTCGGTACGACGGCTGGGGGCGGCGGTGTACGAAACGGGCTGGGCGATGACAGTGTTCCCGCCCTCTTCCACTTTTCGGCGGCGGTCTGGCTGCCGCACTCTGGGAGGGTGAGCCATCGCAGCAAGGGCGGCATCTATGGGATAGCCGAGGTCGCGGACAAGAGTCAGCACGTATTCGCTGTCCAATCCGCTTGCGGGAAGCGGTACGGCTGTGAGTCCTTCCATTGAATCTCCTGTCCAATGCGGCGGATTGAACGGCGAACGGATTCCGCCGATGTATAAGCGACGGATACGCTCCTGGCGCAGTTCTTTGCGGGCTACAGGTCTGCGGGGCACCCAAAACGGATTTGTTTTTGGTTCGGTCAAATCCTCGTCTACAAGCGGCTGGAGTTGGCGAAGTTGGTCGTGCGTTTCCACTACTTCGCAGATTCTATTTTTGTGTTGGATTGTTTTACCTGCGTTGAACAGCACGAGACGCAGCATGTATTTCTGCGTTGGATTGAGGGCGGTGCTCATGCCGCCCTCCGGCTCTCATCCAGCCATTGCTCGATAAGGCTCCATTTGAATCGGAGGAATTTCCCGCACTTCAAAGAAGGCAACGGTCGGCGATTGCGTTTGCGTAGAAGTTCTCGAACGGTCGAGACCTCCATTTGCAAACGCTCGGCGACTTGCCCGATTGTCAGGATTGGTTCTGATACTGCGGGTAGAGCCGTGGTCGGACTCGTACCGCTGGACTGCGGCTTCTTAGACTTTGAAAGTGACATTGAGTCATCCAGTTGGGCGCACTACGCCCTGGTCATGGATGACCCGACCTTGATTAGGTGGGATGTTGGTCTTTAACGGGGCCCCGGCAGGTGTGCCTGCCAAGGTAACTGCTTGCCAACCCGGGTTCCGCTACCGCCGTCTAATCCTTGACGGCGGATTCCCCGGTTTACGTACGGGGTCCGGCAACACACTACGCGAGAACCGCCCTTGACCCTAACACGGCTGTCCGGGGCTGCGGTACCGGCGGTCTCCACCAAAAACACTATCATGGTCCTAGTACTTAATCAAGTGCCAAATTGGCCTGGTCGAGGCCTCTGTGGGCTTACGCGGGGCTGAATGGATTCGAAGCACCGCCTGCTCTTGTACCCGCGTGTACCTAATCGTGTACCCAAATCGTGTACCCAAACAGTCCTCGGAGAACCCTGAATCCCCTCGAATCACCTTCCGCAAACCTTTGAAAACACGAGGCACCGAAATGTCTTGACTGTTTTGAAAACTAAATTCCTCAGGCCGGGCCATGATGTTGCGTTTGCTTCCCGGCGGCCGATTCGAGGAAAGATACGTACAACAGAAGGAATGGTGGCGACGCTGGCCGCGGCCACCGCGGCCATTTAAGAGGAGAATATAGCGGTAATTGGGTGTATACTCCCGGCTACCCAGACGAGCAAGCGGAGATTCCCATGCCGTATATTTTCCACGGGGATCCGACTCTTCCTTCGAGTCACGCCCGAAGCTTGTACAAGACTGTAGCGGCGAGCTCGCAAATAGACTTCCAACCAAAGAGGGTGCCATGAAACAGACCTTTGCGGTCGCCATTGGAGGTGCTGCGGGCCAAGGGGTGGCCACGCCGGGTGATATTTTCGCGAAGATCTTTAGCCGGAGGGGCCTCAGCCTGAATGCCTACAACGCCTATCAGTCCATTATTCGGGGCGGGCACACGCTGCTGACGATCCGCACCGGCCCCGAACCGGTCACCAACATGGGTGACCGGATCGATCTGCTGATTCCGCTCAACCAGGACACCATGGATCGGCACCTGAAGCTGCTCGGCAACGGCGCGTCGTGTATTTACAACGCGGACACGATTAAGCCCGGTGTCGCGGCGGACGGCGTGCAGCTTTGCCCTCTTCCTGTTTCCGAGCTTGCCGACATCACCAGAAATAAAGTGGCGCAGAACACGCTGGCTATGGGCGCGGGACTGCACATGATGGGCATCGGCTTCCCTGCATTGGAGGAAGCCCTGCGCGAGCAGTTCAAGAAAAAAGGCGAGGCCGTGGTGGCGGAAAATGTCGGCGTAGCGCGCGCGGGCTACGATTATGCCGCTAGGCACTTCGCGGCCTTCCTGAATCCGCTTCCGAAGACGGACAAACGTTACGCGGTGCTAAGCGGCAACATCGCCATGGCCATGGGAGGCGCGGCAGCGGGCGTGAAGTTTTATTGTGCGTATCCCATGAGTCCTTCGACCGGCGTGCTGCACTGGATGGCGGCGCACGCGCGCAAGGCCGGGATCATGGTCCGGCAGGTGGAAGACGAGATTGGCGTGATCAACATGGCGATTGGCGCCGCTCACGGGGGCGTGCGTGCGATGTGCGCCACGTCTGGGGGCGGGTTCGCACTGATGAGCGAGGGCCTGGGGATGTCCGCGATGATCGAAACTCCCGTCGTGGTCATTGATTGTCAACGCGCGGGGCCATCGACGGGCGTTCCTACGAAAACCGAGCAGGGCGACTTGTGGCAAATGCTCGGCGCGGCATTCGGAGATTATCCGCGCGCGATTGCCGCGCCTTTGGACATCGCCGACTGCTTCAAGTTGATTCCCGAAATGTTCAACCTCGTCGACCGCTTCCAGTGCCCGGGGCTGGTGCTTTGCGACCTGCTGCTGTCGGAAGGCCGGCTCGGCGTCGACCCGAAAGATCTGGACTTCCACCCGGTCATCGATCGCGGCGAACTTATTACCGGTACGAATGGCAACGGGGCTGGCGCCGGGATGGCCACGAATGGGGATTACAAGCGCTACCGGATCACGGAAAGCGGGATCTCGCCGCGCGCCGTTCCCGGCGTGCCAGGCCACATCCACACCGTGGCTACCGACGAGCACATGGAAGACGGTGTGTTGATTAGCGACGAGTTCACCAACCCCATCAAGCGCCGCGCCATGATGGAAAAGCGCATGCGCAAGGTTGCGGGAATCGAGGCGGCGGTAAGGCCACCCGAGCTCCGCGGGCCGCGCGATGCCGAAGTTACCTTGATCGGCTGGGGTTCTACAAAAGGAGTGATTGAGGAAGCCTGCGAAATCCTCAACGAGGAGGGAATCTCGGCCAACCAGTTGCAAATCCGCTGGCTCGTGCCGCTGCACGGGGAAGCGATTCTCGAACTCCTGAGGAAGGCTCGGCACACCATCATCGTCGAGAACAATTACAGCGGGCAGTTTGCGCGCTACCTGCGCAGCGAAACCAGCTTTGTGCCGGACGGCAACATTCGCAAATACGACGGCGAGCCTTTCATGCCTCATCACATCGTGGAAGCCGTCAAGGAACAGCTCGGCGGAAAAACGAAACTTTCCGTTCCCGCGCACGAGATTATGGTCTGAGCGCTGAATGGGAGGAAGGAGACGCACATGGCTACAGGCGTACAGCGAGCAAGTCAACTGACGGTGGCCGATTTGAAAGGCAGGGTTGATCCCGACTGGTGCCCGGGGTGCGGCGACTTCGGGGTGCTGGCGGCGATTCAGAAGGCGCTCGTCGACCTGCAGATTCCCAATCACAACGTTGTGGCCATCAGCGGCATCGGCTGCTCCTCCAATCTTCCCGGGTTCATCAACACGTACGGGATGCACACCCTGCATGGAAGGGCGCTTGCCGTGGCGACCGGCCTGAAGTTGGCAAATCACGACTTAACGGTGTTGGTGACCGGCGGAGACGGCGACGGTTTTGGCATTGGCGGCAACCATTTCATTCACACCATGCGGCGCAACGTGGACCTGCTGTACATCGTGATGGACAATCAGATTTACGGGCTCACCACCGGCCAGACTTCGCCGACCAGCCGCATTGGGATGAAAACGAAAAGCATGCCGTTCGGCAATATCGAAGCGCCGGTGAACCCTATTTCGATGGCGCTAGCCGCGGGCGCTACTTTTGTGGCGCGCGGTTTCAGCGGCGACCAAAAACATCTCACCGACCTGATCAAGCAGGGCATCGAACACAAAGGCTTCTCGTTTCTAGACGTATTCAGCCCTTGCGTAACCTATAACTTCGACAATACCTACCAGTGGTATCGGCCGCGCGTGAAAAAACTCGAGGATGACTCTGGCTACGATGCAACCGACTGGACTGCCGCGATGGAGAAGTCACTGCTGTGGGGAGAAGAAATACCCATCGGGAAGTTCTTTGAGCGTACTGACTTGCCGGCTTTGCATGCCGCAGAGCCGGTCCTCAACGAAGGCCCATTGTTGCATGGCGAACTGCGCGTGCCCGCCGACGTGGCGCGCAGCTTTATTGAAGAACTGATGTAAGAACAGCGCCGGAAACTGGTTATCTGCAAGACGCCGAGTTTTTGGCCGTTCCGCCAAACCGTCTCCCTTAGAATCGATGTGTTTCTCATGTTCGAAACCTGCTTGAGGAGGTTCGTCTATGAAGGCGGTTGCTTCCGTGCTTTCCTTGCTTTGCGTGTGCGCGGTTTTTGGGAAGGCGCAACAGCCGGCAAAACCCAGCGGGGAAGAGGGAAGAATCATTGCGCTCGAGTCGGCGTGGGATCAAGCTGAGCAAAACAAAGACGGCAACGCGCTCGCAAACCTGCTGGCCGAGAATCTCGTTTATGTCGATTACGACGGATCCATCAGCACGAAGCAGCAATTTCTGGCAAGCGTGAAGAGCGGAGACATTGCCGGAGAGCAGATCAACAACGAGGGCGTGACCGTCCACCTGTACGGCAACGGTGTGGCAGTCAGCACCGGCATCTACCGGGACAAAGGCATTCAAAAAGGCAAGCCTTTTTCCCGGCGGGGGCGCTTTACGAACGTCTGGCTGGATCAAAACGGCCGATGGGAATGCATTGCCAGCCAATCGACTTTGATTACGCGCTGATCTTGGAGGAGTCGTAGCACCAAGAAACGTCTAACTAGGACGTGCAGTTTGGCTAACAGTGGTCGTGGGGTTTCTTGCAGCTTTCCGTGGCTTCGTGAGCTACCCAAATCGTTACGCCGCCCGAGATGGCAATCGCGTACCAGATGAACTTGCTCTTGGCTCCCTTGATAGGAGGGCCGCCCATGCCCTTCGTTCCGGCGCCGCGCGGACCTTGCGGTTCCGGAGCATTCCTGTCCAGAACCACGCGATAAGCGGCGCCCTCAGGAATTTCACGAACATCGTCTTCGACAGCAATCTCAAGGGAGCCGCGGATGCCTTTCACGATGAGTTCGTTGGAGCCTAACACGGTCACTTTCCCGACGGTAGGTTGGTCCGTGTTCGGTCGGAGGACCGCGCTAGCCACGTGAAGGGTGAAAGCTTTCGAGTTTGCGGTCGAGAACGTGGCGGTGCCTGCGGTAAGAGTGGCCGAAGGGCCCGGCTCCTCTTGGGCCAGCGTGGCGCTACTTGAACTGGCCAGAAGCAAGCGCGCCGCACGAACGCGTACTTGAACCGTACCCACATGATCCGTGCTGAGGCGATCACCGCTAAAGACCGTCGCCCCCGCAGAGATGCCGGCGTCGCCCACGCGAGCGCGATCGGCGAAAACCACGGTTCCTAGCACAGCGGACGAAGCGGCCCAGAGGGTTGAAACCAAAAGCGCCAGCGAGAGCAAAATAGCGAGAGCGGCACGGGCAATCACAAAGCTTTCGGGCACGCGCGAGCGCGTCATCAAGCCTCCAAGCGGGGCCAGGGGAAATATACTGGAGGGGCAATGGTGAGGTCAACGAAAAACCGAGAGCACGTTGACAAAGAGCAAAAGAAGAACGCTGATAGTGTGATAGTCGCTGAAGTTGAGCCGACATCCGCCGCGCGTGTAGAATAACCGCTCACTTCGCTTGGAAAAGGCGGCGCACCAATGGCCTCGGACTATCTGCTCAAGACCGAACCTTCCGGATATTCTTTTGCCGATCTCGAACGCGACAAGGTCACCGAGTGGGATGGCGTTTCGAATCCCGTGGCGCTCAGAAACCTTCGCGAGATGACGCCGGGCACGCGACTCATCATCTACGAGACCGGCGATCAAAAAACCGCTGTCGGCACTGCCACCGTGGTTTCCGTGGACGCTTCTAATCCCAAGAACCCCGTGGTCACCATCAAGGCAGGAAAACCACTGGCAAAACCTACGAGTCTCGCGCAAATCAAGGGCAATAAGCTCTTCGCTGATTCGCCGCTGGTTCGGCAGGGCCGCCTTTCCGTGGTTCCCCTAACCGCAGCTCAATACAAATCGTTGACCGGAGACTGACGGCGCAAACCCGGGTATGATGCGGAGCGCCGAGGAGGTCGCATCCGATGAAACACTTTTTCCTTGCGTGCGCGCTGGTGTTCGCGACGCCTGCTTTCGCTCAGCAGCCGCCGGAAATTCGCTTCCACTCCGCTCCGGATTTTCTGCAACTCCCGCCCGACCTCTATCTTGGCGAAGTCACGGGCGTTGCGGTGAATTCGCAGGGCCACATCTTTGTGTTCTCCCGGGGCAACACCACCGGGCCTGCCTATGCCGCAGCGGCCGCGCAACTGCTTGAATTCACTCCCGACGGAAAATTCCTGCGCGAGATCGGGCACAACCTTTATGCCTGGTCCTTTGCGCACACCGTGAAAGCCGATCAAGAGGGCAACATTTGGGCGACGGACAAGGGCTCGGACATGGTGATCAAGTTCAATCCTGCCGGCCGTGTCGCGCTGGTGTTCGGCCGCAAGCAAGAGGCTTCAGACGAGGGTACCGAGCCGCTGAAGCATGTGAGGCCGCCGCTGCCGCCGGTCGACGGCATGTTTCGCCAGGTGACCGACGTTGCCTGGGACTCCGCCGGGAACGCCTACATTAGCGACGGCTACGTCAATTCGCGAGTTGCCAAAGTAGATAAGGAGGGCAACTGGCTGATGTCTTGGGGCGAGCCCGGAGCTGGGCCGGGCCAATTCAACACCCCGCACAGCATCGCCGTCGATGCGCACGATCATATCTACATCGCCGATCGGGGCAACCGCCGCATCCAGGTTTTCGACACAGCAGGAAAATTTCTCCGCCAGTTCACCATTGACGTGCCCGCTCCCGCCGATGCCCGCCCCGCCATCGGCAATAAGCCTGCCTCCACTGCCGGCACCATGTCGCCCGGCGCGCCCTGGGCCCTCTGCATCACGCCCGGACCGAATCAAGTTCTCTACGCTTCGGACGCTTTTCCGGGCCGCATCTACAAGCTAACTCTCGACGGCAAAGTTCTCGGCGTTCTGGGCAAGTCCGGCAAGCAGCTTGGCCAGTTTGGCTGGATCCACGAGATCGCCTGCCCCAACGAGAACGAGCTCTTTGTCGCGGAGCTTCTCAACTGGCGCATCCAGAAGCTGGATCTTGAGCCGACACGCTAGCGTTGTCATCCCGATGCATCCCGATGCCATAGTTTTTGAGCGGTGTATCAAACCTGTGTTAATCTTTTTTCCCGTGCTTGGATCTGTTTGGCGCCGACAGCCCCACGACTTTCTATGTCAAAATCTCTTCTCCCGATTCAAGCGGTAGCACGCAAACTCGAACTTCCTGATCAATATTTCGAGCAGATCGGCTCGGATCGCGGCAAAGTCCGGCTCGAGCTTCTTTCCGATCCCGGTTTCAAGCGCCGCGGCAAACTGATCGTCGTCACGGCCACGACCCCTACCGCCGCCGGTGAAGGCAAGACCGTCACTTCTATCAGCCTGACGCAGGGGCTTGCGCATATCGGCAAAAAGGTCGTTATTACTTCGCGTGAGCCATCGCTCGGCCCGGTGTTCGGAATGAAAGGGGGCGCTGCGGGGGGCGGACTTTCTCAAATCGAGCCGAGCTCGAAAATCAATCTTCATTTCAACGGTGATTTCCACGCCATCGGCTCAGCCCACAATTTGCTCGCGGCGCTGGTGGACGCCCATCTCTTCCATGGCAATGAGCTCCACCTCGATCCAAACCAGATAGCCTGGCCGCGCGCCCTGGATATGAACGACCGCGCGCTGCGCCACATCACTCTTTCCCTCGACTCAAAAAAGGAGGGCGCAGGACGGCAGGGCGGATTCCTCATTACCGCCGCCTCGGAAATTATGGCCATTGTCGCGCTTGCGAAAGACCGCAAGGACCTTCGCACCCGACTGGATGCTGTCGTCGTTGGCGTTACGCGAGACGGGAAACCGGTTCGCGCCAGAGATTTGGCTGCCACCGGCGGCATGATGGCGCTTTTGAATGAAGCGATTCTTCCCAATCTGGTGCAAACTACCGACGGCACGCCCGCTTTTGTCCATGCCGGGCCCTTCGGAAACATCGCGCACGGCACGAGCAGCGTCATCTGCCAGGAGATGGGACTGCGTCTGGCCGATTACGTGGTCAACGAATGCGGATTTGCCGCCGATCTGGGCGCGGAGAAATATTTCGACATCGTCATGCAGCAGTCGGGCATCGTGCCTTCGGCTGCGGTACTGGTCACGACGGTGCGGAGCATGAAGAACCAGGGAGAGGGAGACCTCGAACGTGGGTTGCCCAATCTGGGAAAGCATATTGAAATCCTGAAGAATTTTGGCGTGCCGATCGTTGCTGCTATCAATCGCTTTCCGGACGATTCGGAATCCGATCTAAAGCGATTGGCGGCTTACTGCGGGGAGCGCGGCCTTACCGCGGCGCTGTCGGAGGGTTACGCGAAGGGAGGCCCGGGAGCGAAAGAACTGGCGGAAAAAGTGATCGAGATCATTGAGAAAAGCCCTTCGCCCGGCATCCATGCGTTGTATTCGTTTGAAGAGCCGCTTGTCGATAAAATCAAGAAAGCGGCGCAAAAGATTTACGGAGCGGACGGCGTGAAATTCTCAGAGGCGGCTGGCGCGAAGCTGAAACAGTTCTCGGACTGGGGCTATGGAAAACTGCCGGTTTGCATGGCAAAGACCCAGTATTCCCTGTCAGACAACCCCAAGCTACTCGGGGCGCCCAGTGGTTGGACTCTAAACGTGACGAGCGCGTCGCTCTCCGCCGGCGCCGGGTTTGTTGTGGTGATTTCGGGCAACATGATGCTCATGCCGGGGCTGCCCAGGGTTTCTCGAGCCGCATCGATTGACGTGGACGACTCCGGAAGAATCACAGGCATCTGAAGATGGGAAAATGGTTCGCTCTTCGACGCAAGGAGAAACAACAGAGTGACTGCAGCATCAACAAAGCTGAGCGGCGCAGGGTTGCGTTTCATTGAACCCATTATGGTTCGGATCCCCGAGCAGTGGTTCTGGATGGGATGCGAAACGGGTCGCGGTGACGAGAAGCCACTCCATCGCGTGTGGGTCGATTCCTTCGAATTGGCCGCGTATCAGGTGACGAACGCAGAGTATCAGTGCTTTCTCGACGCGACGCCTGCTTCCGCGCCCCCCTGTTGGAGCGATCCGAATTTCAATGACCCGAAAATGCCGGTGGCGGCGGTGTCCTGGTATGAAGCCGCAGCCTATTGCGATTGGCTGAGCGCCATTACCAGCAAACGGTATCGTTTGCCGACGGAAGCCGAATGGGAAAGCGCGGCCCGCGGAGGCATCGAGGGATCCGCGTATCCTTGGGGAAACTCGCCGCCGGACGCGCTTCCCGATTATGCCAACCGCTGGAAAAGCGGGCCGGAGCCAGTCGGTCTCTATGCGACAAACGCATACGGGCTCTCGAACATGGGAGACAACGTGCACGAATGGTGCGCCGATTGGTACGACGCCAACTACTACAGCTACTCTCCCAATCGAAATCCGCAAGGACCAAGCGATGGCACGCGAAAGGCTTCGCGGGGTGGTTCCTGGAGGCATCACATCAAGGTGAGTCGAAACGCGGCGCGCTCGAGCATTCCGCCGCCGTTCCAATACGCCGACTACGGTTTTCGAATCGCCCGTTCTCTGGCGCTTTGAGGCGGCGATCTCGGAAAATGGCTGATCAATGGGGTTCGCCGTCGGCGAATTTCAAAAGCTTTCGGTATGTTGTTTGCGCACGGCAGTACGTTGGTACTATAGCGACTGGATCAGCACGAGTGAAAAGATGATATGCTTGGCGAGCTGCCTGTTTTGAGGCAGCGGTCGGCGGTCTGATTCCATTTGCAGAGTGGCGCTCGGTGGCCCCGGCGTACAAAGGACAACGGATTTGTCTTCCGCAGAGGACCGAACCTCTTCAACAGTGTTGCCGTCACAGGCGGCTTCGAACTCCTCGCCGGAGGAGGTTGCCGTCGATTCCTATCGAGAAGACAGCAACGGGCGAGGTCCTGCGTCGGGAGGACCGGGCAAAACCGCCTCGAAGACAGGCGTCTCGGCTAACCAGGCTCCCGTGGAGTCCGAGGGGGACTCAGCCGCACCACTGAAAACCAAACCTCTCCCAAGGGTCAACGCCCTGGCTCGCGAAATACGGGTAAAGGTCACCGGCGCGCGGGCGGGAAACGCCTCGGAAGAGCGCGATTTATTTGGCGAAAACACCACCACGGTGCTGGTTTTTGAAAAGGGCGCAGTGATCCGGCTGGCTGCGGCCGTGACCCCTGGACAGCTTCTTTTCTTGACCAACGAAGAATCAAAGCGTGAGGTGGTCGCGCAAGTGATACGAAAGCGCACCTACCGCCCCACCGAGTGCTATGTGGAGCTGGAATTTACTGAAGCCGCGTCGGGATTTTGGGGGACGGAATTCTCGGCCGCAACCGCACTGCTGCCTAAAGATGCAGAAGAAGAGGTGGCTGCCGAATTGATTGCGTCCGCCGAAACGACCGAAGATGAGCTTGATGAGGCTGCCCCGCCTCCGAACCTGGCGGAAGTGGAAGCGCTGAAGAAAGAAGTCGAAGCGCTGCGGAGCCGGTTGGACCAGCGGGAAACCCAGGCGGAACCAGCGAGGTCTTCCGTAGCAACGCCAACTCCGCCTGCTTCTGCCGCACTTTCTTCGGCAACTTCGCCGCATCCGCAACCGGTGGAACCCAGTCGACCCGTTGAATATGCTCAAGCTATCAGCCTCGGCTCGCAAGCTTTGCCGCATGACGCCGAGATAGAGCCGACCTGGGTGCCGCCCCCGGAGCGAAAGCCGGCGCCCAAGCCGACTCTGGTTTTTCGCAAGTCGCTGCCACCGTCCAAGCGGTCCTTCCGGGCGCGCGGGGAATTCACTCCGGGATTTCGGGCGGGAATGCTTCGGCTGGCAATTCTGAGCAGCATTCTGGCCGCATTACTCGGCACAGCATGGTACAAGGGGTGGCTCCCTGGGATACACCATCCCAAAAAGATCTCCGTTTCCTCCTGGGCTGGCGGCGTCACGACTCCGGTATCGACAGCGACGCATACTCCGGGGACGAATGCCCCGACGCAGATCAATGGAACGCGGATGAACGGAACAGCTCCCGGCGCTGGGTTGTCGAGTGAAACTCCGGTGAAAGCCACACGTGGCAGTGAGAAGGGCATCAACTCCTCGGCGCCCATCGTGGTCGTGGAGAAGCCGGTGGCTAGAGAAAGAAACATACCCCCTGCTTCGATAGCTAAGACGACACCTGCGCATTCCCTACCGACGAATCCGGCGAATTCCGTCCAAGCTTTGGGCGCGAATTCCATCGACGTTCCGCCGAAGCTGATTAAATCGGAGCGGGCCACTGCTTCGATCGATGATTTGCGGGACTTCGAGACCGGAAGTGTGGTGATCGACGCGATCATCGACACGGGCGGAAACGTTACTGCTATAAAAGTGTTGTCGGGGCCTCCGTCGTTGCGGTGGCCGGCGTTGCAAGCGCTTAAGAATTACAAATACCAGGCCGCCATGCTAAATGGCAGGGCCGTTGCCGCGCACGTGACGGTTAAAATCCAGTTTCATTTCGAAGATTGACTTGCTTTCTTTCTGTGTTCCCTCTCCGGAAAAGCGTGAGGTCCGGCCTGCTTGTGAGGGAGTTTCGAAGGGCTGTACAATGACTTGTTGCTGATTGAGGAGGAATCCCGCCGTGGCCACCGCCGAACAAAAACTGCCAATATCCGAGTTCACCAACGAGCCGTTTATTGATTTCTCGAAGCCGGAAAACCGCAAACGCATGGAAGACGCGCTGAAAAAAGTGAAATCCGAATTTGGCCGAGAGTATCCGATGTGGCTGGGCGGGCAGAAGGTGACCACGCCGGGCAAGCGCAACTCGACGAATCCCTCGCGGCCGTCGGAGGTCGTTGGCGTCTTCCAGAATGCCACGGCCGACATGGCCAAGCAGGCCGTGGAAGCCGCTAACAAGTACTTTGACACGTGGAAAAAAGTGCCGGCGCAGGAACGCGTGAAGTGCTTGTTCCGCACCGCGCAGATTGTGCGCGAGCGCAGGTTTGAGCTTGCCGCGCTAGTCTGCTACGAGGTCGGAAAAAGCTGGGTGGAGGCGGACGCGGACATCGCGGAGACGATTGATTTCTGCGAATTCTATGGGCGTGAGATGTTGCGGCTTGCCGAGCCGCAGAAGCTGACTCCCATGCGCGGGGAACGCAACTACCTTGTGTACATTCCTCTAGGCGTCGGTGTGGTTGTTCCGCCCTGGAATTTCCCCTCTGCGATCATGGCTGGTCTGGTTGTCGCGTCCGTGGTAACCGGCAATACTGTGGTTCTGAAGCCCGCAAGCGACTCGCCGACCATCGCGGCCAAATTCATTGACATACTCTACGAAGCGGGCTTTCCCAAAGAAGCAGTGAATTTCGTCACCGGCTCGGGCGGAGCCGTTGGCGATACGCTGGTGACGCATCCCAAGACCCGCTACGTTGGATTTACCGGCTCGAAGGAAGTCGGATTGCGCATCAGCGAACTGGCTGCAAAACCTTCGCCAGGACAGCTCTGGATCAAGCGCACGGTGTTGGAAATGGGCGGCAAGGATGCGATCGTTGTCGACGAGGAAGCCGACATCGACTCTGCCGTAGATGGAACGGTGGCGGCGGCGTTCGGCTATCAGGGCCAGAAGTGCTCCGCGTGCTCGCGTGCGATCGTTGCCGAGAAGGTTTACGACACATTCTTGCAGAAACTGGTGGACCGCACGAGGAAAGTCACGGTTGGGCCAAGCGACGATCCGAACAATTACATGGGCCCGGTCATCAACGAATCGGCGATGAAGTCAATTTTGGACTACATCGAAGTGGGTAAGAAAGAAGGACGCTTGGTCGCAGGCGGAAAGCGCGCCGCGGGCGACGGCTACTTCATTGAGCCGACGATCATCGCCGACGTGCCTCCCAAGGCGCGGCTGGCGCAGGAAGAAGTGTTTGGCCCAGTGCTGGCGGTAATCAAAGCGAGCCATTATGACCAGGCGCTGGAAATCGCCAATAATACTGAGTTTGGATTGACCGGCGCCGTGTATTCAAAGAATCCGGAAAAGATCCGGAAGGCCGAAGAAATGTTCCACGTCGGCAATTTGTATTTGAACCGCAAATGCACCGGCGCTATGGTGGGTGCCCATCCGTTTGGCGGCTTCAACATGTCGGGAACAGACTCCAAGACCGGTGGAAAAGATTATCTGCTGCTGTTCCTGCAAGCCAAGTCCATCGCGGAAAAGGTCAACTAGAGCCTTGGGCCTGAGCTATTTTGCACGGCAGAGGCAAACTGTTGTAGGTGCGCTGATTTTGCGAGACTGCAAGTTGTCGAGCCCAACTTTGCGCTAGCCGAAGAGGTTCTTCAGGCCGCGTTTGGCTTTTCCGTCGTCGACTGGCGGCCTGAGGCGAACTTCATCAGCCGAAACACCGGATAGCTCAGGGTGAGCATTCCTAGCGCCAGAGGAGCATTCCTCTGGTCCGTGACTATCGAACCAATCAAGAACAAAACCGAGGCCGCTAGCGCAGCGCCGGTGAGCCAGGGGTAGCCCCAAGCTCGATACGGACGCGGCATCTGCGGCTCTCGTTTTCGCAGGACAAAGACGGACGCGTAGGAAAGTGTGTAATTCGCCACGAAGAAAAACGAGAGCATGGCCGTGATGCGCTGGAAGGCATCTCCGCCCATGAAGGAGATTACCAGGAAGAGTACGCCGACCATCGTGCTGAGAAGCAGCGAGACGGTTGGGGTTCCGCCAGTATTAACGCTTGTCGCACTCCGAAAAAAGAGCCCGTCACAACTCATGGCATACAGTGTGCGCGTGCAGAAGAGCTGATTGGCGTTGAGACAGCTCAGCATGGAAATCACCATGATCGACCGTATGATGGGATCGCCAAAACTTCCGAAAACGCGATTGGCAACGGTCCCAAGGACAAATGTGTTGCCGGCGATTTCGTTCATGGGCACGATGTACAGCGCGATGAGGTTCAAGAGCAGGTAAATTCCCATAATGGAAAAGACACTGCCGAAGATGGCGCGAGGAATATCGCGGCCGGGATCGCGCACCTCCTCACCGAAATAGATGATGCCGTCCCACCCGTCCACGGTATAGATCACCGCTTGAAGTCCCAGCATAACCGCGATGGTGAGAGGCCAGCCCGATAACAAGGGAAGTGCTGCGAGCCCGGGCTCGCTTGCGGCTTTGTGGGCCGGGCCGCCCAATAGAAAAGCTGCCGCCACAAGAATTATGAAAGCACCGGTCTTCAGTGCAGCGGTCAGGAGCTGCGCGCCGCTTCCCCATCGGATGCCACGCCACTGCAAGACGCCAAATCCTACAATGATCGCGACGCAAAGGCTCTGAACATGTCCCGATAAGATGGCGAACAAATGGCCGCTGTAATCGCTGATGACGATGGCCACGGCGGCAGCCGTGCCACAGGTGGAAAGCCAATCACTCCAGCCGACGATGAAGCCGGCGTAGTCCCCGAGCGCTCGGCGCGAGAAATTATACTGGCCGCCGCTACGAGGAATCGCAGCTCCGAGCTCGGCCATGGAAGGCGCACCGCAAAGAGCATACAGCCCGCCGAGAATCCAAATTCCCAGAAATAACCAAGCGTTAGGCAATTGCTGGGCGACATTGCCCGGAGTGTAGACAATGCCGGCAGCGATCGTGTTTCCGATTGCCGCCGCCATCCCAAACCACATGCCCAGAGCTTTCAGCAGCCGGCCGCGGCTGTAAGGTTGAGTGGAAGACGCCAACGAGCTGGTCGTCAATTTTCCCCGCTAAAGATCGCCATACGTTGCCAAGGCGGCCATCATAACTTCCAGCACGGAAATTGCAAGTTCAACAGAAGGACGGTTGATTCAAGCCCGTTCTGATGGGCGAATTGCTTGCTTCCTCCGCGAAGTGAAAAGTCCCGCCGAGCGCGATATGATGTGACCCATGGTTACTGTGTTGGCGTCCGATAAGTCACAATCGGAACGGGTTGACACCAGTGTGCCGGTGGAAGTGTCCGTGGTCATCCCGTGCCTCAATGAAGCGAACTCGCTGGCGTTTTGCATAGATAAAGCGGTGACCGCGTTCCGCGGCGCAGGCCTGTCCGGCGAAGTCATTGTGGCGGACAATGGTTCGACCGACGGGTCGATTCAGATTGCCGAAGAGCACGGCGCACGCGTGGTGCGCGTCGAAGAGCGAGGGTACGGCATTGCTTTGCGCGCAGGAATAGCCGCCGCGCGAGGCCCGTTTATCGTCATGGGCGATGCGGACGACAGTTATGATTTCGGCGAAGTTCCGAAGTTCGCAGAAATGCTACGGCAGGGCTACGACGTGGTAATGGGCAACCGGTTTCAGGGAGAGATCAGGCCGAAAGCGATGCCCTGGCACCACAAATACATAGGAAATCCCGGCCTTACCGCATTGTTGAATCTCTTCTTTCGCGCCGGCATTGGCGACAGCCACTGCGGGATGCGCGGGTTCACGCGCGCGGTATACGAGCGCATGGACTTGCGAAGCACGGGGATGGAATTCGCCTCGGAGTTTGTCATCAAAGCCGCACAAATTAAGGCGCGCATCACGGAAATTCCCATCACGCTGTGGCCGGACAAGCGGGGACGGCCCCCGCACTTGCGCAGTTTTCGGGACGGCTGGCGGCACCTGCGGTTCATGCTGCTGTATGCGCCGAATTGGCTCTTTCTGCTGCCGGGCGGAGCGCTGCTGGCGGCCGGCCTGTTCCTTGTCTTCTGGCTGCTGCCCGGACCGCGCCAGATTTCGGCTCGCGTCGTTTTGGACATCCACACCATGATTTTCGGCGTGATTTTCACGCTGCTGGGAGTACAAATTCTTTCCATCGGGTCGTTCGCGAAGGTTTTCAGCTACGCGGAGCGTTTTGACCGCAACCCGGTTTCGCTCAAGCGGCTGCTGAAGCGCGTAAAGCTCGAGACGGGATTATTGGTTGGCGGGTCGCTTTTTCTCGCAGGATTTGCCGGTTGCGCGTGGGTTGCGTGGAAGTGGGCCGCTAGCGGGTTTGGGCCTTTGCACGAGGTTCGAAAGGTTTTGTTTTGGTCCATGTGGTTGTTCATCGGTGTGCAGGTCACGTTCGCTTCTTTTTTTCTCAGCATGCTTGGCATCAGCCGCGGCACGTATATCGGCGATTACGATTTGCATTAGGCGTCCGGGATTTTTCATCGAATCGAGTAACAGTAAGGGACCATTTCCCTCGACAGGCAGGGTCCATTGGCGATGACGCACGCGATGAGCCTTTGCCGAGGTAGGTGGGACCTGCGGCGGGTATTCCACTAAATGGCCTACACCTGGGTTGACCGTCTTGTTGCGCGAATGCGCTTCCGCGCGGCTTATCCATTCATCAACCCTGGAACGAGGGTGTGTGATTTGGGCTGCGGCTTGGAAGCAGCGTTTCTAGACTACGCCGCGGATCGCATCGCGCAGGGCGTCGGCTTGGACGATCAGGTTGCCGTCGGCGTCGAGGGGCGCTGGAAGCGGGTACGCGCAGATCTGCAATCACCGCTGCCATTTGCAGACAGTGAGTTTGATCACGTTGTGATGCTGGCGGTTCTTGAGCACCTCAAGGACCCAGAGAGCGTGCTCGTCGAGGCCTTCCGAGTGATCGCGCCCGGCGGGTCGTTGATCATGACCTGGCCTTCTGCAATGGTCGACCCGATTTTGAGCCTATTTCACAAGCTGCGTTTGGTGAGCGATGAAATGGAAAGCAGCGAGCACCAGAAACGGATTCCCCTGGACACTCTTCAACAGCTGCTCGAGCGCATCGGCTTCGAGCGATTCGTGCATCGGCGATTCGAATTCGGGTTGAACAATGTGATGGCTGCGTTTCGTTGACATCTCGAATGATCGCAGAAAGAGCCGAGCAAGCTACTGTTCAGGCGGAGGAGCATAGAGAATCAGCTCGGTATTATCTTTGTCGGGCTCGACAAGCCAGACATGACGATCTTTGCAATAGGATAAAAGCTTGGCATTTTGTTGCGGATCCAGCTCGCGCGCCCAAAGGACTTTGGCGGAATCGATTTCCGCGCCGTTGTAGACCCATTCATCATGAATATTGTGATCTTCGCCGTAGCGCACGAGGATGAGGTGCTTGCCCGGAGTGTGAGAGAGTTTTTGCTGGATGGCGGCGCGGCTCGGATCTCCCTGGCACGTCCAATCCAATAGGTCGCAGCTGTGGTTTGCTACCTGGAAGCCAACTTCGACTGCCAGCAGACAAACCGCGGCGCAGGAAAGCGCAACGCCCAGGGGCCGTCCCGAGAGACGTATGGTCCGCAAATGGCGGATGGCTTGCACCAACAAAAGAAAAATTACGCAAGTGGTCGGCGCGGCGTAGTGGGGCATCGACCAAATCAACACAAAAAAACCGGCAGCGCCCAACAGCAAAAGCAAAACCGGAAGACGCATCTTGCGGTCGCGCACGGCAAATGGCAGGCCGGGCAGGAGCAGCAGAGCGCCGCACCAAAAATAGGTGCCGCCGCCTCGTATCAGTTTTTCCTCCGAGACTCTCCAAACGTCCGGCCAAGTGTTTTGGTAATTCTCGCGTTCCCAGCCGTTATAGAAATCCTCGAACTGCTGGTTGTGGTAATGCATGGGTGGTTTAGCGTGGTCCCACAGGAAGAGACCCGTGGTGCGGTAGGTCCGTGTGTTTAACACATGCGGGAAGAGCAGTGCGTTTCCGGTGAGCCGCCAATTGTAATAGCCCATAAACACGAGGGTCAAAACCAAAACAACAGCCAAGGGCGCGAGCACTCTAGTCATTCGCGTTCGTGCAATCGCGGTGGATGTTGTTTTTCCCGCAAGCCACCAGAAAAACCAGACACCCACGGGAAAGGAGAAAAGTAACCCTTCGTAGGGTCTGGTATTGGCGAGAACCGCGAGTCCCAGTCCCAGCAGCAGGGCGTCGCGCGTCCGTGCCTGAACAACCACGCGAGGCATCGCCCCGAGCACGAGTGCGCCGCCTGTGGCCGCCACGGCTCCACCCCAATAGCTGTTCATCCAATAATTGGCAATGCCGAATTTCGCCGCCACCAGCACGGCGCCCAGCAATGCCCACCTTGGCGGCAACCACGCTTGAAGCATCCACAGCATCACGGCACACATCGCCGCGACGCTTAAAATCACGCCAATCCACGGCAACCCGAGCAACTCGCCGAGCGCAAGAACGGCGCCTTGGCCTGGCGGATATTTTGAGCAATAAGTCGGGAACCAATTGATGTGAAACGATTCGAAACTCATCCACATCGGGTGGGTGGGATTCGTGAGCCTCCCGTGCGCCAGCGTGTCGCCGAGCAACAGATAGCTGAATTCGTCATGGATGCCGGGTACGGGACCCGGGAGCAACGGCAGGACGGCAAGGCGAACGCCGATGATCGAAAAAAAGAGGACCCCGATGACCAGTGTTTTGCGTGCGGCTAGTCGTGAGAATGGCCCCACGATCGCTTGCTGTGCCTTCTCGCACCAAACAGGCGCAAGCACGGCAAGCAATATAAACGCGAACACGACACCAAGCAGGGTCCAAAATTCGCCGGGAAACTGCGGCATCGTGTCGCTGCTCGAAAGATTCATCTCAGGGAAAGTCTTCGGTTCAGAGCGACAGCGTGAGGCTCCGGACCGCTACAGGATAACCGATTTTTGCGAGAGAGGGCTCGTCCTGACTTGCCTAGCGTTCGATCTCGATCTCCGTAGATTCGCCGGAGCCGGCGGACGGTGTGCCGGTAGCGCGCTCTTCTAGAAAATCGGCCATTTCCAGCCGCAAGTTTCCGGCGTTCGTCGCATAGGACATGCACGTCTCGAATTCGACAACCCCGGCCCGAATCAGCTTTTCTATTTCTCCGTCGAAGTGCTGCATACCTTCGGTGGTGCCATCGCGCATGGCATCCAGAAGGGTCTTGCCTTCGGCTTCGCCCTTTTCGATGTATTCGCGCGTGCGCATTGTGGACTTCAGGATCTCGACGGCAGCGACGCGTCGCCGTCCGCCTTTGGTGGGAAGCAAACGCTGCGAAACGATAAAGCGGAATGCTTTTCCGAGACGCCTGCGGATCGCCTGCTGGTCTCCGAGGGGAAAAACTCCGACGATGCGCTCGACGGTTTTGGAAGCGTCAATCGTGTGCAGCGTGGACAACACCAGATGACCCGTCTCGGCAGCTTCGAGCGCAATCTCGATAGTTTCCCGGTCGCGCATCTCACCGACAAGAATGACTTTGGGCGCTTGCCGCAAAGCCGCGCGCAGCGCCAGCGCGAAACTAGGCGTGTCGGAGTGCAGCTCGCGCTGGTGAATGGTCGCTTTCTTGTGGCGGTGCAGAAATTCGATGGGGTCTTCGATCGTTAGGATATGATAGGGTTTTTCCTCGTTCATCTTGTCCAGAATGGCAGCTAATGTCGAGGATTTTCCGGATCCCGTCGGGCCAGTGACGAGCACGATGCCATTTCGGAGATCTACGATCTCGCCTAAGGCCGCCGGCAAGTTCAACTCCGCGAATCCTGGAATTTTGTCCGGTATGACACGCATGACAATGGCGCAACTCCCGCGTTGCCTGAAGACATTCACGCGAAAGCGCGCCACGCCGGCAAGCCCATACGACAGGTCCGCAGATCCCTCTTGTTCCAGCTTGCGGATGGGTGTTTCGTTCTTGCCCATGATGTCGTTGGCAATCAGGTTGGTGTCTTGTGAAGTCAGGCACTCGAGTCCCTTGTATTTCAACTCCACGAGCTGGCCGCCGACTTCGATTTGAGGCGCGCGGCCGGGGGAGAAAATAAGATCGCTCACGTGCGGACTGGCCTTCAGCATCGCCGTAACGAGTTGCGCTGAGTGAATCTTTCTTTGCGTTGGAGCTGGAGATGGTTCAGCGGGAGGCGGCAGCGTTTGGGTGGGTGTTTCCATTTTGTCGCGTGATCCTTCGACGTCCGGTGGAGAGGAAGCGGAGCCGTCGTTATAAGCGCCAAGAGTTCATGTGCCAGACGCTGCCCATTCTAGAGCATCGACCGAAATGTCCGGTTTGCTTACTTTTGCGGCGATGGCGTGAGAGTAACGGTGTTTATGGTTTGGAAGCGATGTCGATGAAGCTGGCGACGTTTTTCTTGAGTTTCGCCAGGTCTTCATCGTGTAGGTACATCATATGGCCTGCCTCGTAATACTGGTGCCAGATGTTCTTGCGGATGTTTTCCGGCAGGCCCATGTGGTCCACGGTGTATTCCGCCTCCATGAATGGCGTTGCCAAGTCGTAGATTCCGTCCTCCACTTCCACCTTTAGCCGCGGGTTGGAAATCATGGCTTGTACGAGGTCCAGCACCACGCTCGGAGAACCGGGGAAAAAGCCAAAATCGTTGCCCTCGTGTTTCCAGTCCCAACGGTTCCCGCCAAACTCAGCCGCGGGCTTGTAAGTTTTGTCCTGCCCAAACTTCAGTTCTTCGCGGACGTAGGTATTGAACGCGCCAACGAATGCGCCGCTAATGGCCGTATCCTGCGGATCATAATCGGCAGCTTCGCCGATCAGGTTGTAAGTGGGTCCGGCAAACCGCGCATCGAGACGCCCGGTGGTCAACCCGCGATTCCGTTGGAGTTCCTGCATGAACTGAAACAAGCGCACTCGTAGGTTGGCTTTGTTGAGATAGTCTTCGCCGAGTCCCGTGAATCGTGCCACTTTCTTTACGATCTCCGCCTTTTCATCCTTGCCGAGTGCGTCGCCCTTCATGAGGGCATCGGCATATTCGCCCCTCGCGAATTTTCGCGCTTCGTCGAGAAACGCATTCAAATGTTCCGGGCGATCCTTGAGAGTCTTGTGAAACCAGGCGGTGGCGGCGTAGCTCGGCAAATAGAGAATGTAGGCGAGATCCTGCCCGGGATAGAATGAGATTGTGCCCAAATCCAATACGGTAGAAACCATCACAATTCCATTCAGGTACATGTTGTCGTGGCCTTGCAGGTAATTGGCCAGCGCGGCATTTCGGAATGTGCCGTAACTTTCGCCAACCAAAAACTTCGGTGAGTTCCAGCGGTTGTTGCGGCTGATATAAGTGGTGACAAACTCTGCCAGGGACTTCACGTCCGGGTCCACACCCCAGAAATCTTTGTCCTGGGCCTTGCCGACAGCGCGGCTGAACCCCGTTCCAACCGGGTCAAGAAACACGAGGTCGGATTTGTCGAGCAGGCAATCCGGATTATCGATCAGCTTGTAGGGCGCGGGAGGCGTCACATCGGCGTTGACGGTCACCACCCGGCGCGGGCCCATCGATCCCATGTGCAGCCACACCGAAGCGGAGCCCGGTCCACCGTTGTAGAGAAAGGATACAGGGCGCTGACTCATGTCTTTGACGTCGCTTCGCGTGTAGGCCGTGTAATACATCAGCGCCGTCGGCTCGTCCTTGTCATTCTTGATGAGAATGGTTGCTGCCGTCGCCTTGTATGGGATGGTTTGGCCTGCAATTTTGATGGTGTGATCAGTGACCGACGACTCTTCCTTAGGCGGCGTGGCCGTTGCTTCGGGGAGCTTGTCCGCTGGCCTGGATTCTTTTTCCTGAGCCTGAACTTTCGTTGTGGTCACGTTCAGCACCATCGTCGCCACGAGCAACACACCAAGGCTCTTCACGCGGATCATGGGCTCTCTCCTCGACGCACACCGAGTTTTCGGTTCCAGTGAAACCTCGGGATTCTAACTGTTTCTACGAATAAAGAGACTATTTTGTTAGACGACGCAAAAGCAAAAACTCTTCGCCGCTGCGGGGGAGATCCACGGACAGCTCCGAGCAGTCATTGACAATCCAGTCGGCGCCCGCTTCCCGAAGCTCGGCGTCGCCTGCCGTCGTCCGCAAGGCGACCACGCGCGCTCCCGCCCCCTTGCCGGCGCGAATTCCTGCCGGCGCATCCTCGAAAACCACGCATTCCTCTGCAGGCACCGCCAGAAGCTGCGCTCCTTTTAGGTAGGGCTCGGGATCGGGCTTGCCACGCCTCACGTCATTGGAGGTGACAAGATACTTTGGTTTTGGCAGCTCGGCGGCACCGATTCGCACCTCAGCCAACCGGCGCGTGCAGGATGTTACGATCGCCCACCTGTCGAGCGGCAGAGCCTCAAGCAGCTTAAGCGCACCGGGCAAAGCAATTACGCCTTCGATATCCTCGATTTCCCGCCGCTCGACTTCACGATTCTCGGCCTCATAGTCGCTATTGGGCAGCAGCTCCCGGATCGTGGCGATGCTTGGCCGCCCGTGAGCTTGCTCGACGACTTCGTCCGCATTGAACCCGTGCTCGCGGGCCCACCAGGCCCACACCCGCGCCACGGCTGGCGTCGAGTCCACTAACACGCCATCCAAGTCAAACAGCATTCCGCGGCAGCGAATCGAGTCGACTGGCACCTCAGCAACGGACTTGCGGACGAGTGGAGACATCACAGAGTGTCAAAGGAATGTATGTGGGAGATAGGATTTGAACCTATGACATGCGCAGCCACCGAATTATGCTCGGTTGTAGTCCTGGCGAATTTTGCAGTGTTTTCGCGCGTACCAGGAACTGATAACTGCGAACAAATGCGTTCAAGTGCGTTTGTTTTGGCGTACCGTTTTGCGTACACGCTTCCAGGCTTTTGCCGGCTCCTTTATCGCAGTTTCGGCCTGCTCGGTCGAAGTCTTGATGTCGTGCCCCGGAGTCATGGCGACGTTCGCATGGCGCAGAATCGCCTGAATCACCATATCCTGAATGCCGAGCACGTACAAGTTCGTCGAAAGACCGCCGTCGAAAGCCGTGCCGGCCCGTGCCACGGAACACCAGCCTCGTTTAGCTTTGGCCCTGTGTTCCGCCGCGTGAGGTTTGCAATCACCAGCGGACGGCCAGTGCCTCCGCCGAAGATCTATTCCACGGTGAGCAGCTTACCGTCCTTTAGAAGTGGCTTGCCGCCAACAACGACAACGTCCACTTCGCTGGCCTTCAGCGCATAGACGACCTGCGAATATACGTCAAACATAGGCACAACATTCGGAATCTTCAAGTTCAGCATGATGAAATCGGCTTTTTTGCCGAGTTCGAGCGAGCTAATCTCTTTTTCCATGTGGAGCGCACCATCCGCTTGAGACCGGTCTTCGGAACAGCGCGATAACGCCACCCTTTTTCTGGATCTTTTCGGCGGATATAGACCTTCATTGCCTAAAGCTGTATCACTCCTGTGGCAAGGAGTTAAATAATGCGTTTTTATTGGTGTTTTGGCGGTGTGGGGTGGGAGATGGGATTTGAACCCACGACATTCGGAGCCACAGTCCGACGCTCTACCAGCTGAGCTACTCCCACCATTGTGGAATGCCTTCATTTTACGCTAAATGCTGGGCAGCGAAAAGCGACGATCCGGACAGCACCGGACAGCGGACAGCCGGCCCAGCTAAGACGCGCGCAAGTAGTTCTCGGCCCGCAATCGTCGGGCCGTTATCGCTACGTCGCACCGATGTGCACGCCGCTCCACCAACTTCACGCGTCTTGCTAGACTACTTGCACAGGGCTAGTGTCCCCGCCCATGAGCGCTCAGCAAACGGATCGGAATCACTTCGAGCGGCAAATCCTATTTGCCCGCCCAATTTTTGTTTTGCTCGCTCTGCTTGCCGCTCTCGAAGAACCCATTTCCCGCCAGGAGCGCCGTTCGGTTTCCTTTTTGATTGCTTATCTCATCGTAGCCTTGGTCATCACGCAAGTCGAACGCCTGCTCCGCCGCCGTTCCTGGCATCTGCCGCTGGCCTGCGATCTTCTGGCTCTCGGCTACTTCATGTTTATCAGCCCTTCGACGGTTCCGGCGTGGTTTCCCTACATGTTCATTTGCTACGCGGCCGGCATCCGCTGGGGATTTGACCTGACGCTGCCGCTGGCTGGAGTCCTGTCTCTGACGTTGGTTCTGCTGACCGCAGTAAAAGGCGAAATTCACTGGATGCGCGTGGTCGCCTGGATCGGTCTTACCGCTGCCACCTTTGCCGGCGGAGCAGGACTTGCTTTTCTTGGCGATCGCAACAAGCTCTTTGCCTCACAAATTGAATTCTTTTCACGCATCAACGCCACGATGCAGGTCGATCAGGGGCTCGCGGAGTCGCTGCGTCTGTTTCTCCAAGAACTCGGCACCACTTTCGATGTCGAAGAAGCTCTCCTTCTCTATCGTGACACCGACTTGGAGCGCATCTTCCTCTGGCGTATGAAGGCGGGCGAAAATGACCGCCTCATCCCGGAAAGCTTGCCTCTTTCCCGCACGGACGGCTTTCTCCTGGACGACATGGACGCAACCCTCTGTTGGAACTCGGTGGTCGGCGCGGGCTCAGGCTTTGGCTGGGACCGTCGCGACGGCCGGTCCATTAAGAACCTGCCTCGCCTTCCCGGCCCGGTCCTGCAGGAATTTAAGATTCACTCGCTTTTGACCGTTTCCTTCGACCAGTCCGGCCAACCGACCGGCCGAGTCTTTCTTCTGAACGGTCGCGAGCCCTTCGAAAAGCAAGACTTGGCTTGGCTGGAAAGCATCGCTCAGCACATCGGTCCCGCTCTCGAGAACATCTTTCTTTTGAGGCACTTACGAGCGCGGGCCATCGAGGCTGAACGGAGCCGCATCGCCCGCGACCTTCACGACGGCATTCTCCAGACCCTCCTCAGCATTGAGATCCAGCTCGATGTGCTGCGCCGACGCGTCCCAGCTACACCCGAACAGGCCGCCAGTGCCCTTGCTAACCTCCAGCAAACTGTCAGGAATGAGGCTGCCGAGCTTCGCCAAACGGTTACGGACCTGCGCCCGCTGAGGGTCCAGAGCGCCGACCTCGTGGACCTGATGCGAGGCTTTGCCGAGCGCTATCGCAACGAATCTACGATTGCCTTGGATCTGCTAATTGATTCGACACAATTGCGCGCGCCGGACCGCGTCTGCCGCGAGATTTTCCAGATTTACCGTGAAGCACTCAATAATATAAAAAAGCATGCCAAGGCTTCCCATGTCGTGGTAAAACTGTCGCAGGATGACAGCCGTCTAGTACTTGTAGTAGACGACAACGGCGAAGGTTTTAGTTTTGCCGGCAGATTCACGGCCGACGAACTGGACCGCCTGCGGTTGGGACCCATTTCCATAAAGGAGCGTTCTCGGACAGTGGGTGGGGTGCTCACCGTCGAGTCAAATCCAGGCCATGGGGCGCGTCTGACAATCGAAGTGCCGCTCGGGTGATATGGCAAAAACAAAACAGCAAATACGGGTACTGCTAGCGGATGATCATGCCATCTTTCGCGATGGCCTGCGAAAGCTCCTGGACTCCGACGAGGAAATCACCATTGTCGGCGAAGCCCAGAACGGCGTCGAATGCATCAAGCTGCTCACCAAGCTGAAGCCCGACATTCTTCTGCTCGATCTGCGCATGCCCGATAAAGACGGTCTCGCGGTCCTCGAGGAGGTCAATTTCGACACCCTGCCGACGCGCGTCGTGGTGCTCACCGCAGCCGAGGACGATCGCGATGTGGTCCGCGCGATGCGCCTCGGCGCTCGCGGCGTCGTGCTGAAGCAATCCGCGACGGATCTGCTGGTGAAGAGCATTCATCGTGTGCACGCCGGCGAAATCTGGCTCGACAATCGCATGACCGCGGAAGTTATGAAGGCGTTCTCGAAATCCTCCGAAGCCGGGCCGCGCCGCGAGAAACCTTTGCTCAGTGACCGCGAAAAAGAAATCGTGCAACTGGTGGCCCAGGGTTTCCGCAACAAGGAAATCGGCGAAAAGCTTTTCATCTCCGAGCAAACCGTCAAGAATCATCTCCACAACATTTTCGATAAGCTCGGCGTCTCCGACCGCCTCGAGCTCGCTCTCTACGCAATCCATCACCGCCTGATTGATCATTCCTAAGCGCTAAAAGCTGGCCAACTCCGCGAATCAACAGCGCAAAGAAACGAAGTGAGACAAACTGTGTAAGGTAAAGACTGTCGTGAAAGCGTGAGGTGAACCCTGTGGGAAGAAAGGAACCAAGACCAAGGAAGGTTTGCCGGGCCTAGTACTGAAGAAAAATCGGCACGCGAAGCGGAAGAAGCGAATAAGTTGCCCTGTTCCACACGCTTACAAAAAGCGTCGGTGATGGCAGCGAGATTGCGCTCAAAAAAACAGGTGTTGATTCTATAAAGCTCCAGGGCGTTAGCTGGCGGGGCTATCTGCCTACAACTTGAATCTTCAAAAAAAGAGCGCCGGGATGTGCGCCTAAGGATGAGGAGGTATGCGGTGCATTGTCAGAGGACGACAGAACATTGTGAGTTGCCAGAGTCCAAGGTCATACGGATGGCGCAGCGGGGCGACGAAGGAGCTTTTGAGCGGCTTTATCGGTTGCACAGTGCCCGGGTCTACGCGCTGTGCATGCGCATGCTGAGGAATCCCGACGAAGCCGAGGACTCCACCCAGGAAGTTTTCTTACACGTGTTCCGCAAGATTCAGGGATTTCGAGGTGCATCGGCCTTTTCCACCTGGCTGCACCGCGTGGCGGTGAACACGGTGCTGATGCGGATTCGCGGCTCCAAGCTGGCCAAGGCGGCGCTGGTCGAGAATGCGGATGGCAACGAGGAGGAAGCGGGGATGCCCCGGCGGGAGCTGGGAGCTCGCGATGTGCGTTTGGAGGGTTACATCGACCGCGTGGCCATTGAGGACGCTATCAAGCAACTGCCGCCGAGATGCAAACTGATGTTCGTCCTGTATGACATTCAAGGCTACGCGCACAGTGAAATTGCAAAGCAGCTGGGATGTTCAGTGGGTAATGCCAAATCACAGTTGCACAAAGCGCGCGTGCGGCTGCGGAAGCTTTTGCGACCCGAGGTGAGCCCTAACGAACTGAGAAAAGGCGCTTCGGGGCCTCCCGCGGAGGATACCGGCGAGCTCGACAGCCGGCCCTTTCTGCCGAGCACAGAGCTTTGCCAGACCGTGTAATCCCTTTCCCCGCAATGGCTTGTGACGGCAGTTGCCGACCAAGTGGCAGTGCTTCCCCGGTTAGCGAATACACGAAGAGTTAGTGGTTTTTGCCGATACGGGAATCAAGAGCTCAGGGGGACAGGGGGACAGGAGTTCCGGCCCACACCTGTAATGCCACGTAGTCATTGAAGATCCCCGCGGTGGCGTCATGCGCAAATTCCCCCAGCGAAAGAAAGGCCTTGACGCGACGTATTCTTAATGTAATTATACGTGAAGATGAAGTGGTACGATGCCAAGGGCGATCCGGCTTCTCGCTTGCGTCAGCGCAAGCACGCCTTGCTTCGTGGCCTCTATGTTCCCCCCGACGCTCTGCCCGGCTCACTCGCCCTGACTCACCACCACTGCGGAAAACCCACCTGTCGGTGCGCGGATGGAGAGGGACATCCGGCGTGGTCGCTGACATTCATGGTGGATGGCAAGAAGCGCGTCGAGCATATCCCGGAGGAATGGGTGGAGCAGATCCGTCCTCTGGTCGAGCAGGGACGCGAGTTCAAGGACGCCGTGGCTGAGGTCTTCGCCGCGAATGCTCAACTGCTGGCGCTGTGGCGTCGACAGTCCATGAAAAAGAGGCCCAAGAAGAAGTGAGCGGACCACCATCCAGCATCCGCGTGGGACTCCGGAACGGCTGACGATGGGTCTCACCCTGAGCGAGGAAACTTCGAACAGGGTGAGTGAGGTCGTCCTTCCGCCGCGGCTGGGCCGCAACGAGGCGTGCCACTGTGGTAGCGGCAGCAAGTACAAGCGATGTTGTTGGGAACGGGACGAAGCGCTTCGCCGGCAACTGCGCGGCGCCGTGTGGCCCGCGTGGATGGATGATTCCCGTAACAAACTCCGACAGTTTGAAAAGTACGTCTGCAATGTCTTTGATTTGCCGGGTTTGTTAGCGAGCCTAGTCGATACCCGGCGAACTCCGAAAATTCCGACTTGCGATGTCGTCAACAGCTTGTTTCACACCGCGGTGCTGCGCATCCCCAGCATCAATGCGCTGGAAGGGGATTTGAAGGAGGAAGACTTCCAGAAGCTCATTGGCCGTCATCCCACCCCGGACGTGAAGGCCTTCAGCGCCGATGTGGTGGCTAATGTTCTGGACAAATTGGAGCTGGACGGTCTGCGGGACGCGAACGAGGAGGTGATTCACAAAGCCGAGAGGAACAAGGCTTTTCGCGACGGCTACGGTGCTCTGCGCTGTGTAGCCATTGATGGTTGGCAGCCGTTCGCTTCCTATGATCGGCACTGCCCGCGCTGCTTGACGCGCAAGGTCAAACGAAAACGGGGTGGTCAGACCGAAGAGGTGGAACAGTATTATCACTCCTACGTTGTGGCCATGCTGCTCGGCCCGGTGATCGATGTGGTTCTGGGGATCGAGCCGGTACGCAACGAGGAAGCTCTGCGCGATATGGATCCCGAGCATGTCGGCCATGAAGGGGAACTGACCGCGGCAAAGCGTCTGATCGATTCGCTGCACAAGATCTACGGCGGGCTCATCGATGCCTTCGTCTGCGATGCCCTCTACGCCAACGGGCCGATGATGACCCAGCTCACCAATTACGGTTACGGCGGCTTCCTGGTTCTCAAGAAGGAAAAGGACGAACCGTTCAAAGAAGCACTCCAGCTCTGGGAGATCGAGGGGCGGTGCGAGAGCTGCGACGATGCGGAGCGGAAAGAACAGGTGGATTTCTGGGACGTCGACAATATCGAGACACTGGATACCTACCAAGGAAGAGTCCGCGCGGTCCGCGCCGTGGTGACCAAGCCGGACCAAGAGAAACCAACCACCTGGTGCTTTGCCATCATCGGCCAGCGTGCGCGCCAGATCAGTCGTCAAACGGCGCTACGGATCATCCGGTCCCGCTGGCATATCGAGGACACCGGGTTCCATCAATGGATCAGCTACTGGCACCTCGGGCACGTGTTCCGTCACGGAGAGAATCCGCTGCAAGTCATCCTGCTTATCTGGACGCTGGCCTTCAATTTACTGCAGCTCTTCATCTATCGCCGGTTGGGTCGCTGCCGCCGACCGAAGGATCCTACCGATACCATCCGGCACATCGTCGAGGTCATGCTGCGCGAGGTGGCCCTTCTTCCTGAGCCTATTCCTTGGCCGACTCTCCTGCTCGACACTAGCTGACGCGGCGCCGGCCCCGCGCTAACTGGGCGGCGCGGACGCACCGGCCCCTAACCAGCCCGCAGCTTTGGTGTGGCAGAGGAGGCTCACTCACAAAAACAGAACCAGCTGTTCGGCTGCCGGCCCCGTGCGCCCCGCGCACTTTCGCCTGAGCTGGCCAGCCCACGCGGGTACACCGCTGAGGCTTGAAGCGGAACTCCTGACAGGGGGACAGGGGGACCCGTATCTTGCTTTTGCCTTGCCGGGGGAATATACTTCCATTTCGCTCTGAAGCGGGTCGAACGGACAAGTGGGCGCGAGCCCACTTTTTTGTTGGGGCCGGGCGGAGTGTAGTGCAGACCGGCTATGCTCGAGGAGTCTCTGTAGTGGATTTGGAGAAGATCCGCGCCGCCGCCGAGCGGGTGGCGCGTTCGGAAGGGCTGGAAGTCGTTGATGTCGAATGGAAAATCGGCAAGCAACGGTTTCTGCGCGTGTACATCGACCGCGTGGCCAAGCCCGCGGCCATCGTGAGCGATGCCGCGGGGCCTTTGGGGGCGGGCGAAGTCGTACATGATCCATTTCCGAAGATCAGCCACGCGGACTGTGAGCGCGTGAGCCAGCAGCTCAGCGTGATTTTGGACGTGGAAGAACTGGTTCCGGGCCCGGGGTACATCCTGGAAGTCAGTTCGCCGGGAATGGACCGGGCACTGAAGAAGGCCACGGATTTCGAGCGGTTCCGCGGACGGTTGGCGAAGATTACCACCACCGAGCCGGTGGAAGATGCCAGGTTTTTTGAAGGACGTCTGGCGGGATTTGCGAACGGGAAAGTGCGGATGGAGTTGCAAGGGAAAGGGGCTCGGACCGTGGAGCTGCCCCTGGAAACCATTCGCAAGGCGAATTTGGTGGTCGAGTTTTAGGGGCTCAGTGCGGGGGATTCCGGGGATTTAGGAAGCGATATGGCGAATTTGCTTTACCAACAAATCGAAATGCTGAGCCGCGAGAAGCATATTGAGCCCGAGGTGGTGGTGTCGGCGATTGAAGACGCGATGGTGGTGGCGGCACGCAAATTTTATAAGACGGAAGAAGACCTGCGCGGCAAGTTCAACCCGGAAACCGGGCAAGTGGACGTGTATTCCGTGCTCACCGTGGTCGAGGAAGTGAACGATCCAAAGAAAGAGATCACGGTGGCGGAAGCGAAGAAGAAGAATCCCTCCGCGGAGGTCGGCACGGAGATTCTGACGCCGAAACCGACCGACGTGCTGGGGCGCATCGCCGCGCAAACGGCAAAGCAAGTCATTCTGCAAAAGGTACGCGAGGCCGAGCGCGACACGATTTTCAACGAGTACAACGGCCGCGTGGGTGAACTGGTCACGGTCATTGTGAAGCGCGCCGAGGGCCCGGACTTGATTGTCGACATGGGGCGGACGGAGGCGCGGCTGCCTAAGCGCGAGCAGTCGAAGCTGGAAACGTACAACATCGGTGAACGGCTGCGTGTGGTGATAAAAGCCGTGGATCGTGCGGCGAAAGGTCCGCAAGTGATCGTCTCGCGCGCGGACGCGAGCCTAGTGCAGCGGCTGTTCGAAATGGAAGTGCCGGAAATTTACGACGGCACGGTGCAGATTCGCCACGCGGCGCGCGAAGCCGGCGAGCGCACCAAAGTGGCGGTAATGAGCCGCGACAAAGATGTGGACCCGGTAGGTGCTTGCGTCGGTATGAAAGGCATGCGGGTGCAATCGATCATCCGCGAGTTGCGCGGCGAAAAGATCGATATCATTCCCTACAGCGAAGAGACGGTGGCGTTTGCGCAGAAAGCGCTCAGCCCCGCAAAAGTGACGCGCGTGCAAATCGTCGATCCCGAAGCCAAGAAGCTGGAGGTGATCGTAGAGGACTCACAGCTTTCGCTGGCCATCGGCAAGAAGGGACAGAACGTCCGGTTAGCGAGCAAGCTCATCGGCTGGGACATCGACATCAAGAGTGAAGAAGAAAAGCGTCAGGAAATCGAAGCGGAAATGACCGCGCTGACCGCGCCGGCAACGCCGCTTACGTCGCTCGCGGGTGTGGGTGCCAAAACCATAGAGAAGATGGAAGCCGCGGGGATTCCTTCCGTGGAGAAGCTCGCATCGATGACCCCGGAGCAATTGATGGAGATTCCCGGAATCGGCGAAAAGATGGTGGACAAAATCTACCAGGCCGTGAACCGCTTCTATGAGAGCGGCCCGGAGGCGGCTGCCAGTGAAGGCGCAGCGAGCGGAGAAACTACCGAGGCTGCCGCGGAAGGTGGCGAAGAGGCCGTTCGAGCGGACGCCGAGGAAGAAGGCTCGAGCGAAGTCGCGGAAGCGGCAGCGGAGCCTGAAGAATCTTCAGCGGTACAGGAAGCGGCGGCCGGGGAAGAAACGGTGACCGCTGCGGAGGAAACTCCGGCAGAAGCTGCTCCCGCCGAGAACCCAGGGGATGTGGGGAAAAGAGAAGAGGCAAAGTCAGAGTAAGAGTGGAACAGGCGTTCAACCACCAAACGGAGCGCATGAGCGACACGAATCAAGTTCGAATCAACGAGCTGGCCCGCGAACTGGAGGTCAAGGCCAAAGCGATCATTGATCTTCTGCCAGGTTTCGGCGTCACCGAGAAGAAGACGCACTCCAGTTCGATTCCGGCCGACGTTGCGGAAAACGTACGAAAGAAAATTCAAGGGGTGGCAGAAGCGGAAGCTCAGGCCGAAGCTGCTGCCAAAGCGGAGAAAGAAGTGAAGGAAGCTGTCGCGAAGGCTGCCCGTATGAAGCCAGCCGCAGCGGCGGCTCCCCCGCAAGCCCGCCCGGCGGCTACTCCGGGTGTTGCAAAGCCGACTGCTCCCGGGCCACCTGTCCCAGCCGCAGCCAAACCGGCGGTCCCTGCCATTCACGCGATCGCTGCTCCGGCCGGTGCTCCTGCGGGTCCGAAAATTGCTCCCAAGGTACCGGCTCCTACGCCCGCAGCCAGCCCTGCCGCCGCGAAGCCGGCCGCAGCTGTCAGTGCGCCGACACCCATTCGCCCGGCGGCTGCCCCTGCGCAGCCCGTAGCCCCGCCGCTTCGACCAGGCGCTGTGGCTCCAGCCAAACAACCTTCAGTTGCGCGGCCGGCCGCTGCTGCACCTGGCACTCCGGCAGTTCGTCCGCCTGCTCGACCACTGGCGCCGCCGCGGCCCACCGGAAATCGAGGCCCGCTGCCGACGGGAAATCGCGGGCCGCTGCCTGATATTTCTCGCGAACGTTCCAGTGGCCCGCGGCCAGGACAACCGATTCGTCCGCAGCAGCCAAGCCAGGGTAGACCGCTGCGGCCGGCGGCCGGTGGTGCAGAGCCAGCGCGCCCATTCGAGCACCGTCGAGGCCCCCTGCCGACGGGAACGCGTCCTGGGCCGCGCACCCCGGGTCGTCCGGGAATGTTGCCGCCGCTGCCGGAGAAACTGCCGCCAAAAGCGGAGCCCGGAAAGCCGCTTTATGCGCGCAAAGCTCCGCCGCGCCAGCGTCCTGTCATTGATAAGCGGGAAATGGAGGGCGAGCGCAAGCTCCACCCGACGCGCGTGCGTCAGGGTTCAGGCCGCGGGGCGGCGGCCGCCGCGGCGGTGATTGCACCGCCCGAACCGCGTCCGCCGCGCGAAGTGACCATCACCGAAGGCATCACCATTCGCGAGCTCGCGGAGAAGCTCGACGTGCGCGCGAAAGACCTGCTGAAAACGCTGCTCGACCGCGGCGTGTTTGCCAGCATCAACCAGGCGCTCGATGTGCCCACGGCGACGACGCTGGCGGAATCCTTCAATGGCATCATAAGCGTCGTGTCCCTGGAAGAGGAAATGGTTCTGGAAGTCGCGAAGGAAGAGACTAAGGAAAGTTTGAAACCGCGGCCCCCGGTCGTAACCGTTATGGGCCACGTAGACCACGGAAAAACGAGCCTCCTGGACGCCATTCGCGAAGCGGAGGTGGCCGCAGGTGAAGCCGGGGGAATCACCCAGCACATCGGAGCCTACAAAGTTCTGGTGAACGACCGCAGCGTGGTGTTCGTGGACACACCTGGCCATGAAGCTTTCACGCGCATGCGCTCGCGCGGCGCGAAGGTGACGGATATCGTGGTCCTGGTCGTGGCCGCCGATGACGGCGTGATGCCGCAGACCAAGGAAGCCATCGACCACGCTAAGGCGGCGAATGTTCCGATCGTTGTGGCGATCAACAAGATTGACAAACCCGAAGCACAGCCGGAGAGGGTGAAGCGGCAGCTGTCAGATCTGGGGCTGATGCCCGCGGAGTGGGGTGGCGACACGGAATTTGTGGAAGTTTCCGCCAAGCAGAAAAAAGGCATCGACAAGCTGCTAGAAATCATCTTGTTGGTTGCCGATTTGCGCGAATTGAAGGCCAATCCCGATGCGCCTGCCAGCGGCACGGTGCTGGAGTCGCGTGTGGACAAAGGACGCGGCCCCGTGGCCACGGTGCTGGTGCAGAACGGCACGCTCAATCCGGGAGACTTCTTCATCTGCGGCTCGGTGTTCGGCAAGGTCCGCGCGATGTTTGATGATCGCGGCCGCACGGCAAAAAGTGCTCCTCCTTCCACGCCGGTCGAAGTGCTGGGATTACAGGGAGTGCCAGAAGCGGGCGATCACTTCCAGGTGACCGACGAAGCCAAGGCCCGGCACATTGTCGAGTACCGCCAGAGCAAGCAGCGCGATGCTGCGATGGCGCGCACCGGCGGCGGGCGCATCACCCTGGATCAGCTCCACGAGCAACTCAAGGCTGGCGAAGTCAAGGAGCTACCGATCGTCATCAAGGCCGACGTGCAGGGTTCCGTGGAAGTTTTGAGCGAAATGCTGCCAAAACTCTCGACCGAGCAGGTGAAGCTGAAAATCATCGGATCAGGCGTGGGTGCGGTAACGGAAAACGACGTACTTCTGGCCTCGGCGTCAGGAGCAATTATCATCGCCTTTGGCGTGCGCCCGGATCGCAAGGCCGCCGACGTGGCGCAGCAGGAACACGTAGATATTCGCACGCACAACATCATTTACGAAGTCTCGGACGAAATTAAGAAGGCCATGGAAGGCCTGCTCGAGCCGGTTGTTACGGAGACTCACCTCGGCCGCGCGGAAGTGCGCAACACCTTCCGCGTGAAGGGCGCCGGAACGGTGGCGGGCTGCTATGTGGTCGACGGCATCTTGAAGCGCGATGCGCAGGTGCGTGTGGTCCGCGACGGCGCGGTGATTTACACGTCGAAGCTAAGCTCGCTCAAGCGGTTCAAGGACGACGTCAACGAAGTGCGCACGGGCTTCGAATGCGGCGCGGGTGTGGCCAACTTCAACGACGTCAAGGTCGGCGACGTTTTGGAATGCTTCAGCGTCACCAAGATGAGCGCTGCGGAGGCTGCCGGGCAGGCGAGCGCAACCTCCGGCAAGAAATAAACCGCCGAGTTCTTCCCGGAGCCGCAGATGCCGGTCGGCTTGCTCACCCTCGAGCTGCACATCCCCGACGCGCAATCGCTGAAGGACAAGAGGCAAGTATTGCGCAGCCTCAAGGATCGGCTGAGGCGGGATTTCAACGTCGCGGTCGCCGAGCTGGAGCATCACGACGTCTGGCAAAGGTCCGTTGTCGGAGTCGTGACGATTTCCAATGAAGAAAAGCACGTCAATGAAGTGCTGCAAAGAGTTCTGGATGAGGCGGACGGCATTCTTGGCTCGATTTTAATCCACCAGGCCGTGGAAATTATCTAGCGGCGCCGTAAAAAGCGCATTTATGAGTCTGACCAACCATCGGCACGAACGCGTGGGCGAAGAAATCGCTCACGAAATCAACGCCATGCTGGCGGGGGAATTGAAAGACCCGCGGCTGGAAGGCTCCGTCACCGTCAGCGAAGTCCGCGTACAGCCGGACATGAAGCACGCGCGCGTCTTTATTAGCGTGAAGGGAACCAGCCAGGAACAGACGGATGCGATCAAGGCCCTGGAACATGCCGCCGGATTCATCAAGCACGAGCTCATGGAACGCTTGCAGCTTCGTCGCTTGCCGGAATTGCATTTTGCGCTGGATCTTTCTGAAGAACGATTGGAACGCATCGAACAGCTCTTGAAGGAAGTGAAGAAGGACAAACCGGCCACCAAGAGGAAGTAACCGGTTATTCAGTCGTCCGCTTTCCGTTCCAAGTTGTGAGTTGCAAGTGCCTGGTGAAGAAAATCAGCGGGTTTTTTTGGAGGCGCGCCTTCGTTGCTAGATCTTTTGCTTGGATTCCTCTCTGCTTACAACTTGGAACGTAAGACGGAAAACTCTCACCATGCCGCGCCAGCCACAACCGATGCCGTTTGACGGCGCGCTTGTCATCCACAAGCCCAAAGGAAAAACGTCGCACGACGTCGTCGATGCGGTGCGGCATTTGGCGGGGTTCCGGCAGATCGGACATTTGGGCACCTTGGACCCTCTCGGAACCGGAGTTCTAGTATTGCTCCTCGGGCGGGCAACGCGGCTGGTGCAGTTCTATGCGGGCAGGAGAAAGCGCTACACGGCCGGTTTCCGTTTCGGATTTTCGACCGACACCTATGACGCCGACGGCGAAGCGCAAGGTCCGGACACCGCACCGACCCTCGATGCTCGCCTGCTCGAGAAACTTGCGGCGGAGCGTGTCGGGCCGTTCGAGCAAATGCCGCCGGCCTTCTCCGCCAAGAAAGTGGGAGGCCGCCCGGCGTACGAGCTGGCGCGAAAAAAACAAGAAGTCGCGCTAAAACCCGTTCAAGTGGAGATCTTCGAGTACAAGCTGACAGGAATCGCGGGAAGCGTCGCGCACTTTGTCATCGAATGCTCCTCCGGCACCTATATCCGTTCCCTGGCGCATGAAATGGGGCAGAAGTTGGGCGGTGGCGCGCACCTCGCGGAAATTACGCGCACGGCGGTGGGGGAATTCTCTCTCGAACAAGCAATCGCTCTCGAGGAACTCGCGGAAGCCAGCCGCGCGGGCCGCTTCGCGAACTGCCTGATCAAACTCGAAAACCTGCTGCCCAACTTTCCGCGCGTCAATGTTTTGCCGGTGATCGAAAAGCGCGTGCGCCACGGCTCAAAATTCAATATTTCGCTTTCCCAATTGCAAACAGGACGCACCGAACCGCCGCCCGGCGCCACGACGGAGCTCGACGGGGGTCCGCCGAAGGCTCCGCGACTGCGCGTGTTCAACCAGCAGGACAAATTGATTGCCATTGCGGAAGCCGTTGTGCCCCGAACGTACCAGCCGCTCGTGGTGTTCGAACCGCTGCCCTAGGCGCGTTTCACAGTAGCGAGCTCTTCCTCAAATCTTCGGACAGCCCCGCTTCTGCTTCCTGATTTGCCAGGCGCAGGAACCGCTTCACCGAAGTTCGTCACGGAACGGCCGAATTCTGCGATTTTGATGTTGAGATCCGCGGAAGTCTTGTGTTTACAATCTGCGTTTCAGAAAAAGTGATGTAGTGCAGACCTATGGCGGGTGACAAACTCGGCCAGGATGTTTCTGCGGCCGCATCAGCGTAGCAAGGATGGCAAGGATCACACCTATTGGTCTCTGGTGGAGACGGTGCGGACAGCCAACGGTCCGCGCCAGAGAACGCTCTGCTATTTGGGTTAGCTGAACGGATCGGCCCAGGCACGGTGGCTGAAAAGCGTCGAGGTGTTCAACGAGCAGGGCGAAGCCAGCAATTGAAATTATTCCCTTCGCATGTCGAGGTGCCGGACGATGATCCGCAGGTGGCTCGCGTTTTAGTGAATCGCGTCCGTCTGGAGAGGACCCGACAGTTCGGCGCCTGTTTCCTGGGCTGGGAGTTGTGGAAGCATCTGGAACTGGATCGTTTCTTTGAGCAAGCCGTGGATGACGATCCAGCAGAGGTAGCCTGGTCGCGCGTGGCTGCGGTGCTGGCGATCAATCGGTTGTGTGCACCAGGCAGCGAGTTGGCCGTGGAGGAGCGCTGGTATCCAGCGACGGCGTTGGATGATCTGCTGGAGATCGCAGAAGGCAAGATCAACGACACGCGCCTGTACCGCTGTTTAGACCGCATTCTGCCCCACAAGACGAAGCTGGAACAGCATCTCAAACAGCGTTACGGGGAGTTATTTGGAGCCGAGTTCGATGTGCTGCTTTACGATCTGACAGCACCTACGTGGAAGGAGCGGCGGAGAAGAATCCGATGATGGTCCGCGGTTACTCGCGCGATCATCGCCCGGACTGCGAACAGATGGTGATCGCGCTGATCGTCAACAGCGAAGGATTTCCATTCAGCTATGAGACGTTCGACGGTAACCGTGCCGATGTGTCGACCATGGAAACCATTCTGCGCATGGTGGAGCGCAAATATGGTAAAGCGCGAAGGATCTGGGTGTTCGATCGGGGCATCGTGAGCGAGGAGAATCTGGCGGCGATCCGCAAGCGTGGTGGGCAGTATTTGGTGGGCACGCCGCGCCGCCAGATGAAGCGGTTTGAAGCCGAATTGCTCAAGGAAGACTGGACCCAGGTGCGCCCGGATGTGGAGGTGAAGCGGGTCGCGATTCCCCAAGGAAACGAGACCTACATCCTGTGTCGTACGACCGGCCGTAAAGAGAAAGAGAGGGCCATCCGGAAGCGCTTTTCCACGCGCATGGAGGAGGCTCTGAGGCGCCTGCAAACGACTATCGCGGAGGGCCGGCTGAAGGACCGCAACAAAATGGAGCGCCGGTTGGGAAAAATTCAGGCGCGGCACTCGCAAGTAAACGATCTGTTCGAAGTCACTCTGCGCGACACGCCGCAGGCGTACGTCTGGTTTGGGAGATGAAAGCAGAAGGAAAGGTCTGGCGGGACTTGCGGGAGGGCGCCTACCTGTTGCGCACGAATTTGCAGGCGGACTCGGCCGAGGAGATGTGGTCCAAGTGCATGCAACTGACCGAAGCCGAGGCCTCGTTTCGCGCGCTGAAGAGCGAGCTTTCAATCCGACCTTTGTTCCATCAGAAGGAGCCGCGGGTCAAGGCTCATGTGCTGGTGGCTTTTCTCGGGTATGCCTTGTGGGTGACCCTCAAGCATCTGCTGAAGCGTCGGCCTGCCATCGTTCCCCAGCCCTCGGACAGCGGAGTCGACAACACTCAGCCGATCTCGCCCAAGAAGGCCTTGGCTCTGCTGTCCACAGTGCAGAGCGCTGACATCGTCCTTCCCACCACGGATGGGCGCGAGATCCGACTGTGCCGGATCACGGAACCTACGGCCGAACAGAAATCCCTGCTTCACCAACTTGGACTCAGCCTGCCAGAACGGCTGAAATCCCTTTCAAAATGTAGTGCAGACTCGGCGACCGCCTGAACTGATTCTGAAAGGGTTAGGCGGTTTCCCGACTGTTCCCTGACGAACTTCGGTTAAGGCTGCGGCCGCTCCGGTTGTGGTTGTGGCTGCGGTTGCGGCTGCGGTTGTTGTTGAAGCGGCGGCTGCTGCAGCGGCGGTTGCGGTTGAGGTTGCGGTGGTTGCGGCAATGTCGGTGCCGGAGTCCCGCGAGGTCCGGGAGCGAACCCGCCGGCGGGTTCGCCGCGGCCTGCGTAGATGGTCCGCGTGAGATGATCTGCCAGCCGCAGTCTGCGGGGAGTAACCACAATAAGCAACTCCGAGTCTTCGCTGGATCTGCTCCTCGAGCCGAATGCATATCCTAGGCCAGGGATCGGCGCGAAACCGGGCAGGCCCGCGATGGAACGCGTTTCCTCCCTATCCGCCATACCGTTAATCAGAGTCGGCTCGTTTTCTTTCACGCGCACGGTTTGCGACAACGTGCGATTCGAAAGGATGGGGATGCCGTTGACGCTCGTGCCGGAAAGCGCGCGAATCTCGAATTCCAGTTGCAGGGTTACCTCGCCGTCGGGATGAAGCGTGGGCGTAGCTTTGATCTTCAAGCCGAGGTCAATATACTCCGAGGCGGGATAAGGCTGTTGCGCAACTCCAGGCGCCACGCCGGAGGAAAACAGGCTCGCCGGACTCAGAACCACGGTGACGTCGCCCGCAGCCCCCGAGACATTATTGGTGATCGCCACATCAGGAAATCCTCCCGCCGCGAAGGTGTCTGCGACGATGGCGGTAGGGGTGGAACCGGTGGGACCGGCGGGAGGCTCGAAGGCTTGGCTGAACAGCCCTCCCGAAAGGCCCACAAAGACCCGGAACGTATTGGCTCCTCCGTTTGTCACCGCCATATCCGGGAGGCCATCCTGATTGAAGTCCGCGATGGCGACCCCGGTGGGAGACGCCCCGGTTTGCAGCAGCGGGGCTGGTCCAGGCGCAAAGCTGGCGTCCCCATTGTTGAGAAAAATGCTGACCGCGTCATCGGTTTGATTCACCACGGCAAGGTCCGGCTTTGCGTCGCGATTCAAATCGCCGGCGGCGATCGCCACCGGGCCATTGCCCGACGATATGGGCGAACCGGTAGCTTCAGAAAAGGCGCCGTCACCATGCCCCAAAAGAATGGCCACGTTGTTGGTGGTTTGATTTACGATGGCTAGGTCCTCGTTCCCATCCGAGTTAAAGTCATTCGTCACCATGGCCACCGGGCCTCGCTCGCTTGCGGTAAACGGCGTCAAAGTAAACTGCTTTTGTGCGGTCAAGGGAGCAGTGCTTGAGTCTGTGACCGCCACCGTAAAGGTGAAACTTGTCCCCGCGGTGGTGGCCACGGGAGCTCCCGTAATTTCGCCGGTCTTTGCGTTCAGGCTCAGGCCAGCAGGCAATGCCCCGGAGGAAAGGCCCCAGGTAAGCGGGACGGTTCCTCCGCTAACCGTCAGAATCTGGTGGTAAGGGGTCCCGACACTTCCGTTGGGAAGGCCGGCCGTGGAAATAGCAAACGCCGAAGGTGTCGTATTGATGGAGATGCTGAGCGCGGTGGTAACGGAATTCGGAGGGCTGGCGGAATCCGTGGCCTTCACGGTGATCGGCGAAGTTCCCGCGGCTGTGGGTGTGCCTGTGATGGCGCCGGTCGTGGGATTCAGAGTCAGGCCCGCCGGGAGCGTCCCGGTTGCAAGGGTCCAGGTGATTGCTCCGGTTCCTCCGGTTGATCGCAATGCGGCGGTGTAAGCGGCATTCAAGACGCCATCGGGCAGCGTCGTGGTGCTGATCATAAGTTGCCGCGCGAAAACAAAAGGAGAATTCGTCGCAGCCGTAAATTTGCCGGTGCCGTCACCAAGAAAAATGGAAATGGAGTCATCACCCTCGTTGGCCACAGCGAAATCCTGGTGACCATCGCCGTTGAAGTCTCCCGTGGTAATCGCAGTGGGGTTGAAGCCCACGCGAATCGAGACGGGTTTCTGAAACGTGCCATCGCAGTTGCTGAGGAGCACGTTCACGGCGTTCGCAAGCGGATCACTGGCGACCAGGTCATGGCATCCGCTGCCGGTGAATGTCGCCGAAGCGATTCCGGGAAGGGTCGCCGGCGCTGCGCTGCGCGGAGTTCCCAGCGTAATGGGAGAACCGGTGGCTTGCGAAAACGTGCCCTGATTGCCGTTCTGATTCAGCAGAACCGTAACCGAGTTGTCGATTTCGTTCACGACCGCCAGGTCAAGGAAACCGTTATTCAAAAAATCTGCGGTCACCAAAGCGACCGGGCCGGTCCCGGCGGGATAAGAAGTGCTGGGGAAGGGATTGCTCGCTCCGCCTGGATTGGGCGTAAAGGTTGGACTCCCCAGGCTGCCGGAAAGTAAGGAGAGCGTGACGGGAAAGCGCTCGCCCACGAAAAAAGTGGCTGGCTTGCCGTCTTGGGCGCGCAAAAGAACCTGGCGGCCGCTCTGGACCAGCGAGAGCGCCTCGGAGAAGTCGGCGGCGGCCGCCGGAAGAGTCAGGAGGAACGTGGATTTGCCGCCTCCGACCGCAACGAGCGGAGGAATCAGAGAACTGATGGACGTCGACCCCCCGGTGGCCGCGCCTCCAAAGATTCCCGCGAGAAGCGTTTCGAGCGCCGACAGATCGTTTGCCTGTCTCAATTGGTTGATCAGGTTGGTTGGAAGCATGATTAACCTTGCACTGGTGGGTGGCTCGATACCGAGTTTCGTCGCGGCGCTGCGATCGACCTCCAGCAGCTCGATCTCAAGCATCAATTCCCCGCGAGCCCTCTCGATCTGCTGAAGGAGCGCGCTGGCGAGAGCCAGCCGCTGCGGAGTAGCGCGCATAGTCATGCTGTGGCTGCGGGGGTCTAGATTCATGTGCAGGGAGCCCGTGATCTCGCGCAGGATGCGCAAAACCTCCGTAGCCTCCTCGGCGCTGACGGCGGAAGAAAGTGGAAAAGTCTGCTCCGCTTCCAAATCATATTCGCGGTGTTTTTCCGGCGTGTCCGCAGCCACAAACATCAGCGTAGCGTTCACCGGGCGCCAGAAGGTTTCCGTCTCCGCGGCGAGGACGGTAACGGCGTTCGTGAAATCCACATCGTTGAGGTTTAAGCGCACGTTCCTGATAATCAGATCGGGGTCGAAGGAGACGCGCAGGCCGAAAATTCCGGCCAGTTGCTCGTAAACGGTTCTGGTGTCCCCTCGCAAGTCGAGGTTGCGCTTCCCTGCCTGCGGTCTCAATCGGGGCAAGTCGGGAATTTCCGAGACAGCTTTTGGCTCGGTTTCATCTGCCATGCTTTTGATTTGCCGCAAGCGCTCCATGACGTCCGGGTTGCTGGGGTCAATCGCCAGCGCAGCGGCAAGATCTTCGGTTGCTTGCTCTAAGCGGCCGGCTATCGCATCCCGCTCCGCCTCATCCGCGTAAGACCGCACCAGCTTCGAGCGCAGCCCTGCGGCGCGCTCGGCAAAGGCGATCTCCTTAGGCGCATAGTGTGCGGCTTCCTCATAGGCGGCCAAGGCGTCTTCCAAGTGCCCGGCGGCTTCCGCTTTTTCACCCTGCTCGGCGGCTTTGCGCGCGCGCTTCGGGTCCGGCCGCACCCGCTCGGCTGGCGCTTGGGCAGCGGGAGGCTGCGATTGAGCGAAGGAGAGTTGTGAAAACAGAACTAGGCTCGAGAGCGTCAAGGACGAGGCTTGGCGAAGGGTGGCCATGTGCAAGAAACAGAATAACCTATTCCGCCCTGGCGGAAACCGGACCGAATTAGTCCGGTTGACCTGAAAGGTCCGGCTAAGGTAAACTCGGATTTGTAGTTGCAAGTTACTTACAACTGGACAGACTGGATCATCCGTGCTTTCCGCATTTCTTGTCGCGCTTCGCGAAGGGGTCGAAGCGGCCCTGGTCGTCGGCATCATCCTGGTCTATCTCTCCCGCACTGGCCGCACCCACCTGACGCGCTTCGTCTGGTATGGTGTCGCAGCGGCCGCTGCTCTGAGCCTGGCTGTGGCCGTGGGGCTGGAGCGCTGGCGCATCAGCGAAGACGGCATCGAGGGGCTGATGCTGCTGGTAGCCTCGGTCTTCGTTGTTACGATGATAGTATGGATGAACCGCGTTGCGCGCCACCTGCGAAAAGAAATTGAGGAAAAAGTAGAGTGCTACGTCGAGCGGCCGGGGAACGCCGCGGGGTGGGGGATCTTTCTCTTCGTCTTTCTTATGGTTCTGCGCGAAGGCGCAGAACTGGCGCTAATCCTGCGCGCCGTGCAGCTCTCGACAGCAGGCCTCGAGACCTGGATTGGGACCATCGCCGGGATCGGCGCGGCGGTTGCCGTCGGGCTGTTCTTTTTCAAGGGCACGCTGCGCATTCCGTTGCAGCGGTTTTTCGCCGCCACGAGCGTCATCCTGGTGCTCGTCGCGTTCCAGCTGGCGCTGACCGGCTTGCACGAATTGAGCGAAGCGCTCTGGCTGCCTTCCAGCAAGGCGGAGATGGCCATTCTTGGTCCCATCGTGCGCAACGACCTTTTCTTTTTCGTTTTCATTTTTGGCGCGGCGATCCTGCTGATTTTGCGGGAATGGCAGGCGGCTTCTCACGCCAAGGCCGCAGCGGGGTCCCTGAATGCCGCAGAAAAGCGCCTGCTCAAATCGCAGAACCGCCGCCAGCGCCGCTGGATGATTGCTGCGGCAACGGCGTCTCTGACGGTCATTCTCGTTTTGACCGCAGATTTCATTTACGCGCGAGCAAATTCCGCCGCGCCGGCGGCCCAGGCGATTGATCCCGTCGGCAGCATCGTGCGCGTGCCCGTGAGCCAAGCGCAGGACGGCGCCCTGCACCTTTTCACCGTGAACGCAGGGAGCCAATCGCTGCGGTTCATGATCATCAAAAAGCCCAATGGCTGGGGCGTGGCCCTGGATGCCTGCCGGATTTGCGGCGCGGAAGGCTACCGCCAGGACGGCCAGAACGTCGTCTGCCGCCACTGCGCTTCGGCGATTTTCATTCCCTCGATTGGCGATCAGGGAGGCTGCAATCCCATCGGCGTGCCCGCGCGCCTGGATGGAGGAGACATCGTGATCGACATTTCCGGGCTCGCCGAAAAGTCCAAGGAGATTCCCCGGTAGGCGCGAGTTAGCGCCTTCGATGGGCGACAACTAAATGCCATGTTCCTGAGACTCGTAGCCGATTCCTTCGGGCGGCGTCCGCGGCACAAGCTGCTGACCGGCGCGGCCCTGGCTCTCGGCATGGGCGTAGTTACGGCCGCGCTTGGTGTGGCGCTCGACGTCGGCGACCGCTTAGCCAAGGAATTCCGGAGCCTGGGCGCCAATCTGGTGGTCACGCCCACGGCCGATTCCCTGCCCCTCGAGATTGGCGGCGTGGACTATCGGCCGGTGAATGCGGGAGCCTACCTGCCCGAGGCCGACCTGCCAAAACTCAAGACCATTTTTTGGCACAACAACATCATGGGCTTTGCGCCCATCCTCGAGGTCCGGGGTGAGGCTCGGCCGTTTGTGCTGAACGATTCGGTTCATCAGCCCGGGAATTGGGTCGAGAACGTTCCTATCGTCGGGACGTGGGCAGACCATGCCGTTCCGTTGCCGGAGGGCGGAGAATTTCGCACCGGAGTTGCCAAGACGAACCCGTGGTGGCAAATCGCCGGCCGCTGGTTTTCCGAAGGTGCCAAGGAATGTGTGGTCGGAGCCGCATTCGCAAAGGAGCATCGCGTCCATATTGCCGACTCGGTTTCGTTGGCTAGTGGCGACGTGACGATCATTCCCGCCCCGCTCACAGTCACGGGGATACTCGCTTCCGGTGGTCCTGAGGAGGCCTCGATCGTGGTCCCGCTTTCCTACGCGCAATCGCTTGCGCGCAAGCCAGGAGAATACCGCAAGTTGTACGTCTCCGCTCTGACCAAGCCAGAAGACGCCTTTGCGCGCAAAGACCCCAAGAGCATGACGCCGGCCGAATTCGACCGCTGGTACTGCACGCCCTACATTTCTTCGATTGCTCTCCAAATCAGCGAGCAATTGCCGGGGACGGACGTACGCGTAATCAGGCGTGTTGCGGAAGGCGAAGGCCAGATTCTCACGCACGTGGTGATGCTGCTTTGGCTGGTCACTCTCGCGGCCATGCTCGCCGCGGCCTTGGCCGTGGGCGCTTGTTCGGCCGCTTCCGTGATCGAGCGGCAAGTGGAGATTGGCTTGATGAAGGCGCTGGGAGCGGGTTCCGCGACGGTTGCCTTCTTGCTCGCGGCGGAGCAGCTCCTGCTCGCGTTTGTGGGCGGAGGGATTGGTTACGCCCTGGGAATCGTTTTGGCGCGCCTGGTGGGTGAAAGGATCTTCGGCGCTGCGCCGGAGCCGACCCTGCTGGTTTTTCTGGTTGTGATTGGGATCGCGGCCACGGTGACGCTTCTCGGCAGCGCCATTCCCCTTCGACGCGCCTCGCGCATCGAGCCCGCGCCCATCTTGCGAGGCGAGTGATGACCGAACTTCGCGATACCAATCGAGCGATGTTCTGGCGTATCCTTCGGCGTCTGCTCGGAGCCAACCGCGGCCGGATGTTCGTCATGCTGCTCGCGCTCGGAGCCGGCGCTGCCGTCACCGCCGCTCTTCTTAATTTGCAAGTCGATGCCAAGCGCCGCCTTACCACCGAATTCCGCGCCTTCGGCCCAAACGTAGTGATCGTTCCGAAAGGTTCTTTGTCGTCAAGCTCCGCGACGCTGTCGCAGTCGATCATCCATTCCGTGCCCGCGAATGTTCCTAGCGGCCGCGTGACCGCAATGTCCGCTCTCTACATGGTCGCCAGCGTTTCGGTTCCTCCGCCCGGAAAATCTGCTTCTGCCGTTGTCGCGGGAATCTATCCGCTAGCGTTTATAACCGCTTATCCTTCGGCCCGTCCGAACCAAGCGGCCCCCTCCTCAGAAAACGTATGCGTTGCCGGAGTGCGGTTCGCAAAAGAAGTTGGCGTTGAGTCGCATGCAGAACTCGTTGTGGCCAGCGGCGACCGCCGCGAGTCGTGCCGTGTTGCCAGCTTTCGCCAGACCGGCGGACCGGAAGACAACCGTCTCGAGATCGACTTGCGAGCGGCACAGCGCTTGGCCGATCTGCCGGATCGTGTCAGCATGATCGAGTTAACCGTGCCAGGCACGCCCGCCGAAATCCAAAATTACATCGCCGATCTTCAGAGGCGAATCCCTGATGCAGAAGTGCGCCCCGTCCGGCAATTTACGGAAGGCGAAGCCAAAATTTACAACCGCATCAGCGGCCTGCTGACCGCCACCGTGGGCATCGTGCTGCTGTTGACCGCGCTGTGCGTCATGGCCGCTATGACCAACGTAGCCATTGAGCGCAGGATGGACGTTGGCTTGATGAAAGCCATTGGCGGGGCGACGCGGCGCGTCGTGCGGCTGTTCCTTGCGGAAGCGGCGCTGCTCGGCCTTGCCGGCGGGGTGATCGGCGCAGCGCTCGGGATTCTGCTCTCTATCGGTCTGGGCAAAGCCGTTTTTGGCGTGGCGGCGCGGCCGCGCCTGATTGTGTATCCTGTAGCTGTGGGTTTGACGGTGCTGGTGGCGATTCTGAGCGCCTTCCCGTTGCGGCGGCTGGCAAGCATCCGCCCGGCATCGGTGTTCCGAGGTGAAGCGTGAGTGTGGTTGCTCCGGTTCAATTGCAGCCGCGGGCTGCGGCGCAGCAGGTGGTCATCGACAATCTGATCAAGCAGTACGGCTCCTTGCGCGCGCTCAACGGCGTCAGCTTCGCAGTGAACGGCGGGGAATGGGTTGCTCTGATGGGGCCTTCCGGGTCGGGGAAAACCACGCTCATCAACATTCTCGGCGGGTTGGACACGCTGAGCAGCGGGCGCGTGATCGTCGACGGCGTGGATCTGGCGAAGCTCAGCGAAAACGACTTGGTTCGCTACCGTGCGGAAAAAGTGGGTTTCGTTTTCCAGCAATTTCATCTCGTGCCGTATCTCACGGCGCTGGAAAACGTGATGCTGGCTCAGTATTTTCACAGCGTCACGGACGAAAAAGAGGCCGAAGAGGCGCTGAAGCGCGTCGGTCTCGGCGACCGCCTGACGCATTTGCCAGCGCAGCTTTCCGGCGGCGAACAGCAGCGCGTGGCCATTGCGCGAGCATTAATCAACCAGCCGAAGCTCATTCTTGCCGACGAACCTACCGGCAATCTCGACGAAGCCAACGAACGAATCGTCATCGAAATCTTCCGCAAGCTGCACCATGCGGGTCACACCATCTTGATGGTCACGCACGACCCGGACATCGCGCGGCAAGCCGACCGCCGCATTGAACTCGCTCATGGCCACTTGCATTTTGACTCCGCGGTGCATGGCCCGAGCCAACCGCTTAACTGCCCCTTGGTGGACACGCCCGACTGCTGCCAGTCCGTCTGGACCGACGACGAAATTCGCTTCGACCACTTGCTGGAACAAATTTGGGTTTGCGGCGAGGAGGGGAAACCCGCGCAGCTGGAACGACTGCGCGCCACGGGGGCCTCGGGGAAACCTTCGACGGTGGCCGAAGAGTCTGCCTCCCGCGTTCTTTCGCGCATGGCGGATCTCGATTTGGTTGCGTTGCACGATGGGGAGGCGCAGCTTACTCCCGCGGGGAGCCAGCGGGCGCGCGACGTAGTGCGCCGCCATCGCTTGGCGGAACGTTTGTTCAAAGACACTTTTGCCGTCGACGAAACCGAAGCGCGCACTCAGGCATGCCGGTTCGAACACATCATCAGCCCCGAGCTTGACGCGCGCATTTGCACGTTTCTCGGGCATCCCAAGACCTGTCCGCACGGCAACCCCATTCCACCAGGCGATTGCTGCGACGGTAAGCGCAAGTCTTGACCGGTGAATCGGCGAAACCCAAGATTTTGGTCACGAACGAAGAACTGGCCAGGGTAAGCTTCCACCATGCCCACTCCCCTCGATCCACGAAAAAAGCCGACCAGCGTAAAGATTCACGTGTCGAGCGGCGCTGGCGTGGACATCACCTGGGCCGACGGCCACTCGAGTCACTACGATTTCGCCTATTTGCGCGATGAATGTCCCTGCGCCACCTGCAGTGACGAGCGCGGCAAGAAAGAAGCCTTCCAGTCTGCCGCACCGGGAATAGCCGCTTCGCCCGTGCTGCCCATGTACAAGCCCAAGACGCGCGCCAAAGCCGCGACGCAGGTAGGCAACTACGCCATTCAAATTACCTTTACCGACGGTCATTCCACAGGCATCTACGCCTACGACCATCTCCGCAGCATCTGCCCTTGTGCCGAATGTGCGAAAGCCTTCCGGGCCGCGATCGGTTAGGCTTCTCCAGCGAAGGCACCTTGCTGGTTCTCGATGTGCGCGCAAGCAAACCGATTTCGCGGTTTCCAAGCGATTGGCATCTTCCTGTTCTTTGGCGCGGCCATGGCCTCTCTTGCTGGTGCGACACTGATTTGGCGCAGGCCCTTTCTCGATGGTCTATGGGCATCGAACGCACGGGCCTACCACCGGCTCGCACCCTTCGGGAGCGCCGCGGGCGCGGGCTTCTTGGTGCTTGGCGCAGCTCTGGTGATCGCGGGTCGAGGCTGGTTCCTTCGCCGGTTCTGGGGATGGGGTCTGGCAGCTGCCCTTTGTGGCGACCCAGACCGTGGGAAGCGTGGTGAACGCCATCCTGGGCCATTTCTGGGAGGGGGCAACCGGGTCGATTCTTGCGGGCGCGATACTCTATTTTCTTTTGCGTCCGCCAGTGCGAACTGCTTTCCGCAGGAGGGCTTCTCCAGAGCGCGCAATAGTCTGAGCTTGTATCTTTACCTGATTCATTTGAGTCGGGAATCCTCGGGAATCTCCCCACGGGTATGGGGGTATTTCGCTCGCTAGACTTCACGCCCAAAAAATGCGAGCATTTTACCCTGCAAGCTAGCAAAATCCACACATGAGCAGCATCGCCAATAACCCTGCTGCCGCAGGCGGCCGGGGCAATGGAATTCCGCGCGTTATTGTTGCCACTACAGCTCTGCTCACGTTCATTTCGTTCTGGCGTGCCGCAGCGATCGTTCTAAACGACTTGGCATCCTCTGCATACTACGCAGGCGGTGAAGCGGAAGGCTACATCGGCAAGACCGCACCGTGGTTCATCCTGGCCATTATGTTGTTTTCGTACGCCGTGCGGGCGGTCTACGTGGAAAGCTGCAGCATGTTCGTGCGCGGTGGTGTGTATCGCGCCGTCAAGCAGTCCCTCGGCGGAACGCTGGCGAAATTCAGCGTGTCCGCGCTGATGTTTGACTACATTCTGACCGGCCCAATCAGCGGTGTGGCGGCCGGCCGGTATCTTGCGGGGCTGACTAGCGAGCTTTTGCAGTATTTCCATCTAACCGGCCCGCTGTCTTCAGGAGAAGTCGGTCTCGTTGCCGCTAGTTTTGCCGTCGCCGTCACGATTTACTTCTGGTGGGAGAACACAAAAGGAATTCCGGAGTCCAGCGAAAAAGCTCTGCATATCATGAAGCTCGTCACCGTGATGGTGGTGATCCTGATTGCCTGGTGTTTGTACACCATTTCGCTCCGACATACCACGCTGCCCCCCCTGCCCCATCTCAAAAACTTGAAGCTCGGGCCCAATGCCATGGGATGGCTCTATGGCGTGCACTTCGCAAACCTTGCCGGGATCATTGCCATCTTCATCGGCCTCGGCCATTCCGTGCTGGCGATGAGCGGCGAGGAATCGCTCGCGCAGGTTTATCGCGAAATCGAAAGTCCCAAGCTTCCGAATCTGAAGAAGGCCGGGCTGGTGATCTTCATTTACAGTCTGGTTTTCACGTCGCTGGTCTCGTTTTTTGCGGTAATGATCATTCCCGACGATGTCCGTCAAGGTTTCCTCGAAAATCTCATAGGCGGACTAGCCATGAATTTGCAGGGGCCGTTTTTGGCACGGCTCATCTTTCATGGCTTTGTCGTCGTCGTGGGCACCTTTATTCTGGCCGGAGCCGTGAACACGGCGATTGTGGGCTCAAACGGCGTCCTGAATCGCGTTTCTGAAGACGGCGTGCTTAGCGAATGGTTCCGACAGCCGCACAAGCGCTTCGGAACAAGCTATCGAATCATCAATACTGTCGTGGGCCTGCAAATCATCACCATCATCATCAGCCACGGTGACGTTACTTTCCTTGCGAACCTCTACGCCTTTGGAGTGATCTGGAGTTTTGCGATGAACGGCCTGGCAGTATTCGTCCTGCGCTATACCAGCCCGGGCCACCGTGAATTCCAAGTTCCTCTGAATTTTAGTTTCCGCGGTATACAAATCCCCGTCGGACTCGGCTTAATCACACTCACTCTGTTTTTGATGGCTGTAGTGAACCTGTTCACCAAGCCGATTGCAACCATGGCAGGGGGCGCGTTTTCCATTCTCTTGTACATGGTGTTTACGATTTCCGAGCGGCGCGCCAAAAGGGCTGGGGCTGCCCATGTTGAGATGGACCAGTTCAACCTTGAAGTGGAAGCAGAACTTACGCCGGAGGCCGTCGGCGTTCGTCCGGGCAATATTCTCGTTCCTGTCAGCAACATTCATGCGATGTATCACCTCGGTAACGTACTCGACCGGGTTAAACCGGGCCGCCGCGACGTCGTCGTGTTGCACGTGCGCTTGTTGCGCCGTGCGGCCTCCGGGGAATACGAACTCGAAGCCGAACAGCTGTTTGGCGGCATCGAGCAACAGCTTTTCTCCCGGGCGCTGGCCATGGCCGAGAAGCGCGGCAAATCCATCCGCTTGGCGATCGTTGCGGCAAATGATCTCTCCGAAGGCATTCTTCGCGCCGCTACGTCGTTGCAATCCAGCACGATTGTCCTGGGCCGTTCTTCAAGAGAGAGCACGGAAGAGCAGGCGCGTTTGATCGGCGAAGCCTGGGAAAAGCTGGGCGATTCCAAGCCCCAGTTCAACCTCGAAATCCACATGCCCAACGGGGACAAGCTTTACAAAGTGCTCGGTCCCCATGCCCCGAACCTCACCGCCAACGAAATCAACCTACTCCATCGTCTGTGGCTGCGCTTCAGCGATTCCGTTTCGCCCCTCGAGTTGCACCACCATGATGTTGTCCATTTCGCTTTGGAGGAAGTCCAGAAGGAATTGGAAGACGGGGCCGAGGATGGCGTTGTCAACCGCTTGCGCGTGCATCTCGATGCGAATCAGAAAAAACGCAAGGGATCCTGTTAAACCGCGGAGTTGCCGTTCCTTTTTTCCATCTCCTGCTCTAAACCAGTTGCGCGGTACAGTCCCCGCAGCGCTTTGCCGCGATGGGAATGGTCATCGCACATTGCGGGCATTCTTTGGTGGTCGGCACCGCCGCAGGAGCAGGTTTCTTGGTCCAGCGATTCACCTGCTGAACCACAAGGAACACTGTGAAAGCAACGATTAGAAAGTTGATTACAGTGTTCAGAAAAATGCCGTAGTTCACCTTGGCTGCATGCGCATTTCTTGCGGCTTCCAGCGATTCATAGGTCTTTCCGTCCAGGCTGAGGAAAAACTCCGAAAAATTGATCTTTCCGATCAGTTGCCCGAGCGGCGGCATGATTACGTCTTCCACCAGCGACGAAACGATTTTGCCGAACGCCGCGCCGATGATGATGCCGACAGCCATGTCCATTACAAATTCTTTGAATTCCTTGAGCACGGTCTTTCTCCTTTTTGCTTCGATGAAGGCGAAGGACGGCCCCGTCCCGATTCGCTTGGCCGCGTCCGGGCGGCTCGTCTTTGAGCGCGGATTACGTCCAAGGAGAGAAAAAATAGAGAGGCATCGTAACAAAAGAACAAAAGAGGCCGCCAGAGCAAGAGCTACAATGCGCCTCGCCGATGATCGGGTCGCGAGGAGATTCGCATCTACTTCGACGCTGGGAGCTGGCTCACGACTCTGCCTCCCTGGTCGAGAAACTGAATGCTCGGTGAACCGTCGGCCGCCACCTTGATGACCAGCCGGTCTCGCCCTTGTGGGTCTCTCATCTTCAGCACGGCGGATGTGTCTGCCGCGCGGCCCAGCACCACCCGGTTGGCGTCTCCCGGATGGGTTTTCATAAATTTCTTCCACTCCGCCTGCCGCTGCTCCGCGGGCAGCGCATCGATCCTTGTCTTCGCATCGAATGCGTCCATGACGGAATAGTCGCCGCGGTCCGAGAAGTTGATCACCGAGTAGTGCTCTCCGCCCTCCTGCCCGGCATCCAGCGAAAAAACCTGGTCCTGCATGTACTGATCGAAACTCAGGTGTCCGTTGTTCTGAATTTTCCCGTTCTTGTCCTTCCAACCATCGAAGGTCAGGCCGCCCATTTCCGTTTCCGTCCCTTCCTCATTCAGGAAGAGCAACCCAGTATCGTGCCGGTCCGGCCGCGCAATTTCCTTTCCGTTGACGAACGAACCCGGAACTTTGCCTTATCGGAAATGACCAGCCGTAGCGTGCCGTCCGGTTCGACGACGTTGATCCGGTGCACGTTGACTTCATCAAACGCGGTCTTGTGTGACTCGGCAAATCCGCCAAACACGGTAATCGCCAAGGCCGCCGTCAGCACCCCCGCATACATCTCCAGAAACCGCTCCCGCGACGCAAACTTCATCGTTCCTGCTCGGTCACTCCTTCGCTCCGCCGGCTACCCAGGCCATCCCGTCCACTCCCGGCGTCAGCTCGATCGGTTTTTCCAGTTCCCAAGTGTGCAAATCCAGTACGTCAATTTTCCCTGCGCCCGTGCCGCTCAAATACGCGATGTCGCCCCCAGGGCGAATCAAAATCTCCGACGCTCCGTCCGAGATTTTCAGCCTGCGCGCAATTTTCATGGACTCTAGGTCCATCACATACGCATTGCCCCCGCGGTCCAGTGTCACCAGCCAGCGCCCGTCCGGCGTCGGCTCCGACGCATACACCGAGGTCGGCACCTCAATCCAATTCGCAATTTTGTTCGTTGCCGTGTCGATCACGGCAATCCGCGGAGCGTCCTGATCGTGCGTAAACACCCGCTTGCCATCCGGCGAAATCGAAATCCGCTGCACCATCTTCGCCACCGGAATCGTCGTAATCAGGTTGCGCTTCGCCAGGCCCAGCACGCTCACGCTACCCGCGCCCACGTTGGCCGTATAAGCCCGGCGCCCGTCCGGCGAGATCACCAGCATGTGCGACTCTTGCTGCCCCGTGGGAATCTCTGCCACAACTTTCCGGGTGTTCGGGTCCAGCACATCTACCGCATTTCCGAGTTCCGCGGTCACATACAGCATTCCATCCGGTCCCCATTCCGCGCGATGTGGCCGCAGCGGCTTCCCCAAATCAATGGTCGCCGCGAGCTTTCTCGCCTGCAGATCCACCACATCAATCGTGCTTCCATCTGTCCCCGGCCTTCCGACACCGGAATTTCCGTAAATCGGCACATACGCAAATCGCCCGTCCTTCGAAACCATCACTTCGTGACCGTTCACTCCAACCACTACTTTCGCGAGCTCCCGCCGCGCGTCGGGATCCACGACGAGCACGGTATGCTCCTTTTGATTCGTCACCACGAGTAGCCCTTTTCCCACGGGATTGGCATCCGCATTGCCAAGCACCCAGGTACTCCCTAGCGTTAGTGAAACAACGACCAGCATCATCCTTGCGAACATAAAGCACCTCAACAAGTAGTCTCTCCCAATCGCCCCATTGTTCGTTTCCCAGAGAAGCGGGAAATCTGCTTTCTCTGCAACCTGCCCTTACCCATGTCGGCCGTAAAGCCTTGGCGTTTTTAGGCCGAGGATATGAGGCCCCTCTTTCTTTTCCTTCCGAACTGCTCTGTATTTCTGTCCGAACGACCTATGGGCGGGCAGCCCAAAAGTAAAGCCTCTTCGTGGTCCTCCTCTGAAGTAGGGCGGTTGTGGGAGGAACCCAGCGAAGCCGTCTCGGGAAAACAAACCGAGAGGCCGTAGGAATCCTCGCCGCTTGCGGCGGGGAGGATGTCAATGCCTCTAGCAACGTTTTCGCCGTTCTTTTTGTCCGAGCGTTTCTTTGGACGCCACTTTCTTCTTTCGCGTCGTCAAAATTCGCGCTTCGGGCATTGCGCTTCCTCCCTTCGCAATCGCCTGGCGCACTTTCGTCGAGAGCTTTGCCAAAACCATTTCATAGGATTCTCGGAGCAGGTCCGCCAATTCCTCGCGTCGCAGTGCTTCTCGCGTTTGCAGCGCCACCCACTGCGCCCGCGCCAGGTACGGCGCCGGAACAATGTCTTGCCGCTCCGTCAATTCCGCAAATTTCTCCGGCGAAGCTTTGAACGACAGCCACACCGGGGCCGGCTCGAGCGGCGTCACCGCGTACATTCTTCCGCCCACCTTAAACAGGAGGTCGCAGCTCCACTGAATCTGCTCGGTGGTTCCTGGAAACGACAGGCACAACTCGCGCAACCATTCCGCGTCCATCCGCCGAGTCTATGTCAGAACGCGTTCCGCCTCAATCCATTCCCATGGGCAATTCCCCTTTCTCGAAGTCTCCCGTCGCTTTTCCACCCCCTAGCCTTCCGCTCCTGTGGCATAACGCCCTTCCATCGCGGCTTTTCCCCCACTCCACGCTCGCGCCTGTTTCTCCTCACATAATATCTGCTGTCGCATGAATTGCTTACGCGCCGATCCCATTGGCCAGTCACCTGCACCGATGCCATTCGGGAGCCGCGGGTGCCGGGGTCCGTCCTCCACCCTTTCGAGTGGCATTGATTCCAGGCAGCGCCCCGGCTTACTCCGCTTGAGGGGAATGCCTATGAGACCATATCGAGATATCGCTACCGTCGCGGCCCTGCAAGTTGTCTGTTTCTCGGTCCTCGCCCATTTCGAACCGCAATTCTTCCTGCTTCATCTCTACCAGACCATCATTTATGTGGCGCTCCTGATCCTGTTGTTTTACATGGAGGATCGCTGGGCTTTCATGATTGGCATGCTGGCGCCAGTAGCATGGTTGGGCATGGTGTTTGCTACTGGCCTGCTCGGCGGTGCAACGCGCCAGGCTCTGCGTTTCATGCGCGGTCAGGCCGTGACCAACGACGTCAGCTTCATCGCTGCCGTTTCTGCCGTCCTCTCCGTCCTCATGATCGTTTTCTGCGCGCGGCATTGGAAGCGCGAATACGCCGGCCTTGGCAAAACCGCCGTCACGTTCGGGATTAGCGTCTGCGTCGTGGCGGTTTACTATGGAATCCTGGCGATTTGGTTTTGGAACATGATTCCAACCCAGCTCGCTAATGGATAAATCGAAGGAAACATTCGATTTAGGCAAAAAAGGCCGGAGGAATTTCCTCCGGCCTTTTGCTTTTCTTTTCTACCGATCTTTTGCGGTCTTACCAGGTGTAAAGGAGGCCCGCTTCGATCCGCGCGTTATTCTGCTGGGCGCCGCCGAAGTGCGTGTACAGATACTCCACCTGAATCACGCGAAGCGAGAACCGGTCGTTGTATTTGTAATCCATGCCGCCTCCCAGGGTCATGGCAAAGCTGTTCGCGGTGCCCCCGTTGGTCCCCAAGTGTTGTCCTCCAAAGAGCGCCTGGCCGAAGGGGTTCCACTTGCCGTAATTCCGGTACGTTATCCTCGGCCCGAACAGGTAATTGATGTCATGGGCGCTTACACCGGACGGCAGCCCGCTCACTCTGCAAATGCCAAAGTCGCCCACGCCGCCCAGCCAATCGTTCAGGTTATAGGCCAGGTTCAGGCCGAGGCCGTGACACCCGCTTCCCCCGGGGTTGAGGTGCTCGTATTCGTAACCTGCAAAGAACTCCGTCTTGGGTGCCCGCTGGGCAAAAGTCGCACCTGCCGCAAAGAGCATAAGTATCCACGCAATCAATAAGTTACGCATTATCCCTCCAAGTTTGGTTTGCCTTGGGTAACCCCACTTGCGTCTATCGATCTACTAATGCCCCGGGGCGCCCGAGCCACACGAGAAGGGAAGCACGCCCCGTGTTTCTACTGCTTGCCAACCGGGCGGGAGGGCGGGACCCGGTCGCGAACCAGCTTACACCAATTCCTGCCCTGCCGCAGCCCTATGTGGGTGTGTCGATTGTTCCACAGCCGCGCCGCCGTTCGGGTCAGGAAGCAAGGTCGGCCCTGAGACTCTCTTTCGCCCCACGGTGTACCTATTCACCGCTCCGTAATGCAAGATGGCTGAGATCCAGAACGAGAGGACCCCGCTCGGGATGAGAGTCGAATACCAGAGATGGCTCCCCGCAAGGCAAGATGGGAGCCTCACCGGGTTCCTATCTCTGACCAACAACGCAGAGCCTGCAACTCACGACTTCCGCTTCACGCCTTCCAGGCCGCGATCCGCAATCTCCTATAGTCCAGCACCCAGCTGCCGTCGTGAAATTGCTCGCTCCGGCACTGCCGCTCCACTTCGCGAATCCATCGCTGCGCCTTCGCTTCGCCCATCTTGTCGACGAAGGTCTGCCGGAACACGCGAATCCAGTTCTCCAGCCCGCTCTCGCCCTGTTCGAGCACCGTGGGCCGGTCGAAGAGCGACGCTTCCCGCACCTCCAAGCCGTGCTTCTCGAGCAATCCCGCATATTCCGCCACGCTCGGGTAAAACCACGGACTCACTCCCGCGGGTGGCCGCATGCCCAGTGCCGCGAACGCCCTTTGAAATCCCCTCACCAGCTTTTGAATGTTGCCCTTGCCGCCGAACTCGGCTACGAACCGTCCGCCGGGCTTCAGTACCTGCGCTACTCCGGCGATCACTTCCCCCGCCTCCGGAATCCAGTGCAGCACCGCGTTGGAAAACACCGCATCAAATCCTAGCCAGCCAACTTCCGGAGCTTCCTCAACCAGATCCGCCTTGTCAATCTTGCCTGCTCCGTCCACCTTGCTGGCTGTGCCGGCCCAGCTGCGCGCAGCTACTTGCCCCAACTTGACTCGCAACTCTCTTGCGTCCACCACCTCAAATTGCAGCGCCGGAAATTTCCTTTTTGCTTGGGTAATCATCTCCTCCGACCGGTCCACTCCCAGCACTTCCGCGCCTCTCGTTGCTATTTCCGCCGTCAACGCCCCCGTCCCGCAGCCCAAATCCAGGATGCGTTCGCTCGGCTTCGGCGCCAGCAGCTCCACCAAGCCCTTCGCCCTCTCGTACACGAAGGCATGCTTCGCGTCATACTCCGCTGCATTCCACTGATTTGTCATAGCCCTACCCCGACTCACTCGCTCAGGCGTATAGAACGGCAAGGTCATGTTTGTGCGCGCAGCAATGTGCATTTACTCCTGGATGAGCCACAACGGGCGATTTGCAACTTCAAGCCGCTTCCTCCAGAAATCTGCAACTTGACATTGCTATTATCCGTGCTTCTCGGGAGATTTTGCACGCTGAGAGTGTTCGCTTCACGAAAGGGCAAGGGGTTCTAGCTGCTGGAGGTAAGTTCCTTCAGCAGGGCTTTGCCTTTGCGGAACCAGGGGCGTTCGCGGCGCTGCATATAGCGCGGCAAGGTGCGTGTTTTCGCGAGGATTTTTTGCGCCCATTCGCGAGCTTCGTCGCGGCGGTTGGCGGTCTTCAGGAAGCTGGCGTAGTTGTAGAGCGTTTCGGGCGTGGTAGAGATTTGCGTCGCTTCGGCGAATAACGGCTCGGCGCGCTGCAAATCGCCGGTGCGCGCGTAGGCGTCCGCCAGCAATCCCGCGGCGCGATAGTAGTCGAATTTGCGATCGGCCGCGACCACGCGTTCGAGGTCAGGAATCGCCGCTGCGAAATCGTTCATCGCCAGCGAACACAGCGCGCGCGAATAAAACGTGTAGATGGAATCGCTGCGTGCCGCAATCGCGTTGGTGAAGGCTTCGCGCCCCTTCCCGTACTGGCCTTGATCTTTGTAGAGTTCGCCAAGCTCCTCGTAATTCGCGGCGGAAGGATTATCGAGGATATCGGTTTCGACCTTTTGGATGCGCGACCGGCGGCCGAATCCTTGCATGGTGTCGCGAAGGAGCCCGAGGTCAGGAAGTATTTCCACAAGGATATACACGCTGGCGCCCAGGAATCCGCCGAAGAAAATAATGAAGAACCAATAGCTCTCCGGGCGGCGCCGCAGGAAGTGCAGAATCGCCAGAATCTGCAAAAGAAAGCCCCAAGATGGAAAAAGATGTCTCAGCTCAGACATGGACGACCCGTTAAGGGAACAGCATCGCTTGCTTTTCCGCGACGGTCAAATGGAACGTCGCCCCGTTTCATGCGAGTTACTGCCTGGTTGCCACGCCGGCCCTGCGACTCCGCTTATGGTAAGCGATCAACCGGCCGGTCGCGGCGTCGTCGCGGCTCCCCGGCCGCGGCTCGCCATGTGGCGTCCTGTTATGATGGTTTGGCGTGAATCCACTCCAGACGTTAAGCCTTGCGCTCGGCGCCGGATTTTCTTCCGGGCTGAATCTGTACGCAACGGTGGCGACGCTCGGGCTTCTCGAGCGCTTTGGCGTCATCCATCTCCCCGCGTCGCTGCGGGTGCTCACCCATTCCTGGGTCATCGGAATTGCGGTTGTGCTGTATCTCATCGAATTTTTCGCGGACAAGATTCCTTACGTCGACACGATTTGGGACTTTGTCCATACGTTTATCCGGCCGCCTGCGGCGGCGCTGCTCGCCTACGCCGCCGTCAGTGGCTCGGACGCGGAGTGGCGCTGGGGAGCGGCGCTGCTTGCCGGCGGCGTAGCGCTCACGTCGCACGGAGCCAAGGCGACCACGCGCGCCGCTGTCAATACAAGCCCCGAGCCGCTGAGCAATTGGACCTTGAGTTTGGGAGAGGATGTAATGGCGGTTTGGCTGTCGTGGATGGCCAGCTTGCATCCGGCGGCCACAACGATTGTTGTCTTTCTGCTCCTGGGGCTGTGCGCGTATTTGCTCTACCGGCTTTTCCGCTTTGCTCGGCGAGCCGTCCGCCGCACGCCCGACACTTATTTCAAGTAAAGCGCGAGCCAATCGAAGAACGTTTTGTACCAGAACTGGGCATTTTGCGGCTTAAGAATCCAGTGTCCTTCATCGGGGAAAACCACGAGCTTGGACGGGACGTCCTGGCGCTGGAGCGCATTGAAAAATTCCAGTGATTGCGTGTAAGGGACACGATAGTCGCGCTCACCGCAGATGACGAGCGTAGGCGTTTTGAATTTGCCGAGTTCGCCGGCGTAGCTGGCCGGCGCCCACTTGTGGTAGCTCTCTGGATTCGACCACGGCGTGCCCTGCATGTCGTGCTCTTCGAACCACAATTCATCGGTCGCGTACATGGCGACTTTGTCGTAGACGCCCGCGTGGCTGATGACGGCCTTGAAGCGCCCGTTGTGCGTGGCGATCCAGTCGGCCATGTAGCCGCCATAAGAGCCGCCGGCGGCGGCCATGCGTGTGCCGTCGATGAAGGGATATTTCTTCAGCGCGTAATCGACACCTTCCATCACGTCGAGGTACGCTTTTCCGCCCCAGTCGTTGGTGATTTCGTCGGTGAATTTCTGACCGTAACCGGTCGAGCCTCGGCGGTTGATCATCAGCGTGACATAGCCTGGCGCGGAAAACACCTCCTCGTTCCACCGGTAGCCCCAGGAGTTCGACCACATGGTTTGCGGGCCGCCGTGGAGCAGCACGAGAAGAGGATATTTCTTCGCAGGGTCGAATTTCGGCGGGCGAATCAACATGGCCTGTACTCTCGTGCCTGCGGCACCATCGAACCAAAAGGTTTCCTGAGGGTTCATTTCGAGTGTGGCGAGCATCGCATCGTTGTGGTGAGTGAGCTGGCGAACGTTGGAGCCGTCACCCGAGGCCGTGAACACTTCGCCAGGCATTGTCAGGCTGGTACGTTCGAACGCCATAGTTTTTCCTGTGCCGCTCAAGGAAAACGAGGCGTTGTACGTATCGGCAAGGGTTTTTTTCAGTTCCGCCCCGGGACGCGCGGCCATTTCGTACAACAGCTTTTGCGTTTCGTTTTCCGCGGTGAAGTAGATGGACTTGCTGTCCGCGGACCATGCGAGTTCGTCCGCGCTGCGGTCGAAACCCTCGGTCAGATTCTCGTTTTTTTCCGTCTGGCGGTCGTAGAGCATCACCCGCCAGCGGTCCGATTCATATTCGGGCTTGAGCTGTGAGTGATACGCGATGTATTTTCCGTCCGGCGAATAGACGGGCTCGCCGTCGAATCCCTGCTCCGTGGTGATGCGTTTGATGTCGCCTCCGGCCACCGGCACCGTGAACAAATCGCCGTTGGTGCTGATGGCTTCCATCTTGTCGGTGACGGCGGTGAAACAAATTTCCTTGCTGTCGGGAGAGAAGTTGATATCGCCTGGACCGCCGCGTTCGTCCGGAGGAACGTCGAAATCCGCGCCGGAGGTAAGATCGCGCGGAGCCGCGCTGCCATCGGCAGGAAGGACAAACAAGTGGCTGCGCGTGCCCTCGTTCCAGTGGGTCCAGTGGCGGTAAAGAAGGTGCTCGGCGACGTGGGCCTTCACTTGGTTCTTTTCTTTTTCTTCATCGCGCTTTTTGTTGCAGTCGTCGTCTTTGCAGTCGGGATATACCGAAGAGGTAAACGCAATCGTTTTCCCGTTGGGAGACCACTTCACGAGACCCGCGCCGGTCGATAATTTCGTGAGGCGCTGGGCTTCGCCGCCTTCGAGCCCGAGCAAATACACCTGGGCTTCGCCGCTGCGGGAGGAGAGAAAGGCAATGGTGTTTCCGTCGGGCGACCATACGGGCGAGGAGTCATGCCCGCTCCGCGTGAGCTGCGTGGGCGCTCCGCCCGAGGTGGAAACCATCCAAATGTTGCTGACGTTGCGGTTAGACTCCATGTCAGGCGTGGCCACGGTATAGGCGACCCATTTTCCGTCGGGCGAGATTTGCGGCGCGGAGACGCGATGCATTTTGATCATATCGTCGAAAGTGATGGGATGCTTCGCGGCCTCCTGCGCGCTACTTGCGAATCCGCAAGCCAATGTCAAGGCGCCCGCGAGAGCGCTCCGCAGCAAGAGGCCTTTCATTTGGTTTCTCCTGAAGTTGCCAGGTGAAGATGCTTGCAAAACTCTGGATGATGTCACGTTTCCGGGACGAATCCAATAGCCTGATTCCGCACCGCGAGCCAATTGACGAAGGCGAGGCCCGTGGTGACGGCGATCACGAGGAACTCTTGACGATGCATGCGGGTAACCAGGACCGCGCAAAAAGCAAGCGCGAGCACGGAGAAGAAAATTCCGCAAGGAAGGCGGAAAGCATCGGCGAGCGGATTTTTCTTACGCAGCACCGGCAAAGCGGCGGCGACCGAGCCGTAGACGAAAAGGCGGGCGACGCTGGAGAGCAGCGCGTTCCAGCGAAAATCGCCTGCGATGGAAAATATCAAAAGCAGCACGGCAAAAATCATGATCGAGACATGCGGGGTTCGAAAACGGGGATGGATGCTGCCGAAGAAAGCCGGGAAATCGCCGCGCTCGCCCATGGCAAAAGTGACACGCGGGGTGTGCAGGACGTTGGCGCTGAGATATCCGTACGCTGAAATGAGCGTGCCAGCCGCAACGATGCGCACGGCCCAATACGGCAAGAAGCCGCGGGCGGAATCCACAACGGGAGCGGCGGATCGGCCGGCATTGGGAATCGTGTGAATGACCAGATATTGCACGGCGATGTAGAGCAGCGTGGTTGCGCCAATCGCCACGAAGAGCGCGAAGGGAATGTCTTTGCGAGCGTTGCGCGTTTCGCCGGAAGCGATGAGCGCGGCTTCGAAGCCGCCGTACGAATACATCATCAAGAGCAGAGCTTCGAACCAGTCCGCGTAAGTGGCGGCAGTCGATGTGGGGTGCAGGCGAATGTCCGGATGGAAGGCCAATGCCAGCAGACCGGCGATGACAAAGAAGGCCAGCAGGCTGAGTTTGCTGACCGTGAAAATGTTGCTGAGCTGTTTGCCTCCGCCGACGCCGCAATAGTTCACCGCGGCGAGGAATGCGATGAGAGCCGTAAGAATAGCCACCCGCGTAAAGGGTGTGGTTGCGGCAGGGAAGAATTCCGCGAGATAGGTGATGAAGAGGTTGGCTACCGCGGAAACGGCGGCGATGCGCGTGAGCCAGGTCAACCAGCCGTTTTGAATCGCAAGAAAGCGTCCGAAGGCAACTCGTGTGTAGAGATACGGCCCGCCGGTTTCCTGGAATTGAGAAGCGACTTCGGCCATGCACGCGGCGATGACCGCAATGATCGCAAAGGCCAGGAAGAACCCAACCGGACTAAGGCAGCCGAGACGAGCCGCGATCAGCGCAGGCAAGCCAAAAATGCTCGCGCCCACCATGGTGTTGACCATGAGCGCGGCCAGGCTCCAGCGGCCGATGGTTCGAACGAGTCCGGTTTGGGGCTCCGCCAAGTGCGATTCCGCCTGTCTTTAATCAAGAGACTTTTCGGCGCCAATGTAAGGCTGCGCAAGGCTAGCACAAGATTTCGCGTGGGACACTCTCCGGAGCATTTGTGTAATTCCGGGACAGCTGGGTGGAGATCGTTCAGCCGCAGAGAACGCCGTCTCGGCCAACACGGCCTAGGCTAGCCATGCAAGCGAGTCTGCTACAATCTTTTCCCGGACAAGGCATGCCGACGAGCGGACTGTTTTCCCGAAATCTCAAAAAGGCGTTTCCCCTGGCGATACGCGGGGAAGGCTGCTGGATTGTGGACGAAAGCGGCCGCCGGTTTCTGGACGCCGCGGGCCAGGCTGCGGTGGTGAGCATCGGCCACGGCGTTGCGGAAATCGGGCACGCGATGGCGGAACAAGCCGCGCAAATCGCGTTCGCGCACACTTCGCAATTCCATACGGAGCCCGCGGAGAAACTCGCGGCGCGGCTGCTCGCGCTGGCGCCGGTGAATTTTCGCAACGGCGGGCGCGTTTATTTCACTTCGGGCGGTTCGGAGGCGACGGAAACAGCTATCAAATTGGTGCGCCAGTATCATGTGGAAACCAGCCACCCGGAGCGCTACCGCGTGGTGTCGCGGCGGCAGAGCTATCATGGGAGCACGCTCGGGGCGATGAGCGTCAGCGGAAATGTGGCGCGGCGCGCGCCCTATGCTCCGCTGATTGCCGAGTGGGGACACATCGCTCCCTGTTTCTGCTATCACTGCCCGTTCGGGAAGACCTTTCCGGAATGCGAGATAGCGTGCGCAGAGGAGCTTGAGACGTTTGTACGCGAGCATCAGACAGAGATAGCAGCGGCATTTATTTTCGAGCCGGTGGTTGGCGCGACGCTTGGCGCTGCGGTTCCTCCCGAAGGTTATGCCCGCCGGATCGCGGAGACCTGCCACAAGAGCGGCATCTTGTTGATCGCAGATGAAATCATGACGGGAATGGGCCGCACCGGCAAACCTTTTGCGGTGCAACATTGGGGGATCGAGCCGGACATCATTTTGGTAGGCAAGGGTGTCGCCAGCGGATATGCGCCGCTTGGCGGTGTCCTCGCCTCGGCGCGCGTGGTGGAAGCGATCGGAGCGGGGTCGGGCGCGTTCATGCACGGCTTTACCTACCAGGCGCATCCCGTGTGCACGACGGCGGGCAACGCGGTCCTGGATTATCTGGAAGGGCATAGGCTTTTTGAACGCGTGAACCCAGCGGGGAAAAATTTGCGCGCAGCCCTTGCTCCGCTCGAAAAACACCCGCACGTCGGGGATATTCGAGGGCTCGGATTGCTGCTCGGAGTGGAATTCTTGAGGGACAAAGCCACGCGCGAACCCTTCTTGAAGTCGGACAATGTTGCGGAAAAAGTCCGGCAAGCCGCGGAGGCGGAAGGCGTGCTGACCTATCCGACGCAGGGCTGCGTGGACGGGCACCGCGGCGATCATCTCCTGCTCGCCCCGCCGTTCACGATTTCCGAGGAAGAGTGCAAGCTCGTCGAGAACGTGCTGTCATCGGCGCTCAAAAAAGTCTTTCCATTGTGATGCGACCCTTGGTTTGCGCGGCTTACGGAGAGTTAACCTTTTGACGCGAAAACTCTCATTCACAGCGCCAATCTGCTTCGCCGTTCTCTCCGTTCTTTCCGCCATTCTTTTTGCCCAACAGCAGAAAACGCCTTCCCTTCCTCCTTCCACGCCGATTCTGGGTTTCACGCTGACGCATGCGATGGCCGAGCGCAAGCTTGAAACGGAGTTTCAGGCTATTCCTTCATCGGAAAAGGCGCGAGAGTGGCACCGGACGTTTACGGCGGAGCCGCATCCGGCGGCGTCCGAGCGCAACAACCAGCTTGCGGAGTTCATCGCGGACGAGTGGCGGAAGCAGGGCTGGGAAGACGTGACACTGCGTCGTTACGACGTGCTGCATTCGCGTCCGCGCAGCGTATCGCTCGAAATGACTGCGCCGGTGCGTTACACGGCGTCGCTTCGCGAAGATCCCGTCGATATGGATGCGGATACAAAAAATCCCGAAGTTTCCGGAGCGTATTTTGGATATGCCGCTTCGGGCGAGGTCACCGCAGAAGTCGTCTACGCGCACAGCGGAAACCCGGAAGATTACGATCTGCTGCGTAAGAACGGCATCAGCGTCAAAGGGAAAATTGTCCTGGTGCGATATTCGAATCCGTATAGCTATCGCGGGTTTAAGGCGCTGACCGCGGAGCGCGAAGGCGCCGCGGCCCTGCTGATTTATTCCGATCCCGCGGAAGACGGCTACGCGCGAGGCAAAGTTTTCCCCGACGGACCGTGGGGACCGGAGAGCCACATTCAGCGCGGAGCCATTACTTACGATTACATTGTGCCGGGCGATCCCACCACGCCGGGATGGGCGTCGGTTCCCGGCGCGAGGCACATCAAGCCGGAAGAGGCGCCCTCGCTTCCGAAAATTCCGGCGCTCCCCCTTTCCTGGCATGACGCAAAACCGCTGCTCGAGAACATGAATGGCATGGAAGCCCCCAAAAGCTGGCAGGGCGCGCTGCCGATCAAGTACCGGCTGAGCGGCGCGGTAACGGCCCGCGTGAAACTAGACATGGACACGAGCTTCCAGCAGTACAACGTCGCGGAGGCGCGCATTCGCGGGAGCGAATTGCCGGACGAATGGGTGCTGCTCGGGAATCACCGCGACGCGTGGGTTTTTGGCGGCGTAGATCCTTCGAGCGGCACGGCTTCGATGATGGAGCTGACGCGGGCCCTTGGCGAACTGAAGCAGCGCCGAGGGCGGCCACGACGCACGGTGGTCGTATGCAGTTGGGATGGAGAGGAGTATGCGCTGACGGGCTCGACCGAATGGGGCGAGCAGTTCGCCGACGATTTGAAGAAAAAGCTGGTCGCGTACTTAAACGTGGACGAGTCGGTAGCGGGCGCGGCCACAACAGCGGGCCCCGACGGGATCAGCTTTTCACCTTCGGCAGTCGCCTCGCTCGCGCCGATGCTCGTGGAAGCTTCGAAAGATGTGCACGCGCCTTCGGGAAAATCGCTCTACGAAGCGTGGCGGGCGACGAGCAGGCGCGATGAAAAGGCCAGCGCCCCGCCGCTTGACAGCGGGCTGGTCGAAACGCGCATGGGCAGCGGATCGGACCATACCGTATTTTTGAATCATCTGGGGCGGCCGGTGGTCAACCTGGGGTTCAGCGGCGATTACGGCGTGTACCACTCAATGTACGACGATCACTATTGGATGGAGCACATTGGCGATCCCGCGTTCGAATATCACATTGCGCTGACGGACATTTGGGGATTGCTGGCGCTCCGGCTGGCCAACGCGGATGTGCTGCCGTATGACTTCGCGTTCAACGCCATCACCCTGGATCATTTTCTGACCGAGCTAGAGCTGAGGAGCAAGATTGACAACCACAAGCTGAAACTGAAGAAGCTGCACGAGCGCATCGCCGATTTCCAGAATGCGGGAAACGAACTGCGCGAAACTGTGGAACAAAGGCTCGCCACCGGTGCGATTACTGCGGAAAAGATCCGGCAGCTCAATCTGGAGCTCTTGCAGGTGGAATCGAATTGGCTCGATCCCGATGGAATCCCCGGACGGCCGTGGTTCCAGCATTTGCTCTATGCGGCGCGCTACACTTACGCGCACCTGGAGTTCCCCGGGCTGACAGAAGCGGTGGAAAAACGCGACTGGAAGCTGGCGTCGGACCAGGCGGCGCTCGTCCAGCGCGCGCTCGAGAAGAATATCGAATTGCTGCGAAAGGCCAAAATTTCTTGGGAGAAAAACAATTGAGGAATCGTTTCCGTACTCTTTGCGAGCTCGCCACAATATTTGGCCTGGTTTCTGCGATCTGTCCAGCGTTTGCGCAGCAAGAAGCGCATCCGAAGCCTCGGGCGCGCGACCTTGGCGTGCCGTTTGACGGAACGCCCGGGCCGCTGAACGCGATTACGGACGTGGCCGGAGTCATCGTAGGGCACACAACGGTGATATCGGGCGAAGGCAAACTAGACATTGGGAAGGGGCCGGTGCGAACGGGTGTAACGGCGGTTCTGCCCCGCGGAAAAGACTCCATGATGAATCCCGTTTTCGCCGGTTGGTGGTCGCTCAACGGCAACGGGGAGATGACCGGTACGACCTGGTTGGAAGAGTCAGGTTTTCTGGAAGGCCCGGTGATGATTACCAACACGCACAGCGTGGGCGTCGTTCGCGACGCGGTGATCCAGTGGCGCGTCGCACATGGGCAGCCCGATCCGACCGGGTATTGGTGGTCGCTGCCCGTCGTGGCGGAGACCTGGGATGGCTGGCTGAACGATATCAATGGCTTTCACGTCAAACTCGACCACGCGTGGCATGCCATCGATTCGGCGCACGGAGGCGCGGTCGAAGAAGGCAACGTGGGCGGCGGCACGGGAATGATTTGCAACGGGTTCAAAGGCGGCATCGGCACGTCGTCGAGAAAAGTAGATGGGAAGCTCGGCAGCTACACCGTTGGCGTGCTAGTGCAGTGCAATTATGGCGCACGAAAGAATTTGCGCATTGCGGGAGTGCCCGTGGGCCTGGAAATTCCCGAGGATGCGGCATCGGCAGATACTGGGTTTGCGCAGGAAGATCGCGGCTCGATCATTGTGGTTGTGGCAACGGACGCGCCGCTGGTGACGCATCAACTAAAACGGCTGGCGCGGCGTGTTTCGCTGGGGTTGGGGCGGAACGGCAGCATCTCCGGAAACGGTTCGGGAGATATTTTCATTGCGTTTTCTACGGCGAACTCCGGCGCGGCGAAGACCGAAGGAGTTGTGCAATTGACGATGCTGCCCAATGATCAGATGAATCCGCTATTTAGCGCGACGGTGGAGGCGACGGAAGAGGCGATCATCAACGCGATGGTGGCGGCGGAAACGATGACGGGGATTGAGAACCACAAGGTGATCGCGCTGCCTCACGACAGGCTGAGAGCGGTGCTAAGGAAATACAACCGACTAACAAATTGAAGCTAAATCACCGGGACCGCCGTTTTGCGCAGGGGATTGAAGAAGGGAAGGGGAACCACTTTCGCGGACACGGTATGGCGCACGGCCTCGATGGTCATTTCCATGCTGAGGGTCGTGCCAGGGTCGGAGCTATCGCTGCTCACGGAGGCGAGCGCGATCATTTTTTTCAGCGTAGGCGACCAGGTGGTCGAGGTGGCTTTGCCGACCTGGCGGCCGCCGCGATAGACCGGCACCGCGACGCGCGAGGCTGTGCCGGGCACTTGCGGAGCCATTTTCAGTTTGTCGTAGAGGGCTTCCACTTCGTTCCAATTGATTTCCAGGCCAACCAGCCCGCGACCCGCGCCTTTTTTTGCTTCCCGCGCCAGCGCCTCGCGCCCCACGAAACTTTCCTTTTTTAAATCGACCAGCTTGCCGAGGCCGATTTCGAACGGCGAATATTTCTGCGATTCGATGAGCGCTTTCTTGCTGGAAATGTAGTCGACCTCGATGAGAATCAGCCCTGCTTCGATACGCGCGATGTCCAGCGCGAGCATGCCGGCGGGATGGATGTCAAAGGCCGTGCCTTTGCCGATGAGCGCGTCCCAGACTTTGACGGCGTCGATCCACGGCATCCAAATCTCAAAGCCCAGGTCGCCGGTATAACCGGTGCGGGAAACGTCCACGGGAACGCCCGCGATTTTGCCGCGCGTCACACGGAAATACTTCAGGTTATCGATGGCAGCATCGGCCACTGCGCGCAGCACGCGGCCGGACATCGGCCCCTGGAGCGCCAGCGCGGCGATTCGTTCCGAAATATCTTCGATCTTTACGTCGAGGGCCAGCGCGTTTTGTTGGAACCAGCGCAGGCTGGGATCCGCGGAGGTCCAGCGATACTCGTTTTCGCAGAGGCGCGTGATGGTGCCGTCGTCGATGACTTTACCTTCGGGATCACACCAGCAGCAGTAAATGACCTGATCGATCGAGACTTTGTTGATATCGCGTGCGATGACGCGGTTTACGAACTTCGTAGCGTCGCGGCCGGTAACGCGATATTTGAAGAGCGGAGAGATGTCGATGAGCGCGGCGGAATTGCGGATGGCGTTGTATTCGTGCTCATGCGTCGTTTCATAAACGCTAACCGTGTAGTAACCCGACCATTCGCGATAGCTCAGGCTTTCGCACAGCGCCAAGGTGCGTTCATGAAAGGCGGTTCCGACGGGCACGATTTCCTCGTTGTAGATGCCGCAGAAACGGCTGCAAGAACCAAGAATTATAGAGGCCGGGGAGTTTGGTCGCAAGCAAGTGGGGTCCGCACGGTCGGCACAGGCCGCTCCTTCCCGGCTTTGTCAGCATTGGGACTCTTCGCGCTTTGAATATCGACCGGGTTTCCAGTATAAAGGCAGGGCGGAGCCTTTATGCCCGATCAGCCCCCATCGGACCGCTTCAAGGCGGACATGCCGCAAATCCCGGGCGTGTCCTCGCTCGGCACACCATCGCCTCCGCGCGATTCTTCTCTCAAACTCGGAATCGGACTTCTCCTCGTGCTTGTGGTTGTCTTCCTCGGCGCGCGCTGGGCGCTCCATCCTAGGCACACCGAACCCCGGGTCGCCGACCAACCGCAAATCGAAGTTCCGACGCCAGCTCCAGATCCGAGTACCCTGCTGCCGCACGCCACCGATGCTTCCCCCGGCGTCGCCAACATCGAAGAAATGGCCAAGCCCTGGTCCTCCAAACAGTTTTTTATTCGCAATGAACTCAGCGGCGGTAACACCCCGGGTGTGCTCATCCGGTTGCCGATGGGCTCCGCGTCGCAAGCCAGCGGCTACTGGGCTTTCTCCGTGAACGCGCCGTATGGAAACTGCCGTCTGGAATACATTACCGACCTTGCCAAACTCAAAACGGATTATGACTTTCAAGCCGCCAAGCATCCAATGGTTGGCAATCCGTGCAGCCGGACGCTATTCGATCCGCTGAAAATGGTCAGCCTTCCAGGCGGCAATATTTTTGCGCGGGGAGGAATCGTGCAGGGATCGGATTTGCGCCCGCCGTTCGGCATCGAGCTTCGCGTGCGCGGCAAGGAGATCGAAGCCATCCGCAGCGAGTAGTTTTGGCTTTTAGTTTTTGGTTCTTGGCGCTTGGTTGAGAAAAAGTGACCTGTCATTCTGAGCGCAGCGAAGAATCTCTCTTGAATTCTGTTTGGAGCATTTCGGTCCAGTGCCGATGAACAGCGAAGCAAACTTCACAGACTTCTGGCGCGAATATCTGCGAGCGCACAGTCAACCCGGCACGCGCGCGGTTCACCTCGCGTGCACGCTGACGGGATCGCCGCTGCTGGTCGCGGCCGTGGCGTTGCGGCGCTGGTGGTGGTTTGCGCTGGCGCTCGCGGTTCCGTGCGCGCTGGCGTGGATCTCGCACTTTTTTGTGGAGCACAACCGGCCGGCCGTGCTTGACCATTGTCTGTGGTCCTGGTGGGCGGATCAAAAGATGGTCGCGCCGATGCAGTCCGGAAAAATGGGCGACGAAGTGAGCCGCTGTACGGCAAATTAGTTCAATCGTCGGTAATATCTCGGGGGATCTCAGCAGGTTGAAACCTCAGAATGGGCGGGGTTCCCAGATTTTGAAAATGGGGGCAGCGACCAAGTTTGAAGCAGACCCGCTCCGAAAACTATGTGGTCGCGTACTTTGCTCAAAGCAGCAGACCACCGAAAAATCGCACCACCTGATGCTTGTCGCACTGTTCGGAATTGCCAGGTGTCAGTTCACTGGGTTGTTTCATCCCTTGAGATTCTAGGATGACAGCGTTGACATCCTCCCCGCCGCAAGCGGCGAGGATTCCTACGGCCTCTCGGTTTGTTTTCCCGAGATGGCTTCGCTGGGTTGCTCCCACAACCGCCCTACTTCAGCGGAGGACTACGGAGCGACTTTACTTTTGGGCTGCCCGCCCATAGGTCGTTCGGACAGAAGAGATACAGAGCAGTTCTGAAGGAAAAGGGCCTTATATCCTCGGCCTAGAAACGCCGAGGCTTCACGGCCCATCTGTTAATTTTGCTGGCCCTGGCGGGGCTGCACTCTCCGCATACCGGAATCTAAATTAGATAAATTCTCCAGAAGTATCGAACTTTAGATTTGGTCCCTTCCAATTTTGCCCGCAAGTTATAGAAAAAACACAACCTTAGTGGTGCGGCGCACTGGCGCACGAACTGCAATCCCTTGGCAAAGCTCAAGGGGAATCCGACTGTCTGGAAAGGGTTTGTTTGAGATTCCGCCAAGCAGAGCAATGGGACGTTTGAGTTTGTCCAATCGAATGGAGGGGGCACATGAATTGTGAAAGAGCAACATTGAGCAGGGCTTGTCGATACCAAGTTAATGGGCGAAGCAGTGTTGTTTTAGCGCTATTGGTGACGGCCACAGCGCTGCTTTTTTCGGCATCGGCGTTTGCGCAGCGAACCACGGGCACGCTCCGGGGCCAAGTTTTGGACCCCGCCGGCGCAGTTGTTCCCAATGCCGAGGTCACAGTAACGAATCAGGAGACGGGAGTGTCCGTCAAAGTCACGACCACGTCAGCGGGCACTTATGCGCTGCCCAGTTTGATCCCGGGAGTCTACAAGATCAGCGTGGAGGCCAAGGGCTTCAAGAGTTTCGTGAAGAAAGATGTGAGCGTAATCGCCAACCAAGACAACGTGGCGGACGCTCAGGTGGAATTGGGGATCGCGACGGAGACGATCGAAGTTACCGGCGGAAGCGTGGAAGTCCAGACCACATCGTCCTCCCTGAACAATTCGTTTGACTCGCATTCCGTCGATCTTCCTAGCGGCGGGGGCACTCTGAATGGGAGCATGCTGAACCTAGCCGTGCTGGCGCCCAACGTTATAGCGCAGCCGGGCGGAGTCACGGGAATCGGCGGATCAGTTGGCGGAACCCGTCCGCGCGATAACAACTTTACGGTGGACGGCGTCGACGACAACAACCTGGGGGTGACGGGAAACAACTCCACGGTCATTCCCGATGCGGTGTCGGAATTCAATCTGACGACGAATCAGTTCAGCGCGGAGTACGGACATTCCGCGGGCGGACAATTCAGCCTGGTTACGAAAACCGGAACGAACAACTGGCACGGATCGGGCGAGTGGTACAACCAGAACCGCAACTACAACTCTCTGGATAACCTTACGAAAGGCGCGATCCTGGACGGAACGCTTCCAGGCCAGCCAGCGTTTGACAACAACCGCTTTGGCGGCACAGTGGGCGGTCCGATCGTCAAGAACAAATTGTTTGTTTTTGGCGGCTACGAATATACCTATCTTCATGGACAGGGCGCCCCGACAGCGTTTACCGCGCCGACGGCTTCTGGATTGGCGACGCTGCAGGCCAACGCAGCGGATAGCGCGGTCTCAGCTCTCTTGAATAACTTTCCGATAGCGCCAGCGAACGATGCTGGAAGCGTGACGATTCATACTGGCGGCATCAATAGTGCGACCGCTGCAAACGTCCCCATCGGCAATATCACCATCTTTAGCCCAGTTTTTCAGCGGGAACATGACGCGATCGTGAACGCGGACTATACGATGGGACGCCACCAGTTTGGCGCGCGATTCCTCATCAACCAGGAAAATTTCATTCTGCCGGTCAATTCAACGCAAGCGATTTTCAATCAGGCGGAGCCCATCCACAATCGCAAGATCGCGCTGACCGACGCATGGACGATCAGCGGCACTCTGGTGAACGATCTGCGCCTGCAGTATTCGTTTTTCTCTCTGGCAACCGTCAATCCTTGCCAGACCTGTCCTCAGGACATCACGATTAACGACCTTCTCGGAGGCGTTACCGTCGGCCCAGGTGACAATACTTTCCAGAAACAGAACACGTATCAGATCTCGGATACATTCTCTTGGTCCCGCGGCAAGCACACGTTCAAGTTCGGGGGCGAATACAATCATTTCATCTATCCGCAGTTCTTCCTGCCGCGGAGCAATAGCGACAACCAATACAACACGGCGGACGCCTTCATCAATGACGTCCTCCCGGACAATCCCGGAAGAACCCTGCGCAACGCTGGAACAGGAAGCTTCCTCGGGACGCAAAGTTTGTTCGCTGGATTCGCTCAGGATGACTTCAAATTCAGTCCGCGTCTTACTGTAAATCTAGGTCTGCGTTATGAGTACTGGACAAATCCAGTGGGATCCAGCACGCAAATCTTAAACGCTGTTTCCAATGTTCCGGGAGTCATTACCTTTGGCAATCCTAAGACGGACAAGAACAATTTCGGTCCACGCGTGGGATTTGCCTATGATCCGACCGGTCGCGGGAAGATGTCTATTCGCGGCGGCTTCGGCATGGCTTATGACGTAAAATTCCAGAACTTCGCGTCCATCACGCTGCCACCGCAACTGCAGAGTGAACTCGATCCGAATTCCGCATGCACCCTGACGCCGCAGCCCGGATGGTGCACCACCCCAAACAACCTGGGTTTTCTCCAACTTGGGGGACTACCGCAGGCCTATATTCCTCCTTCAGGACAGGCAGAAGCCCGAGCGCTTACAACCAGCTATATCGACGATACCGTGATGCCTAAGATTCTGACCTGGTCTTTGGGCGTGCAGCGTGAGCTGGCGCGGAATACGACAATCGAGGTCCGTTACCTCGGGACGCGCGGCATCTCGTTGCCGGTACAGGATCGGCGCAATTTTCAGAGCGGATTCGACGCTGGCCTAGCCCCCCTGCCGGAATACTTCCGGGCCCAGGACGTGCCAGCTACAGTATCAGCATCGGCTCCGACGCGCGCTCCTTGGGATGCTTTCACAACTTGCACCCCGGTGGCACCGCCGGCCACACCCGCTCCTTGCAACAACGTATATTTTCCATTCGGCTTTCAGGCCAACGTCACGTCCGATCCACCGTTTGGCAGCAGTGTGTACCATGCGGGCTCTGTTAATTTCACGCAGCGGGCGCGACATGGGCTCACATTCAACGCCAACTACACCTATTCCCACACGCTGGATAACTCCACCAACGAGTTCTTCACCAGCCTCCTCAACCCGCGCCGCGGCCAGGACACGCAACAAATCCGGGAGGATTGGGGGAACTCCGACTTGGACGTTCGGCATAAGGCCGCCCTTTCCTGGACCTATCAGATCCCGAACATTAAGAGTGATAGCCGGTGGGCGAAGACCTTGGTCAACGGGTTCAGCATCGGCTCCGTATTTCTTGCCCAAACGGGGCAGCCTGTAACCCTGCAGTCGGCCTCGGATGCCAATGGCAACGGTGATACTGCGGGCGACCGCGTGATGTTCAATCCGTTCGGAACGAGCCTTACAGGTGGGACCACCGCCCTATTGCGCGTATGCGCTCCCGCTGGAGGCGGGAATACAGTCACCGGAGCAAGATGCCCGGCCGGAGACAGCACCGTAGGCTATCTTGCCGTGGACGCGACCACCGGTGGTGACACAACGGCAAGGTATGCCATCGCTGGCAAAGGAGTTCGCACCAACGTGGCGCGCAACTCTTTCTACAGCCCAGGTTTCAGCGTTGTGAACCTTTCGGTGGGCAAGGAATTCCACATTACCGAAGGAAAATACTTGCGGGCGAAAGTGGACGTGTTCAACGTGCTGAACCATCCCAGTTTCGCCATCAGCAACGGAAACGTTTTTAGCACCGTGGGAGTGACCACGGCCACGACCACGCCGGGGTACGTGCGTCCCGCGGACCCGAACTTCCTGGCGGCAAGCACGCTGTTTAGCGGGGGCTTCCGCTCCATGACGCTGGGACTGAAGTTCGTTTTCTAAACTCTATTTTCCGGCCGTTCTTTCCGGGAGGCGCTCATCGAGCGCCTCCCGTCTTTTTTTGTGCGGGACGAAGAGTCTTGACAAGCTGCGCCGGCGCAGAGGAAGCTCTCTTCTGCCATGGAAAACCAAACTTCGAGCGTGCCAATGCAATCTTCACGCCGCGAATTTTTGCAAAGCGGCGCGGCTTTCTCTCTTGCAGGTCTTGCGACTCTGCCCAAAGCAACCACCAATCCTGCCAACGAAGCCGACGTTCTCCCCGAAGCTTTCTCCGCGCTCAAGCCTCTTGGTTCGCGCGTGCATCCCATTACCGCAGAGGAATATCGCGGCCGCTTGCAGTACGCACAGAAATTGATGACGGAGCTCGAGCCGAAGTACGACGCGCTTTTCGTCGCGCCCGGAACTTCTCTTTGCTACTTCACGGGCATTCGCTGGGGAATGAGCGAGCGGCTACTCTCGCTGGTGCTTCCGCGCACGGGCGAACCGATCGTCGTTGTGCCGGCGTTTGAAGAAGGGCGCATGCGGGAAAAGCTGCAGTTCGCTGCGGAAGTGCGCATCTGGCAGGAGGATCAGAGCCCGACAAAAATCGTGGCGGCGGCGCTGGCTGATCGCGGCATTCGAACGGGCCGCTTTGGAGTGGAAGAGACGGCGCCGTTCACGTTTTACGACCATTTGCGCGCGGCAGCTCCGGGACTCGAATACGTTTCGGCTGATCCCGTGACGATTGCCTGCCGGGGACGCAAATCGGCGCATGAATTGGAGCTGATGCGGCTGGCGTGTGAGGCCACTTTCGACGTTTTTCGCGCGGTCTTCGCGTCCGTCAAGGAAGGAATGTCTCAGGAAGATATCGGCAAACTGGTCGAAGGCGGCTTTTCGAAGATGAGCCTGCATGGCGGAGCGCTCGTGTTGCTGGGGGCGTCTGCGGCGCTGCCGCACGGCACGATCCAGCCGCAAAAACTAAAAGAGGGAGACGTCATTCTCATCGACGGCGGCTGCTCGGTGGAAGGCTATCAATCGGACGTGACGCGCACAGGCGTGTTAGGCAAACCTTCTGAAAAGGTAGTGCGTGTTTTTGAAATCGTTCGCAAAGCGCAAGATGCCGCGCTCGATGCGGCGCGCGCCGGCCGGCTTTCGGGCACCGTGGATGACGCTGCCCGGAAAGTGATCACCGATGCAGGATTCGGCCCGGACTATAAGACCTTCACACACCGGCTGGGGCATGGACTTGGCCTTGACGGCCACGAGCACCCCTACCTAGTGCGCGGAAGCAAGACCGTCCTCGAGCCGGGCATGACCTTTTCGAATGAGCCAGGGCTTTATCTTCCTGGGGAATTTGGCTTGCGATGTGAAGACGACATGGTAATTGCCGCCGGCGGCCCCGCTCAACTTTTGACTCCGGGGTTTGCTGTATCTCTGCAAAAACCGCTCGGCTGAGTCCGTCAGCATCAGCGTTTCACCCGGTCCTTTTCGCGCAGTTCTCGCCCCAAATTTCAACAGTTCATGGGATGGCTCCGAACGGTAACGCGTCTATAGGATCAGTGACGCTCGCATCCAGCCTGTTTTCCTGGGTCCTCAGGGAATAAATTTTCAGCAAAATGGAAGTGGATAGTGATCACGTTCCATGTTGGTGTACGCAATTCCGCGAAGCGCCTTCTACCACCATGGGGAGCTACGCCAGCCTCGGTACGGGCCCAGAGCAACGTTCCTAGTCTAGCGTATCTTAAATGACTATACATATTATTCCTCGCCTTTCCGTCGGCGCCGGGGTTGAGTGCTCCCCGGTTGAATCGATTCCAACTTTGCGCGTGCACGCTCAATCTTCTTCAGAATCT
>Ga0209056_10000007_pt1 | contig 178692 bp, 166 predicted proteins | sample GraSoiAngelo_114_FD_185876 | JGI IMG/M metagenome (GOLD analysis project Ga0209056, IMG submission 185876) | Grasslands soil microbial communities from the Angelo Coastal Reserve, California, USA - 14_0903_13_40cm (SPAdes) (version 2) | ecosystem: Environmental > Terrestrial > Soil >... | reverse complement strand
CCGACGAGCTGAAGAAGCTCTCCAAGTCGACCAAGGACAAGAAGGAGATCGCCCAGGTCGCGACGATCGCCTCGAACAACGACAAGACGATCGGCAACCTGATCGCCGAGGCGATGGAGAAGGTCGGCAAGGACGGCGTCATCACGGTCGAGGAGTCGAAGTCGGCGGACACGGTGTTGGACGTGGTCGAGGGCATGCAGTTCGACCGCGGCTACCTCTCGCCCTACTTCGTCACCGACCCCGAGCGCATGGAGGTCGTGCTGGAAGACGCCATCGTGCTGATCCACGAGAAGAAGATCAGCGTGATGAAGGACATGCTGCCGCTGCTCGAGCAGGTGGCGCGGTCCGGCAAGCCGTTTCTGATCATCGCCGAGGACATCGAGGGCGAGGCGCTGGCCACGCTCGTGGTCAACAAGCTGCGCGGCACGCTGCACACGGCCGCGGTGAAGGCGCCGGGCTTCGGCGACCGTCGTAAAGCCATGCTCGAGGACATCGCAATCCTCACGGGTGGCAAGGCCATCACCGAGGATCTCGGGATCAAGCTGGAGAACATCAAGCTCGAGGACCTCGGCCGCGCCAAGAAGGTGGTCGTGGACAAGGACAACACGACGATCGTGGAGGGCGCCGGCAAGCCGAAGGAGATCGAGGGCCGGATCAAGCAGATCCGGGCCCAGATCGAGGAGACGACCTCGGACTACGACCGCGAGAAGCTGCAAGAACGGCTGGCGAAGCTGGCCGGCGGGGTGGCGGTGATCAAGGTCGGGGCGGCGACCGAGACGGCGATGAAGGAGAAGAAGGCGCGGGTCGAGGACGCGCTGAACGCGACGCGGGCGGCCGTCGAGGAGGGCATCGTGCCGGGCGGCGGCGTCGCGCTGCTCCGTGCGTCCAAGGCCGTCGACCGGGTCAAGGCCGAGGGCGACGAGAAGGTCGGCGCCATGATCGTCAAGCGGGCGCTCGAGGAGCCCATCCGCCAGATCGTCGAGAACGCGGGGGCCGAGGGCAGCGTGATCGTCGAGAAGGTGAAGAGCGAGACGCTTCCGAACCGCGGCTACGACGCGGAGAGCATGGAGTATGTCGACATGGTGCAGGCCGGCATCATCGACCCGACCAAGGTCGAGCGCGTGGCGTTGCAGAACGCGGCGTCGATCGCGTCGCTGCTGCTCACTACCGAGGCCCTGATCACGGACATCCCGGAGGAGAAGCCAGCGGCCGCGCCGGCCATGCCGCACGGCGATATGTATTAATCTCGGAGGGGGGCCTCGACGGCTCCCTCCGATTCCACGGGGGAACGGAGTTTTAGCCCGCAGGATCTGCGGGCCGCGGCCCGGGCCGGGAACGGTCCGGGCCGTATCTTTTTGTCGGCGTTGACCTTGCACCGTGCTTGGATGTTTGATACGGTTAGGCGCTCAACTCGGGTCTGCGGGGAGGTGAGTGAAAACTGCGACCGTACGAAGTCCTCGTGATCGTCGATCCGCGTCCGACCGATGAGGAAGTGGCCGCGCTGTTGGAGCAGCTCGGCGCGCAACTCACGACGCTCGGCGCCGAGGTCACCAAAGTCGATAACTGGGGAAAGCGCCGGCTCGCGTACGACATCAAGAAGCAGCGGGAAGGCACGTACGCGGTCTTCGAGGTTTCTGCCGAGCCCTCCATGGTGAAGGAATTCGAGCGTCAGGTGCGCCTCAACGAGAACGTACTGCGCTTTGTCAGCACACGGGTTCCGATCCGCAAGAAGGCTCGGCCGGCGAAAACTCAGGAGGTGCTCGAGGAGGTCAGCTGATGGCGAGCCTCAACAAGGTATTCCTGATCGGCAACCTGACCAAGCCCCCGGAGCTGCGCTACACGCCCAGCGGAACTGCCGTCGCCGATTTGCGGCTGGCGGTCAATCGCAACTACACGACGCAGGGGGGCGAGAAGCGAGAAGAAACCTGTTTCCTCACCGTCGTCGTGTGGGGCAAGCAGGCGGAGAGCTGCGGCGAATACCTCGACAAGGGGAGTCCCATCCTCGTCGAGGGCCGGCTGCAGACGCGCGAATGGGAAGCCAAGGACGGCGGCAAACGAACCGTCATCGAGGTCGTCGGGGAGCGCGTGCAGTTCATGGGGCGCGCCCGGACCGCGGCGCCGGCGACCGTGCCGGCGGCCGAGTCATTCGCCGAAGAAGCCGGCTCCGGTAACGACGACGTCCCGTTCTAGCGCACCGAGTTCTAAGAGAGGAAGGAGCGAGCCATTCCCCCGACAGCCCAGAAGCCCGTCAAGCGCCGCCGGTTCGGCCGGCGCAAAGTCTGCAAGTTCTGCGTTGACAAGGTCGACCTCGTCGATTTCAAGGACGTGCGCCGCCTGCGGAGCTTTGTCAGCGAACGCGGGAAGATCATACCCCGGCGCATCTCCGGCAGCTGCGCCCGCCATCAGCGCCAGCTGACGCACGCGATCAAGCAGGCGCGCACGGTGGCCCTGCTGCCGTACCTCGCGGCCGACTAGAGCCGGCCATGAAAGTCATTCTCCTGGACGATGTCACGAAAGTCGGCCGGCGCGGTGAGGTGCGCGACGTCTCGGACGGGTACGCGCGGAATTTTCTGATCCCCAAGAAGCTCGCCCTGTCCGCCACCGCCGGGAATCTCAAGAATCTCGAGCACATCCAGAAGCAGCAAGAAGCAAAAGCCGACCGCGTGAAGGCGGACGCCGAGTCTCTACGCGCACAGATCGAGGCGCTCGCCTACGAGGAGCGCCGGCAGGCCTCCGAGGAGGGCAAGCTGTTCGGCTCGGTCACCCCGCAGGACATCGCTGACTTCCTGGCGACGCACGGCATCACGATGGATCGCAAGCGCATCACGCTCGAGGAGCCGATCAAGGCGCTCGGAGAATTCTCGGTCTCCATGCGTCTGCACCACGATGTCACGGCGCAACTCAAGGTCAACGTCGTCCGCGAATAGCAGGCGGCGACGGCATGGTCGGCGAGCTCCCGTCCAGGATTCCCCCCCACAACCTGGACGCGGAGCGCGCGGTGCTGGGCGCGGTCCTCCTGGAGGGTCGAGAGACCCTGCCGCGCGTGATCGAGGTGCTCCGCGCCTCGGACTTCTACACCGAGGCCCATCGCGCGACCTATCAGGCCATGCTCGCCCTCTTCGATCGAGGCGAGCCCGTCGACCTCCTGACGCTGACCGAGGAGCTCCGGCGCAGTGACCAGCTCCAGTTCGTCGGCGGCCCCGCGGCGCTGGCCCTCCTCGTCGAGCAGGGATCCATCTCCGCGTATCTCAGCTCGTACACGGCGATCGTCCGCGACATGGCGGTCCTGCGCGAGCTGATCCAGACCTCCAGCCATATCATCGCGCAGGCGTTCGAGGCCAAGGAAGACGTGCAGACGCTGGTGGACGACGCGGAGCGAAAGATCTTCGGCCTCGCCGAGCGCCGTCTCGAAGGCAGCGCACTGCCCATCGGCAAGATCCTGCGAAACACCTTCGAGTACATCGAGCGCCTGTACGAACGGAAGGAGCACGTCACCGGCGTCGCGACCGGCTTCGAGAAGCTCGATCTGGAGACTTCGGGGTTTCAACCCTCGGACTTCATCATCATCGCCGGCCGCCCGAGTATGGGCAAAACGGCCTTCGCGCTGAACGTCGCTCAGCACGTCGGGATCACGCTGCGCGGGCGTGTGCTCGTGCTGAGCCTCGAGATGTCGGCCCAGCAGATCGTGCAACGCATGCTGTGCTCCGAGGCGAAGGTCGACTCGCAGGCGGTGCGCACCGGATATCTGAGCTCGTCGGACTGGCACCGGCTGACGGCCGCGGCGGGCCGCCTCTCGGAGGCGTCGATCTTCATCGACGACAGCCCGGGACTCACGGTGCTCGAGGCGCGCGCCAAGGCTCGACGCATGAAGGCCGAGCACGGACTGGACCTGCTCATCATCGACTATCTGCAGCTCATGCGTGGCCGCGCCTCGATGGAGAGCCGGCAGCAGGAAATCTCGGAGATCTCGCGATCGCTCAAGGCGCTCGCGAAGGAGCTGAACGTCCCCGTGGTCGCGCTCTCGCAGCTGTCGCGCGCGGTCGAGGCGCGGCAGGCGCGCGAGTTCAAGCCGCAGCTTTCGGATCTTCGTGAAAGCGGAGCCCTCGAGCAGGACGCGGACGTCATCCTCTTCCTCTATCGGCCGGCGCTGTACAAGGAAGACCTGCCGCCGGACGAGCGGAACATCGCCGAGGTCATCATCGGAAAGCAGCGGAACGGCCCGGTGGGGACGGTCCGCGTGGTCTTTCTTCCCCAGTACGCGCGGTTCGAGAACATCGCGGAGCAACACCGGCAACCGCAGCCGTTCTAGGCCTGTCGCGCGGGCCGTCGTATCATGGGCCCCGTGCGGCTGAGCCAGTTGAAGCGTCTCTTCGTCGGGACCCCGCTTGCCACCGCCCAGTCGCGTCACGAGCGACTCGACAAGGCCACCGCGCTCGCGGTCTTCGCGTCGGACGCGCTGTCCTCTGTTGCGTACGCGACCGAAGAGATCCTGCTCGTGCTGATCCTGGCCGGGTCGGTCGCCCTGAGCTACTCGATCCCGATCGGCATCGCGATCGCCATCCTGATCGCCATCGTGGTGAGCTCGTATCGCCAGACGATCCGCGCATACCCGCAAGGGGGCGGCGCCTACATCGTCAGCAAAGACAACCTCGGCGTGCCCGCCGGCCTGGTGGCGGGCGCGGCCCTTCTGATCGACTACGTGCTGACCGTGGCGGTGAGCGTGGCGGCCGGCGTCGCCGCCCTCACCTCTGCGGTCCCGACACTCTTCCCGTACCGCCCGGGGCTCTGCGTCGCCGCGGTCGTGGCGATCGCGCTCGCCAACCTCCGGGGCATCCGCGAGTCGGGCAAGCTCTTCGCCGCGCCGACGTACCTGTTCATCGGCAGCCTGGCCGCCCTGATCGTCTACGGGGGCCTCGGCGCCCTGCTCGACTTCCTTCCGGAGGCGCCGTATCAGCGGCATCCGCCTGGCCTGGAGGGAGTCGGGCTCATGCTGGTCCTCCGCGCGTTCTCCTCGGGCTGCACCGCGCTCACCGGCGTCGAGGCCGTCTCGGACGGCGTGCCGGCGTTCAAGCCGCCAGAGGCACACAACGCGCGGATCGTGCTGACGTGGCTCGGCGTGATCCTGATCTTGCTCTTCCTGGGCATCACCTTTCTCGCGTACGACTTCGGCATCACGCCGCGCCGGGAGGAGACGGTGGTCTCGCAGCTCGCGCGCCACGTCTTCGGCGGCGGGCTGCTCTACTACGAGCTCCAGGCGGTCACGATGCTGATCCTCCTGCTGGCCGCCAATACCTCGTTCGCCGACTTCCCGCGGTTGTCGTACTTCCTCGCGCGCGACCGCTTCATCCCGCGCCAGTTCGCGGCACAGGGCGACCGGCTCGTGTTCTCGAACGGGATCCTGATCCTCGGCGGGCTGGCGGCCCTGCTGCTGGTCATCTTCGGGGGCGATACCCACGCGCTGATCCCGCTCTACGCGGTCGGCGTCTTCCTCTCCTTCACGCTCTCGCAGGCGAGCATGGTGCGCCGCTGGCTCCGCCTCAAGGAGGAAGGCTGGTGGTGGCGCTGGTGGTTCAACGCGCTCGGGGCGATCGTGACGGGTCTGGTGATGATCACGATCGCCGCGACGAAGTTCACGCACGGGGCCTGGATCGTCGTCCTGTTGATCCCGACGCTGGTCGCCGTGTTCGTGATCGTGCACCGTCACTACGAGGAGGTGGCGCGGCAACTGTCACTGGACGCGTTCACGCCGCCGCCGCCGATGACCAACACGGTCCTGGTGCTGGTCGGCGACATCCATCGGGGCGTGGTGAAGGCGATCCAGTACGCGCAGACGCTCTCGCCAAACGCGAAGGCGGTCTTCGTGGAGACGGATCCGGAGCGAACCCGCCGGCTCGAGGAGAAATGGGGCAAGTACGGCATGGGGGCGCCGCTGATCGTGCTGACCTCGCCGTACCGGTCGCTGCTCGGGCCGCTCACCGAGTACATCGACCACCTGCAGGGGCAGGGGGAGAACCACGTGGTCACGATCGTGCTCCCGGAGTTCATCCCGGCCCGCTGGTGGCAGCTGGGGCTCCACAACCAGACGGCGTTCCTCATCAAGGGCGCGATGCTCTTCAGGAAGAACGTGATCGTCACCGACGTGCCGTACCACCTCCGGCACTGAGGCGGGGGCCGCGGCCGACGCGCGGGCGCCTCAGAGCGCGAGACGCCGGCCGGGCTCGACCGCCTCGACCTCCACGGTCGGCGCGGCGTCCCGGACGGCCGCGACGAACTCGGCGGCGGGCCGCGAACGAAGCCCGATGAAGTCGAAGTAGTCCGTGTGCGGGTGGAAGAGCACGAGGCGGCGCGGCCGGAGGATGGCGGCCGCCTCCGCGACCTGCTTCGGGTAATCGAGCTGGGCTCCCGCCACCACGACGTCCGGGCGGTCGCGCTCGGCGACGATACGGATGCGGTCGAAGCGGGTCTGGTCGTTGAACCCCTCGCAGTAGTACGTGAGCCGGCGCCCGTCCTCGAGGCCGATCGTGAAGCCCATCCGGCGCGCGTCGTAGGGGTTGGCGAAGTAGAGTCCTGACAGCATCGCCTTCGCTTCGGGCCGCGCCGCGAACATCTTCGCGGTGTCGACGATGCGGTGTTCCCACTCGAAGGTCGTCACGGCGAGCCCGTTCCACTCGAGGGCCTGGTCCATCTCGATCTCGCGCATCCGGTCCGCCGGGATCCCGTGGGTCTCACGCAGGAATCGACAGACCTCGGGCGAGCCGACGAGCGTCACGCGCGAGGTCTTCATGAGGGCGGGCACGTCCTGGATGTGGTCGAAGTGGCCGTGCGTCACGAAGCACAGATCGGCGTCGGCGAACGACGCCGGTCCGGTGTGCGGCCGGCCGAACGGGTTCGTCCAGTTCGGATCGAAGACCAGGCGGCCGCGGGCCGTGGCCAGCGTGAAGCACGACCAGCCGTGGTAGACGAGCTCCATCTCCCCTCAAGTCCTCTCAACGCTCTCGCGGGCGCGCGCGAGCCCGGCGCTCACGGTCGTCTACACTAGTCGACGTACGAGGGGTCGAGCAACTCTCTGGTACACTCGGAAGTCGCGTGGTGACCCGATGAACATCGTTCTCACTCCGGACGGCCCGCTGGACGCCCGCGGGACGCTCGCGCGCTATCACCTCTGGGGAGAGGATCCCACGAACCGGGTTGCGAATGACGTCTTCCGGCGCGTGCTACGGCGCGGCCACCGGCTCCTGCCGTATGAGGTGCGGTGGAGTGGCCCCGTGGACGACACCCGGATCGCGATTCGCGTGCCCGGCGTCGACGCCCGCGCTGTCGGCACGGCCGTCGTCGCGGAGGTCCGTCGCATCCTGGGCCTGGACCTCGATCTGGTCGGGTTCTACCGTATGGCGAAAGCCGATCCAGCGCTCGCGTCGCTCGTCGAGCCGCTCTACGGGCTCCGCCCGACGCTTGCACCGACGCCGTTCGAGATGCTCGTCGGGTCGATCACGGCCCAGCAGATCAACCTCTCGTTCGCCTTCGCGTGCCGCGCGCGCCTCGTGCGCCGATACGGAACGCCCGTGCGGGCCGGTCGCGAGACGGTGTGGGCGTTCCCCGACGCCGCGCGGCTCGCCGGGGCGCGCCTGCGCGAGCTGCGGGCGCTCAAATATTCGACGCGCAAGGCCGAGTACATCCGTGACCTCGCCCGCGCCGTCGTCTCGGGCGCCCTGGATCTCGAGGCGGTCTGCTCGGAGCCCACGCCGACGGTGATCGAGCGGCTCACGGCGCTGCGCGGGCTCGGCCGATGGACCGCCGACTGGTTCCTCGCCCGCTGCCTCGGCCGGGGCGACGTCTGCCCGGCCGGCGATCTCGCCGTCCGCAAAGCCTTCGACCATTACTATGGTCGTGGGAGGGCGCTGAGCGAGAAGGCGATCCGCCGTCGGGCGGACGCGTGGGGCCAGTACCAGAACCTCGCAGTGCACTATCTCCTCGCTGGGATGCGCTTGAAGCAGCCGGCCGTCGGCGGCGGCACGTGAAGAAGAGCTTCGGCCTCAAGATCCTCGGCCAGCCGGACCCGGGTGTTCCCAAGGATGTGCACCTCGTCGGCCGCTACGCGCTCGGCGTGGACTGGGCCGACGACCATGGGTCCATCTATCCCTTCGACCGGCTCCGGCGGGACTGCGCGTGCGGGGAATGCGGCACGCTCGAGGCGCTCGCCGCCGAGATGACTTGGCCCGAGGAGATCAAGCGAACGGACGAGGGGTTACGCGTGACGTGGGTCGACCGGCACGCCAGCCTCTATCCGTATCCGGACCTGCGTGCGCTGTGCCGCTGCGCCGGTTGCACCGGCGGCCACTGATGGAGGACGTGCGAGCCGCCGGGCCGGCCGGGGGCTGGGGCCCCAGGCCCGAGGCGAGCCCATGAACGAGGAAGCGCGGAAGCGGTGGGTCTTCGCCGGGGTCATGCTATCCATCTTCCTGGCGGCGATCGAGTCGACGGTAGTCGCGACCGCGATGCCGACGGTCGTGGCGAGCTTGGGCGGCATCCGGCTCTACTCGTGGGTGTTCTCGGGTTTCCTGCTCACGCAGACGGTGACGATGCCGCTCTGGGGTCGCTTCTCCGATCTCTACGGCCGACGGTCGGTCTATCTGGTCGGGCTCGCGGCCTTCCTGGCCGGCTCGGCGCTGTCGGGCGCGGCTCAGGACATGATGCAGCTCGTCGTGTTCCGTATGCTGCAGGGCGCGGGCGCGGGGTCGCTGATGACGCTGGGCTACACGATCATCGGCGAGCTGTTCGGTCTCGAGCAGCGGGCGAGGATGCAGGGGTACATCTCGGGCATGTGGGGTGTCGCCTCCCTCCTCGGCCCCTGGATCGGCGGGGTGCTCACCGACCATGTCTCCTGGCGCTGGGTCTTCTATATCAATCTGCCCTTCGGAGCGATCGCGATGGCGGTGATCGCGACCGCGCTCACCGGGATGGACCGGCCGGTCCGGCGGCCGGTGGTTGACTGGGCCGGGGTGGCGCTCTTTGCCGCCGGCGTCTCGGCAGTGCTCCTCGGCATCGTCGATGCCGGTCGGGCGGGATCCTGGTCGAGGATCGAGGTCGTCGCGCTCCTCGTCCTGGGCGCGGCCGTGCTCGTCGCGTTCGTGGTTGTCGAGCGGCGGGCGGTGGAGCCGATCGTCCCGCTGCGCCTTTTCCGGAGCCGAATGGTCGTCGCCGCGGTGGTCACCCGGTTCCTCGCCGGCATGGCGATGTTCGGGGCGCTCTCCTTCGTTCCGCTGTTCCTTCAGTCGGTGACCGGCGCCACCGCGACGGGCGCGGGCCTCGCCCTCACGCCGTTCGTCCTGGGCTGGGTGGTGACATCGGTAGTCAGCGCGCGGCTGGTCCTGCGTGTCGGCTACCGGCGCGTCGTGCTGGCCGGGATGGCCTGCCTCACGGGAGCGTTCCTGCTCTTCACGCGCTGGACTTCCGCGCTCACGCAAGGCGTGGCCATGAGGGACGTCGTGCTGGCCGGCGTCGGGATGGGGCTGGTCGTCGTGCCGATGCTGATCGCGGTCCAGAGCGCGGTGTCGCGGACCGACCTCGGCGCGGCCACTTCGATGACGCAATTCTTCATGTCGAGCGGCGGCGCGCTGGGGCTGTCGGTCATGGGCGCCGTGATGGCGCAACGGCTCGACGCCAGCCTGCCGATGAGCGGGGCGCTGCATGGTGTCTTCGTCGTGGGCTTCGTCGTGTGCCTCGCGGCGCTCGCCTCCGCATTCCTGGTGCCGCCTGGGCGCGCGCAGGATCTGGAGCGGGCTGAGATGCGCGGTGCGCCGACGCGTGTGGGAGGATGAGTCATGGCCGGTGACGCGCCGCTGCTCGAGCGTTTGGCCAAGCTGCCGGCGGTGCCGGCGGCGGAGGCTTTGGGGCTCCTCGAGCGGCTGCCGCAGCCGCAGACGGATCCGGTGATCGGCCCGCTGTTTGGTGTCGACGAGGATGGTGACGCCGCGGTGAATCCGCTGGTCCCGGCGGTGCTCAAGCAGTTCGAGGACCGCACGGAGCTGACGTGCTACGCGGCGCTGATCGAGGGACTCACCGGGGTCTGGAACGCCGCCGTCCGCGCCGCCGTCGTGGCGCGGCTGCGCGCGTCGGGGCTGCCGTCCGATGACCTCCTGCTGCGGCTCGGGGCGTTATCGCCCACGCTCGGCTTCGCCGCCGAGAAGCCCGAGCTGGCGCGGGAGTGGCTCGCGGATCCGTTCACGCAGGACGCGCTCCTCGTCCAGCAGTGCGTGATCCGGATGCTTTTCGCCCTGCGCGCCATGGCCGACGCTCGCGCCGGCGAGCTGACGACGACCGAGCGGTAACCGGAGGACGAGTCCATGCACATCCACGAGCGGAACACCGAGCGAAAGCGGCTGAACGGGCTGATGCTGAAGTCGCCCATGAAGGTGTACGCCGCCTTCGGCGACCTCGGCAAGAAGGTCTTCGCCGACGGCGCCATATCGAAGAAGCACAAGGAGCTGACGGCGCTCGCGGTCGCGGTGTCGCAGAACTGCTTCGACTGAATCGATCACCGCGTCGAGGAGGTCCTCGACCAGGGCGCGACGGACGCGGAGATCGCCGAAACGCTCGACATCGGCGTCCTGATGGGCGGGACGCTCGCGGTCAAGTCGGTGCGCCACGCCTTCTCGGTGCTGGACGAACTCAAGAGCAGGGGGAAATGACCATGGCGGCGATTCCAGAGAACTACCGTGATCTGTTCGCGAAAAAGGCGTTCGCTCATGTCGCGACCGTGGGCCGGGATGGCACCCCACAGGTGACCCCGGTCTGGGTGGACTACGACGGCACGCACGTCCGCTTCAACACCGCCCGGGGACGGGTGAAGGACAAGAACCTGCAACGAAATCCCAAGACAGCGTTCTCGATGCAGGACCCGGACAACCCCTACCGCTACCTCCAGGTCCGCGGTCGGGTCGTCGAGATGACGGAGAAGGGCGCCGACGATCACATCGACGCGCTCGCCAAGAAGTATCTCGGCCAGGACCGCTACCCGCACCGCCGGCCCGGCGAGGTGCGCGTCATCGTCAAGATCCTGCCCGAGAAGATCCAGGCCATGGGATGAGCGTGCTCGGCTCCCGGCGTCCCGCGCGCGCATGATCCAGGTCGAGGGCATCTCGAAGGGCTACGCGGGGCAGGAGATCTTCCGCGGGCTGTCGTGGCGGATTCCCGACCGCGAGCGCATCGGGCTGGTCGGACCGAACGGGGCCGGCAAGACGACGCTCTGCCGGCTCCTGGCCGGCGTCGAGGAGCCGGACGACGGGCGGATCACGCGACCGCGCGAGACCACGGTCGGCTACCTCGCGCAGGACGCCGCGGGCGCGCCCGCGGGCTCGGTGCTCGTCGAAGCGCTCGCCGGCTTCGACGACGTGTGGCAGGTCGAGCGCGAAATGGAAGAAGTGGCGGCGCGGCTGGCGGCGGTGGCCGGCGGCGACGGAACCGACGCGCTGACGGCGCGGTATGGAGATCTCCAGCACCGGTTCGAGGCGCTGGGCGGTTACCGCCTCGAGACCGAGGCGAAGGCGATCCTGGGTGGCCTCGGATTCCGAGAGGCGGACTTCACGCGCCCGCTCACCGAGTTCTCGGGAGGCTGGCGGATGCGCGCCGCGCTCGCGCGGCTGCTGCTCCAGCGCCCTTCGCTCCTCCTTCTCGACGAGCCGACGAACCATCTGGACATCGAGTCGCTCGAGTGGCTCGAGGCGTTTCTCGGCGACTATGCCGGCACGGTCGTGCTGGTGTCGCACGACCGGTATTTCTTGAACCGCATGGTCACCTCGATCGCCGAGCTCGGGCCGTCGGGCCTTGCCGTCTATCACGGCGACTATGACGAGTATCTGGTCCAGCGGGAGGCGCGTCGCGAGCTCCTGGAGGCGCAGGCGCGGAACCAGGCCAAGCGCGTCGCCGAGATCGAGCGGTTCATCGAGCGCTTCCGTTACCAGGCGAGCAAGGCCCGGCAGGTCCAGAGCCGCATCAAGATGCTCGGACGCCTGGAGCGCGTCGAGGTCGAGCGCGAGGCGCGCGTGATCCGCTTCGCGTTTCCCCAGCCGCCCCGGACCGGCCGGCGCGTGGCAGCGCTCAAGGGTGTTCACAAGGCGTACGGCGACAACGTCGTGTATGCGGGCGTCGACTTCGAGGTCGAGCGGGGTGCCCGCATTGCGCTCGTCGGCCCGAACGGCGCCGGCAAGTCGACGCTGCTCAGGATGCTGGCCGGGGTGCTGCCGTTCGACCGGGGCGAGCGCGCGCTCGGAGCGCACGTGGCGGTCCAGTACTACGCGCAGCACCAGCTCGAGGCGTTGACGCCGTCGCTGACGATCCTCGAAGAGCTGGAGCGCGCGGCTCCGGAGCTCGGGCAGACGCGATTGCGGACGATCCTCGGCACGTTCCTCTTCTCCGGTGACGCCGTGGAGAAGAAGATCGCCGTGCTGTCGGGCGGCGAGAAGGCGCGCGTCGCACTGGCGAAGATGCTCGTGCGTCCCGCCGCATTCCTGTGCATGGATGAGCCGACCAACCACCTCGACCTCGCCTCGCGCGAGGTGCTCGAGCGGGCGCTCGCCGCGTTTCCGGGCACGATCGTGTTCATCTCGCACGACCGCTACTTCATCAATCGCATCGCGACCGGGATCGTGGACATTGTGCGCGGAGGTCTCGTCACCTACCCGGGCACCTACGACGATTATCTCGATGCGAAAGCGCGCGCCACGACCGCGGCCGCTCCGGACCGGATGCCGCGGGGCGCGCGCCCCGCGGCATCCTCCCCGGCGCGGCCTGAGCGCGCGCGGGCGTCGAGGCCGGCGACGAAGGAGGTGCGCGAGCTGCGCACGCGGCTGGAAGAGGTCGAGCGGCAGATCCAGGCGCTCGAGGCGCAGCTCGCCGAGATCGGCACGCGGCTGGGCGATCCGGCCCTCTACGCGGACGGCGAACGCGTTCGCGCCGCGGCGAACGAGCGCAAGCGCGCCGAGGAGCAGGTGACGTGGCTCATGCGCGAGTGGGAGGCACTGTCCACCGCGCTCGCGCCCCATGAGTGAGCCCTACGTGCCGGTCGAGCCCGAGGCGCTGCGGCGCGAGCGGGCGAAGGCGCGTGAGCTGCGTCAGAGTCAGTGGTGGAAGCGGCGCATCGCCGACGGCGTCTGCTACTACTGCCGCCGCTCGATCGGGCATCGCGCGCTGACGATGGACCACCTTGTTCCGCTCGGCCGGGGCGGCCGCTCGACGCGCGGTAACGTCGTCCCCGCCTGCAAGGAGTGCAACTCGAAGAAAAAGTCGCTGGTGCCAGTGGAGTGGCAGGCTCATCTCGATCGACTCAACGCCTCGTCCCGCGACTGATCCGTATCTGTTGCGCGTGTCTGAATGATTGGACGTTGACGCGTTCCGCCGACGGCGGGTTCAATGGCATCGCTCGCGAGCGCGCGTGAATGCCGTGCACCCGAACGAAGGAGGAACTTCATGAGTCGCTTTCGCCCCGCGATCCTCGTCCCGCTCGTCGCATTCTCATGTCTCGCTCCGTGGCCGGTCGTCGCGGCGCCGCCATCGCGCCCCGGAGAGACGCAGGCGTCGGCGCCGGCCGGCGCGCCCGTCAACATCAACACCGCGGACGTCAAGGAGCTGATGAAGCTGGACGGCTTCGGCCGCCGCGTCGCCGAGAAGATCGTCGAATACCGAGACACCCACGGCCCGTTCAAAAAACCGGAAGAGTTGCGCAAGGTCGAAGGCGTCGGCAGCGGGCTCTGGGAGCGGAATCGCGCCCGGATCGTCATCAAGTAGCGGCGTCCGGCACTTTGTGCTTTGGAGCACGACCGACCCGGGTGTAGGATTGGGACAAATCGACCGGAACGTCACAGCGTTCCAGCAGCGTTCCCCGTCGACAATTCCGCCGACGGCTGACGTGGTCGAGCCCCGGGCCGGGAGTCGGCATCCGGTTCTGGGTGGGTGGGAACTGGGCCCGCGTGGCGGCCTTGCCGAGAATAGGAGGTGATCCAGCCGATGTGTAACCCTACGGTGATCTGTGAGGTGGTTGCCTCCTAGGCAGGCTCCACGCTAGCTCGGGTGGAACGCCTGGGAGTCCAGGCGCCACCGGCCCCGACGGTCCCGCTTTCACCAGCGGGGCGGCGCGACGCGCGAGTGAACGAGTCACAACGCGCCGCAGCCACCGTCGGGGCTTCTAATTTACTGAGGGGGGCGCCCCCCCTCAGACTCCCCCGGCTCTCGACGCGTGAGGGGTGACCTGCCTCAGACTCCCCCCGGTCTCGACGCGTGAGGGGTCCGTCTCAGACTTCCCCGGCTCTCAACGCGTAAGACTTGACGCGTGGGGCCCAGGCCCCGTCGGGCTTCCGGCTCTCGAAGTCTGAGGGGGGAAGACCCCCTCAGACTCCCCGGCTCTCGATGCGTGAGGGGCTGACCCCCGGTCAGGCCTTGCGGACGTTGGCGGCCTGGAGCCCCTTCGGGCCGCGTGTCACCTCGAATTCCACTCGATCGCCTTCGCTGAGGCTCTTGAAGCCCTGAGCCTGGATGGCGCTGAAGTGAACGAACACGTCCTCGCCGCCCTCCTGTGTGATGAACCCAAACCCCTTCGCGTCGTTGAACCATTTCACTGTGCCGCTTGCCATGATGTTCCTCTTCTTTTTCTGTTGTGGAGCTTCACGCTCCAGTGATCCCGGCCCCCATGGCCGGGGTTACGAAATGCCGCGGGACCGGATGTCCCAGGTGCCGCTCGATCGCGCGCAGCTGCTCGTGTTCCTCGGGCGCCGCGAAGCTCGTGGCGCGGCCGCTCGCCTCCGCGCGCGCGGTGCGGCCGATCCGGTGGATGTAGTCCTCGGCCGTGTGGGGCATGTCGAAGTTCACCACGTGGGCGATCTCGGGCACGTCGATCCCGCGCGCCGCGATGTCGGTGGCGATCAGCACGCGATAGCGACCACTCCGAAAGCCGTCGAGAGCCTCGCGGCGCTGCGACATGGAGCGATCGGCGTGCAGGCGCGTCACCCGGTGGCCGGCCGCGCCCACGGCGCGCGCCACGCGATCGGCGCGATGTTTGGTGCGCGTGAAGACGAGCGTCTGACCGCGCTCCTCGCGGAGGAGCCGCAGCAGGAGCGGCGTCTTCTCCAGGAGGGCTGCCGTGTAGAGCATCTGCGTGACTTTCGCGACCGGCTTGGCGATCACACCGACCTCGATGCGCACGGGACGGACGAGATGCCGGCGGACCAGCGTCTCGACCTCGGTCGGCATCGTCGCCGAGAAGCAGAGCGTCTGCCGGTCGAGGGGCGTCACGCGAAGAATGCGCTCGACCTGGGGCGCGAAGCCCATGTCGAGCATGCGGTCGGCCTCGTCGAGGACGACGATGCGGAGCGTGCCGAGACCGAGCGACCGGCGCTCGAGATGATCGAACAGCCGCCCGGGGGTGGCCACGATGACGTCGGGTCTGCGCTGGAGCCCGGCGAGCTGCGGCGCCATCGATTCGCCCCCGATGAGGACGACGGTCTTGACGCCCTGGACACGGCCGAGCATGTCGAACGTCTCCGCGATCTGCAGGGCGAGCTCGCGCGTCGGCGCGAGCACGAGCGCGCGCGGTCCGGCGCCGCCGAGCTTCGCGAGCCGCGAGTCGGCCCCGACCAGGAGTTCAACGGTCGGGATCACGAAGGCGGCGGTCTTGCCGGTGCCCGTCTGGGCGCAGCCGATCAGGTCGCGTCCCTCGAGGATGGGCCCGATCGCCTGGGCCTGGATCGGAGTCGGAGTGAAATAGCCCGCGCGGGCGATCGTCTCGTGCATCGCCGGCGTGAGCGGAAGGTCATTGAAATTGCGAACCATGCGTGAAATGCCTTTCAGTGGTTGTCTGCGCGCGTTGAGCACCCGGGCCCGTTGCCGGGCCCGGGCGGGAGCGAACAGGGAGGGGCTCTTAGACCTTCCTGACGTTGGCTGCCTGAAGACCCTTCGGACCGCGAGTTACTTCGAACTCGACCCGGTCACCCTCAGCAAGGCTCTTGAAGCCCTGGGCCTGGATGGCGCTGTAATGGACGAACACGTCCTCGCCGCCCTCTTGTGTGATGAACCCGTAACCTTTCGCATCGTTGAACCACTTCACCTGTCCTTGAGCCATACCTCGAACCTCTCTTTAGGGGGTCTTCAAGCCCCGTGCTCCCGCCATCGTGGCGGGGTTGCCTCCCGGAATTGGAAGGCAAACAAAAACGCCGCGCGAACTGGGCCCGCGCGGCGTGTGTCTCGATCTCTCACAATCGTTACCTGACTCCGTGTGTGCCAGAACCGAGCCGTAGAATCGCACGCACGGTTCGGCAAGTCAATCGAATTATTCCACGGCGCGGGTGACGGGACGCGAGCCGTTCCTCGTGCCGAGCCAGCCTGGAATCGCCACCGAGAAGCGCCCGGCGGTGCCGCCGGCCACGATCACGTGAATCTCCTCCGTCGACGGGAATTTGGCGATCATGGTCTCGGGTCCGGGTCGCGACTCGGCCGTTGCGAACCTCAAGTTCGTGCCTTCTCCATGGTCCTCGTCGGGCAGGAGCGCCCGGTACGGGCGTCGCACGGACTCGTGGAGGTGCCGCTTGAGGTCCTCCTTCGACCATCCGCCGTCGGCGAAGGTGCGCGCGTGCTCCGGCCCCACGACCAGCATCGTGTGAGAGTAGAGGGGGAAGTGCTTGCTGTTCCACAGGCCCGCCATGGACCAGCCCAGCGATCCGCCGAGCGCCCGCGCCGTGCGGCTCGAGTGATCCGAGATGCCGTGAGGCGCCTCGCCCGCGAACAGCGTGACGGTCGACGCGGCGGCCGGGAAGCCGCGGCCCGCGTGGTAGGGCGGCCACGGGCTCGCTTCCTCGTTCTCGGCGATGCAGTAGGTGTAGCGCCCGGGGTGGCCGAACGTGGACATCGAGATCTCGCCCGGCCGCGCGCCGCCGACGTTGATCATCAAGAGTCGGAGCGCGCGGCCGATGGTCGCGTTCGCGCGGTAGCCGGGACCGAAGACGCCGAAGGCGCTGTTGAGGCCGATGCGCGCGCGGACCGGGCCGTTGACGACGATGAGCGGCGCGGCGAAGTGCGTGGAGGTCGCGACGCCGTGGAGGTTGAACGCGGGATCGCACGCGCACTCGGCGACGGCGATGACGACCGGCAGGTAGTCGGGCCGACACCCGGCGAGGACGGCGTTGATTGCGGCCTTCTCGACGGTCAGCCGGCCGTAGTTGGGCGGCATCTCACCGAGCAGCTCTGCGCGCGGCCGCCGGGTGGAGGCAAGCATCCGCTCGACGCGCTCGCGCGTGGGCGGGACGACCGGAAGCCCGTCGGTCACGCCCTTGTCGAACCAGGTCTCGAACTCGTCGTCGGCCGTCATCGCGCGGCTCGGCGATGCTAACCCGGACCTCACATTCCGACAATTCCTTCGCACGCGGACAAACGCCTGGGACGCGGCAGCTCGAGGGTCCGGGCCTCGGTGAAGATTCCGGAAACTGGCAAGTCATGACGCTTGCTGTCACCAAAGGTGCCATCCTGGGCATGAACTGAGGGGGATCAGCCGAGGGACGTTCCGCGCGGTCACCCTCTGAGTGGTGCCAGAATTCGATGCCGGAGGCACTGTCCCCGGGCATCGTCTTTTTGGTGGAACCCTCTGAAAAAACTCGGGTTTTCTAGACGCGGCGCGGGCCCCTACCCCCAGTCGACCTTTTCCGTGGCCTAAAGCCTTGGAAAAATAGAGTTTTCGTTTCCAAGTGGCACGGACTGTGCTAGTGTAAAAACCCCGACGCGGGGGTTCAATCGACGATTGATGGAGCCGTGATGTTCTACAACCTGCTGGCCGGGATGTTCTCAAATGATCTCGCTATCGACCTCGGAACCGCGAACACTCTGGTCTACGTCCGTGGCGAAGGCATCGTGCTCAACGAGCCTTCGATCGTCGCGATCCACCAGGCCGACCACTCGGTGCTCGCGGTCGGTCGCGATGCCAAGGCCATGCTCGGGCGCACTCCAGGGAACATCGTCGCCATCCGCCCCCTGAGGGACGGGGTCATCGCCGACTTCGACGTGACCGAGAAGATGCTGCACTACTTCATCTCGAAAGTGCACCGCCGCCGTACGCTCGTGCGGCCCCGCATCGTCATCGGCGTGCCTTCGGGGATCACGCAGGTCGAGAAGCGGGCGGTGCGCGACTCGGCGATGCAGGCCGGCGCGCGCGAGGTGTACCTGATCGAGGAGCCGATGGCCGCGGCGATCGGCGCGGGCCTGCCCATCCAGGAGCCCGGGGGGAACATGATCGTCGACATCGGTGGCGGCACGACCGAGGTGGCGGTGATCTCGCTCTCGGGAATCGTCTACTCGAAGTCGGTGCGTATCGCGGGTGACGAGATGGACGAGGCGATCGTCCAGTACATCCGCAAGCACTACAACCTGCTCGTCGGCGAGCGGCGCGCCGAGGAGATCAAGGTCACGCTCGGATCCGCGTACCCGATGGGCGGCGACCGGCGCACCATGGAGGTCAAGGGCCGCGACCTGATCGACGGCATTCCGAAGACCATTGTGATCACTGATGAGGAGATCCGGGAAGCGCTTCGCGAGCCCGTGATGACGATCGTCGAGACGGTGCGCACGTGTCTCGAGCGGACCCCGCCCGAGCTCGCAGCGGACATCGTGGACAAGGGCATCGTGATCACCGGGGGCGGCGCGCTGCTCCGGGGCCTGGACCACCTGTTGCGTCAGGAGACGAATCTCCCGGTGACGCCGGGCGACGATCCGCTGTCGTGCGTCGCGCTGGGGACGGGAAGAGTGCTGGACGAGCTCGATCTCCTGAAGAAGGTGGCCATCCCCGCCTAGCGGGTTCCAGCGCTCCTCTCTTTGGGGGTTCGGAAGGTGAAGATTCAGAAGGTTGCGTTGCTGGCATCCCTGGTGGGGATCTGCCTCCTGCTCCTCACCCTCCAGACCCGCGGGTACGGCTCGGCCGCCGGCGACCTCTTCGCGGTCGTGATCACGCCGATCCAGACCGGTCTCGCGAAGGGGAGCCGTGCGACCTTCGGCCTCTGGGCCACCTATCTCGACTGGAAGAACGTGCGCGCCGAGAACCGGCGGCTGCGGGAGGAGGTTCAGCAGCTGCGCGTCCAGGCGCTGCGCGTGGACGACACCGACGGCGAGAATCAACGGTTGCGGCGCCTGCTCGGATTGCAGGAAAAGCTCCCGCTCACGACGCTGTCCGGGGAGATCATCGCCCGTGAGTGGGGTGGCTGGACCCGGTCGCTCACGGTCAATCGCGGCCGGGGCGACAACGTTCCCCGCCTGAGCGCGGTGATCTCGCCCGACGGTCTCGTTGGCCGCATCGTCGACGTCCGGCCGGGCGCGTCGATCGTGCAAGTGCTGACCGATCCCGCATCCACCGTCGGTGCCCATGTGCTGAGAACGCGCACCCCCGGCATCGTCGAAGGCGATCCGCGCGGCACGCTCCGGTTCAAGTTCATGGCCCGCGACGGCGCGTCCATCCAGAACGGCGACGTGCTCGTGACCGCCGGGCAGGGCGGGCTCTTCCCGCGCGGCATCCCGATCGGTACGGTCCGGACGATTGACAATCGGGGCGCCGCGCTCTTTCACTATGCCGACCTGACGCCGGCTGTCGACTTTGCGCGGGTCGATGAGGTGCTGCTGGTGACGGGTGACACGCAACGGGACCTCACCGCCTACTTCCCGAAGGGCGGTTGATGCGCGGCGTACTCATGCTGACGGTCGCCGGAGGCTCGGTCGCGCACGCGACGCTCACGCCGCTGGTCAGCGTCGGAGGGGTGACGCCCGATCTGCCGCTGATCATGGTCATCCTGCTGGCGCTCCGGCGCGGCCCCGAATTCGGGTGCCTCGCGGGGTTCGTCACCGGGCTCCTCCAGGACGCGGCCGGCGGCGGCTTGATCGGCGTGCAGGCATTGACGAAGGCCGTGATCGGGTTCGGGATCGGTGCCGCCGGAAGCCGGCTGCGGGTGAGTCAGCCGCTGGTGCAGGTGCCCGGGCTCGTCGTGCTCACGATCGCGGAAGGGCTCGCGCGGTTCGCGCTGCTGCAAATCTTCCGCTTCCCGGCGCCGTTCGGTGAGCTGATGATGTATGTCGTGCTCCCGCAGGCGCTCTTCAATGGGTTCGTCGGCGCGGCGGTCGTGCTGAGTCTCGCCGGGGTGCAGGCCCTGCGCGATCGTTTCGAAGGTGCGCCGTCGTGAGCTTCTCTCGCCGATCCATGCCCGGCCGCCGCGATGCCGGGCAGCAGCGCGTCATGGTGATCGCGACGGCGGTGATCTTCGCGTTCCTGGTCCTGATCGGCCAGCTCTGGTACCTGCAAGTTCTCGAGGGCGGCCGGTTCCTCGACGCGTCGGACAAGAACCGGATCCGCGTCCGGCCCATCGCCGCACCGCGCGGCATCTTGTACGACCGGCACGGCACGCCCCTCGTCGACAACCGGCCGGCGTTCACCCTCTCGCTGATCCCCCGCGAGCTGCCCCGCGACGTCGAGACGCGTGACGCCGTCCTCGGGCGCGTCGCCTCGCTGCTCCACATTCCCTACCAGGAGCTGATCGACGCGGTGACGCGGGTGCAGCCTGACTCGCTCCTGCCGGTGCGCGTGCGCCGCGGCCTGACGCTCGCGGACGTCGCCAAGGTCGAGGAGTGGAAGCTCGAGCTTCCGGGCGTGATTGCCGAGGTCGAGCCCCAGCGGGTGTACCCGACGAGTCGGTTCGCGGCGCACCTGCTGGGGTACGTCCGCGAGGCCAGCGACGAGCAGCTCAAGCAGGGACGGTACCGGCGGGGCGACATGGTGGGGCAGAGCGGCCTCGAGCGGCTGCTCGACGAGCATCTGCGCGGTCAGGACGGCGGAGAGCGCATCGAGGTCGACGCGATGGGCCGTCCGGTGCGTCGGGTGCAGCAGACCGAGCCGCACTCCGGGGCGCAGGTGGTCACCACGATAGACCGCGGGATCCAGGAAGCCGCGGAGCGCGCCATGGAGGGGCAAGCCGGCGCGGTCGTCGTCATGGATCCGCGCAGCGGCGACGTGCTCGCGATGGTGTCCACGCCCGCCTTCGAGATCGATCGCTTCACCGGGACCATCGAGCGCGACGCGTGGCTGCGGGTGGTTCAGGATCCGAACTTCCCGCTGTTGAACCGCACCATCCAGAGCCAGTACGCGCCCGGCTCCGTGTTCAAGGTTCTCGTGGCGGCGGCGGGCCTGCAAGAGGGGACCCTCACGCCGCTCGACCGAACGTACTGCGACGGCGAGTTCCAGCTGGGCAGCGCCACGTTCAAGGACTGGAAGGAAGGCGGGCACGGTACGGTCGACCTTCACCATGCGCTGGTGCATTCGTGCAACATCTTCTTCTATGAGGCGGGGCTGAAGATCGGCGGCGCTGCGATCGTGCGCTACGCGAGTGCGTTCGGGTTCGGTCAGCCGACCGCCATCGACCTGCCCGGTGAGAAGAACGGCTTCCTGCCGCGGCCGCATGTCGGGCGCGGCCGTCCGGGGCGGCCGTACCCGGCCGGCGAGACCGTCAACATGTCCATCGGCCAGGGCGCCCTGCTGGTGACGCCGATGCAAGTTGCGCGCTTCATGGCCGCGGTCGCCAACGGCGGCGTGCTGTGGCGGCCGCGCCTCGTGCAGCGTGTCGAGCGTCCCGACCAGGGCGTCGTGTGGAGCGACCAGGGGCAGGTCACCGGCCACGTCGAGCTGTCGCCGGTCGTGTGGGCGTTCCTTCGGCAGAGCCTCTGGGCGGCCGTGAACGATGGCGGGACCGGCGCGGCGGCCCGCATTCCCGGCCTCGACATCGCCGGCAAGACCGGCACGGCGCAGATGATCGCCAAGTCGAAGGCCGAGAAGGGCCAGGATCACGCGTGGTTCGCCGCCTTCGCGCCGGCGAAGGCGCCGGAGGTCGTCGTGGTGGTGTTCGCGGAGCGCGGCGGTAAGGGTGGCCAGGTGGCGGCCCCGATCGCGCGGAAGATCCTGAACGCGATTTTCTTCGAGAGGGTGGCCGCGGTGGAGATCGCCGGCTAGTGCTTCGGATCGACCGGCGCCTGCTGCAGAACGTGGACTGGGCGCTGCTGGCGATCGTGGTCGGACTGGTCGTGATGAGCACGGTGACGCTCGCGAGCCTGCACGTGGGCCGCGCGGGCGGCAGCGTCGTCGTTCGCCAGCTCCTGTGGTTCGCGCTCGGCCTCGGGGTCATGGTGCTGCTGGCGAGCCTTGACTACCGGAGGCTCATCCGCGCGGCGCCGGCCCTGTACCTCCTGGGCCTGGCCGGACTGGCGGCCGTTTTCGTGCTGGGCCGGACGGTGTCGGGCGCGCGGCGGTGGATCGTGTTCGGCCCGATGTCGGTCCAGCCCTCCGAGCTCTTCAAAATCTGCTTTGTGCTCATGATGGTCTGGGCGATCACGTCCCGCTGGGCGCAGCCCGTGGGCCGGATCACGATCGCCCTGACGCTGCCGATCGTCGCCGTGCCGGCCGTGCTGATCGTCAAGCAGCCGGACCTCGGCACCGCCCTCCTGCTTCTTCCCGTGCTCACCATCTTGTTGATCGGGGCCGGGCTGCGTCTCAAGGTCCTCGGCGGCCTGGCGCTCGCGGCGCTGTCGGCGATGCCGCTCGCCTGGCTGGCGCTGAAGGACTACCAACGCGAACGAATTCTCGTTTTCCTGGACCCGTTCCGCGATCCGCTCGGGAGCGCGTACAACGTGATCCAGGCGAAGATCGCGATCGGATCGGGTCAGCTCCTGGGCAAGGGCGTGGCCGGCGCAACGCAGAGCCGGCTGGCGTTCCTCCCGGAGCGTCACACGGATTTCATCTTCGCCGTATTCGCCGAGATGTGGGGGTTCGTCGGCTGCCTCATCCTGCTGCTGTGTTATGTCTTGCTCCTGCTGCGGGGCTTCGACATCGCGGCGACCGCGCGCGAGCCGGTGGGCCGGCTCGTGGCGCTGGGCGCCACGTCGCTGTTCGCGGCGCAGGTACTGATCAATGTGGGGATGGTGACCGGGCTCCTGCCCGTCGTTGGGATCCCGCTGCCGTTGATGAGCTACGGCGGCTCCTCGATGGTCGCCTCCTGCATGACGCTCGGCCTTCTCCTCTCGGTACGAATGCGGCAGTTCCAATGAGACGCGGACGCCGCGGTCCCTTGACGCGAGTCGCCGTGTCGGCGAGGTGCTGCCGTGCGCAAACGGATCGTCGTCAATGCGGAGCTCATCGAAACTCGTGTCGGGGTCCAGGAGGGTAATCTCCTCACCGAGCTCTATGTCGAGCGGCACCGTCACCGCTCGATCGTGGGGAGCGTCTACAAGGGCGTCGTGACGAACGTCCTGCCGGGCATGCAGGCCGCGTTCGTCGACATCGGGCTGCAGAAGGACGCCTTCCTGTACGCCGGCGATTACACGACGAACCTCGGCGACTTCGCCCGCGTGATGCTCACGGGGGGCGACGAGGAGGGCGAGGCCGACGTGGACGTCGAGGAGCTCGAGCCGCGCCGCGATGCCCCTCCGATCGAGGAGCTGCTCCACAAGGATCAGAACGTCCTGGTGCAGGTCTCCAAGGAATCGCTCGGCACCAAGGGGGCGCGGATCACCTCCTTCATCTCGCTGCCCGGGCGCTATCTCGTCTACATGCCGCAGGCCCGGCACATCGGCGTCTCGCGGCGCATCCGTGACGAACGGGAACGCGACCGGCTCCGCGCGGCGCTGCGCGGCCTCACCCTGCCGGCGGGCGGCTTCATTTTGAGGACGAACGCCGAGGGCAAGAGCGCGGGCGAATTCGCGGCCGACGTGGAGTTCCTGACGCGCCTCTGGGCGCAGATCCAGGGCCGCTTCGAGCAGGCGGCGGCGCCGGCGGTGCTGCACGAGGAGGGCGACCTGACCTTCCGCGTCGTGCGCGATCTATTCTCGGCGGAGGTCGACGAATTCGTCGTCGACTCGCGCGAGGTGTACGACAAGTGCACCAGCTACGTCGAGGCGCTCGTGCCGGCGCTGCGGGACCGCGTGCGGCTGTGGGAGGAGCCCGCCCCGATCTTCGAGGCGCTCGGGGTCGAGAAGGACATCGAGAAAGCGCTCCGGCGCCGTGTCTGGCTCAAGTCCGGCGGGTACATCGTCATCGACCATACCGAGGCGCTCGTCTCGATCGACGTGAACACCGGCAAGTACGTCGGCAAGCGCGACTTCGAGCAGACCGTGCTCAAGATCAACCTCGAGGCCGTCGGGGAGGTCGTCCGCCAGATCCGCCTGCGTGACCTGGGCGGCATCATCATCATCGATTTCATCGACATGGAGTCGGCCGAGCACCGCGAGCAGGTCGACCGCGCGCTCAAGCGCGCGCTGGCCGAGGACAAGGCGCGGACGAACGTGCTCCAGATCTCCGAACTGGGCCTCGTCGAGATGACGCGCAAGCGCGTGCGCCAGGATCTCCGCGCGCTGCTCTCGGCGCCGTGCCCGACCTGCAAGGGAAGCGGTGTCACGAAGTCCGATGCGACGCTCGCCACCGAGATCTTCCGGGTCGTGCGGGCGAAGGTCCGGTCGGCGGAGGACGCGAACGGTCGCGACGTCGTCGTGCGCGTGCATCCCGACCTGGCGCGGTACTTCGAGGGTGACGGCCAAGAAGCGCTCGAGCGACTGACGCGGGCGCTCGAGCGCAAGATCACCATTCAGCCGAACCACGCGGACCGTGAAGGCTACGAGGTGAAGCTCCGCGGCGGCGCGCCGCAATGAGCTCGAAAGGGATCCCCTGATGGCACGGCCGCCCTCGCGAATCAGCCAGGCCAAGCTGCTCGGCGACCTGAAGGTCGCCGCGAAGCGGGGCGATCGTACTGCCCTGTCGCTGGCCCTCGACCAGATGCGCACGCTGGCCCACTCGCCCCGCTACTGGGAGAAGTACCTCACGCTCCTGACCAACCCGCTCGCGCGCCTCGTCGATCTGCTCGTCATCAAGCAGGGCGACCGCATCGCCTATCAGAAGGGGTGGAAGCTGTCGCGATCGCAGCCGGCGAAGGCCAAAGGCGCGAAGCGCAAGCGGGCGAAGACGCTCGCGCCTGCCCGGCGTCGCCGCGCGGCGTCGACACTGGAGCAGCCCTCCCTCTTCGACCTCTAGGCGCGCACGTCCCTCGCCGATACCCCCGTGACGCCCCGCGCGGTCGGTTTGACAGCGTCGTCGCCGGGGGCGATACTACCCCTAGGGGGTATCGGGATGCTCAACGAGGAGACGAAGACCAAGGCGCTCGGGCGGCTGCGTCGGATCGAGGGGCAGGTGCAGGGGCTCCAGCGGATGATCGACGGCGAGGCGTACTGCGTCGACGTCCTGCTCCAGATCTCGGCGGTGCAAGGCGCGCTCGACCAGGTCGAGAAGCTTCTGCTGGGCCGGCACATCGAGTCGTGCGTCGTCGACGCGGTTCGCTCGGGCTCGAAGACGGAGCGCCAGCAGAAGATCGACGAGCTGCTGGACGTGTTCGCGCGGTTCCGGGGCAAGTGATGACGACGAGGCGCGAGCCGCCGGCGGAGTCGAAAGGGGGCAGCTCCCTTCACCCGATGATCCTGCCCGTGCGCGGGATGCACTGCGCGGCGTGTGTGGGCAAGGTCGAGCGGGCGTTGACCGGCGTCGCGGGCGTCGACGAGGCCTCGGTCAATCTCGCGACCGAGCAGGCGACCGTCTCGTTCGATCCGGCGCATACGAGCCTCGACGCGCTCCAGAAGGCGGTCGCCGCGGCAGGCTACGAGCTGGTCCAGCCGCGTGCCGATGCGGGGCCCGGCGATGCCGTCGACGCCGAGCGAGTCGCGCGGGAGGCCGATCAGCGGCGCCAGCAGGTCAAGTTCGTCGTCGGCGCCGTGCTGTCGGCGCCCGTCCTCCTGGGCGGGATGTCGCACGTCCTGCCGTGGGTGCCGGCGGTGCTGCGGAACCCCTGGCTCCTTCTGAGCCTCACGACGCCTGTCCAGTTCTGGGTCGGTTGGCAGTTCCACCGAGGGTTCCTCCACGACCTTCGCTACCGCACCGCGTCCATGTCGACGTTGGTCTCGATCGGCACCAACGCCGCGTACTTCTTCAGCGTCGCGGTCACTCTCTGGCCGCACGTGTTCCCCGCGCACAGGGCGATGATGTACTACGACGTGAGCGCGGTCGTCATCACGCTGGTCGTGCTCGGCCGTTGGCTCGAGGCGCGCGCGCGTGGACGGACCTCCGAGGCCATCGGGCGGCTCGTGAGCCTGGCCCCGCGCACCGCGCGCATCCTTCGTGACGGGGCCGAGGTCGACGTGCCGGCGGCCGAGGTGCGAGTCGGCGACTTCGTCCGCATTCGCCCGGGCGAGCGCGTCCCGGTGGACGGCGTGGTCACGGAGGGCGTCTCGACGATCGACGAGTCGATGCTGACGGGCGAGAGCCTGCCGGTCGACAAGGCGCTGGACGCGAAGGTCTTCGCCGGCACCGTCAACCGCACCGGAAGCTTCATTTTCCGCGCCGCGCGCGTGGGCAGCGAGACGGCGTTGGCGCGGATCGTCAAGCTCGTCACCGAGGCGCAGGGCTCGCGCGCGCCGATCCAGCGGCTGGCCGATCGCGTGGCCGCGATCTTCGTTCCGATCGTCCTGGGGATCGCCGCGCTGACCTTTCTCGCGTGGTGGGCCTTCGGCCCCGAGCCGGCGGCGCTCTTCGCCCTCACCAACGCGGTCGCCGTGCTCGTCATCGCCTGTCCCTGCGCGATGGGGCTCGCGACACCGACCGCGATCATGGTCGCCACGGGTCGCGGGGCCGAGCACGGGATCCTCGTCCGGAGCGCCGCGGCGCTCGAGCTGCTCTGCCGCGTGGACACGGTCGTGTTCGACAAGACCGGCACCCTGACCGTCGGGCGGCCCGTGGTCACCGATGCGATCACCATCCCGCCGCTGACCGAGGACGATGTGTTGGCCCTCGCCGCCGCCGCCGAGCAGGGCTCGGAGCACCCGCTGGGTGAGGCGATCGTCGCGCGCGCGAAGGAGCGCGGCCTGGCGCTGCCGCCGATCAGCGAGTTCACGACCGTGCCGGGGCAGGGAATCGACGCGATGGCGACGGACGGCCGTGTCCTCCTCGGCAACGGGACCCTGATGGATGCGCGCGGCATCGACGTCGGCGCGCTCGGCGATCGGGCCCAGGCGCTCGCCGCGGAAGGCAAGACCGCGATCTATCTGGCCCTCGGCGGCCGCGCCCTCGGCGTCCTGGCCGTCGCCGACGTCTTGAAGCCCGAGGCCGCGACCGCGGTCGCCGCGTTGAAGCGGCGCGGTCTCGAGGTCCTGATGCTCACCGGCGACACCCGGCGAACGGCCGAGGCCGTCGCCCGCCAGGCCGGTGTGGACCGCGTGCTTGCCGAGGTCTTGCCGGAGGACAAGGCGAGAGAGATCGCCAAGCTCCAGGCGGAGGGCCGCCGCGTCGCAATGGTGGGCGACGGCATCAACGACGCGCCGGCGCTCGCCCAGGCCGATGTCGGCATCGCGATGGGCTCCGGCACCGACGTGGCGATCGAGGCGGCCGACGTGACGCTCGTGCGCGGCGACCTGCGCGCGGTCGTGGCGGCCCTCGACCTCTCGCGGCGCACCATCAGTATCATCACGCAGAACCTCGTCTGGGCGTTCGGCTACAACGTGGTGCTGATCCCCCTGGCGGCGGGTGTCCTCTACCCGCTCTGGGGCGTGCTGCTCTCGCCCATTTGGGCGGGCGCGGCGATGGCGTTCTCGTCGGTGTCCGTGGTGACGAACAGTCTCAGACTGAAGCGATGGCAGGGCGAGGCGCGGTGAGCGCCGTCACCGGCGCGAGCCGCGCTCGGCAGTGATCGAAGGAGGCCCCTCGATGGCGGTTGATCCGGTGTGCAAGATGAGCGTAGAGCCCACGAAAGCGGCGGCGCAGTCGACGTACCGCGGGCGGACGTACTACTTCTGCGCCGTCGGCTGCAAGCAGGCGTTCGACAAGGAGCCGGAAAAATACCTGGCCCGGTGATCGCATGATCGCGCCGGCGCTGCTTCGGGGCCGCGACCGCTACGAGCGCGTCATGGACGGCTGGGTCGACAACACCCACGACGACGCGTTCACCCACACGGTGGTGCTGCGCGACGATGACCGGGCGGTGGAGCTGTCGATCGTGGCGCTTCCCTCGCCGACCTACCTGATCTGCGAGGCGCGCTGCCGGTCGGTCGCCGGCGCGCTGGATGGCGACATCGTCGCGGGTGTGGAGAAGCTCGCCGGCACGCCGATGGTCGGCGGGCTGAGCCGCCGGGTGGCCGAGCTGACAGGCTCCGGCCCGGACGCCGGCCTGGTTCTGGGCGCGATCGTCGAGGTGGCCCGGCTCGCCCGTCAGGTGGCCAAGCTTCCCCGCGAGCGCGCCGAGCGCGCGGCCGGCGGCGACGCCTGGGAATGCTGGCAGCTCGACACGACCGGGTGGATCGATCTGCCGAACTCGTGCTTCACCTACAGTGAAGCGGGACGAAGCCTCTTCGGCACGCGGACCGTCGGGACGCCGATGCAACCCGATCTGTACAGCCCGCGCCCGGCCCAGCGACGCGTCTTCGAGCGCAAGAAGGTCGCGCGGCTGGAGCGGCGGGACGGCCGGCTCCGGCTCTTCCATTCGATGCACGACAACGTTCACGGCTTCGAGGTCACGTACGAGATCGATCTCGCCACCGGACAGATCGTCCGCGCGGAGCACATCACGCCACGACTCCCGTACATGGGCATCTGCTCCGAGCCGCAGCGGAAGATCGCCGCGCTTCTCGGTGAGACGGCGGATCCGGGCTTGCGCCAGCGCATCCAGGGGCACCTGGGCGGCGAGACCGGATGCGCCCAGCTCTACGACCTGACCGCCGACCTCCTCAAGCTCCTGACCTGAGCGGAGCCGCGCCGGAGTCGAGGTAGGTGTCGAGATAGAGCTCGGGCGTGAAGGCGGCAAGCCCCACCGATTCTGGCGCCCGCCCCGCGAACGCCGCGCGCGGGGCCACGCCGACCAGCTCGCTGCGGCTCACGGCGACGCCGCGCGTGCGGGCCTCGTCGCGCACGCGATCGAACGCGACGGCGATCGAAGTGGTCCGGTAGTCGAGCAGGTTCATGGAGACCTGGGCGATCCCGCGGCTCGCCAGCAGCACGCCCATCGCCTGAACCGCGGGAAGCCCGCCCGACGACTCGCGGACCGTCCGCGCGATCTCGCGCGCGACGGCCACCTCACCGGTGGCGAGCCAGACGTTGAACGCCACGAGGATGTCGCGGGCGCCGACGAGCACGGCGCCGGTGCGCGGGTCGAAGCGGGCCGGGCCGGCGTCGGGCGCGCCCCCCGCGGAGGCGAGCCGTGCGGCGAGCCCTTCGTACTCACCCTGGCGCAGCGCACGCGGTGTCCGGCGTCCCGGCCGCGTGGCCGCCTCGCCGTAGTAGTACACGGGCAGAGCGTGGCGGCGCGCGATCGCTTCGCCGACGCGGCGCGCGAGCGCGATCGTCTCGGCCATCGAGATTCCGGCGAGCGGGACGAACGGCAGGACGTCCAGCGCGCCGACACGGGGATGGATGCCGCGGTGGCGGCGCAGGTCGATCAGCTCGACCGCGCGCGCGGCGAGCGCGAGGGCGGCCGCCTCGACGCGCGCCCCTTCGCCCAGGAAGGAGAACACGGTGCGATGGTGGTCGACGTCGGCGTGGACGTTCATGAGGGTGACCCCGTCGACCGAGCGGATCGCGTCCGCCAGCCGCTCGATGACCCGGTGCTCGCGCCCCTCGCTCACGTTCGGGGCGCACTCGACCGTGGGCGCCGCGATCGAAGGGCGCGACATGCGGTGTATACTACCCGTCGGCATGCAGTCTCTGCCAATCGGCAAGCTTCGTGCCGACGCGCTGCAGGCGATCTTCGACAAGCACCAGCTCAAGGATCCCCGCGTCGTCGTCGGGCCCCGGGTCGGTGAAGATGCCGCCGTCATCGACATGGGTGACCGGTACCTCGTTGCCACCAGCGACCCCATCACGTTCGCGACCGCCGACATCGGGTGGTACGCGCTCAACGTCAACGTGAACGACATCGCCGTGCGCGGCGCGCGTCCGCGGTGGTTTCTGGCGACGCTGCTGCTACCGCCCGGCGGCACCAGCCATGCGTCGGTCGAGGCCCTCTTCGCCGATCTCCACGCTGCGTGCGACGAGCTCGGGGTCGCGCTCGTCGGCGGCCATACCGAGATCACGCATGGGCTCGACCGCCCGATCGTCGCCGGCACGATGCTGGGCGAGGTCGACAAGGACAAGCTCGTCACGACGGGCGGCGCGCGCGTGGGCGACGCGGTCGTGATGACCAAGGGCGTGCCGCTGGAAGGCGCGGCCATCATCGCCCGGGAGAAGGAAGCCGAGCTGCGGGCGCGCGGCGTCTCTCCCGCCGCGATCCGCAAGGCCAAGGGGTTCCTCAGGAACCCAGGGCTCAGCGTCCTGCCGGAGGCGGAGATCGCGTGCGAGCTGGCCACGGTGCACGCGATGCACGACCCGACGGAGGGCGGGATCGCCACGGCGCTGGTCGAGCTGGCCGTCGCGGCCGGCGTCGGCCTCCGCATCGACCGCGAGCGGATCATGGTGCTTCCCGAGGGCCGGGCGCTCTGTGAGGCGTTCGGTCTCGACCCCCTCGGCACCATCGCGTCGGGCGCGCTCCTGATGACGCTGTCGCCGGCCGACGCCGGCGCCGTGATCCACGCGCTGGCCCGCGAGTCCATCGACTGTCACTTCATCGGCCAGGTCGTGCCACGCGAGCAGGGCGTGACACTCGTGAGCGGGAGCCGTCAGGAGCCGATGCCCGTGTTCGCTCAAGACGAGATCTCCCGGCTTTTTCAGAGCGCCTGACATGCCAGCGATCGGCTATTCGCATCGGCCGGTGGCGCTCGGGCGGCGGGGCATGGTTGCCGCGGCGCACCCCGATGCGGCGCTGGCCGGGATCGACGTGCTGAAGGCCGGGGGCACCGCCGCCGACGCCGCCGTCGCGGTGAACGCGGTGCTCGCGGTGACGCAGCCGAACAACTGCGGGCTGGGGGGCGATCTCTTCTGCCTCTACTACGAGGCCGCGACGGGGCGCGTGCACTTCCTGAATGGGAGCGGTCGCGCGGGCTCGCGCGCGAGTCTGGATGAGCTGCGCCGGCGGCGCATGGAGCGGCTGCCGATCATCGGCCCACCCACGGTCAGCGTGCCCGGGTGCGTGCTCGGGTGGTCGATGCTGCTCGAGCGGTTTGGAACCCGCCCGCTCGGCGACCTTCTCCGGCCGGCGATCCACTACGCCTCCCGCGGATTCCCGACGACGTCGCTGCTGAGCCAGTCGATCCGGGAGTACCTCTCCGCGAATCATGACCCGGAGTGGCGGCGGATCTTCGCGCCGGGAGGCCACGGCCCGGGATTCGGGGAGCTCCTGATCCAGCCCGACCTCGGCCACACCCTCGCCGAGCTCGCCGCCGAGGGCCCCGGCGTCTTCTACCGGGGACGCGTCGCCGAGGCGATCGCCCGCCGGATGGAGGCCGACGGATTCCTGACGGCGGAAGACCTGGCGCGGCACACGGGTGAATGGGACGCGCCGATCTCGACGACCTATCGCGGCGTGAAGATCTACGAGACGCCACCGCCGACTCAGGGGCTGACCGCGCTCCAGGGTCTCAACATGCTCGAGGGTTTCCCGCTCACAGACCATCCGGTCCACTCGGTCGAGCACCTGCACCTGCTGGTCGAGGTCGTGAAGCTCGCGTACGCCGACCGCGACCGCTGGATCGGCGATCCGGCCCACGCGCGCGTGCCCGTGACGGCGTTGCTCTCGAAAGGGTATGCGGAGCGGCGCCGGCGCGATTTCGACCCCGCGAAGGCGCAGTCCCATGCCTTCGGTGACCCCGAGGGCGACACGACCGGCTTCGTCGTGGCGGACGGGTACGGCAACCTGATCAGCGTCATCCAGAGCCTCTTCAACAATTTCGGCTCGGGGGTGGTGCCGCCGGGAACGGGCGTCGTCCTGCAAAACCGGGGGCGGCACTTCAGCCTGGACCCGTCGCATCCCGCCGCCTTCGCGCCCCGCAAGCGGCCCTTCCACACACTGATGGCGTCCATCGCGACACGCGAAGAGCGTCCGGTGCTCGGGTTTGCGACGATGGGCGGTAACGGGCAGGCGATGTTCCACCTTCAGGTGATGACGAACCTGTTCGACTACGGCATGGACATCCAGGAGGCGATCGAGCGGCCACGCTTCCTCATCGGCGCGTTCCTGCCGGGCGATCCCGACGACGTGACGCACGTGGAATCACGCGTGCCGGGCGAGGTGCGGGCGGCGCTCGAAGCCAAGGGCCACCGCGTCCGGACGGCGCCCGAATTCTTCTGGCGGTGCGGTCACGCCCACGGGATCGTGGTCCACGACGGCACGCTGATGGGTGGCGCCGACGCCCGGGGCGACGGCGCGGCCCTGGGATTCTAGCGATGCGATCACGTGCCGCGCTGATCCTCGTGCTCCTGCTCGCGGTGCCCGCCGCGGCCGCGGAGTGGGGTCAGATCAACCCCGGCGAAACCACCCAGGCGGCGGTCCGCGCCCGGTACGGGGCGCCGACGAAGCAGACAACGCAGAAGATCGAAGGGTACGACGCCGAGCAGTGGGTGTACGAGGGCACCCGGGCCCCCGCCGGCATCGCGAGGATGACCATCGACTTCGGCCTCCTGGCGCCCTCGGGCTACAACAAGGACGTCGTACGGACGTTCAGGCTCGAACCCAAGCCGGACATCTTCAATCGGAAGCTCGTCCTGGACGGCTGGGGCCTGCCGGGTCGCATCGGCAAGGAGGGCGACCTGGAGTTCTTCCTGTACCGCGAAGGGTTGCTCGTCTACTTCAACGCGGCCGGCGAGCAGGTGACCGCCATGATCTTCACGCCGCCCCAGCCGCTGCCTCCCGCGGAGGGCACGCTGGTCCCGCCGCCGCCTCAGCGCTGAAGGACGAAGATCTGCACGGGCTCGATCCCGGGGTCGAGCTCCACGTAGGCTCGTGGGCCTCGCCACTCGTACCACCGATCGCTGACCAGCTCGTGCATCCGGTACGTCCGGCGCTCGGCGATCCCGAGCTCGGCGATGGGCACATCGACGAGGCTCGCGTGGGTGGCGAAGGGATCGAGGTTCGCGGCCACGAACACGAGATTGTCGCGCTCCGGCGTCATTTTCCCGAAGAAGAGGATGTGCGGGTCGTCCGCAGGGTAGAAGCGAAGATTCCGATAGTCGTGTAGCGCGCGGTTCTCGCGCCGGATCCGATTGATCCGCGTGACGTACTCCACGAGGTTGCCGGGCGCGTCCCAGGCGCGCACCTTGTATTCGTATTTCTCGGAGTTCAGGTATTCCTCCGACCCCGGCTCGCGCGCCACGTTTTCGCAGAGCTCGTACCCGGAGTAGATGCCGTAGAGCGAGGACAGGGTGGCGGCGAGCACGAGCCGCGTCTTGAAGGCCGGCCGGCCGCCGCGCTGCAGCGTCGCCTGAAGAATGTCGGGCGTGTTCGGCCAGAGGTTTCCCCGGAAGTACTCGGCCACGGGGGGCGTGGTGATCTCCCTCAGGTAATCGATCAGCTCCTGCTTGTCGTTGCGCCAGGTGAAGTACGTGTAGGACTGGGTGAAGCCCGCCTTGGCGAGCACCCTCATCATCTTGGGCCGGGTGAACGCCTCGGCCAGGAAGATCACGTCGGGATGCGCGTCCTGAACGGCGCGGATGAGCCACGCCCAGAACTTCACCGGCTTCGTGTGTGGATTGTCCACGCGGAACGTGCGCACGCCGTGGCCGATCCAGAACTCGAGGATCCGCCGCATCTCGTCCCAGAGCGGTCGGGGATCCTCGCACTGGAAGTTCAGCGGGTAGATGTCCTGGTACTTCTTCGGCGGGTTCTCCGCGTACTTGATGGTGCCGTCGGGCCGGTGAAAGAACCACTCCGGGTGCTCGCGGACCCAGGGATGATCCGGCGAGCACTGGATGGCGAAGTCGAGCGCGACCTCGAGCCCGAGGCGCCGCGCGGCCTCGACGAAGCGGTCAAAGTCGTCGAGCGTGCCGAGGTCCGGATGGACGGCCGTGAAGCCACCGTCCGCGCTGCCAATCGCCCACGGGCTCCCCGGGTCGCCGGGCGCCGCGACCAGCGCGTTGTTGCGCCCCTTGCGGTGCGTGCGTCCGATCGGATGGATCGGCGGCAGGTAGACGACGTCGAAGCCCATTGCCGCAGCGCGGGTGAGCTGGGCTTCCGCCTCATGGAACGTGGCGCTCCGCTCGCCGGCGGCGCCCGAGCGCGGGAAGAGCTCGTACCACGCGGCGAAGCGCGCCCGTTCACGGTCGACCACCACTTCGAGCTCGCGCTCGCCCCATGTGGCCTCCGTCCGATCGAGATGGCGCTCCATGAGGCCGGCGAGCTCCGCGTCGCCGGCGAGTCTCACGGCCTCCGCCGCGCTCCCGGCGCGCTCGATGCGGTCGGCGCACGCGGCGAGCGCCCGGCGATCGGCGGCGTCCATCGCGCGCGCCGCCGCCGCGCGGATCAGCGCGAAGCCTTCGCCGAGGGCACTCGCGAGCTCCTGGTCTCCGGCGTGACGCTTCTCGAGGTCGGCGAGCCAGGAGCGGAAGGGGTCGGCGAGCGCCTCGATCGTGTAGTGGTACCGTCCCGTCGCCTCGAGCCGGAACGCCCCCGCCCAGCGGTCGTTGTCGACGTGACGCATCGGGGTCTCGCGCCAGCGCTCGTCGGCCCGCCGGTACTTCAGATAGGCGACGAGCACATCGTGGCCGTCCTTGAAGATGTCGGCCGAGACCTCCAGCACCGCCCCGACTTCGCGCTTGACCGGATAGCGCCCGCCGTCCACGGCCGGGGCGACGTCCTCGATGACGACGGTGCGCCGTGGCGCGTCGATCGGCCGTACGGTCACGGCGGGGTCACGCGGCGAGATTGAAGCCGAGGGTGACCGCGAGCGGCCACAGCGTGCTGCGCGCGTCGGGCCGATCCCGCCAGAGCTGGAAGAAGCGGTTCTGAGTCGCCCAGTGGCCGTACCGGACGTCGAGGCGCCGGGCGTCCTCGATGAGCGCGATCACCCGGGCGACACGCCCTCGCGACGGCTCCTCGGCGACCGCATCGAGGGCCTGGCCGACCGCTCGGTGCACGACGAACCGCTGCGGCGAGAGGTCGAGGGTCAACCCGAGCGCCCGCGCGTCCTCGACCAGGGCGAAGACGCGCCCTGGCATCACACCGAGCTCCGGCAGCGACGCGAGCGCGGCGGCGACCTCCTGCTCCAGCACGTGGCGCGCGACGAGGGCCAGCGCCTCCGGGATCGGCGCGTCCACCTCGCGCACATAGTGCACGAGCTTCCGATTCTCCTCCCAGATCTGCCGGTAGGTCTCCTCGTGCTTCTCGAGCGTCGCCCGGATGACATCCGCCAGCACCCGCCGGCGCTCCTCGAGAAAGAGATGGCTCAGCGACGCGACGCCGCCCGGGAAGTGTTCGTCCAGTCCGCGAACGAGGTCGGCGACGCTCCGTCGCGCGCAACGCGCGAGCAGGTCGGCTTTCATCGCCTCGTAGACCGCCTGATCGACCCAGGGGCCGGTCCCGCAGGAGAAGTCGTGGCCGCCGAAGTGGAGCATCGCGTACACGGCGTCGCGTGTGTCGCCCGTCACCTCGGAGCTGACACGCACGTGCGCAACGCGGAGCGCGGTGCCGTCGGACGTCTCGCGTGCCTGGTCGAGCCGTTGCACGCGGTAGGCGTACACGCGCCCGTCCGCGTCGTGCTCCTGGCGAAAGCCGGTGACCGCGTAGTGCGCGACCACGCGGCTCAGGCTGACGACAGTCGGTCGGATCAGGCGCCGGTAGACCTCGGCGCCGTCGCGCAGGTCCGCCACATTGCTCGGCGCCGCTCCGAGTCGCCGGACGAACTCGTCCTCGCGCCGCCCGCCGCCGAGGTCGTCGAGGTACTGGAGCGCCATCGCCGCGTAGCGGAGCGTCTGCACGGGCTCGAGCGCGGAGATCTCGTCGAAGAACCAGCCACACGAGGCGTACATGAGGAGCCGATTGCGCTCGAGCTCGAGCAGTCGCCGCGCCTCGACGCGCGCGGCGGTGTCGAGCGGCGCCCGGGCGTGGGCCGCGAAGAATCCGTCGAGCCGTTGAGCGCTCCGGTCGAGCACGATGGCGACGTAGGCGTCGCGGGCGGCCCACGGGTCCTTGAGGTGGGCCGAGGCGCGCGCCTCGAAGACGGGATCGATCTGGTCGCGGAGCCAGTCCAGGGCCTCCCGCATCGGCGCACGCCAGCGCTGGTGCCAGTCGCCGCGGGTGCGGCAGCCGCAGTCGGCCCGCCAGCGCTCGACGCCATGGGCACAGCTCCACGAGGTCTGCTCGCGGATCTCGACTTCGTGGGTGGGCGGGTGCGCCGCGAGAAAGGCCCCGTAGTTCGTGAGCGTCGCCGCCCCCTCGGCCTCGATCTGCTGGACCGCGGCGGCGAGCGCCATCTCGCCGAAGCGGCGGTGGTGACCGTACGTCTCGCCGTCGGTGGCGCAATGGACGAGCTGCGGCCATGGGCGCGCGTCGGAGAAGGCCGCGTTGAGCCAGGCGACGACGTGCTCGGCGCGGTCGAGAAGGCGCTCGAACGCGATCGCCCGCGAGATGGGGCCGTCGTAGAAGAAGATCGCCAGCGTGAGCCCGCGCGGGCCGCGCCAGAGATAGGCGCGACTCGGATCGATCCCGTCGGCCGCCTCCCATGTCTCGGCGCCGAGCGGCCGCACGCGCAGGGCCTGGTGCGGCGCCAGGATCGTGAACTTCACGCCGGCCTCGGCGAGCACCTCGAGCGACTCGCCGTCGACCGCCGTCTCCGGCAGCCAGAGGCCCTCCGGCTCGCGCCCCAACCGCGCGCGGAAGTCCTCGATCCCCCAGCGCACCTGCGTGACCTTGTCGCGGCGGGGGGCGAGCGGCATGATCATGTGGTTGTAGACCTGCGCCAGCGCGTTGCCGTGGCCGCCGCGCGCCGCGACGCTCGCCCGGTCGGCCTCGAGGATCTTCGCGTAGACGTCCGGCCGGTGACGCGCCAGCCAGGCGAAGAGGGTCGGCCCGACGTTGAACGAGATCTTCTCGAAGTTGTTGACGATGTCGAGGACCCGGTCGTGCTCGTCGACGCGCCGGGCCGCGGTGTTCGGCGCGTAGCACTCGGCGGTCACCCGCTCGTTCCAGTCGTGGTACGGCGCCGCCGAGTCCTGCACCTCGACCGACTCGAGCCAGGGGTTCTCGCGCGGCGGCTGGTAGAAGTGGCCGTGGATGACGATCGCCCGGATCAAAATTCCTCGAGGCCCCGGAGGAACTCGCGCCGCCCGCCGCGCGGCACCACCACGAGCCCCGACGCATCGACGTGGTAGCGACGGCGGTCGGTGTCGAGGTCGTGCCCGATCTCCGCGTCGGCGGGAATGATGTTGAACCGGTCGATGATGGCGCGGCGGAGGCGGGCGCCCTTGCCGACGCTGGTGTGGTCCATGACGATCGAGTCCTCGATCACCGCGCCCTCGTTGACCCACACGGACCGGCCGAGGATCGAGTTGCGGATCGTCGCGCGCTTGACGAGGGACGCTTCGCCGACCTGGGCGTTGTCCACGTCGCCGCCGACGAACCGCGCGGCCGGGCCGGCGTGATGCGCGCTGCGGATCGGCCAGAGTCGGTTGTCGAGGTCGAAGCGCGGGGACTCGCCCAGGAGGTCCATGTGCGCCTCCCAGTAGGCGGCGATGGTGCCGACGTCGCGCCAGTAGGCGAGCTCTTCATAGGGCTTCACGCCCGGCACCTCGTTCTGCTGGAAATCGTAGGCGAAGACGCGGCCGGCCGGGACCATCTCGGGAATGATCGAGCGGCCGAAGTCGTGATCGGTGGAGCGGCGCGCATCGGCGACGAGCGCATCGACGAGCGGCTGGCGCGAGAAGAGGTAGTTGCCCATCGAGACGAGCGCGCGCTGGGGGTCGTCCGGCAGCGGCGTGGGGTTCGCCGGCTTCTCCTCGAAGCGGACGACCCGCCTCGCCTGGTCCACCCCGAGCACGCCGAACTGGCGGGCGTCCGCCAGAGGCACCGGCCGGGCGGCGATCGTCGCGTCGGCGCCCGCTTCCTGGTGAAAGGAGAGCATCTGGTTGACGTCCATGCGGTAGACGTGGTCGGAGCCGAAGACGGCGACGACGTCGGCGTTGAAGTCGTCGGTCAGGTTCAGGTTCTGGAGCACCGCGTCGGCGGTGCCCCGGTACCATGCCGCGCCGACCCGCATCTGCGGAGGCACGACCGTCACGAAGAAGTCCGGGAGCAGGCCGCTCGTGCGCCAGGCGAGCCGCAGGTGCTCGATCAGCGACTGGGCCTTGTACTGCACGAGGACGTAGAGCGACGGCATGTCCGAGTTCATGAAGTTCGAAAGCACGAAGTCGATCAGACGGTGGCGGCCGCCGAAGGGGACCGCCGACTTCGAGCGCTCGCGGGTGAGGGGCTGCAGGCGGTCACCCCGGCCGCCGGCCATGATCATCGCGAGCAGACGCGCGCGCCGCGGCATCCCTGGTCAGCGCGCCGCGGGCCCGCCCAGACCCCACGTCGGGTCGAGATCGGGGAAGCAGAAGTCCTCGCGCTCGAGCCGCCGGAGCGAGGCCGCCGCGTCGGGCGAGAGGGTGTCGCCGGCCTCGAGCGCCTGTGCCATCTCGCAGAGTCGCTTGAACTCGGCGTAGTGCTCGGCGATACGCCGCTCGGCGTAGTCGGACGCGGTGCCCGTCGTGATGAGGAACTGCCAGTCGGAGGACTGGAGCAGCATGAGCTCGCGCGTCGCTTGCGCCAGGACGCGGCGGAGCTCGGGCGTGTCCTTGCCGGCGAGGCGCGTGAGATGGCCAACCCACTCGGCCTCGGCGCTGTAGACGCGGTCCCACGTCCACTCGGTGTCGGGGTTGAGCCACACGCGATGGTCGCCGCCCTCGCCCCACGAGCCTTCGGGCAGCGCCAGCGTCGCGCGCGGTGGCACGATCTGGAGCGCTTCACCGAGGGTCATGCGCGGAACGCCGGCGCGCGTCATCTCGCGCGCGACATGCTCGAGCCAGAGCGGCCCCTCGAACCACCAGTGGCCGAACAGCTCCGAGTCGTACGGCGAGCACACGAGGCCGGGGCCGTCGCCGCTCGCCCGCGCCAGGGTGTCCTGCACCAGCTCCACGAAGTGGCTCGCCTGTCGGCGGGCCTTCTGGAAGGCGACGTCGGGGTCGTACACTGCCTTGGTGCCGAGGTCGCCCACGTTGTCCGTGATCCGCCAGAATCTGAGGCCACCGGGGAAGTGCTTCTTGTGGAACTCGAGATAGGCGTAGTCGCCCGGGTAGCCGTGCTCGCGGCTCCACACCTGGAGGGTCGTCCGTGGATCGCGGAAGAAGGCGACGGCCTGGCCGGTGCCCCCGCGTGAGGCCACGCGATAGGGCGCGTAGGGCGACCGCGCCTCGGTGGAGGGCATCGCCACGACCGGGTCGACGCGGCCTTTCTTGAGGGGGATGTAGTCGCGGTAAAGGAAGATCGGGGCGCCGGCGGCGACCAGGTGAGAATCGGCGACGAAGTACTCGAGCCCGTGCACCGCCAGCATCTCCTCGAGGCCAGGCCGCACGCGCCGATCGCGGCCGCTGTCGCGCCCGGTCGGCGGCGTCCACTCGTAGCGCGGCCGGTAAGCACATTCCGGGAGCCAGATGCCGCGGGGCGCGCGCCCGAAGTGCCGGCGATGCGTCTCGACCGCGGTGCGGAGCTGCAGGTGGATCGACTCGTCACGCGCGAGCAGCGGCAGGTAGCCGTGGGTCGCCGCGCAGGTGATGATCTCCACGTGACCCGCCCGCTGGAGATCGGCGAACGTCCCGGGGATGTCGCCGCCGATCCGACGGTGCATCTCCCACATTCGCTCGAAGAACTCCTCCCAGAAGTGCGTGAGGCGGACGATCTCCTTCTGGCCCTCGCGCGTGAAGTACTCGCGAGATTCGGTACACGCGCGCCGGGCGTTGTCGTGGTAAAAAGACAGTTCCTTCTGGAACTCGGGCGAGGCGAGCTGCTCGGTCAGCACCGGCGAGAGGTTGATCGTCCACTTGGGCGAGATCCCGTCGGCGACCAGGCGGTGCGCCGTCTCCAGCAGCGGCAGGTAGCACTCGAAGGCCGCCTCGCAGAGCCAGTCGCTGCCGTGGGGCCAGCGGCCATGATTGACCACCATCGGAAGATGAGTATGAAGTACGAGGGCGAACGGTGATGCCATGGGGCCTTCATTGGACCGTATGAGCGCGCTCGGCGCAAGCCTTCTCCCCAGCGGCGTCACGTTCCGGGTCTGGGCCCCCCGATGCCAGGCGATGGACGTGGTCGTCGACGGCCGGGCCGTCGAGGCCCTCGTCCCCCGCGAGGGCGGCCTGTTCGAGGCGAGGCTCGAGGGCGCGGCGGAGGGCGCCCGCTACAAATACCGGCTCGATGGCACGCGCTACCGGCCGGACCCGGCGTCCCGCTTTCAGCCCGAGGGGATCCACGGCCCGTCGGTCGTCGTCGACCCGAACCGTTTCGTCTGGACCGATCAGGAGTTCGCCGGCCACGCGCCCGGCGACCTCGTCTTCTACGAGATCCACGTGGGCGCCTTCACGGCGGCGGGGACCTTCGAGGCCATCATTCTCCATCTCCCCCGGCTCGTCGACCTCGGCATCACGGCGCTCGAGCTGATGCCCGTCGCCGAGTTCCCGGGGTCGCGCAACTGGGGTTACGATGGCGTGCACCTCTTCGCGCCGCAGTCCACGTACGGGGGACCACGCGGCCTGCGACGCCTCGTGGACGCGTGCCACGCGCGTGGCCTGTCGGTCTTCCTCGACGTCGTGTACAACCACCTCGGCCCCGAGGGCAACTATCTCGCCGAGTACGGACCGTACTTCACCGACCGCTACTCGACGCCGTGGGGTCCGGCGGTGAACTTCGACGGCGCCGGCTGCGAGGGGGTGCGCCGCCACGTGACCGAGAACGGGCGCATGTGGGTCAGCGAGTTCCACGTGGACGGCTTCCGCCTCGACGCGGTCCACGCGATCCACGACGCCGGTCCGGTCCACATCCTCACCGAGTTCGCCGACGCGGTCCGGGGCGAGGCGGCGCGGCTCGGGCGGCGGGTCCACGTGGTCGCCGAGTCCCACGACAACGACCGGCGGCTCGTGCTGCCCACCAGCGCCAGCGGGCTCGGCCTCGACGCCGTGTGGTCGGACGACTTTCACCACACCCTGCACCGCCAGCTCACCGGGGAGACGGCGGGCTACTACGTCGACTTCGGCCGCGATCACGACCTCGAGCGCGTGATCACGCAGGGATTCGCGTTCCAGGGCGAGCCCTCCGAGTACTGGGGCCGTCCGCGCGGGACTCCGAGCGCTGACCTGCCGGGCGACCGCTTCGTCATCTTCCTGCAGAACCACGACCAGGTGGGCAACCGTGCCCAGGGCGAGCGGCTCGGCGCGCTCTTGCCCTTCGAGGCGGTGAAGCTCGCGGCCGGTCTGCTCTTCGTCTCCCCGGCGATACCGCTGCTCTTCATGGGCGAGGAATACGGCGAGACGTCGCGCTTTCAGTTCTTCACCTCGTTCCTCGACCGGAACCTCGCCGAGTCTGTGCGCCGCGGCCGGGCGGAGGAGTTCGCCCGGTTCGCCTGGCGCGGCCCGATCGCCGATCCCAACGCTCCCAACACGTTCGTCAGCTCGCGGCTCAATCACCCGCTGGCCTCGGCGCCCCGCCACCGCGGGCTGCGCGAGTACTACCGGCACTGGCTGATGCTGCGCCGGACGCACTCGGCGCTCGGTGTGGGGGGCAAGGAACTGACGCGGGTGACGCAGGATGCCTCGGGCGCCGTGCTCACCGTGATCCGCGCGGCGGCGAGCGGAGACGAGGTGAAGCTCGTCGCGAACCTGACGGCGAAAAGCCAGGTGCTGACGCTGGAGGCCCCGGCCTGGCGCGTGCTGCTCGACAGCGACACCGAGAGCTTCGGTGGAACCGGCGCCGCGGCGCCGCTGGCGCCCTACCAGTGCTTGCTGTACGAGGCGCGGCGGTGATAGCGTCCTGACTCGTGACGCGCGCCGCCGATCTCGTCGATCAGATTCTCGCCCTCGATCCCGGCCACCGCGATATCGCCGCGTTCTCGACGCCGGGCGCCGCCGCTCGAGCCGCCCGCGCGCTGCACGGTGCGCGCCGCGTCCTGATCGTCACGGGCTTCACCGTCGAGCCCGCCATGCCCGAGACCGACGGGCCACCGGGCGCGGCCGTGCTGGGCCGTGCGCTGCGGCGGCTCGGCGCCCGCGTCAGGTACGTCACCGACACGACCAACGTGCCGCTCGTGGAGGCGGCGCTCAAGACGCTCGAGGAGCCGTCCGACGTCATCGTCTATCCGCGCGAGGCCGACGGCGCCCGTCGACTGCTCGCCGCGGAGCGGCCGACGCATCTGGTGGCGATCGAGCGTCCCGGCCGGAACCGTGTCGGGGACTACCTGAACATGCGGGGCGAGTCGGTGGCGGCGTGGAACGCGCCCATCGACGAGCTGTTCATTGTAGCGGGGTCCGTGAGCACGGCGTTGACCGCGGGTGGCCTGAAAACGGTGCGATCCGGCTTCGGGTCCGCGGTCAACCCGCACGGAAAGGTGCGACCCGCACGCCGACGTGCGACCGCGCTGCGCCCGGTCACGCTCGGCATCGGCGACGGGGGGAACGAGATCGGTATGGGGAAGGTGCGGGCGCGACTCGCCCGGCTCGGCACGCTACGCGCCCGGATCACCACGGTGGTGCCGGTCGACCACCTGGTCGTGGCCGGCGTGTCGAACTGGGGAGGCTACGGCATCACCGCTGCGCTCGGACGGCTCACCGGGCTCGACCTCTTGCACACCCCGGAGATCGAGCGGCGGCTCATCGAGGCGTGCGTGGCGGCCGGCGCCTGCGACGGGGTCACCCGACGGCGCGAGCCCACCGTGGACAGCCTGGCCTCCGACACGCACGCGGCCGTCGTTGACCTGCTTCGCCTGGCGTCGCGTTCCGGTATCATGGGGGGCGGCACGCTCAGGAGAGGAAGACGATGACGATCCAGGACGAGTACCGCGCCAAGCACGCCAGGTCCGCCGCGCTCTGGGAGCGGGCGCGCCGTTCGATTCCCGGCGGCATCACCCACGACATCCGCCATCTGGCTCCGTTTCCCACCTACGTCGAGCGCGCCGCCGGCACGCGCAAGTGGGACGTCGACGGCAACGAGTACATCGATTACTGGATGGGGCACGGCGCGCTCTTCCTCGGTCACTGCCATCCGGCCGTCGTCAAGGCCGTGCAAGAGCAGATGGCGCGCGGCACGCACCTGGGCGCCTGCCATGAGCTGGAAGTGCGCTGGGCCGAACTGGTCACGCAGCTGATCCCGTGCGCCGAGCTGGTACGCTTCACCATGTCGGGCACCGAGGCGACGCATCTCGCGATGCGCGTGGCGCGCGCCTACACGGGACGGTCGAAGATCGTGAAGTTCACGGGCCACTTCCACGGCTGGCACGACGGCGCCGTCGCGGGCGTCAACCCGCCGTACGAGGTGCCGATGTCCGCGGGCGTCCCGGGCTCGATCCTCGACCAGGTCGCGATCTGCCCGCCGAACGACATCAAGGCGGTCCAGATCGCGCTCGAGCGCGGCGACGTCGCCGCCGTCATCCTCGAGCCAGCGGGCGGTCAGTCGGGAACGACGCCGACGATCCCCGGGTACCTCCAGGAGCTGCGCGCGCTGACGACGCGCCACGGCGTGGTGCTGATCTTCGACGAGGTGATCACCGGATTCCGCTACTCACCGGGCGGCGCCCAGGCGTACTTCGGCGTCACGCCCGACCTCACCACGCTCGCCAAGATCGTCGCCGGCGGGCTGCCGGGTGGCGCGCTCTGCGGCAAGCGTCCGCTGATGTCCCTGCTGGCGTTCCGCGGCGACCCCGACTGGGACCGGAGCCAGCGTGTCGCGCACGCCGGGACCTTCAACGCGAACCCGCTCTGCGCCGCGGCCGCGATCGCGACGCTCGAGCTGTGCGCGGACGCGGCGCTCCAGGCGCGCGCGAACAAGGCGGGCGAGGAGCTGCGGCGCGGGCTCACCGAGGCGATGAGGCGCGCGGGCGTTCCCGGCACCTGCTACGGCGAGGCCTCGATCTTCCACGTCTCGTTCGAGGGCAAGCCGGGCCTCGCCGGCCCGGACCGGCCGCGTCGCTCGGACCTCTATCACCTGCTGCGGTGCGCGCTCATGAACAGCGGCGTCGATTCCTCGATGAACCACGGCTGGATCTCGGCGGTCCACACCGACGAGGATCTCGAGCGCACCGTGCAGGCCTACGAGCGGGCCTTCCGGGCGATGGTCGCCGACGGCGCCTTCAAGGGCGCATGACGCCCGGCCGCCGACGCCGCACCGTCGGGCGGGGCACGGTCGGTCTCGCGCTGGTCTTGCTCCTGGGCGGCTGCGTCTACTACCCGACCGTGGGGGACCTGGGCGGCGTCCGCCTGCTACCCGAGCGCGGCCGCGTGGTCCGCAACGGCGACGGCGCGCTCTTCTTCGTCGACATCACCAGCACGGGCAAGTCCAAGGACGTCCTCGTGCGGGCGGAGACCCCGATCGCGAAACGCGCGCAAATCCTGAGCCCGAGCGGGGAGCCGCTGGCTCGGCTACAAATACCGGGGACGAGTTTCGTCCGACTCCACCCCGGCGGTGAGCGCGTCGTGCTCTTGGACCTGACGCGCGAGCTCAAGGCCGGCGAGGTCGTGATCGTCACGCTCTTCTTCGAGAAGTCCGGCGCCATCGGCGTCGTCTCGGCCGTCGAATAGTCCGCGTCGGAGGCCCCCGAAGTAGACGCGCTCGCGCCCGTCTGTTATCCTCACGCGTCTGGTGGGCAGGTAGCTCAGTTGGTAGAGCACAGGACTGAAAATCCTGGTGTCGGCGGTTCAATCCCGTCCCTGCCCACCAGGTTTCCAGCTAGTTCCCACACATCCCGGTTCAATAGCGGGCCCGAATGTGTCAGATTTGTGCCCGACTCGGGAGCATTCGAGATCACTCCAGCGCAAGAGCAGGTGCTCAAACATGGGAGGTGGCGATGATCCGAAAGCACGTCTGCCCAACGTGCGAGAGCGAATACGAACTCACTTCGGCCCACGTCCCGGTACGCGACAAGGATTCCATCAGCTGTCAGATCTGTGGAACGGAGATCATTAGCTGGAACGGAAGCCGCATTTGGGATGCCAAGCTCTTGAAGCGCGGTGAACCGCCCAGCCCATAGGGAATCGCGTCGCCGACGCGCGCTACTAATTCGCAATTAGACTGACGGAATACTTTTCCCGGGAAATCCCCGAGCGGCTAGCCAGCCCGCATCGACTTGCGGCATGGTCGTTCTCCTTTCTGATTAGAGCTCTCTCACCCGCTGGAAGGTCGGCATAGCGTGATACGGTTTGCTGTAGATATGCTGCTCGAAGCGCTGATTCTCGACTATGGGAACGTCCTGAGCCATCCGCAACGCGAGGACTGGTTCGAGACGATGGCGACGCAAGTTGGCGCTTCGGCCAATGCCTTCCGCGACTCGTACTGGCGGCATCGCCGCCCGTATGACGCCGGGCTGCCAGCCGCGGAGTACTGGCGACGGGTCCTGAAGACGCTGGGCCAGTCGTCCTACGCGTTGGACCAGGAGGCCGTCATCGATCGATTGGTCAAAGCGGATGTAGCCTCGTGGACCGAGTACCGGGAGGAAGTGTGGGATCTGGCGCAATCCTTCCGGGGCAAGGGCGGCCGCACCGCGTTCCTCTCGAACGGCGTTCTCGAAGCCATGGCACGGATTCGAGCAGATCGCCACCTGGAAAGGTGGTTCGACGTCGTGGTCGTATCATGCGAGGTTGGGGTTGCGAAGCCTGATCCCGGAATCTTCCGGATATGCCTGTCGCGTCTTGGTGTGGAACCCGCCCGAGCCCTCTTTGTCGATGACCGAATCGAGAACATCGAGGGAGCCGCCAGCATAGGCATCCAAACGTTCCACTTTGTTGGCGGGGATGCCGTGTCGCGGCTCGCGCGAGCCGTGCGATCGCTGTCAGGATAGAAGATGTCCGAAGGGAGGGACGATCGCCCGCGTTCCCCATATCTGACCTCCGATCTCGTGGTGAACGCCAGCGCGCATTCTGCGGCTCTGTGGTGAGCCTAAGGTCAGCCTCTTCGACCGGCAGTCATTTTGTATAGGCGGTGGGAAGATGCAGGAGAAGGTCGCAGAGCTCCTTCCAAAGCGGGAAGGCCATTTCGTCTTTGAGTCGGGCCATCACGGCCAGGTCTGGCTCGACCTGGCGCTTCTTCTCCTGCACCCTGAGCGCGTCCAGCCGTTGGCGGAGGCGCTTGCGGAGCGTCTCCGCGGATATCAGATTGCAGTAGTGTGCGGGCCCCTCGTCGAAGGGGCGTTTGTTGGCCTCATGGTCGCATCGTCGCTCCGCCTGCCCTTCTCCTACTCGGAGCCGGTACGGGACCACCGTGCAGCCGGTCTGTTTCCGGTCTCATATCCGATCCCAAGGCCTCTTGAGCGTGAGCTTCGGGGCACAGACAACCTGTGATCAGCCACGATACGTCGAGGGATCAGCATCAAATCCTCGTGCCGCAGCAGCGTGCCATAGGCGTCGAAGATCACGGCTTTGACGGGCATTCCGCATCATCCTCCTGCCAGCGATCCTAGCTCGCTAGGTCTCCGGAAGACCCTGGGCCCCTGGTCCTCAGAAGCCTGCCAGATAGTGTAGGGGGCTGCCGGCTGAAGAGTTTGACCTCGGGTTGAAGTTCCCTAAAGTCCGCGGTCCAGCAGCCCCACACTTCTCCGTCCCGGCCGGCATTCGGCTCAAGTAATCCCCGACCGTAATCCTCCCGTTGACGCACTTCGCTCTCGGCATTAGGCTCCCTCCCACTACTCGACGCCTGAGGGAGACCGTCCGTGACCAAAGCCCAGGCGCAAGCCCTCGCCCAAGAATGGATCGAGGCGTTCAACAATCACGACCTCGAGCGGATTCTTTCCCACTACGCCGACTCGGTTGAACTCAAGTCCCTCCTGGTGACCAAGCTGCTGGGCGATCCGGCAGGAACGGTTCGAGGCAAGCCCGCGCTCCGCTCGTACTTCGCCAAGGGGCTTGCCGCCGCGCCCGATCTGAGATTCGAGTTACTCGACGTCTTCGCCGGCGTCAGCTCGGTGGCCGTATATTTGCGGAGCAGCGTGCGTGGGCTGCAGCTCGAGGTGATGGAGCTCGACACTGACGGACGGATCGCCAGAGTCCTCGTCCACCACCAGGACCCTTAAGCCGAGACCCCTGCGCCACGAGGCTGCCAGACAGTGCAGGGCTGAAGGGTCTGGCCGGGCCCCGAGTTCACCCTAAGCCCGCGATCTGCTCACGCTTCTCTACTTCCACGCTAGGCTTCACTCCCCAGAGTTTCGCTCCCCTGTGGCTCTCGGCTACACTGACTAGAACGATAGTTTGTCTATCGCCATGCGAGTGGGGTCGCTATGAGAAGTATTGTTGGAGCTCCCCCGGACCCTATCTGCTTCGCTCCTCTTTGGAGGCATTGAATGACGCGAGCCCTCGCAACAATCGTGATCGGCTTTTTCCTCGCAGGCTGCGGCAAGCACTACTGGGAAGCGCGGGGCCGTGGCGCCGGCGAGTTTCAGACTGACAGCGGCCAGTGTATTCAGGAGGCCAAGAGCAAATACGAGGTCTCTGAGCGGATTTATCGGCGTTGCATGCAAGCCCGGGGCTGGGAGCGCGTACAGACGAACTATCCGAGCTACGACCAATTCCGAGGTCCCGAGGACGAGGATGAGTTTTTCTCGCCACCGAATCCACTCAGCGCCCGTGGCGCGCCCGCATCGGGCCGCGTGGACGACCCGGCCTGCGTAGGGCCCATGGCGGCGCGGCCGTTGCACTGCACGCGCCCGACCCAAGAGATCACGTCAACTGCGGCTCCGGTCGATTTCAGGACGTGGCTTCCCGGAAATTGGGACGGCCGTGGAGGCGGTTATCACCTCTCGATCGCGTCGAACCTGGACTGGGACTACACGTCGACAGTCAAGGGTCGTTGGTACGCGAGAGGAACCGCACGCATCGAGGGCCCAGCCACAGTCGTCCTCGAGGGGTGGTTCGATGGCACCCCCTCCTTCGCTGGCTTTGAGCGCCTCACCATGGTTCTGCACAGGGACGGCGAGTCGCTGGCCGGGGAGTTTCGCTTGTCGAGGACGTGGTTGGTGACCTTTTCGCGATCGCCGCGTCCAGCCACGAAGTGACGTTGAGCGCTGTATTGCTGGCGGACCGCCGGATCCGCGCACAGCGAGGCGCTGGACCACGTGGCTGATCGACCAAGTGCGCGCGAAGCGCCCACTTCCGGGAGTTGCAGCGTTCGGGGAGAACCGCGCTTCGCGCGACGAGTGAGCAGGAGGGAGGGCAGGCGATTATGGCTGGTCCGCGATCAACGCTGTTTGTCGCGCTCGCGTCGTTGTTGTTGCCGTGGCTCGCGCTTCACGCCTCGGCCAAACCCATCACGACGATGACCCACGGCCCCAAGGGCAACGTCGAGTTCCAGACCCTCACGCTCAGCGCGAGCGACTTCTGGAACGGCGTCAAGACCGCGCCACCCGTCACGATCTCCGGCGAGCTGCGGCTGCCCAAGGGCGATGCGCGAGTGCCAGCTATCGTCCTCTCGCATGGCGGCGGCGGCATCGGCGGCATGGAGGACACCTGGGCTCGCGAGCTCCGCTCACTGGGCGTGGCCGTATTCCTCGTCGACAGCTTCACCGGACGCCGCATCAGGAGCTTCCCGCCCGAGAGCGAGCTGAGTCGCGCCGGGCAAGTGTACGACGTCTATCAGGCCCTGGCACTCCTGGCTACCCACCCCCGGGTCGACCCGGGCCGTATCGCGCTGATGGGCGGGTCGCGTGGCGGCGGGCTGTCGATCATGGCCGCGATGACGCGATCGCTCAAGGCGCAGGCGCCCGAGAACCTCGAGTTTTGCGCGTACCTGGCGCTCTACCCGACGATCCGCTCCACTGTCGATTACGGACCGCTGGCGAGCCGTCCGATCCGCCTCTTCATGGGCACCCTTGACGAGGCCACTTCGATCACGACGGTCCGGGCCTTCGCGGAAAGCCAGCGGGCGGCCGGCGCTGACATCAAGCTGTTCGAGTACGAAGGCGCCCACCACGCGTTCGACAATCCCGAGTTCCGGACGCCGGTCCTCGCGAGAGTGTCGGGGGCCATGTTCACGGTGGCCTACCACCCGCAGGCTCACGCGAGGATTCAGAAGGACATTCAACAGACCCTGGCCGAAGTCTTCGCGAAACAGTGATCGCTCGACGAGCCAGACTCCTACGAAAACTTAAACGAGCGTGGATTGAACCTGTAGGACACCAGATTGTCGATCGCCGGCAGGTCATAGGTGCCATAGAATCTCGGCATCATCGCTCGGCACCTTTTGATGTAGTTGGAGGTCAGCGGCGGCGTAAAGCCGATGTCCCTTCGATCGATGCGTACGGCGCGAAAGCCCTTCGCTTTCATATACGCCATGATTCTGATCGCAAATCGGGTAACGGTTTCCGACCGCTGCGTCCAGGCCGTGTGCCATGCGCCAAACGGGTGAAAATAGTTCGGCACGCCGCCGAGCATGATGCCCTTGTAGAAGTTGATTCCTCCGATGGCAATCTTTTGCTCATCAACATGCATATCGAATTTCAGAAGATTCAAATTGAACCCCGTGGCCAGGATGCAGACATCACATCGTATTTCCTCGCCGTCCGCCATCACCAGGGACGATTCGGTGAAGCGGTCGATTTCGCCAGTCTTGATCACGATCTTCTTCTGCTGGAGTTGTTCTTTCAGACCGATCGCGACTGGTATCCGTTGCTCCCAGGGGTTGTAACGGGGACGGAAGTGGCGTTGAAATGTATCCGGGTCGATGGTCTTGTGCCAATGATGTTTGAAGAACCAGCGCGCGAACCATGGAAACTTCCGAAAGCCGACGAAGATCAGATCGTCCTTCCACTGGATGGCGTAGCGGAGGACCGTAAGTGGGAAGGTGAGACCCCTCGTGTGAAGGTATTGACAGGCGCGTGTCAGTGGGCCGACCGTGTTGCTGATTTCGTATATGTACGAAGGTGATCGCTGAACGAGGACAAGCGATTGTGAAACTGCCGAAAGTTCCGGGGCACAGCAGATGGCGGTTGCACCGCTGCCAACAAGCACGACGTTCTTCTCCAGAAACGTCCTTTGGCTGTCCAGTGCCGAGGTATGAACGATCTCGCCTTCGAACGTGTCCGCACCCTTGAATAGGGGCACGTAAGGATCGGAGAAATAGCCGTTGCCGTTGATCAAGAACTGGGACGTGAAGACACCGGCCGTCGTGTGAACGATCCACCGGGCATTGGCGGTGTCAAAGACAGCCTTCACGACGCGAGTGTTGAACCGGATGTGTGGCAAGATCGCGAAGTCCTCGGCGACCGAGCGGAGATATTCATGGATCTGGTCTCGTGTCTGTAGGCGGTACGGCGACAGAAGAGTTTTGAAGCTGTAGGAATACTTGATGAACTCGGAGTCACATCGGGCGCCGTGCCATCTGTGCGTGTACCAGACTCCACCCAAGTCGTCCTTGGCTTCGAGGATCGTATAGGAGACGTTGTTGATCGCCAGGTAGTAGGCCGCGCCGATACCGGTGATGCCGGCACCAATGATGATGACGGTCGTGGTGGCGTTCGGGTGGTCGGGGCACTCGGTGAGCGCAGAGCCAAGAGAGTTAGATGCGCTCGAAAGCTCGCTGCCAGGGTTGTCCAAATCGCTGGAGGCGTCGAGGGCTGTCGTCAGAGCATTCATCGTGAGCCTCCGCGGTGCGCTGATGAGCGTGGAACAAAGACTGACATCGCCTTAAAGTGTCGGGTGACTTCGCGGGCGCCAGCGAGCCACGACATCTCGCGGTAAGGGAGAGTATGTCGCTGACAGAACGCCCGGGTAATGGGCCGCGCCACGCGCAACCGGGCAGTCGGCACCGAAGGAAAGAGATGGTGCTCGATGTGATTGTTCACTCCACCGAACAGAAAATCGTGCAATCGCGAGGTGCCGAGGTTGCGTGTGGTGCTGAGTTCCTGCATCAGGAAGGAGATCGACTCGTCCGGTTCGATGACGCGCGTGCCGATGTGGTTGACGAGGAAGATCGCGCCGAGATAGGGACCCGCGAGCAAAGTCATCAGCCCGTAGTTCAGGAGCGCGGCCGGAAGACCGAGGGCGAGCGCCGGGGGCACAAGCCAGACCGCGCAATGCAAGACGAGGACGATCTGATCGACGCGGGTCGTGCGCGGGTTCTGTCGTAGGAACCGGACGCTGTCGAGTTTCAGGGTGAACGGCTGCAGGCACACGAGAATCCAGACGAGCACCGATTGATGACGGCTGATCAGCTTGCCTAGCGCGGTTTTTTGCCGAGCCGACTCGGGGTACATGCTGAAAAACTCCGACTGTATGTCGGGATCACGCCCGCGATCGTTGCAATGCGGGTGGTGGCGGCGGTGGATGTGGCAGTAGTACGAGTAGCAGAGCGCGGTCAACAGCGTATTGAACACCTGGCCGATGCAGGCGATCGCACGGCGATTGCGGGTCACGGCGCCATGGCCCGCCTCGTGGGCGAGGAAGCCCGCGTGCACGCTCAGAAACGCCAGCACGGCAAGCGCGAACACGCGCACCGCGAGGCGTGGGCCAGTCAATAGGATTCCGTACGCGGCGGCGTACCCAGCCAGGATGAATGCGCCGTATACGGCGCTTTGCACCGGAGCGGGCCGGAGACACCCGGCATTCGAGAGCTCGGCCCCCAGCATTCGGTAGAGGCGATCGTCTTGCAGCCGATGTTCAGCATTCGGCGAACAGACTGCGGCAGTTGTCGCGGTCATATGACCTCCCATTGGGCTCCCAGGCGACCTGATCCATCCCCGTGCATCGGGCTTGGACCCGTCCCCGTCCGGTCCCATCAGGAGGCTACGCAGCCACGATGCCAATCTTGTAACCGCTTGAATTTGTGGTGATGCTGGCACTGTGATAGAAAAATGGGACGCCGCGTCTAGCCTTTTGTGTGTGCGCGACCTACATTGAATGCATGTCGAAAAACCGGCTGAGCCCCAGCGATCGGGAGTTCTTCGTCACGCTCCGCGCGATCGTCTTCGGCAATCCTTTCAGCGCGGAGCGCGCCAAAAAAGTCGCCCGCCTGGTCCCCAATGCCCCGCTCGACTACTTGGACACCAACCGCGAGGTCCTCGCGCGTGTGGTGGGGCCACGAGTTGAACCGTGGCTGCGCGAAGGTGCGCAGGCACTACAAAAGCTTCCAACGGAAGACCGGGGGTTGGTCGAACTCGCCTTCCTCTACGTGTGCTACCACCGCTACGTGCCGCTAATCGACGCGCTCATCGAGAGGCAGGCGATGCAGGGCGGCGCCTCGCTCACGGTGGACTTCGCTGACGAAGCGATCGGGGAGCTATTGCGCAGCCTCGTGGCTGAAGAGCGCGCTGTGCGCATCTTCGGATTCTTTTTTCAGCTGCGCCGCGCCTTCTACTTCATCTACCGCTCGCTTGCCGGCGAATGCGAATCCATGCGTAGGCTGCGCGAGGCGCTATGGAACAACGTCTTCACCCACGACATGCGTGAGTATGAGGCCGTGTTGTGGCACCGGATGGAGGACTTCTCGACGCTGCTTCTCGGCGAGACCGGAACCGGCAAGGGATCTGCCGCTGCAGCGATTGGCCGCTCCGGGTTCATTTCTTACCTGCCGGGCGAGCGGAAGTTCACCGCCAACTTCGCGGAGAGCTTCATCGCGATCAACCTTTCGCAGTTTCCCGAGACACTGATCGAGTCCGAGCTCTTCGGCCATCGCAAGGGCGCCTTTACCGGCGCCATCGACCATCACGCGGGGGTATTCGAGCGCTGCAGTGGTCACGGCGCCCTGTTTCTGGACGAGATCGGCGAGGTGTCAATCCCGGTGCAGATCAAGCTGCTGCAGGTGCTGCAGGAGCGAATCTTCACTCCGCTGGGCGGCCACGAAAGAAAGCGCTTCTCGGGGCGGGTCATTGCGGCGACTAACCAGCCACTCGGACGTCTCCGCCGCGACGGACGCTTCCGAGACGACTTCTTCTACCGGCTATGCTCCGACGTGATCGAGGTGCCGACCCTCCGCCAACGCATCGTGGAATCCGCCGACGAGCTAGAGCTGCTCGTGCGACTCCTGATCGGACGCATCACGGGTGCGCCGGACTCCGCCCTTGTCACGAAGGTGCTGGAGGCGCTCGCGGTCGGCCTGCCTCGCAACTATGCGTGGCCGGGAAACGTGCGCGAGCTGGAGCAGGCGGTGCGTCGCATCCTATTGACTGGCGGCTACGCGTCTGAGCCAGTGCCAGTCGGTGCAGACGAAGGGACGGCGCTGGCCGAGACGCTGCGGGCGGGCGAGCTTGCAGCATCGGAGCTCCTTGCCCGATATTGCGCCATGCTATACCGACGTCTTGGCACGTACGTCGAGGTCGCAAAACGGACAGGGCTTGACCCGCGCACAACCCGCAAATACATCGAGGACGCAAAATCCGGTTAGAACCGGGTGCGTGTTCGCGCCGACGTCAGGACCGACCCGAAATCTGGGAGCATGCCGAGTGAGGCAACAGGATCAAGTTCCTTGGCGGGGCGAGGCCATCAAGGGACGAGGCCGAGTGTGCCCAAATTGTGCCCGTGATGAGCGCATTCCTGATCATTCCAGATCACCCCAGCGCACGATGCCGAATCAACTCCTGATTGCACGGCAAGGATTTCTGTGTACTTCCACGATTCCTGTTCCAGGACAGACTAGGGGCGCTTGAGTGTCACGTCCTCGTAGGGGGCCGAGTACGCATAGTTGACGATCAGGCCGAGGCCCGATTCCGCCACCCGCGGCCCATAGCCGTTGAGGAAGGCCGGCTCCATGAGCGGCGCGAACATGGCCTTGTCGTGCATGAGCTGCTGGATTCGATGAAGCATCGCCTCGCGCCGCCCTCGATCGAGCTCGCGCTGCTGGTCCTGGAACAGGCCGTCGATGTCGGGGTAGGTTCCGTACACGTAGAGGCCCCCGGCCGCGACGAAGGCCTCGACGCGGGTCGCGGCGTTCCCGAAGGCGGCGCTCTGGCTCTGGACGATCTGCTTGAACTTCTTTTCCTGATACTCCTTGAAGAAGGCCGCGCGCTCCATGGGTCTGAGCCGGGCGCGAATGCCCACCGCGCGCAGGCTGTTCACGGTAGCCTCGGCGAAGCTGGCGTAGACGAGATCCGCTGAGATTTCGCCGCCATCGAACCCATTCGGATACCCGGCCTCCGCGAGAAGCCGCTTGGCTCGCTGAGGATCGTACGGGTAGGCTGGCGCCCGCCAGAAGAATTCGAAGTCCTGAGGAATCACGCTGCCTGTGATCTTGGAGAAGCCCAGGGTCTCGGCCTGGTTGATGGCCTGGCGGTCGATGGCGAGGTTGGCGGCCACCCGGACCCGCTTGTCCGCCCAGGGCGACTTCGGGTCCCACTGATCCAGGAAGACGTACCACACCGCGAAGGGGATGTGCGTCGGCTTGAGCGTGAGGCCCGGGCTCCGCCGAAGCTCCTCGGCCAGGACGCCGCGGATCGAGTAGGCGACGTCGGTCTCTCCCCGCTTCAACGACGCCAGCCGCGTGGCGTCGTCGGGGATGCTCAGGAACACGAGGCGCTTCACGGACGGAGCCTTTCGCCAGTAGGGCTCGAAAGCCTCCAGCACGAGCTCCACGCCCGGGTTGAACGAGACGAAGCGGTACGGACCCGCGCCCACCGGGGCTCTCTTGAATCCGTCGTCGCCGACTTTCTCGATGTACTTCTTGGGCACGATCCAGCCCGCGCCCGTGGCCGGGGTCCCGAAGAAGGTCATGAAATCCGGCCAGGGTTGTTTGAGGCGGAACCGGACGCGTTGCACATCGAGGATCTCTACGGCGGCAACGCGTTCCTTGAGCGTCTTGCCGGCCACACCCTTGTAGCGCTCGAACGAGAACTTCACGTCTTCGGCGGTGACCGGGTCACCGTTGTGGAACTTCGCGCCTTTGCGCAGGACGAACTCGTAACTGGTGCCGTCCGCGGAGGTACTCCATGACTCCGCCAGGCTCGGCGCCAGCGCTTTGCCCGGCAGTGGTTTCACGAGCGCGTCGTGCAACGCGTAGTACACCATGAACGCCGTGGCGACCCCTGGAGTCTCGGCGGGGTCGAACCAAGTGGGCGTGAGCTGAACGTGCACCGCCCATGTCATCTGGCGCTCCGGCGCTCCGGCTTCGACGGGCGAGACGCTGAACACGCCAACGAGCAACGCGACGAACACGAGAGCCCCACGGCGAACGATCTGGCCGCTGATCATCATTGCTGAACCCTTCCTCGGAGTCGTTTTCGTGCGTCACGGATGGCGCCCCAGACGCGCGCGGGCGCAACCGGCATATCGAGGTGACGGATGCCCAGCGCGGCCTGCTCCCCGGCATCCGCCGCCTGCGAGCGTAGGAAGGATAAAAGGGGCGTGGGGGTGTGGGACGACAGAACAGGCCGTTCTCGGACCCGGCACTCTCGACCGCGACCGTTTCTGCCTGAGCTCCAACTGGGTCGTGTCGATTGACCGATCAATCAGAAGACCTGTGGCAAAGTACCATTGTCGCTGTCACTGAGACTGTCACTCACCCCTCGCAACAGGTTGCAACTGGCCGCTGCTGGGCACGACATGGAGCGGCTGCCGCCGGCGAAGCAAGTTGTTGAGAACAAGTATAATGTCTGGCTCAAACGATGAGATCTGAAAATCCTGGTGTCGGCGGTTCAATCCCGTCCCTGCCCACTAGCTTTTTCTAGGAGTTGAGCCACACGCGTTGCGGGGCTCATGAAGCGCGGTACATTCCCCTCCACACTGGCGATTGACTCTCGGCTGCAGCGAGCGTAGACAGGAGGGGACGGGACGCGGATCCCGTCCCGTCGGGACGCACACCGCGAGCAAAAGGGGGTGCGAATGGAGACCACGCCACCGGGGACGCCAACCGCGCCGGAGCGGATCTGCTAGCAACCGCGATCGGCGCCGCGATCCGCTGAAACGGGCTCCGGCGCATGCCGGAGCGCGCGGCAATGAACCGCGCATACCTCGAAGGGGATGCCGTGGGCGGAGCCTGGACGGTTCGCCCGCGGCCCCCGACTCACCCTCTGCTCACGCTTGCCCAGTCTGGTCCAGATTTCTACACCTTCAGACGACCCTCGACAGCCGGAGGACCATCGATGAGCAAGTACTTGCGCTCCGCTCTCGCCGCGCTCCCGTGGGCAGTCCTCGCAGCGCTTCCGGCTGCCGTCCTCGCGCAAGAGCAGGACACGACCATGGCGGGGGTGACTGCCCGCGTCGCCTTCATGCAGACGGTCCGCGGAGTGACGCGGGTCGGCATTCTGTTCCGGAACGGGCAAGATCGAGCTGCGCAATCCAGCGCGGCAGTCGACTTCTCGAAGCTCGAGTTGATCGACGCGGCGGCCAACCGCAAGCATTTCCCCATGAAGGACGCCGATGGTCGATACCTGGGGGGACCCATCTCGGACTGGAACGGTGGTGGGCGCTGGTTTCCCGACCTCGCGCCCAAGTCCGAGACCCTGCTGTGGGCGATGTACGAGGCCATCCCCGCTGGCACCAAGCTCAACGTCGAGGTCCCCCTCTCGGGCTCGTTCGACCAGGTGACCGTCGCTGACGGGGGCGCACCGACCAGACAGGTGGCGAGCAGCCTGCCACCGTTCACCGCGACCCTGCGCTCGGCGATCCGCTCGGCCGGCCAGCTCCGCGTCCAGCTGCTGATCACGAATCCGGGGCGGCGAAGTCTCTCCTCGGTGCCGGCCCTGATGTTCGGAGAGGTCTACGCGCTCGACGCCGCGGGCAAGCGGAAATATCCCCTGCTCAAGGGCGCGGATGGTCTGTACGTGGCGCGGCCGCAGTCGGACACGAACGGCGGCGGTCGCTACTTCCTGTCGGAGATCGGCCCGAACGGTCAGGCGCCGATGAGCCTCACGTTCCAGGCGCCGCCGGACACGGTGCGAGAGATCGACATCGTGATTCCGCTCTTCGCGCCGCTCCAGGGGATTCCGCTCCTCGGCGAAGGCGGCGCGGCGGCGGGCGGCGTGGCCGTCGCCGGCCGGTCCGAGGCCCTCGAGCGGGCGCTCAAGGAGCTGGCCGCCACGGAGACGGCGGAGACGATCACGATGCAGCTCGCCTCCGACGTGCTGTTCGACTTCGACAAGGCCACCCTCAAGCCCGAGGCGCTCGCCTCGCTCGAGAAGCTGGCCACGGTTATCAAGGGCTATCCACGAGCGGCGATCACCGTCGAGGGGCACACCGACGCCAAGGGCAACGATGTGTACAACCAGTCGCTGTCCGAGCGGCGCGCGCAGGCCGTCGCCGACTGGCTCGCAGCCAACGCGGGGGTGGAGCGCGGCCGACTAGAGACGCGTGGCTGGGGCCGCACCCGGCCGGCGGCGCCCAATGCCAAGCCGGACGGCTCCGACGACCAGGCTGGGCGCGCCAAGAACCGCCGCGTCGAGATCGTCATCCACAAGGGCCGGTAGGTCGGTCTTGGCATGCTCGCGAGAGCCGGCCACGTTTCAACCGGATCGGCCTCGCGCTGCCCATCAGCCTTCTTCACGACCCTCCCGCTGCCCCCGCAGGAAATCCTGTAGATCTTGCATCAGCTTTTCTGAGTCGAGTTTTCCGTCAGGTAGCGGTTGCTGCTCCTCGCCAGCCGCCGCGTCGTATTGCTGCTCTAGTTGCTGCACGTGCTCTCGGGTGGCGCGATTCCGAGCCACCTCGCGATCACATTGGGTGCGGAAGTCTTGGATGGCCTTGGCGAAGTGGGACATGTCCGGGCTAAGGTGGAGCAGGCGGGCAACGTAGGTCAACAGTGCCTGGATCGCCGCTGGATTCTCGTTGTTTTGTAGGTAGTGGGGCGCTTGGCCCATCAAGCCGAGATGTGACATTCCACGTCGCTCCGCGGCGTCCAAGACGACCGTGGAAATACCGGTCGGGCCTTCGTAGCTCGGACGACGATAGATGCCCCAGGCTTCGAGCACCGATCGCCAGGCGGGGTCGCTCGAGCGTCCTGTGACACGTATTGGACGGGTATGAGGCGCGCCAGCCAAGAGCGCCCCGAGCGAAACGATCCGCTTCACTCCACAGCGCTCGGCCACATCAAGGAACGCCTTCGTGTAGGTGCGCCACTTCTGATGTGGCTCCACGCCGCAAAATAGGAGGAGGCCGTCGCGGCCATTCCCTGGATGCCACGCGAAGAACTCACTCTTCGGCCAATGGATGTCACGTTCGCCATCAGCCCTCAGCCGCACGTCGGGCCGTTCCTGGGTAAACACGAAGAATTGTTCAGGATCCATCCAGGCCAGCCGCGTGGCCGAGAGGTCGCGGACCAGGTGGCGCAAGGCACCGGTGGCCGCCTGGCCGGCATCGACCCATCCGCCAAACGCCATGACCATCGTTGTCAAGTCAGCGGGCGGCTCGCGGTCAAACTCTATATGGTCCATGTTCATCCTCTCGGCAGTGGAGAGCGTCGCTCACCACCCTACGCCTCAAAAGCTCGGATTGGTTGCAAATGGTGTCAGCTGCAACTCGTGCGTCCAACAGGATCTGTCCTGGGTGTGTAAGTAATAGAAAGCCTCGGCAATCTTCACAGGATTCATCACAACGTCCGGATGCTGTTGGGCTCTCGGAAGTGCTCGGGTGCCTGGCGAGTCGATGAGGCCGTCGATCACGACATTGGCCACGTGTACGCCATGCTCGGAATATTCTTCCGTGAGCGCCTGCGCCAGCGTGCGCATCATGACGCGCGGATAGTACAGCGACTGTCCGGTCATGCGCTTGCGACCACGCAATGAGAACGCGTTGTTTGAGATAAGGAACGAGCCGGCCCCACGCTGGCGCATGGCGGGGAGGACTTCCTGGGCGACGAGGAACGGTCCGCGGCTGGCGATGTGCTGGGCGGTTTCGAATATTTCGATGGGGATGTGTTCCAACAACTCTTTCTCGGGCGGCAAGTCGCGCCCCTCGAGATACCCGGCGTTGTAGACCAGGACATCGGGGTCACCAGCTTGCTTGCGAATCGTGGCGAACGCCCGTGATATGGATTCGCGCGACACCAGGTCCAGCTCGACGATCATGCCTTTACCGCCTTGCTCGGTGATGGCCTTCTCCAGCGCCGAGGCATTGGCGGCACGACGGGTCGTCAGGACGACGAGAAAACCCTCCTGGGCGAATTTTTGAGCGATGGCGCCGCCGACGCCCCAGCGCATGCCAACGGGTATGTCGCTGTCGTCGAGCACCTTGCCGTGCGCCAGTTGGGTGTTGCGTCCATCGGACTGCCACTTGGAGGTTGCCCCAACCACCACGGCGACCTGCTTACGGGCTGGGTTCATGAGGGATTCCTCGCTCGTTGGTGCTGGCTGCTCGCGGTGCTCGTGAACCTGGTAAGCATAGGGAAAAGAGGCGCCCTTCACAACCGGGACCTCGAATTCTCGGCGATCCTGTCGCCTCTTCTCCAGTTCCTCGATGCGCTGTCGGGGACCATCCCGACCTGTGCCTGGGTGCGGCATCGACCGATCCCGCATATACTGTCCGCAACGAAATAGCCCTTCGTGGTGGTGGGACGACTCGAAGGACCGAGTGAGCCATGAGTGTCGCATTGTCGTTGAGACCGCTCGGCAAAGCCCTGGGCACCGAAGTCGTCGGCGTCGACGTGTCGCGCCCCTTCGACGTCGCCACGCTCGAGTGGATCGACCGAGCGTTCGCCGAGCATCCGGTGATGGTGTTTCGCAATCAGCGCCTCGGGCCGGCGGAACTCGCGGCGTTCGGGGCTCAGTTCGGGCGTCCCCAGCCGCACATCCTCGAGCAGTATCGGCACCCGGACCGGACTGACGTGTCCTACATCACCAACGTCGACAAGGCCGGCGGAATCGATCGGTTCGGGGTGACGCGCGCCTCCACGTGGCACACCGACGAGACGTACGAGGATGCGCTGCCACGGCTGGCCATTCTCCACGCGCTAGAGGTGCCGTCGGCCAAGGGCGGCACGATGTTCGCCGACATGCGCGCAGCCTATGACGCACTGCCTGAGGCGATACGGCGCCGACTCGAGGGGCTGGTCGGTCTCCACGGTCGCACCAATGGGCCCGACGGTGTCAACCTGTACGGCGAGACCTACGTTCGGGCGAGCGAGAAAATGCGTCCCGAGCGTCGGCACCCCGCCGTCAAGAAGCACCCGGTGACTGGCCGCCCGGTCCTGTTCGTCAACCCCACGCACACAAGCGTGCGTGAGTCGCGAGGACCACGTCGAGCGCGGCCCAGGACGATTTCTAGCTTGCTGATCGCCTCGTGCGTTGTCGGCGGCCCTTCCACTACCAGCCTCGACGGATCGCCCGCAACCCATGTCGCTCAGCTAGTCGTCCTGCAACGGATGCGAGCGGAACGCGGTCTTCGGCCGAGGCATGGGAACGTGCGCCCCTTTGACCGCGTGCCAGAGGATGGCGTTCAGGATCTGGGCATCCGCCTCGTCGGGCCGATCAAGGGCCAGCTCCTTGGAGTCTTCGGCGCGATACGCGTTCTCCTGATTGACCTCGCCGAGAGACTGGTTGGGCTTGAGAGCTTCGTAGGGCGTGAGTGTTGACGTGTCTTGGAAGGCGGTGATCATTGGAGCCGATGCCGCGTCGAACTGACTCATCGGTGGGAGACCGAGGATGAGTTCCATGGTCCGCAGCATCGAGACCGTGGAGTACATGCGGTGGTCGACGACGCCTCGTCGTACGTAGGGCGAGGCGACCAAGCACACGGTGCGATGGGCGTCGACATGGTCCGGTCCATCCTGCGCGTCATCCTCCATGATGAAGATGGCCGTCTCCCGCCAGATCGGCGAGCGTGACACGGTTTGCACAATCCGGCCCAGTGCGAGATCGTTGTCCGCCACCATGGCTTTCGGCGTCGGGTAGCCCGGACGGGTGGCTGCCGTATGGTCATTGGGGAGTGAGAGAATCATCAGCGTCGGAACCGTGCCGCGGCGAACGAACTCCTCAAACTCGGCCTCCCAGGCGTCGACGCGCGCCTGGTCGCGAATCGAGAGATCGTAGCCTGCGTAGGTAGGAGAGAAGTGCCCGGCTAGCGCATTGGCGAACGGAGCAGGCTCGACGGCCGGTGGCTTGGAGCGGAACGCGAAGAACTCTCCATATACGCGATACGTAAGACCGGCCCGTGCGGCGTACTCCCACAGGTAGCCTCGCAAGGGCGCCGAGGCGCTTGACCCGCCCTGGAAATCGTAGGCGCGATTCCGGTTGGAGTAGTTGGCCGGCCACATCTTCTGCACATAGTCGGTCGCGACGGCGGCAGTCGACCAATTGTGGCCATCGGCAGAAACTTCAGCGTCCGCATAGCAGTTGTCCAGGAGGACAAAGGTCTCCGCCAGCGCATGGTGGTTGGGCGTGATGTCGCGACCGAACAGGACGAGATTGCGATCGCCGTCACCCTGGGGAACATCGCCAAGGACCTGATCGTAGGTTCGGTTCTCTTTGATGATGTAAATAACATGCCGGATGAGGCTCGGGTCGCCAACGCGGCGAGGCACGGCGTGCGGAGTCGTGTCTCGTGGACCTTGCGTGAGAATCTTCTGGGTCTCGTCAAACCCGTTGTTCTTCACGACCTGCGTCGTGTACGTACGGAGCGACGCTGCGTTCGGCACAGCGATCACCGACAGCGTCCCGCGCGCCATGCTGCCGATGTACTGAGCAGTAGGCGCGGGTCGTTCCGGGTTGGGTCCGCGCGGGTTTGGCCCGGCGCCGAGACCCTTCATGTTCGCGACGTAGAGGGATTGCCCATCGCGCGAGACCACGATGGCGCTCGGAAACCACGCGGTCGGAATCAGCCCGCGGATGCGGAAAGTCGCAGTGTCCACGACGGCGACATCGTTATTGCCCCCGTTCGCGACATACAACGTGTTGCCATCGGGCGCCACCGCGAGGGCGTTGGGCATCGAGCCCATCGGCGCCCCCGGATACGGCGAGAGGTCGACCGTCCCCACCACCGCGTCGGTCGATGTGTCGACGACGCTGACGGTGTCGCGTGTCGCATTCGCAACGAAGAGACGTGTTCGATCGGGCGAGAGCGCCAGCCCGCTGGCGTGGCCTCCGGTCGGAATTCGCTGAAGCAGTCGCTGCTGACCGACGTCGATGACGCTCACGCCCCCGCCATTCCACTCAGAGACGTAGAGCTTCTCGCCGGCCTGGACCAGGGCGTATGGAAGCGGGCCGATGCTGTCAGCCCTCGCGGCCAGCGCGAGACGAACTCGGGCGCGCACCCGGCTGGTCGCCGTGTCGATGAATGCGACGGCGTTCTCGAGATTCAGGGCGGCATAGAGGACGGCGCCGTCCGGTGAAATCGCGAGACCTGCAGGGTAGATCCGGGCCTTGGCCTCACCGAGTGGAATGGGCGCCCGTTCGGCCATAGCGCGCCCATCGAAGTCATACACGCGGATCTTGTTGTTCCCGCCGGCAGACGCATATACCCGACGACCATCCGGCGTGATGGCGATCCCCAGAAAGAGCGCCTCCGGGCTGCTGTACGGAATCGTCTGGATGACCTTCTGCGTCGTGGTATCGAAGAGCACGAGACTCTGCTCGCCTTGCCCGTTGTTGGAAATCACCAGGTACCGGCCATCCGGGGCGGTCGCGATACCGAGCGGTCGATCCCCGAGCTCGACCTGAAGACCGGCGGGCGTGAGCAGCCAATGATTTGGGGTGACTCCCGTCCCGTCTGGTTGAGGTCCAACGCGACCGAAGAAAGCAGAGCCAACCACAGCGCACGCTCCCAACACGCCGACCAGAAGAACCACAAGGATCGACCTCCTCGGTTCGCGTGCCATTCAGCATTTCCTCCTGGGCGGGCTGAAGTTTCCGATGGATCGTGAACCAGAACACGAATCCGCGCGCCGAGATTCTACTCTACGAGGGGGCTGCCTGGCCTCAACTCGGCAATAAAGTGATCGGGGAGGGAAATCGGTGGAAACGAGAACGTGCCCACGGGCGTCCTTCACTTCCCTTCGAGTGCTCCCGGCGTGCTCTATCATCATTGGAAGGCGGCCGTCACCCCTACGTCGTCCATCGCGCACAAGGGTATGGTGGCGGGAACGAAGGCGCTGGCTGCGTCGGTCTTGGATTTGGTTACATCGTCCGATCTGCTCGCGAGAGCCAGGGCTCAGTTCGCCGACGATACCGGGGAGACGAAGTACTTCTGCCTACTGCCGGCGGACGCCTCCGGGCCCGTTGGCTTGACCGCTCTCGCGCGACGACGTAGCATCGGGCCGTTTCTCGACAGTTCGGCTCTCGGGCCGCGGTGTGGGGGTGCTCGCCGACGTTCGTGATCCTCACTCCGTAGAAGGAGTAGAGAGATGAAGACGGCTCTGTCCGCCCTCACCTGCACCATCGCCTTGATCGCGCTCGCCTGGGATCCCTCCGGGGCGGTGGCACAGGAGAAACCAGCGACACCCGGCGATGCCCCGGGGTTTGCCTATGCCGCGCCGGCGTTCATCAAGGAGCTGGACACGCGGTATCCCGTCCAGCCCCCGGTCCCGCCCTCACCTCCACGCTATGGCGGCGTGTTGCAATTTCCCGCAACCGTCAGGGCCTTCGATCCCACCGTGGGCTATCGTCCGGAACTTGCGCTGGTCTGGGACACCCTCACGGAGTGGGAAGCCACCTGGTATTTCCCCGAGGTCCAGCGCACTCCGGTGATCCGCAAGACCCTGGCCACGAGTTGGGAGATGGTCAATCCCTCGACGTGGATCTTCAAGCTCCGGCAAGGCGTGAAGTTCCACAACCGGCCGCCCGTCAACGGGCGAGAGATGACCGCCGAGGACGTGAAGTATTCGTACGAATTGCTGAAGGACAAGGCGCAGTACTCCACCCGCGCCGCCCTCGTCAAAGCAATCCAGGTCGTCGACAAGTACACCGTCAAGTTCGAGCTGTCGCTCCCCGACCCGAAGTTCCACCTCAACGTGGTCGATTCGCTGTCGCCGGTGATCGTGCCCCGCGAGGCGGTCGAAGCGCCCGGCGGTCTGGCCGAGAACCCCATCGGTACCGGCGCGTTCATGCTGAAGGAGTTCGCTCCCGGGGAGGGTGCGTTGCTCGTACGCAATCCCGACTATTACCTGAAGGACAAGGACGGGCGGCAACTGCCCTACGTCGATGCGGTACGTTTGCTCTTCACCAAGGACCCCGCCACGGACACGGCGCTGTTCCGCACCCGGCAGCTGGATGTGATGCGAGTCTCCACGCTGGACGTGCTCTATGCGCTGATGAGAACCGTCCCTGATATGCAGCTCTACCGCGTGCCATCGTTCGGATGGGGCGACTACGGCGTGAGCATGGCGCTCGACAAGGCGCCCTACAGCGACGCGCGCGTCCGCCAGTCCCTCTCGATGGCCATCAACCGTGAGGTCGTGGCGGACGTGATCAACCGAGGCGATGCGGCGCTGTACGGTCCGTTCCCTTGGGGCCTCGCCGGCTACACCAAGCGCACGGACTATACGTACGCCAGTCTCGGCCCCAACTATCAATACAGCCCCCAGAAGGCCAAGGAGCTCCTGGCCGCGGCGGGCTATCCCAACGGCTTCGACATGGAGCTGGAATGGGCTGAGTTCCAGGGATGGACCTTCAGCGAATTCGTTCAGCTCATCGCGCGATTCTTCGGCGACGTGGGCGTCCGTGTGAAGCTGAAGCAGCTGGAGACGTCGACCTGGCTGGCCAAGGCCGCTGGCGTCCAGCCCTTCCCGCACACGCTGGCCGCCTTCAGCCCCATCGGGGCGGGGCCGAGCTTCATGGACTGGGTGTACTTGCGCTACCATTCGTCGTTCCCCCGGACGATCAACCGGGAAGGGATCAGCGACCCGAAGCTGGACGATCTGCTCACCACGTGGCGCCAGGATCCCGGGGAGAAGCGGCCGGCCATCCAGCGCGCCATCTGGGATCACCTGTGCCGGAACGTGTATCGCATCACGACGATCGTGCCGCCGCACTACCGCATCAGTCAGGCGTACGTCCACGCGGGCGCGAACCCCTATTGCTGGTTCCCGGGCTACTGTTCGTATGAAGCCAAGACAGCGTGGATGACGGAAAAGGCGCCGAGCCGGAAGTTCGAGAAGTTCGCTCAGTAAGCAAGGGATGCGGACGTACATCGCGCGCCGCGTCCTGCACGGACTGCTGGTGCTGTGGCTCGTGTCCCTCCTGATCTTCTCGCTCGTGCGCATCCTGCCCGGCGATGCCGTCATCATGCAGCTCGACCAGGCCGCCGCCCCGACCCCCGAGACCCTGATGCGCGCCCGCCAGGAGCTCGGCCTCGAGCGCCCGTTCCTCGCCCAGTACCGCACCTGGATCGCGGGCGCCGTGCACGGCGACCTCGGCCGCTCGCTGATCACCCGCCGCCCCGTGACGCAAGAGCTCCTCAAGCGCATCAACCTGACGTCCCACCTGGCCGTGATGTCGGTCATTGTTGCCATGCTGATCGCGCTACCGATCGGCGTTCTCTCCGCGGTGAAACAGGACACCACGAGCGACTACGTGGGACGCTTCTTCGCCATCCTGGGCCTGTCGCTCCCGGACTTCTGGCTCGCCACCGTCGTCATCACGTTCCTCGCGATCTGGGTCCAGTGGATCCCGCCCATCGGCTTCGCCCCGCTCTGGGAGGACCCCGCGCGCTGCCTGAGCCAGCTCCTCATCCCGGCCCTCATCATCGGGGCGCGGCTGGCGGCGGTGTCGATGCGGATGACGCGCTCGTCGCTGCTCGAGGTGCTGCGGCAGGATTACATCCGCACGGCGCGCGCCAAGGGTATGCGCGAGCGCGCCGTGATCGTGCGGCACGCGCTGAAGAACGCGTTCATCCCGGTCGTGACGGTCATCGGCCAGCAGTTCTCTGTGCTGCTCGGGGGCACCGTGATCGTGGAGTTCATCTTCCTGCAGCCGGGCGTCGGCAGCCTGATGCTCGACGCCGTTCTGCTGCGCGACTACACCCTGATCCAGGGCGCCGTGCTGTTCTTCGCCGCGGTGATCGTGGTGACGAACCTGCTCGTCGACCTGAGCTACGCCTGGCTTGATCCCCGAATCCGTTACCGCTGACGCCGCGCCGGCCGCCGTGTCGCATGGGGGGCTCGGGGCGCCCTTTGCGCTGTGGGGTGTGTGGGGCGCGGTGTGGCTGCTCGTGCGGCGTAAGCCGCTGGGCGCGGTGAGCGCGATGATCATCCTCGGGCTGGTCGTCGTCGCCATTCTGGCGCCGGTGCTGGCGCCCCGGGACCCGTATGAGTTCAATCTGAACGAGCGCGGGTTGCCGATTCGCATGCAGGCGCCCACCGCCGCGTTCCCGTTGGGGACGGATCCGCTGGGGCGGGATGTGCTGAGTCGGATCGTCTACGGGGCGCGGGTATCGCTGATCGTGGGGCTTGCGTCGGTGATCGCCGGTACTCTGCTCGGCACCGTGCTCGGACTGGTGTCCGGGTACTGGGAGGGAAAGCTGGATCAGGTGATTCAGCGAGGCGTCGATACCACCATGGCGATTCCGGGGATCGTGCTGGCCCTGGCGGTGATGTCGGTGCTGGGGCAGAGCCTTACCAATATCATTCTCGTCATTGCGCTCGTGATCGCGCCTGGGGCCTCGCGGGTCGTGCGGGGCACCGTGCTCGCGGTGAAGCAGCAGACGTTCATCGATGCGGCGCAGGCTTTGGGGGCTTCGCCGGGGCGGATCGTGGCGCGGCATGTGCTGCCGAATGTGTTCGCGCCGATTCTGGTCATCGCGACCGTGTGGCTGGGGAATGCCATCGTCATCGAGGCTGCGTTGAGCTTTCTGGGGCTAGGAACTCCGCCACCGACTCCGACCTGGGGGGCGATGTTGAGCGGGGAGGGGCGGAGGAATCTGGAGACGGCGCCCTATCTTGCGATCTTTCCGGGGGTGGCGATCAGCATCGTGGTGCTGGCGTTCAACATGCTGGGCGACGCGTTGCGCGACCTTCTGGATCCTCGGCTGCGGAGTCGCTAGACGACGCGTTTCTGCCGTGCCGGCGTTCGCGTGATCCGACGTCGGCCGGGGTGGACAACGCGAAGCGTCCGGCGAGGTCCGGTTGTCACGGAGACTGTCACTCACACGGCGCAACACCCGTCAACACGACTGATGCCGCATGCGGGAGGTGGGGAAGTGTGAGAAGCTTCCGGCACCCTTCCAAGGAGGAACCTACCATGAAGCGTCTGAAGGCTCTGCTCGTGGGGTTGGGAAGCCTCGCTCTCGGAGTGTGCTTCCTGTCGGTTGCCGTCGCGAGCGCCCAGCAAGCGCCGACCTATCCGCCGGACGACAAGCTCGCGAACGAGCCGGCGCCGTGGACGGTGCCGGGTAAGTGGGGCAAGCGAGGGAATTGGGGACGATGGGGTGAGCAGGACAAGCGCGGGATGCTCAACTTCGTCACCCCCGAGATGATCGTGAAAGCCGCGGGGCTGGTGAAGCAGGGCAAGGTGTACGCGCTCGGCGAGGAGCTCCATGGCGATGTCGCTCGGGTGGTCAGGCCTGCCCGCTTCGGGGTCCAGGTCGTCCAGGAGCTCGACGGGTACGATCGCGTCGCGGCGACGTCAGGAAACTTCGATCCGAAGCGCTATCAGGGCGCGGCCAGCTTCACCATCATGCACAACCACACCGGCTCGCATCTGGACACCTTTGCGCACATCTACCGGGAGAACTCCCTCTTCAACAACATGCCGCCGCCGAAGCCCGCTGGCACCGAGCACGGTGACGCGGCGAGCGTCAAGTTCATGGTTGGGCGCGGTGTCCTGCTCGACGTCGCCAGGTACAAGCGCGCCGACCCGCTCCCCATCGATTACTGGATCACCGTGGACGATCTCCAGAACACGGCGAAGGCGCAGAACGTGGACATCCGCAAGGGTGACATCCTGCTCGTCCGGACGGGTTGGCGGAAGACCTGGGACGAGCCGGATGCCGCCGGGCGTCTCGACGCGGCGCACACCAAGTGGCATCAGCCGCAACCCGGCGTCGGCCCAGATTGCCTGAAGTTCCTCAACGACATGGAGATCGTGGCGATCGGCTCGGACAACGCGGCGGTGGAGTGGGGATTCCCGCCCGACCCGAAGTATCAGAGAAAAGCATTCGGCTTTCTCGCGCTGCCGCTCCACACCGATTTCCTCTGGAACCGTGGCGGCTACATCATGGAGATTCTCAACCTCGACGAGCTGGCCAAGGACCAGGCGTACGAGTTCCTGTTCGTCCTCGGCCCCCTGCTGCTGCGCGGTGGGATCGGCGTGCCGATCAATCCCATCGCGATCCGTTGAAGGCGTGATCGGTAGCGGGGCGCCCAGCGGCGCCCCGCCTGCTGCAGTCCGTCGGCCCAGAGCCATGACCAAGCCGCCGGCCGTCGTTCTCCGCGGCGTGAAGAAGGCGTTCCCGCTCCGTGACGGCGGGACCCTCGCGGTGCTCGACGTCGAGGATCTGAGCCTCGCGGCCGGGTCCTGCACCGTCCTACGCGGCCGGAGCGGCTCCGGCAAGACGACGCTGCTCAATCTGATCGCCGGGGTCACTGTGCCGACCGCCGGAACCATCCGCATCGGCGCGACGGACATCTTCGCGTTGCCCGAGGCGCGTCGCGATCGATTCAGGGCCGCGCACGTCGGGTACGTGTTCCAGACGTTCAACCTGCTCTCCGCCTTCAGCGCGCTCGAGAACGTGATGCTCTCGATGATGTTCGCGAACGCCGTCCCGAAACGCGAGCACCGGCGGCGCGCGGCCGGCCTTCTGGCCGGACTGGGCCTGGCCCGGCGTCTCTCTCACAAGCCGCAGCAGCTCTCGCGAGGCGAGCAGCAACGGGTCGCGATCGCGCGGGCGCTGGCGAACGACCCGCCGCTCGTCCTGGCCGACGAGCCGGGGGCGAGCCTCGACGCGACGACCGCCGAGGAGGTGCTGGCGGCGTTGCTGACCGCCTGCCGGGAGGCGCAGAAGACCGTCCTCGTCGTCTCGCACGATGACGTCATCGTCGGCGAAGCCGATCGAGTTCTGGAGATCGCCGAGATCAATCGCGCGGCAGACCGGAATGGTCCGAGGAGTCCATGACGACCCTCACCGTCGCGGTCAAGTACCTCCGAGGGCGCGCGGTCGCCAGCGCCTTGACGGCGCTGTCCGTCGCGCTGGGGGTGAGCCTGATCATCGCCAGCGTGCTCCTCGCGCGCGGGATCAAGGACGGGTTCGTCGAAGGGACGACCGACTACAGCCTCGTGATCGGCGCCAAGGGCAGCCCGGCGCAGCTCGTGCTGAGCGTCGTGTTCCGCATGGACGTCGCCACGCCGAACATTCTCGTGAGAACCCTCCGATACCTGGAGCGTGACCCTCGGGTCGAGGTGGCCGTGCCCGTGGCGCTGGGTGACGCGTATCAGGGGTTCCGTTATGTGGCGACCAGCCCGGCGTACTTCGCGCCATTTCCGTGGCGACGTAAGACGTTCTCGCTGTCGGAAGGAAGGTTCTTCGACGACGAAGCCCCGGATCGGCCGACCTACGGGGCGCTGCTCGGCTCCGAGGCGGCGCACCGGTCGGGCTTGCGAGTCGGCGATCGATTCTACGAGGGAGAAGAGATGGCCGAGTACCCGCTGACGGTGATCGGGATCCTTCGACCCACGCGGAGCGCCGACGATCGCGCCATCTTCTTCTCGCTCGCGAGCTTCTGGGGGATGAACGAGGTCGCGCGGAAGATGCACGTGAAACCGTTGACCGCCGTGTTGCTCAGGGCCAGGCGCATGTCAGACCTGCCGAGCCTCAATCGAGAGCTGAACGTCTCGACCGAGACCCAGGCGGTCTTTCCGAGCGCAGTGTTACTGACCATTTTGAATCTGCTCGGCGTGGTGGAGGAAGCGCTCGCCGCGATCCTGGCGATCGTCGCCGTCGTCGTCCTGCTCTACGTGTTCGTCTCGATGTACGGCGCCACGCTCGAGCGCCAGCGCGAGATCGCCACGATGCGCGCGCTGGGCGCGCGTCGGGCGACGATCATGCGCATCGTTCTCATGGAGTCCTCGACGCTCGCCGTCATCGGGGGCATCGCCGGCGTCGTGGGTGGACACGGCGTCGCCGGCTTCGGTGCGTCGGTGCTCGCGGCGAGAGGCGTCCTCGTCAGGAATCCGTTCGCGTTTAGCACGCTGGAGCCCATCGTCCTCGTGAGCGTCGTCCTGCTGGGTGCGCTCGCCGGACTGGTGCCCGCGCTGCTCGCGTATCGAACCGAGGTCGCGGAGAACCTTGCCCCGCTGTCGTAAGAACGTCAGGAACCGGTGCCGAGTGATGCTGACCTTGAGCCTCTGGGCAGCGATCGGCCCTCTCGGGTTCGTGGCGCAGGCCGATGAGACTCCGAGACTGACCTTCGCCCAGCTCGTGGACTCGATCCGAGCGAATTTCGGCGTGACCCAGGCGATCAGCTCGTACAACGGCCGGGAGGTCGAGATCCAGGGGTTCATCATTCCGGCCGGCCCGCCCGACCTGTCCTTCTTCCTGCTCAGCCGTGTGTCGGCGCTGGGCAACTACTGCTGCGAGGTGCCGGTCGGACAGGACGAGACGGTCTACGTGTTCGCGCCGAAGGGTGTGACGATCGCCTACGATCCGCTCCGGGTCTACAAGGTCCACGGCCTGTTCGAGGCGGGAATGCTCAGTGATCCTGCGTATGGCCCGAGCCTTTTCCGCATACGCAACGCGCGGGTCGTCGAGGCCGTGGGCGCAAAGATCTTCAAGGTCGGGGAGACCGGGAAGTAGCCCGTGCCCCATGTGGTTCGCCGGCCGGCCGTAGAGGCGCGACACTGTGAAGCCGCGTGCTGTTATGATGGCCGCAGATCGAAGCTGGCCCCGGCGCGAGGAGGGCTGCCATGATCACCGACATCGCGTCCTACCTCCGGTTCTTCAACAGCGTGCGGCGGCGGACCGAACGCGATGTGGCGGCACTCCCGCCCGAAGCGGCGGCGTGGCGGCCGCCCGCGATCGAAGGCGAGGCCGGCTGGAGCATCGGCGACATCGTGGGGCACATCGGCGGCTCGCGTCTCTACTTCGCCCGCGCCTACCGTGGCGAGGGCTGGATCACGACGTCGGCCGAGGTCGACCGCGCTGATCAGCGGACGTGGCTCCCCTGGCTCGGCTCGTCGGCGGAGCGCTTCGTCGCGCTGGTCGGGGACACACCCGATGAGTGGCTCACCCGCCGGATCGAGATGATCGACACCCCCGGCTCGCTCTCCGGCTGGCGGATGCTCATGATGATGCTCGAGCACGAGGTCCACCACCGCTCTCAAATCGACACCTACGCGGGCCTTCAGGGCTGGCCGGTACCCCACATCTTCGAGCGTTCCGCAGAAACCATCGCCTCCCTGCAGCCCGCCCAGCACGCCCGTCACGACCGCCGACACTCGACCCGCTGATCTCGGCGGAGCGATATGAAGACGCTCGTCACGCTCGCGCTCCTGCTCCTCGCGTCGACTAGCGCGCTCGCGGCGCCCGAAGGAACCATGACGTGGGGCGTGCACGTTTCCCTGGCGGCCCGGTGGCTCGATCCCGCAGAGACGGAAGGGACGATCATCCCGTTCATGGTGCTCTACGCCCTCCACGACGCGCTGGTGAAGCCGATGCCGACCGGGCCGAATACGCTGAGCCTCGCCGAGTCGTGGACGATGGCGAAGGACGGCCTCACCTACGACTTCGTCCTCCGCAAGGGCGCCAGGTTCCACAACGGCGACATCGTGACCGCCGAGGACGTCAGGTTCTCCTTCGAACGTTATCGGGGCGCGGGCGCCAAACAGATCAAGGACAAGGTCCGAGAGGTGCAGGTCGTGGACTCTGGGCGAGTGCGGTTCCACCTCAAGGAGCCCTGGCCCGACTTCTTGACGTACTACGGCACGACAGCGTCAGGCGTGGGGTGGATCGTCCCCCAGAAATACGTCGAACAGGTCGGCGACGATGGCTTCAAGAAGGCTCCGATCGGCGCAGGCCCTTACCGATTGGTCTCGTTCAATCCCGGCGTGGAGTTGGTGGCCGAGGCGTTCGAGGGCTACTGGCGAAAGGCGCCTCACGTCAAGCGGCTGGTGTTCAAGGTCATGTCCGACGACACGACACGCGGCGCCGCCCTCAAGAAGGGAGACGTGGACGTCATCTTCCAGGTGAACGGACCCGTCGCCGAGGACCTGCGGCGCACACCCCATCTGAGGATCGTGTCGAGACCGACCGGCAACGGCGTCTTCTGGCTCGATCTGCCCGAGCAGTGGGACCCGAAGTCGCCGTGGCACGATAAGCACGTCCGCCAAGCGGCGAGCCTGGCGCTCGATCGCCAGGCCGTGAATCAGGCCGAGTCGCTCGGCACCTCGCGTCCGACGGGCTCGATCATTCCCAGGTCCTTCGAGTTCGCGCTCCCGTTCGATCCTGCCCCCTATGAGCCAGGCAAGGCGAAGCAACTCTTGGCGGAGGCCGGCTACCCGAACGGCTTCGATGCCGGAGACTTTTATCCATATCCACCCCTGTACGCGATGGGCGAGGCGCTGGCCGGCTATCTGCAGGCCGTCGGCATCCGTACTCGCATCCGGACGATGGAGCGGGCGGCGTTCCTGACTGCCTGGCGCGAAAAGAAGCTCAAGGGTGTTCTCATGGGACTCAACGGGGCCGGCGGAAACGCGGCGACCCGCCTCGAGGCCTACGTGACCCGGACCGGGATCTACGCCTACGGCGTCCTCCCCGAAGTCGAGGATCTGTTCCAGCGCCAGGCTCGCGAAATCGATCGAACGAGGCGTGAAGGGCTGTTACATCAGATCCAGCGCATCTTGCACGAGCGCGTCATGCACGTGCCGGTCTATGAGCTGAGCCCCATGGCTGGAATCGGTCCACGCGTCGAGCAGGCTGGGGTCGGTCTGATTCCGGGCTTCCCCTACTCGGCGCCATACGAGGACCTCAAGCTCAGGAAGCCATAACATGAGATCGCGGTCGACTCCGTGCGGGCGAGCCGCGCGTGATCAGCGGTGCTACAATCCCGCCCTCAACTCTTTCCTCAAGGAGTGCCCCATGCATAGTCGAAGGCGAGGACATTGCCATTGAGTGCCGACGGGCGGAGGACGCTGGACGAAAAGTAGCTCACGATGCCGGGCTCGGAGCATAGGGGGTGGATATGGCTGGTCTCCCGAAACGGGAACTCGGGCGGACGGGGCTTCAGGTCACGATGTTGGGGTACGGCGCGATGGAGCTGCGGGGAGTCCCGCGCGGCCGTGAGGTCACCGAGGCGCAAGCTGAAACCATTCTCCACGCCGCTCTCGACGCCGGCATCAACTACATTGATACCTCGATCGACTACGGACTCAGCGAAGAGCGTATCGGGCGCTACATCGCGGACCGGCGCTCCGAGTACTACCTGGCGAGCAAATGCGGCTGTGTGGTCGGCGCGACCCCTGCCCCACGAGGCCAGCGGAACCCACACGTCTTCACGCGCGACAATATCATCGCGGGTGTCGAACAGAGCCTCGTCCGCATGAAGACCGATTACATCGACGTGCTCCAGTTCCACGCCTCTCCGTCCAAACAGACGCTGGAGGAGCACGGCGCCCTCGACGCGGTGCTCTCACTCAAGCGGGCGGGCAAGGTGCGGTTCGTCGGCATGTCCGCCACGTTGCCGCACCTCGCGGATCACATCGCGATGGGCGTGTTCGATGTCTTTCAGATACCGTACTCGGCCGTGGAGCGGGAGCACGAGGCGATCATTACCGCCGCTGCCGACTCGGGAGCGGGCATCGTCATCCGAGGCGGCGCTGCCAAGGGGGCTCCCTCCGGGGGAGGACAGGCAGGTACGCAATGGGAGCGCTGGCAGAAGGCACGACTCGATGACTTGCTCGAGCGGATGACCCCGATGGAGTTCATCCTCCGCTTCACCTTCACCCACCCGGACATGGCCACGAACATCGTGGGGACGATCAACACGGCGCATCTCCAGAATAATATCGACGCCCTGCTGCAAGGGCCACTCCCGCCGGCCGTGTATGCCGAGGCCAAGCGTCGCCTCGCTGCCGCGGGCTCCGCACCGTAGGATGACCTCCGCGTCCAGTACAATATCTCGGATGGCCGAGGCGGATCGCATCGCGGAGTTCAAGGAGGTCGTCGAGCTGATACCGGACGACCCCGTCGTGCGGTTCGGCCTCGCCGGGGCGTACCTCGACGCAGGGAAGCCCGAGAACGCGGCCGATGAGTACCGGGAGGCGATCCGGTTGAAACCGGATTACTCGGCTGCGCACCGGGGGCTCGGTCGCGCGCTGGAGCGAGCGGGCCAGATCGCGGCGGCCCGGGCCGCGTACCAGCAAGGGCTCGAGGTGGCGACGCGGACCGGCGACCTGCAGACCGGGAAGGAGATCGAGGTGTTCCTCCGTCGGCTCGAGAAGGCGGCGGGGTGCGGTGGCGGCCGTGAGTGAACCCCTGAATCGCTCCACGTTTCCCCGCGCACCCGAGGAAGTGCTCCTACCCACGGTCGAGACCGTGGAACTGGAGCAGGAACAGACGCTCGAGGCTTGGGCGAACGCACACCCCCACGCGACCGTCGCGTTGCAGATGGTCTACGACAAGCGCACGATCCCCGCCCGCTATTGCCCGAGTTGCCGGGAGCTGAGGACGCTGCGCGACGAGATCCCATTCATCCGCCGGTATCTCGAGCAGCCCACCTGGCGAATCTGGCTGGATGTCGTGGGCCTGCTGACGGCCGCGCTACTCTTGGCGCATTGGGCGCTCTGGGGACTCTAGCGGACAGCGTCCCGTCTGGAGTCGTCTTCCGAAGGTAACCTCGGCACTGTTGCGGCCGGAGACTGACGGCCCTGACCGTTTTTCGTCTCACCCGGCTCGAGCCGGAGCCAGCCGGCGCAGAGGTCCAGCGGCTCCTCTGGCGGGTGCGGATCTCCGACTTCACCCGCCATCGCGCTGATATCGAGTGATGATATAAGCGAGGCGTGAGCAGCGGGCTCGTCCGTAGACTCGGGCGCATCGCATTCGACTACCGGGCAGCGCTGAAGCGGCTCTTGCCCGTCCGGCGGGCGGTCCTCCTGCGGCTCCCCGACTTCAGCATGTACGTGCGGCTCGACGACTGGCTCGTCGGCGCCAGGATTGCTCTGCGGCGGCGCTATGAGCCGCATGTCATCGCCGCCATGCGGCCGTTGCTCGGACCGGGCACGGTGATGGTCGACATCGGTGCGAACGTCGGCTACCACACTCTGATGGCCGCCTCCCTCGTGGGCCGCGCTGGTAAGGTCATCGCGTTCGAGCCCGCGAGCGACAACTGTGTTCTCCTGACCCGGAGCCTCGTGGCCAACGGCTTCGACAACGTGGTGGTGCACACCCTCGCGGTAGCCGACGTGGCTGGGCTGGTAGGTTTTGTGATGGACGAGAGCAACGGCTGCATCAACCCCGGTGATCCCTTCGCGAGCGCCATGCAGGTTCGGGCGGTTGTCCTCGACGCGTTCCTGGCCGACGAGCGCCGTATTGATGTGATCAAGATGGACATCGAGGGCTCGGAGGGTCGAGCGCTCCGTGGGATGCATGGTCTCTTGCATCGCTGCCGCCCCGTGCTCTTCACCGAGTTCTTTCCGTCGGCCCTGCCCTGGCGCTCGGCGATGGGCGCCGAGGAATATCTCGACGAGCTACGCGCGCTCGGCTACTCGCTGGCCGTCATCGACCGGGAGAGTGGCCCGGCCCCGACCGCCCAGGAGAACAGGGAGATCTTGGCGCAAGTCGCCGCGGACGGCCGCGGCTATGTCGACCTCGTCGCCCGGCCGGCCTAGGTTAGAGCGATGGCCCCAACACCGGATACGCGAGGGAGCACGGACCGTCGCCTGCCGGATCGCGCGGTCGATGTGCGAGCCTCAGTTGTGCGGTGGCGGTAGCTGGAGGAGGAGCGTCGCCACGCCGTCTTTCACCTCAGAGAACGGCATCGGATAGATGATCTGCTGGCCGACGCCGTAGAAGTCCTTGCCCCCGAAGTGTGCCTTGCCCCACAGGTTGTCGAACTCCACGCTGCGCATGGCTTCGCCGATCTTCTTCGGATCGAGGCTCTGAGCCTTCCTGACGGCGGCGATGAAGGCGAAGGCGGGGTTGGTGAAGTCGATGCTCGTCGCGTTCCACTCGCCGAACTTCTTCGTGTAGCGCTGCTGCCAGCTCTTCAACTTCTCGGGCAGCGGGGTTTGCACGTAGCCGTGTACCCACATACCCTCGGTGTTCTCGCGGCCGGCGATGCCCGCGACCACCGAGCTGTCGATCTGGTGGAGCGCGACGAATCGACCCTTGAAGCCGAGCTCGCGGGCCTGCTTGACGATCAGGCCGACACTGCCCGCGGGGGAGGCCATGACACTGATGGCGTCCGGCTTCTGGGCCAGCATCCGCAACAGGATGGGGTTGAAGTCCATCACGCCGCGCTCGAAGAATTCCTTGGCGACCACCTCGTACCCCAGCTTCTGAACGAACGTCGTCTCCACCTTCACCGACCACCAGCCCGTATCGTCGTTCGGCGCGATCGAGGCCACGCGTTTGATCTGCGGCTGACGGTCCTTGATCCATTTCCAGAACGTCGTGGTCTCGGGCGGCGCCGGGAAACACTGGAACGTGAGCGGATTCTTCGGGCTCACGAGACCTTCGGCGTACGCGAGGGTCAACCCGAGGACCCCCGCCTCATTGACGGCCTCCTCGTTCGCTTTGGCCACCGCGCCCCCGAGGATGGAGACGTACTTGACGCCGTCCTTGGAGATGAGCCGATTGACCGTCGCCACGCCCTCGGCGATGACGTACTTGTGATCGTAGGCGACGACCTCGAGCCGGTATTTCTTGCCGTTCACCTCGAGGCCACCCTGGCTGTTGATCTCGTCGAAGACGAGCTCGGTCGCCTGCTTGTGGGGAATGCCCCATGGCGCGGCGGGGCCCGAAAGGGGTGTCGAGATGCCGAACTTGATGACATCCGCGGCCCCGGCGGTCCCCGTGCCGACCGCCGAGAGGAGCGCCGCTGCAACGAGCGCGGCCCGTGTCATTGGAAACGATGGCTTCATCGCCGTTCCCTCCGTACATCGTTCGAGTGAAGGCAAGGGGACCCCGAGGTCCTTCACATCCCGAGATAGGCTTTTTTCACTCCTTCGTCTTGCAGAAGCACGTCGGCCCTCCCCTCCATCACCAAGCTGCCCGTCGTGAGCACGTAGCCGTAGCTGGCCAGGGTGAGCGCCAGCATGGCGTTCTGCTCCACCAGGATGATGGAGACGTCCAGGGCGTTGATCTGCCGAATGATCTTGCCGATCTCGGCCGTCATGATCGGCGAGAGGCCCATGGAAGGCTCATCCAGCAAGAGCAGCTTCGGGCGGCTCATGAGGGCGCGGGCGATGGCCAGCATCTGCTGCTCGCCACCGCTCAGTGAACCGGCCAGCTGCCGTCCACGCTCGCGGAGCACGGGGAAGTGCTGGTAGATCATCGTCAGGGTGGACGCCCTCTCGGTCTTGTCGGCACGCAGATAGGCGCCCAGCCGGAGATTTTCCAGGACCGTCATCTTGGGAAACAGCCGGCGACCCTCGGGCACGTGCGCGATGCCGAGGCGCACGATCTGGTGCGGGTCGAGGCCGATCAGGGATGTGTTCTCGAAGCGGACCTCGCCGCCACTGGGTTTGACGAGGCCCGTCAAGGCGCGCAGGCTCGTCGTCTTGCCGGCGCCGTTCGATCCGATGAGGCTGACGATCGCACGCCGGGAGACGTGGAAGGACAGGCCCTTGACCGCCTCGACCGCGCCGTAGCGCACCCTCAGATCTCTGACCTCAAGCACGAGCGAGCCCCGCACCCAGGTAGGCTTCGATCACGGCCGGGCTCGTGCTCACCTCGGCCGGCGTCCCCTCCGCGAGCTTCTGGCCGAAGTTCAACACCACGATGCGCTCGCAGGTGCCCATGACGGCTTTCATGTTGTGCTCGACGAGGAGGATGGTCGTGCCCCGGTCCCGGATGCTCTTGACCAGGGCCATGACGAGTCCGCTCTCTTCGAGATTCATGCCGGTGACCGGCTCGTCCAGTAGCAACAGCTGCGGGCGGGACGCCAGGGCCATGGCGATGCCGAGGACCCGCTGGTGGCCGTGGGGCAGGTTCCGCGCGAGCCGATCGGCGTGGGGCGCCAGCCCGGTGTACTCCAAGATTTCGCGGCTGCGCGCCACTTCGTCCGGTGGAAACACCCGGCGGCTGAGCAGCACCTGGCGCGGGCCCCGGCGGCTGTGCAGGTGCAGGCCCAGGAGGACATTCTCCAGCGCCGTCATGTCTTGGAACAGCGTGGTGAGTTGAAAGGTGCGCGCCAACCCGCGTCCGGCGACCTGGTGCGGTTTGAGCCTGGTGATGTCCTCGCCGCCGAAGGCGATCGTGCCGCTGGTGGGGCGCATGAAGCCGCTCAACAGATTGAAGCAGGTCGTCTTGCCGGCACCGTTCGGACCGATGAGGCCGACGATCTCGCCCTGGTCGACCATGAGGTCGACGTGGCTGACGGCGGCGAGTCCGCCGAAGTGCTTGGTCAGGCTACGCGCTTCGAGCAGGGGCATGTGTTTTCGAACGCGTCATACCGGTCACGCGGCCGTGCTCGGCTTGGCGGCCGACGTGGTCGACCACTGCCCGAGCGCGGCCAGCTTCCCGGGCAAGGTGATGAGACCGCCGGGCAAGAACAAGATGGTCAGCAGCATGGCGATAGAAAAGAAGATCGTCTCGTATGGACTGCCGCGGAACGGCTCGGAGAGCAGGGAGAGAAAGACGGCTCCGACGATCGGGCCGGCGAAATGCCCGCGGCCCCCGACAAAGTTGTACACGAGGATGTTCGTGGCCATCAGAAAGCCGAACTCCGGGGGGAACAGGAAGCGGATGAAGTGCGCATAGTACGCGCCCGCCACGCCCGCGAAGAAGCAGCCGAGCGCAAAGGCGATGAGCTTGTGCTTGGCGATGTTGATCCCGAGCGACTGGGCCAGGTTCTCGGACATGCCGATGCTCTTCCAGATGAATCCCAGCCGGCTGGACTCCAGCTTGTAGAGAACGAGCAGGATGACCAGCATCAGGGTCAGCGCGAGATAGTACTGGCTTGTCTTGGTGACGAGCGTTATCCCGAGGATACTGGGCTTGGGGATGCCCGAGAGGCCGCTCATCCCGCGAGTCAGCGGCACCCAGAGCTGGGCGATGAGGCGGATCACCTCCACGAACGCCACCGTCACCATGGCGAAATACACGCCCCGTAGCCTGAGCGACGGGTAGCCGATCACCAGCCCGACGGCGGTAGCCATGAGCGCGCCGGCCAGAAGCGAGACCTCGAAGGGGACGCCGAGATTCTTCGCCAGGAGCCCGGAGGTGTACGCCCCGACCGACATGAACGCGGAGTGCCCGATGTTGAGCTGACCACAAGTTAGCGACGGGCGCAGGCTGGCGGCGAGGATGACGTTCGTGAAGACGAGCGCGAGGAGGTGGATGTAGTAGTCGCCGCCCACGAGCGGCAGCGCGAGCACGAGCGCCAGCCCCGGGATCACCGCGGCCGCGCTGCGCGCGCTAAGCGGCATGGCCGAAGAGTCCGCTCGGCCTGAAGAGCAGCAGCAGGATGATGAAGACGAAGCTCAGGAGAAACGCCGGCTCCGCACCCAGGGCGGTAGCGACGATCGAGTCGATGAGACCCAGGATGAGGCCTCCCAGGATGGCGCCCGGGATGCTGCCCAGCCCGCCCAGTATGATGATGATGAACGCCTTCAGGAGCGGCTGTTCCCCCATCATGGGATCGAGCTTGAAGATCGGCGCCATGAGCGCACCGCTTGCCGCTGCCAAGGCAAACCCGACGGCGAAGGCCAGCCCGTTGACCACGTGCACGTCGATTCCCTGCAGCGCCGCGGCCTCCTTGTCCTGCTCGATGGCGCGCATGGCGGCTCCCAGCCGGGTCTTGTTGATGAAGAGGTAGAGACCGACGACCAGCGCGCCCGCGACCGGGATGATCACCAGGCGCTCGACCGAGATCATCACCCCCAGGACGTTCCGGGTGCCCGCGAAGACGGGAGGCACGTGTTTGTCCAGTGGGCCGAATACCGGATAGCCGGCCGCCTGCAGAAACGTGGTGAGGGCCAGGAGCGCCACCAGGGTCGGCTCGATCCCGCCCTTGATGGGCCGATAGATGGAGCGTTCGACGAGATAGCCGAAGAGCCCCAGCAGCAGCATCGCGAACACGAAGGCCGCGAAGTACGGTGCCCCCCACTGGAAGAAGACGTAGTAAATGACGAAGGCGCCCAGCATGTAGACCGCGCCGTGGGCGAAGTTGATGATGTGCATCATGCCGAACATCAATGTCAGCCCGAGGGCCATCAAGATGTAGATGGAGCCGATGGACAGGCCGATGACCGCGCTCTGGACGAAGAGAGCCGGCGTCATCTCATGACGAGAGGCCGAGAAGCCCCCTCGACCCCCCAACGCATTCCATTGCGCAGGCGAGGCCAGCGCTCGAACGCGGCATCAGTCGTGTGGCGGGAGGAGCTGCGCCACGAGGTTCGCGACCCCGTCCTTCACCTCGGAGAAGGGCATGGGATAGATGATCTGGTTGCCGACGCCGTAGTAGTCCTTACCGCCGAAATGCGCCTTGCCCCACAGATTGTCGAACTCGACGGTGCGTAGCGCCTCGGCGATTTTCTTCGGCTCGACGCTCTGTGCCTTCTTGACGGCGGCCACGAATGCGAAAGCCGGATTGGCGAAGTCGATACTGGTCGCGTTCCACTCACCGTACCTCTTGGTGTAACGCGTCTGCCAGCTCTTGACCCGCTCGGGCAACGGGGTCTGCACGTAACCGTGAACCCACATGCCCTCCACGTTGGCCTTGCCGGCGATCCCGGCGACCACCGACGTGTCACACTGGCCGACGTGGACGAATCGTCCCTTGAAGCCGAGCTCACGGGCCTGCTTGATGATCAGACCGACGCTCCCGGCCGGCGAAGCGAGGACACTGATGATATCCGGCTTCTGGGCCAACATGCGCAGTAGGATGGGGTTGAAGTCGGTCACACCGCGCTCGAAGTACTCCTTCGACGCCGCCACGTAGCCGAGCTTTTCGACGAACGTCGTTTCGACTTTGATCGACCACCACCCGGTGTCGTCGTTCGGCGTGATGGTCGCGACGCGCTTGAGGCTGGGGTGGTTCTGCTTGATCCACTTCCAGAACGTCGTCGTCTCCGGCGGGGACGGAAAGCTGTGGAACGTGAGCGGATTCTTCGGGCCGACGAGTCCCTCGGCGTACGCCAGCGGCAGGTTCAAGACGCCGTTCTCATTGACCGCTTCCTCGTTGGCCTTGACGACGGCGCCGCCGAGGATGGAAATGTACTTCACGCCGTCCTTGGCGATGAGCCGGTTGACCGTGGCGACTCCCTCGGCGATCACGTACTTGTGGTCGTAGGCGACGACCTCGAGCTTGTACTTCTTGCCGCCGACGTCCAGCCCGCCCTGGCTGTTGATCTCGTCGAAGACGAGCTCGACGGCCTGTTTGTGGGGGATGCCCCACGGAGCGGCCGGCCCCGAGAGGGGCGTCGAGACGCCGAACTTGATGACGTCAGCGGCGCGAGCACTTCCCGGACTCGCAGCGACCAGAACCGCCGCCGCGACGAGCGCGACCTGTGTCAGAGGAAACCGTTGCTTCATCGCCATTCCTCCTGGAACGTTGGCCCGGCCCCGATTGCGCGGAACTATAGAGACGCGCGTCGCCCTTGTCAATCACGGGCCCTGCATGCCTCCCTCTCCTCTGTCGCTTGCCTTCGGAGAGTGATCGGGCTACCTTCGGCTCACCATTCCGATCTGCATCGGCTGGAGGACGCGGCATGCAGTGCTCCCGGTGCCAGCAGGATAACCCGCCGCGGGCGAGATCCTCGCCCTGCGCGACTCGGTGAAGGAGGCCTCCATGCCAGACAACGTCATCATCTCGGCTGACTCGCACATGACAGAGCCCCCCGACCTGTGGGTCACGCGGATCGACAAACCCTTCCGTGACCGCGCGCCGCGGGTCGTGCGCGAGTACCAGGGCAAACCGGGGCACTGGTTTGTCTGCGAGGGACTGGAACCGCGTTCCGTGGCCGGCACCTTCGCGGCAGGGAAATCTCCTGAGGAACTGGCGGCGTTTCAAAAGGTTGGTTACGAGGCCGCACGCCCCGGAGGCTGGGATCCGGCCGAGCGCCTCAAGGACATGGCGATTGACGGCGTGGCGGCGGAGGTCCTCTACACCACGCTGGGCTTCCGACTGTTTGGGCTGACAGATGCTCCCTTCCAGGCCGCGATTTTTCGAGCGTACAACGACTGGCTGGCCGAGTTCTGTCGGTACGACCCGAAGAAGTTCGCCGGGCTGGCTCTGATCTCCCTCCTGGAGGTCGACGAAGGAGTTCGGGAGATTCAACGATGCGCCCGGTTGGGACTCAAAGGCGCCATGATCATGGCCTCACCCCCCGAGCGGCGGGACTACAGTGAGCCGGGTTACGATCCCTTCTGGGCGGCCGCGCAGGATCTCCGGATGCCCCTCAGCCTGCACACCTCGACGGGCCACGGGCGCGAAAGCCGCTACAACGTCAACCGATACATGCGGGCCATGACCCTGCCCCACGAGACCCAGCGGACGCTGACGACCCTGATCTTCTCGGGCGTGCTGGAGCGCTTCCCCGCTCTCCGCATCGTCTCGGCCGAGAACGACATCGGCTGGATCGCACACTACTTGTACCGGGCGGATTTCACGGCCCAGAAGTTCCGTTACACCGACCCGGCCCCGATCAAGCTCTTGCCCAGCGCATATTTCCAGCGGCAGATCTTCGCCACCTTCATGGACGACCCGGTCGGGATCGCCAACTGGTCGTTCGTGGGCCGCGACAACTTCATGTGGGCATCCGACTACCCGCACACGCTGGCGACCTGGCCTCACTCGCGTGATGTGATCGCGCGAGACTTCAAGGGGGTGCCCGACGACGTCAAGTCGAAGATGGTCGGCGAGACTGGCGCCAAGCTATATGGGCTGCTCGCGTAGGACAAGCGATCATCCGGGCTGGCGCGGTGCGCGCCGTAGGTAATGGAGGTGGATCATGGCCGAGCCGAAGCTGATTTCCGCCGATTCGCACGTGAACGAGCCGGGCGACCTCTGGGTGGAGCGCATCGACAAGCAGTTCCGCGAGCGCGCGCCACGGGTGGTGGAGAACCTGCCCGGGCAACGGCCGGGGGCCTATCTCATGCTGGAGGGAGTTACTCCCATCCATCTTGCCCAGGGCATGGGGGCCGGAAAGAAGCCCGAGGAGCTCCCGCGGTTCTTTCAGGCTTCTACGTACAAGGACGTACGTCCCGGCGGCTGGGACCCGGCCGAGCGCGTCAAGGACATGGATCTCGACGGCGTCGAGGCGGACGTGATCTACACGACCCTTGGATTTCGCCAGTTCTGGCTCACAGACGCGGCACTGCAGCGCGCCTGTTTCCGTGTCTACAACGACTGGCTGGCCGAGTACTGTGCCTATGCGCCGAAGCGGCTGGCCGGCCTTGGGCTGATCTCACTGTATGACGTCGACGAGGCGGCGAAGGAGCTGAGACGCTGTGCCCGTCGAGGCCTGAAGGGCGCCCTCATCTGGGCTTCCCCGCCTGAAGACCGGCCCTACAGTTCGCCCGACTACGATCCCTTCTGGGCTGCGGCGCAGGAGATCAACATGCCGATCAGCCTGCACAGCATCACGGGCATGGGCGCGGAAAGCCGCCTGGCGATCAAACAGCCCCTGGACCGCTACGTCCGTTCGACCGTCCTCTGCCATGAGGTGCAGCGCACGCTGGTCGTGCTGATCTTCTCCGGCGTGTTGGAGCGGTTCCCCAACCTGAAGCTCGTCTCGGCAGAGAACGAGGTGGGCTGGTTGCCCTTCTTTCTGCAGAAGCTGGACCAGGCCCAGGAAGAGTACCGGTATCTCTATCCGGCGCCGCTGAAGCTCACGCCGAGTGAATACTTCCGGCGCCAGGTCTTCGCGACGTTCATCGCTGATCGGGTAGGGGTAGCCAGCCGGGAGTTCATCGGAATGGAGAACATCATGTGGTCCTCCGACTATCCCCATACGGTCTCAACCTGGCCGCATTCGCGCGAGGTCGTCGAGCGGGATTTCAAAGGCGTCCCGGAGAACGAAAAGCGCCAAATCGTGCGGGAGAACGCGGCCCAACTCTATAGCTTGGCCCTGGGCTAGTACGCCTAGCCGAGAGGAGTCGAAAAATGGCCGTGAGACTCGGAAGTGGGAATTTATTGTTCGAGCCCGTAGAGGCCTGGGAAAAGCTTCCGCCCGGATGGTCCTTCATCGACGTGGCCGGCGTGGCAGTGGACGCGAAGGACAACGTCTACGTGTTCAACAGGGGCGAACATCCCGTCGTCGTCTTCGACCGTGATGGCAACGTGCTGAGATCGTTTGGCGAGGGCCTCTTCAGCCAGCGGCCGCACGGTATCCACACCGGCCCCGACGACTCCGTCTACTGCGTGGACGATGGACTCCATACCATCCAGAAGTTCACCCTGGACGGCAAGTTGCTGATGACCCTCGGCAGCCCCAACCAACCAGCACCCAAGTGGCAAGGCAAACCCTTCAACCGGCCCACCCATGTGGCGGTGTCACGCGTCACCGGGCACCTCTACGTCTCCGACGGTTACGGCAACAGCCGCATCCACAAATTCACTCCCGAGGGCCGGCTCGCCCTGTCGTGGGGCGAGCCCGGCATCGACCCCGGCCAGTTCATCCGGCCGCACAATGTCGTCATCGACAAGGATGATCGGGTCTACGTGGCCGACCGGGAGGCCCATCGCGTCCAAGTGTTCGACGCCAACGGCAGGTTCCTCACGATGTGGAACAACATCCACCGGCCGGACGGCATCTGTCTGGACGCGGAAGGGAACTTCTTCATCGGTGAGTTGAACGGCATGGGGGGGGTGGATGATGCTCCGGGGTTGGGCCACCGCGTGAGCGTGTACAACCTCCAGGGCCGACTGCAGACCCGCTTCGGCGAGCCGGAAGAAGGAGAAGGGCCGGGCCAGTTCATCGCGCCCCATGGTGTCGCCGTGGACTCCTATGGCGATCTCTATGTAGGCGACGTGGCCTTCACCATCAGGGGGCGCCACATGAATCCTCCCCGGCACCTGAGGTGCTTCCGGAAGTTCCGCCGGATCAGGTAGAGTGGCCCTGCCACCGGCTTTTTCTAGAAGTTGTCCGCAGGCTTTGCCGGCGAATCGTGTCGCGTGCGCCCGAATCTCCGGAGAACGCGCTTCACTGCCACTACCGCGAAGAACACCTCCACCAGGACCCGGGTCGTTGTCGAGGGTCGCCAGTTCCCCGCGAGCACGGACACGACGGCGTTGAAGATGCTGATGAACGGCGGGCGCGAGAACCACAGCTCGCGGAAGGCGGGCTCGTAGAACCCGACCGCGAATCGCCGGAAGTGGTGGTAGCGGCGGCGCACGACGCGCTCGTAGCGGGCGAAGGCCCGTGCCGACACGTCGCCCGCGCGCAACCCGGCGTCGATGGCCTCCGCCGCTTCGAGCCCTCCCAGCATGGCCAACATCACGCCGGTGGAGAAGATGGGATCCAGGAATGCGGCTGCGTCGCCGACCGCGACCCATCGGTCCCCGACCATCTGCGTGGCCACATAGGAATAGTCGGCGTCGAACCGCGCGGGCGAGACACGCTGAGCCCGCTCGAGCAGCGGCGCGGCGGCCGGCGTGTCGGCCAGATAGTGGGCCAGGCTCTCCTCCGGCGTGGGCCTGGATTGGCGGCGGTGAACCGCCTGAGGGATGACGGCTCCGATGCTGATGACGGTGTCCGAGAGCGGGATGAACCAGAGCCACCCCATGTCCGGGCGCGTGAACATCCGGATGTCCCCGGCCCGCCGGCCGGTGGCGCGGGGGATGCCCTTGTACTGCGCGTGGACCGCGATGTTGAGCAGGAGCGGGTCGTGCTCGTGGCGGCCGAAGCGCTTCACCAGCACGCCGGCTCGTCCCGACGCATCGACCACGACCCCCGCCCGCAGAGTGCGATTGCCGCCGAGCCGGTCCGCGAAGCGGAGCGTGACGCCGTCGCGGTCGAAAACCGCATCGAGGAGCCGATGCCCTTCGAGCACCCCGGCGCCACACTTCTCGGAATGGCGCAGCAGGACCTCGTCGAATTTTTCCCGCAACACCTGAAACGTCTGAGGCGTGGGCGTCTCCAGGGCGGTCCGAAAGTCGGCGTATTGCTCGACCGCCCCGTCAGGCGCCCGGAAGCTCGCGCCCCACTTCTCGACGAACCCAGCCGCCGCGATGAGTTCGCGCGCGCCCAGGGCGTGGAGGATCTCGTTGGTCCGCGGCAGCTGTGATTCGCCGATGTGGAAGCGCGGAAACCGTTCGCGCTCCAGCACGACGACGCTCCGGCCGCGCCTGGCCAGCGCGGTGGCGGCGCTGGAGCCGCCCGGCCCCCCGCCGATGACCGCCACGTCGTAGTCCCACCGGCCGCTCGCGCCGTCCATGGTCGCCCTCGCCCATGCCTACACCAACTGGCGGCCCCGTGTCAGCGCCAAGAGGAAGAGCTATCTCTTGTCTCTTGGCGTGCCTCGTAAGATATCCGAGTCTAAGATGAAGTTCTGACCTGAAGGAAGCATCATGACCTGGATCTTGTCGCTCAGCTTCTGAACCATCGCGTACCGCACGAGCTCCGGAGTCAGAGAAGCCGCCAACTTTCGGTTCGCCTCAGCCTCTTTCTCGGCGCGGAACAAAATGGCGCTGCCTTCTCCTTTGGCCCGTTCGATGGCCTGCTGAGCTTTGTGCTTTTCCCCCTCGATCTTCTGCTGTTCTTCCAGGGCACGCTGCGTGGCGATCTGCTTATCTTCGATCGCTTTCTTGAACTCCGGGTTGAAGTCGATGTTGTCCAGAAGCAAATCGACCACCTCTATCGAAAAGGGAGAAAGCTCTCTCTCCAGTCTTTCCCGAACGGCCCTTCTGATGTTTTCCCGGTTTGGCGCAATCTCGACGCTTTTGTATTTGACGGTTTCATCTTTGAAGTTCTGAATGACCCTCGATTCCACCAAGACATTGAAAAAGTTGGGGCCGACGGTCCGATAAAGCTGTTGGATTGTTTGAGGAGAAACGCGAACATTGAGACTTGCTCGGACGAAGACATCCTGGCTTTCTTCGCTGAAGGCGTTGAGCTTGTCGAACACGCGACGCTGCACCTGGATGTTGGCAAGCACGACGTCGCGCCAAGGCGCCACAAACTGGAGTCCCTCGCCGATCTGGCCTTTGATGCCGCCAAACTCGTAGACGACACCGATGTGGCCGGCCGGCACCTGGTGGACGGAGGCGAAAAACGTGCTGAAACCCATGAGGGCGAGGATCAAAAACCCTCCCGGCTTCAGCAAGCCAGCCAGGTAAAGCACCTTGGATTGCCTGTAGTCACGGATCTCTGGCAACGTTCTGGTGGCTGTGAAGAGGAGCACCGCGATCACCGTAAGGACGACCATCCAGATGACATACGACATCGGCTCTTCCTTCCTTGAGGCGGTTAGGCGGTGTCGCTCACGAAATCAACTGACCAGAGAATGGATGCTGTCCTTCGTTCTCCTGGGTGCCACGCGGGTCGTGGATGCGCGCGACGATCTGCCTAAAGAGGGTCCGTGTCAAGTGGCTTTCGGCACGCTGGAGGATGAAGGAACGAAATCGGACCCTGCTCCTCGGTGTGCCAGGGATATTGTAGGATTGGGCTTTCCCCGAGAAGTGATCGTAACCCTGGTCGACGCGGCTCGTCACTGGCGTGCAGAACGCTACGATCCTGCGCCTCGAGGTTAAGGAGATGGCGGAGTACGTTCTCGACCCGGGGCATTGGCCGGAGCTGCCGCCCAGGCACCGCGCCTTCCTCGAACGCGCGCTCCCGATGCTCCAAGCCGACGCACGCCTCGACGGATTGGCGGCCGGGGGCTCGTTCATCACCGGCGAGGTGGACGAACACTCCGATCTCGACCTCGTTGTCGTCTCGCTCCCCGCGGCGGCGAACGACGTGCTGCGGACGGGATCCGATATCGCGCACACGCTCGCACCGCTGCTGGCTGCCTTCCCGGGAGACCACGTCGGGGAAGCACGGCTCCTCATCTGCCTCTATGGACCACCGCTCCTCCACGTGGATCTGAAATTCCTCTCCACCGACCAGCTTCTGCACCGAGTTGAAGATCCGACGATCCTCTGGGATCGGCACGGCGCCCTTCGCTCCGCCCTGTCCACGACGAAGGCGGAGTATCCCCGGCCGCGGGTCCAGTGGATCGAGGATCGATTCTGGGTGTGGGTGCATTACATCGCCGTCAAGATCGCGCGCGGCGAGCTGTTCGAAGCGATCGATGGTCTGGGGTTCGTTCGGGCCCGGGTGCTCGGCCCCCTCGTCCTGTTCCAGGCCGGCATACGGCCGAACGGTGTGCGCCGCGTCGAACAGAGCGTGCCGGCGCGCGTTCCTGCGCTCCAATCGACCCTGGCTTTACACGATCGCGAGTCCTGTCGGAACGCGCTGGTGGCCACGGTCGCGCTCTACACGAATCTGCGCGAGGAGCTCGCTTCCCCGACGCTGGTTCGGAAGACCGATGCCGAGCGCGCGGCCAGGACCTTCCTCACCGACCGCGATGGAAATGGCGTTTCATGACGACGCCACACTTCATGGTCATAGCCCACCGGGGGGCCTCGTCCGACGCGCCCGAGAACACCTTGGCGGCGTTCGACCTGGCCATCCAGATGGGGGTGACGCATATCGAGCTCGACGTCCACTGCACGCTCGACGGCCACGTCGTGGTCATCCACGACGAGACCGTGAACCGGACGACGAATGGATCCGGGCCGGTGACGAGCCATACGCTGGCGGCGCTGCAGAGGCTCGATGCCGGTTCCTGGTTCGGGGGCAAATTCGCGGGGCAGAGAATCCCCACCTTCGAGGAGGTCCTCGACCGATATCAGGGGCGGGCGCACCTCCACACGGAGATCAAGGGACAATCGGCCCATCTGTCACAGCGGACGGTGGACCTGGTGCGTCGGAGCGGGATGGCCGACCAGGTCACCATCACCTCGTTCCAGAGGACGCGGTTGGAGGAAGCGCGAGCTCATGCACCCGAATTGCCGCGCGGGTGGCTCGTGGCCGAGGTCACTGATGCGACCATCGCGCAGGCGCACGCGCTGGAGTTGAGCCAGCTCTGTCCGAGAGCGAACGTGGTGACGCCAGAGCTGGTCCGCCGTCTCCACACGGAGGGGTTCGTCGTCCGCGCATGGGGTGTGGCCACCGAAGACCAGATGCGTCAGGTCGTGCAGGCGGGGGCGGCCGGCATGACCGTGAACTTCCCTGATAAGCTCCTGGCGTATTTGAAGAAGTAGCCCGCTTGCTGCGGGAAGCCGCCTCTGGTCAGCTGACCCTCGTCTGGCACGGGAGGCCAGGTAGATGCGTACTCGTCGAGACCGGAGACGGTTCGAGCGGGCCGTGGAGCGCGCGATGCGGCCTTCAAAACGTGCATCGGCCGTTCCGGTGGCCTCAGTCGCGAGGCTCCTCAGACGTTGGTCCAGGTGGGCTTGGTCCTGGCCAGGGGTGATCCTTCTTCTGGTTGTCGCCGTCGGCGCGGCAGTGTCCTACGCGACGCTGTGGTGGAGCGGGTCCCCGAAGGCCGAGGTCGCCAACGCCCCAAGGCCGGCTCGCGAAGACGAACCAGCTCAAGCCGCGAGCGAGCAGCGCTTGGCGGACGTTCGACAAGCCCATCTGCGTCAGCTCCAGCCCGTTCTACGGACGGACGCCGAGAAGCTCTCAGAGATCGCGCGACGAATGCGTGCCGAGGGGCGTGTGACGGACATCACCAAGGACCGATCCGACAACGGGGTCGAGTTGAAGTCGCTCTTCGTCTCCGACCGGGTCTTGAGCGGGGACCTCCAGAATCACTACGCGGAGTACTCGCAGGCCAAAGAGCGCCTGCGCAGGAGCGTCTCGGATCAGGAAGAGGAGTTTCGCCAGGCCACGGTACTCATCATGGGGAAGCTGACGCTTCCTCCGGGCGCCGAGCACCGACGTCAGGAGATCGCCTGGTCCGTTTTGGAGAAGTGCCTCGAGAAGGGGCCCGGGATGGCACTGACGATGCGCCCCGATGGCTATCAATACACCGCCCGGGGGCGCTCGCGCCGATACGATGGCACGACGATCGTGGCTGACGACGAGCGCGCGGCACTCGACGCGTTCACGTCGTTCATGCCCGACGCTGACGTGGCTGCGCATTGTGAAAGCCTGAAGAAACGGGCGGCCGGCATATCCGCGAACGCGAAGAAGCTGTCGACCGAAGCCATGGGTCTGGCGGAAGGAATGACGCTTCCGGGTGAGTGCAAGTACACAAAGCTTGAGTAGGTGTCGACGTCCACGCCCTGATTGTTGACGGTCTGGCCGCGGGTCTGATACGGTGGCGCCGCTGAAATCGGGGAGTCGCTCATCCACGTCGTTTGGCTTTCTCGCGGAGGGCAGCCATGGCGCTAGAAGCCCGCGAACTCGAAGGCAGCAAGGGGATATCGCGGCGGTGGTTCATGCAGGCGGTCGGGACGGTCGCCGGCACCGCGGCGTTCGCCCCCAACGCGATAGCCCAGGCGCCGTCCGGCGGACCCGCCGAGCCGCCGAGCACCGTCACCAGGCCACCGCGCGATTACACACCCGGCGCACCACCGGTGACCTACGTCGATCCGGATGTCATCACCGTCGATCCGGTGTTCAACGGCCTTCGACAAGGCAACACGCCGATCAAGCGACTCTGGACGGGCGCGCTGTGGTCGGAGGGACCGGCCTGGAGCGGTCAGGGGCGCTACCTGGTCTGGAGCGACATTCCCAACAACCGGCAGCTACGCTGGCTTGAAGACGACGGAAGCGTGACTGTCTTCCGCAGCCCGTCGAACAACAGCAACGGCAACTCGTTCGACTTCCAGGGCCGCCAGCTTTCGTGCGAGCATCTGACCCGCCGCGTCGTCCGCTACGAGCATGACGGCTCGGTGACGATCATCGCGGACTCGTACAACGGCAAGCGCCTCAACTCGCCGAACGACATCGTCCCGCATCCCGACGGCAGCTACTGGTTCACCGATCCTCCGTACGGAGGTCAGCTCTACGAGGGCGCGCCCGACGCGCCCGGCGGACCGAGCAACCTGGCGGGCCGACGGAAGCCCCGGCTCGGCCAGCCGCCGGAAATCGGAGCCATGAAGCGAGAGCTGCCGACCGCCGTGTACCGTGTGGATCCCAGCGGGCGAATCGATCTGGTCATCAGCGAAGATCAGCTCCCCGATCCGAACGGCCTCGTGTTCGCGCCCGACTACAAGAAACTGTACGTCATCAGCACGGGTCCGGGACCGGGCGACAAGGGACCAGGCGGCAAGCGCGACATGCACGTGTTCGACGTCGGCGCCGACAACAAGCTGTCCAATCAAAAGCTCTTCAGCGACTTCATGGTCGACGGCATCAAGTGCGGCCCGGACGGCGCGCGCTGCGACGTCGACGGCAACGTCTGGGTGTCGAGCAACGGCGCCCCGGGTGGCCGGGCGCTCGGCTACAGCGGCGTGACCGTCTGGACGCCGGAGGGCAAGCTCATCGGCCGCATCCGGCTGCCCGAGGTCTGCGGCAATCTGTGCTTCGGAGGGCCCAAGCGGAACCGCCTCTTCATGGCGGCGAGCCAGTCGCTGTATGCGCTCTACGTCAACACGCAGGGGGCCGCGCCAGGGTAAGATCCGGGTCGGGGGCGGCGTACGCCGCCCCCTCCGCCGGTCCTCAGAACGGTCTAGTCGTCGGTGTCGCCTCGGTTCCCTCCGCCGATCTTGCAGATCTTCCAGATGGTGCCGGTCCGCGGAATCTGAACGAGCGGGCCGTTCCCATCGCCCACGAACTTGGCGTCGGGGTCTGACCGACCGAAGTCACGCACCGCACCGTAGTCGACCAGGTACGCGCAGCTGTCGGGGCCGAACTTGAGGTCCACCGGACGGTTGATGCCGCGAAGGCCACTCACGAACGCCTGCTCGAACGTCTTGTTATAGGCGAACCGCGTCTGCTGGATCTGAAGAGGTTCACCGTTCCCCCCACCGAAGTTGACGAGTTCGACGTCGTGCCCGGCCTCGGGTTGACCGTTCGCCGCTGAGAACCCGAAGTCCCCCTCGCGACCGATGAGGGCGGCACCCCGCCGGACCGGCCCGGCGACGAAGGAATTCGGGACGAAGTCGAGTCCGACGGCCGCCACGTCGGCCGGTTCGAGGGCCAGGGGCGCGGTGACTGGCTGGGGTGGGAAGGCGAGCACGGGCTTCACGGGCACGGCGCCAGGCGGATTCTGCGCCGTGACCCTGGGAATGCAGGCCGGAAAGGCGAGATTGCCAGGCGTGAGTGAGTTGCAGAGATCGTCGCCCGGTCCCCCGATCGGGTTGAACACCGCCTGCGTCGACTCCAGGAACCCGAAGTGGTCTGGCCAGCCGTGGTAGTCCGGGCTCCCGTCGGGATTTTGCTGGGCGAGCTGGAGCCGGTCCGGGGCGTTGTTGGTTGGACGAGCGCCGCGCTCGTCTTCGCCGTTCTCGGTCACCAACAGTCCGCCTTTCAAGGGATGATCGTCCGGCGCGAACCGAATGCCGAACGGATTGCGGTAGCCCCACGAGAAGGGCTCGATCGTCGCCTTCGAGTTTCTGGCGTCGAGCCTTGCTCTCAGGATGGCGCCGTCGCAGATACCCGCCCCCGTCGCCGAGTCGAAGGCCGGGATGTGAGCCCCGGGACGCCGGACGCTATGGGGTGAGTAGCCGCTGGTCGCGACGGTCGGGCTGGAGAAGAACACATTGTCGCTCAGTGTGATGTTCTGGCAGGGGATGTCCTGCTGGTTGGCGCCACCGCCGTTGTCATTGCCGACGACACCTGAGTTGGTCGTCGACCCCTGAGACCAGTAGATCCACTCGCCCTTGAAGGTGATCTGTTCGGCGGGATGGTCGCCGGTCGGCAAGCCGGTGATGAACGGGGTGACCTTGCCGCTGGTCGGGTCCACGGTCACGATGCGCGAACTGTTGTTTTGCGCCCCCACTGCGCGGATGGCCTGGTTCGAGTCCGTGGCGAAGAGCCGGCCGCCTTGCAAGCCCTTCTCGAACGCGAGACCGATCGCGGGGCCGTGCGGCTGCAGGCTGTCCGTCCCCGAGCTGGGCTTGGCCAGTGGACCACGGATCAGTTTCCCGTTCTGGTCGAACACCAGAATATCAGGCGTGAACGGATTGGTCCGAGAAGAGACTCCTCCGACGACGGAGCTCTCCTCGTCGTTACACTGACTCGGCAGACCGTGCCCCGACTCCAGCACGAAGACCTCGAAACTCCGGCTGTTGCCGCGGAATGCGACCGCGGTCGGGAAGTTCAGGTCCTTCGCGAAGACGGACACCTGGTAGCCCGAAGGCACGACGATGTCTTGGCCGCTGTCCGGATTGTAGAGCGCGGTGTTGTTGGTACAGATGGGATTCGCGACCGTGGCCGCCGTCACAGCGTTCGGCGGGGTCGCGGACAGCGCGAGTGACGCGACAAGCAACAGTATCCATCGAACATGGAACCGCATACGATACCGATCCTTCCTCCCCTTCGAGGGAATTGGGCGTATTTCGGTTGTCGACACTCGTTCAGCGACGACTCGTTGCGCGCCGCCGGCGGACCACGGGCAAACGAAATCCACAGGGACATACTCGCCTTTCCTCGAGAGGGCCCAATTCTCGGGCGCTCCGCCGAAGCCGAATTCGATGTCGCGCCGGAGACTACTTCGTCGTCAGCTTCACATCCTCGTACGGGGCCGAGTAGGCGTGGCCCGAAATCAGCCCAAGGCCGGACTCGGCCACGCGGGGGCCGTGTCCGTTGAGGAAGCCCAGCTCCCAGATCGGCGCGAACATGACCTTGTCGTGCATGAGCTGCTGGAGCTTGTGGAGGATCGTCTCGCGGCGCTTGGGGTCCAGCTCGGCCGCCTGCTCACGGAAGAGCCCCTCGACGTCCGGGTAACTGCCGTAGCTATAGAGGCCGTCGGCCGCCACGAAGGCCTCGATCCGGGTCGCGGCGTTGCCGGCGGCTCCGCTCCCGCTCTGGACGAGGTTTCGGAGCTTCTTTTCCTTGAACTGGCTGAAGAACGCCGCCCGCTCGAGCGGACGCACCTTGGCCGTGATCCCGACCACGCCGAGGTAGTTCACGATGGCCTCGACCACCGACGAGTAGGCGCTGTCGACCGAATATTCCCCGGCGTTGAAGCCATTGGGGTAGCCGGCCTCGGCGAGAAGCTTCTTCGCCTTCGCCGGATCGTATGACCAGAGCGGCGGCTGCCAGGCGAACTCGAAGCTGTGCGGAATGATGCTCGCGGTGATCCGCGAGAAGCCGAGCGTCTCCGCCTTGTTGATGGCGTTGCGATCGATCGCGTGGTTCGCCGCCATGCGCACGCGCTTATCGGCCCACGGCGACTTCGGGTCCCACTGGTCGACAAAGTTCACCCACTGCGTGCCGTGGAGGATGGTCGGCTTCAGCGTGAGCCCGGGCGTCCGCTGGAGCTCCTCGGCGAGCGCCCCGCGGACGGAGTAGACGATGTCGGCCTCGCCGCGTTTCAGCATGGCCAGCCGCGTCGACTCTTCGGGCACCGACTTGAAGATCAAGCGCTTCACCGACGGCGACTTGCGCCAGTACTGGTCGAAGGCCTCCATCACGAGCTCGATGCCGGGGGTGAACGAGACGAACCGGTACGGCCCCGCCCCCACCGGCGCTTTCTTGTAGCCCTCGTCGCCGACCTTCTCGACGTACTTCTTGGGCACGATCCAGCCGGCGCCGGTGGCGGGTGACGCGTAGAACGTCAGGAAATCCGGCCACGGCTCCTTGAGGACGAACCGCACCCGGAGCGGATCGACGATCTGCACGGTCCGGACCTTGTCCTTCAGTGCCTTGTTGGCGGCGCCCTTGTAGCGGTCGAAGGAGAACTTCACGTCGTCGGCTGTCACGGTCTCGCCGTTGTGGAACTTGACCCCGCTGCGGAGGATGAAGTCGTAGATGAGGCCGTCCGGGGAGACCGTCCAGCTTTCGGCCAGGCTCGGCGCCATGGTCTTGCCCGGCATGGGCTTGGCGACCGCGTCGTGGAGTGCGTACAGGATCATGAATGGCGTGACGATCCCGGGCGTCTCCGCCGGGTCGAACCAGGTCGGGGCGAGCGAGATGTGGATCGCCCAGGTCAGCTGCCCCTCGGCGGCGACCGCAGGCGTGATGGCGGCGAACGAAAGCAGGAGCAAGAGCAGCGCCGCGGTTAAGCTTCTCATCGCGTCGTCCTCCTTCGTTGTCTGGCGTCGGGCGCCAGCGGCCCGACGGTCGGGATATCATGCCCGGGACCTGTACCGCGAGATCGGACGTCGGAATTTGCCGCGACTCTGCCTGCGACTGCTGCCGGTGTCAAGAGGCCGCCCGCGCCGTGCTGGTGCTACGTGAAAAGAGATAGACTTCCGACCGCGTGTCGCCCATGCCTTCGTACGTGCTCGTGTGGCTCTTGCTCATCTTCGCGTGGTCGGCGAACTTCGTCGTCCGCATCGGGTTCTCTGCGCTGCTGCCGTCGATCATCGGCGAGCTCCACCTGTCCTACACGCGGGCCGGCCTGCTCGCGTCGGCGTTCTTCTACGCCTACGTGATCATGCAGATTCCGTCCGGCCTCCTCGGCGACCGGTTCGGCCGGCGCCGCATCCTGGTGCTGGGCTTGCTGGGCGGTGCGCTGGCGGCGGGCCTCACGGGCCTGGCCGGCTCGTTCGCCGCGCTCTTCGTCGCCCGAACGCTGACGGGCGCGTTCCAGGGATCGCTCTTCTCGAACGATCGGGCCATCATCGTGACCGTCACTCCGCCCGACCGGATCGGCCTGGGCCAGGGCGTGTCGTTCTCCGGACCGGGCCTCGGTCTCACCTTCGGCCTCGTCATCGGGGGCCTGCTGGTCGACGTGCTGCCCTGGCGCACCGTGATGACGCTCTTCGGGCTCGGCCCTGTCGTGGCCGCGCTGCTCATCGTCCGCTACGTGCCGGTGCTGGCGCCGTCGGCGTCGACAGTGCCGCTCGGACAGCGCCTGCGCCGCCTCTTCGCCAACGGTCCGCTCTGGGTGCTCGGGCTCACCGGCTTCTGCGCCATCGCGAACCAGTTCATCCTGGCGACCTGGGCGCCGCTGTTCTTCCAGGAAGTGGGCGTCGACGACCTCGCCCGCGCCGGCAGCTACTCGGCATTGCAGGGCATCGCGGCCTCGCTGGGGATGGTCGTCAGCGGGTGGGCCCACGACCGTCTCGTCAGGCGGGGCTACGGATCGAAGACGGTCATCGTGGCCGGGCTCACCGGGCTTGCCGTGTCGATGCTGATCATGGCCGCGGTCATCAATCAGCGCTCGATCGCGGGGCTCGCCGTCGTGCTGTTCGTGGCCGGTTTCTTCTGCTGGTCGATCTGGAGCGCCGTCTACGCGCTCCTGGGCCGCATGGTCCGCGAGGAGGAGTTGGGCACGGCGTTCGGTCTGAGCAACAGCATCAGCTTCGTCGGCGCCATCGTCGGTCCCATCGCCACTGGCTGGATACGCGACCTCAGCGGCTCCTTCAGCGCTGGCTGCGTGCTCGCGGCGGTCCTGGCCATCGCCGGCATCGCGCTCGTGTCCGCCGTCCGCGTGCCGCCCCGGGCGGCGGTGAAGCGGGCGTCGAGCTAGTCGCAACCCGGTCAGGTGATTGGACGCTCAGCGGCGGACACGCCCGCGGCTTGATCTCGTTCGTGCTGCGGCAGAGAATGCCCCCTGAGCGGCCGGGCGCGTCGATTGGCGGAGGCCCCACGCCCGGGGAGAGGCTCCTGATGGAACGGATGGCCGGGTTCGTCGGCGCGACGGTGGCGGCCGCGGTGATGCTCGCCGCGTGCACGACGACGACGGAGCAGGGCGCCGTCGGCGTCGAACGTCGCCAGCTCCTCCTCGTCTCTTCGGCAGAGATGGACCAGAGCGCGGCGGTCGCCTATCAGAAGGTACTCCAGGAGCAGAGCCCGAAGGGCAACGTCAATAAAAATGGGCAGCAGGTCGAGCGGGTCCGCGGGATCGCCAAGCGCATCATCCCGCAGACCGGCGTGTTCCGGACGGACGCGCCGGGGTGGAAATGGGAGGTGAATGTCCTCACCTCGCCGGAGATCAACGCGTGGTGCATGCCCGGCGGCAAGATCGCGTTCTACACCGGCATCCTCGAGAAGCTCGAGCTGACCGACGACGAGATCGCGGCCGTGATGGGGCACGAGATCTCCCATGCGCTACGGGAGCATGGTCGAGAGCGCGCGTCGCAGCAGCTTGCCACCAGCGTCGGCGCGAGCGCGGTCGGCGCCGTGCTTGGTATCGGGCAGTCGGGAGCTGACCTCGCCGCATTGGTCGGACAAGTCACGTTCCTTCTGCCGTACTCGCGGATCCACGAGACCGAGGCCGACCGCATGGGCGTCGAGCTGGCGGCGCGCGCACGCTACGACCCGCGGGCGGCGATCACCCTCTGGCAGAAGATGGCCAAGATCTCGGGCGGAGGCGGGCCGCCGGCGCTCCTGTCGACCCACCCGTCGAACGAAGACCGCATCAAGGATCTCGGAGTGTTTTCACAACGCGTGCTGCCCCTCTACGAGGAGGCCCGGGCGAAGAAATAGCGCGCGACGCGTGCCGGCCTAGCCGCCGACCTCGAGGCGTCCGGCGTGGATGGAGACCGGCCCGAGCCGGACGCGGACCGGGAGCCGCGCGAGCTGGTAGCTCGGATCGAAGTGGCTGGCGATCCAGTGGACGAGCAGGTCGGGCACCGGGAGCCAGCCGATGTTCAGATGGTCCACGGCAACGGTGATCGGCACTCGGTCCCTTCCGGGCAACACGCGGACGCGCGCGGCGATCCGGGGCCCGAGCCCGCTCGCGCGGACCTGCGCCGCGCCGTCGCCGAGCTCGACAGCCATCCGGACCGCCCGCCGCTGGTCGTCGATCACCCTCTGCAGGTCGGCCTGGGTGACGACGGCGCGCTCGATCGACACCGCTCCCACGTTGAGAGGCTCGAGCACGCGACGCTCGAGAACCTCCACGGGATCGAAGACGACGTTCTGGAGCGCCACGCGGATGTTGCGCACACGAAGGGCAAGCCGGTCCGTACGGGTCAGCTCGCCCACCGACGCCGCGTCCGCGGTGACGGTGAGCGTGTCCAGCTCCCCGCGCAGGATCGCCTCCGGGCGGTAGCGGAGGTCGATCCGGAGGTGCTCGGGATCCCGGACCAGCGATGGCACGAATCCCTCCCGCGTCTCGGCGATGCGCGCAGCGAGAGCCTCCGGCGTCACACCGCCCGGGGAGCCGATGCGCCGGGCTCGGAGCTCGGCGCGGCTTCCATCGGGGAGGGTGTATTGACCCACGACGGGGAACAGGCGGGCGAGGGTGCTTCCCGGGGCCTCGAGCCTCTGCATGATCCGGCGCGCCTTGGCGATCGAGAAGTCCGGTCCGAGGTCGCCCGACTTGACGATGACGAAGTCCACGCCGAAGGGCGTGGCGCCCCACGGCCGCAGCATCGTGAAGGGCAGGCCCCGGCGCTTGGCCTCGTAGCGGAAGTTCGACACCGAGAAGGTCGGGTAATTGGGAACCACCGACACCGTCACCGGCCGCCCACCGCTCGCGCGGGCGATGTCATCGAGGATCCGGGCGTGCTGCCAGTCGGCGCGGCTCGGCGGATACGACAGCGCGAGCGAGAGCGGCAACCCCGGCACGGGCGGCGGTGCGGGCAGCATGAAGGCGCTCATCGTCACCTGGAACGCGCCCAGGACCACACAGATGCCGACGGCGAGCCGGCGCGGGATGGCCGGAAGGGCACGGGCGCCGAGCGCCGCCACCACCGCCGCCGCGGAGAGCGCGGGCAACGAGTAGCGAAGATCCTTGTTCCGGATCAGCGTGAGCACCAGGAATGGGGTGACGGCGGCGAGCCAGAGGACGGCCCGATGCTCTCGGACGCGGCGCGCCGCCCATAGTCCTCCGAGGAAGCAGAGCGCGGCGAGAACGCCGAATTGCGAGGGGAAGGTGGTCGGGTAGTAGAGAAGCGCGACCGACGAGAAGGTCGGGGCTTCGCCCTCGAGCGCCGCGTTCCTGAAGGAGCGATTCATGAACTGCAGGGGCAGGCCGAGCAGCCGCGGACCGTACCAGGGGAACGCGACGACGGCCGCGATCACGATGGCGAGCCCGAGCCAGATGAATCGGCGCCACCGCGCCTCACCGCGGGCCGCTTGCCCCACCGTCCAGAGCACGGGGGCGAGCGCGTAGACGGGAAACGTGGGCTTGGTGAGGAGCCCCAGGCCCCAGATCAGCCCGAGCGCCACTGTCCACCCAGGCCGCGAGAACGCCTCGGCGCGGACGAGAGCGTAGAGCGCCAGGGCGACCATTCCGGTGAGCGGCAGGTCGAGCTGGAAGTTCAGGAGCGAGAAGACCACGAACGGAGCGGTGCCCAGGAAGAACGCGGCGAGAACGCCGGTCGCGGGATCGGCGATGTACCGCCCGAGGCCGTAGACGGCGAGAAGCCCGACGGCGAGAAAGGCGAGCATCGCCGCCTGCGCCGTCAGCGTCGTCACCGGGAGCGCGAAGTAGAGGATCCCCGCCGCGCAGATCGCGAGCGGCGGGTAGAAGGAAGAGGCGCCCATGATCTCGGCGAAGCGATCGGCCGCGGGATTGGCCAGGGTCCGGTGACAATCGAGAGCCCGCTCGAGGTGGTTGGCGTAGTCCCACTCCGGGGGGTGGCGGTCGATGGACACCCAGATCGTGACGACGAGACAGAGGGCGCCGAACAGCGCGACGAGAACCGGCCACGGCCGGATACTCATGGACGTAGTCTACGCCGGTCCCTCACGCGCCTTCAGTTCCCCCGCGCGGGCTCGGAGACGAGGCGGGCTCCAGTCCCATCGCCACGCTGAACGGAAGCGCAGCCACCGTCCAGGCGATGAGCGCCACTTCGGAGTCTCCGAAGCTCCACTCCGTGAGACCGGTGACCAGGAAACCCGACACGGCGGCGAGACTCCCGATGACGACGGTGCGTTCACGTCCGCGCGCTGGTTCCGCGAGCCGCCGGAGCAGCCGCGTTGCCGAGACGAAGAACGTCACCCAGATCGAGAGCCACGCGGTCAGCCCCACCACGCCTCTCTCGACGAGGATCTGCAGCGGTGAGCTATGGACATGTCCGGTGGTCTTCTTGATCGCCTCTGGTAACGCGTAGTTCCGGTACGAGCGCTTCACCCCGCCCGGCCCCACCCCGAGCCATGGGTGCTCACGCCACATGGCGAGGCCGCTCTTCCACATGTAGAGCCGCTCCCGCGCCGTGATGTCGTTGGGATCGATGACGCTCCGGACGCGCGAGCTCAGGCGCTCCGGACCGAGAAGAGCGACGGTCAGCACGAGCGCGATGCCGATGATCGTGAGGGTGCGTCCGCGGCGCAGCGTGAGCAGCATCACGCCGAGGCCAGCGATGAAGCCGACCCACGCGCCCCGCACGTAGGTGACACCCAGCCCCGCCAATGTGACGAGCCACACCCCCCATTGCCTCCGAGCCCTCCGGGTTTCCGACAGAAGCCGCGGCAGCCCGACCAGGAGGATCAGGGTCAGCACCCCGCCCAGTGTCATGTAGATGCTGAACGGCCCGCGCGCGCGATCGCAACGATAGAAGAACCACTTGAGTGGCCATATGGTCGGGGCGGGCGTCGGGCACGCCATGACCTGAACGAGACCGATCGCCCCGAGGACTCCACCGAGGATGCCGAGCAGGGTGAGGAACCGCTCGATCCTGTCGACGCTGCGGAGCACGTCGACCGTGACGAAGAACGCGAAGGCGGTGAGCAACCCCTTGGCGGCAAGCAGGCTTTGCCCGGGAACATCCGACGCGAGCGCGGACACGAGAGTCGCCAGGAAGAACACCGCGACCGGTCGCCCCAGGGACCAGGGCTGTTCCCGACGCACGGCCGGATCGCGGAGCCGCCAGAGCCACAGCGCGGTGAGGACGGTCAGTGCGCTCTCGGAGAGCGTGATCGACGACGCGAGGCCAACCACGAAGATCGGGAAGACGCCCCGGCTCAGCGAGGATGCGTCAAGGCCCCGCGTGGTTCGGAGCAGGGCAAGCGCTCCGGTCTGGAATATCATCTCGGCAGGATAGTGTAAATCCTGCGCCGAACGTTCGGAGCGGTTCCTGCCGCTGCGGACTCAGTCCCTCGGGATGCGCGTGCCCCTCGAGTTGTCGCTGCTCGCCGACCGACGCCACTGCCAGATCTCCAGCTCCCGCTTGAGCCTTTTCAGCATTCGGCTTCGGGATTCGACCGTTGCCACCGGTCCGCCCGAATCTCCAGCGGCGTCGGGTAGCGCTGGTCGCGGTGTCGCACGGCGCCAGCGTGACCTGACCGTCGACAGGGATGGCCATCTCGGCCTCGCGGCAATCGATCTCCGTGACGTCCAGGCCCCGGCGCGCGACGTATGCGTCGGGATGTCGGTGTCTTCGCTGACCGCGCTCCTGACGTCGGCGCCGGGCGCGGCAACGGCCACGCGAGCCTCCACGACCTCCGCCGCGACGCCATTCGAAACACGTGGTGAGGTGACGACCGCGGGACGGCGGAAGAAATGGGCCGCGTCGCCCGCTGTGGTGGCGGCGACGCCGATCTCCTCCAGGTACTGTCGTAGCGGCTCGCCGTTCCCGTGGCGGTACGCTTCGATGAGCGAGAGGGCGACGCCGCGGTGGAGGCTGGCGCCCGGCTCGTAGGCGACCCGGCGGCCGAGCACTGTGAGGTGTCCCGTCACCCGGTGGCGGATCGTGACCTGAATGCTCTGCGAGCCCGAGTCCCAATGGCTTGGATCGAAGGGGTCGACGGGCGCGCAGTCGCCGATGATCTTCCACGCGGGGCCGAACTCGCCAAGAGCGAGGGCCAGAGCTCTCTCGGCGTCTGCCGCAGACAACATGGCGATTGGTGTCGATCAACCCTTCTGGGCGAGCTCGTTCCTCACGGCCCTCACACCTGGGACCCCGCCCGTCACGTCGGAGGCGCGAGCCCGAGTCTTGTGGTCGGGCACTTTGCCGATCAGGGTCACCACGCTGTTGTCGGAGCGCACCTTGATGTCTGCGTTCTTGAGATACTTGTCCTTGTCGAGGCGCACCTTCACCGCCTGCGCGATCCCGTCGTCCTTCGCGTCGACCGACTTCCGCTGCTCCTCCGGAACGACTTGCAGGGCGGTGCTGACGGAGGTCACGCCGGTGAGGCCTCGCGCGATCTCTTCCGCCGCCGTCCGTTCCTCGGCGCTCGCCACCTTGCCACGCAGGGTGACGACCCCGCCCTGCGTCTCGACCTTGATGCGCCGGGCCTTCACGCGCCTGTCCGCGACGAGAGCCATCTTCGCCTTCGTCGTGAGCCAGGAATCCTTCATCGTCTGCCCGACGCCGTCTTCGGCCGGCTTCGTCGGCTCGTGGACCTTCGCGGCCTTGCGGGCATCGGTGGGCGTTGACTGCGCCAGCGACATCGCGGGCGACAGCGTGAGGACGACTGCGGTCAGACCCCAGAGCACGAGTCTCATGGCGTTGGCTCCTCCTATCCGCGCTGACTACATGCTACAGCAGCATGGGCGGTGCCACACCCGCCAAGCCCCAAAACCTCGGCATATCCGATCATTAGCCAGAGCCCCGGTGGTCAGAGTGGCAACCCTGTGCGGCACGGACAAGAAGCACGGCTAGCGGCCGCGGACGTAGCGACGGCAGACCAGGCGCAGGTGATCGCGGAAATGCGGCTGCAGGCGGCTCGTCCAGTCGCTTTGCCGCGCCTGCTTCCACTCGGCTGACTCCTGCACCTCGGGCGAGGCGAGGTGGTAGAGCGCCACGTATTTGCGATTGCCGCTGCTGCCCCGGAAGCGACGAGCGCACAGCACGCCCGGGACAGCGCTGAGCGCCGGGATGTGCTCCTTGTCGTACCACTCGTTGAACTCGACCTCGAATTCGGGAACGATGTTCATCGCGTTCAGCAACAGCCCTCCGGCATTGTCGGGCGGGAGCTGGTCTCCGGGCAGGATCTGATCGCCCTCGAAGCGCATCAGGCGCTCGACCCGGCCGGTGACGCGCTTCGACCACGGCGACAGATTCTCGCCGCCGATCGCCAGATAGGGCGGGCTCTTCAACACTTTGACGTCGTCGAGATCGTAGGTCGCGACCGAGACCTTGCGGTCCGGCGCCCCGATCCAGCGCTGGCACACCAGAAAGCCCGGTACGCGCTGCCGTTCGGGCAGGTGCTCGGTGTCGTACCAGTCATTGAACTCGTCCTCGGCCGCCTGCCCCATGTTCATCGCCGCGATCAGCGTGCCCTTCGCCATGTCGAATCCTCCCCCGTGTGGCCGGTGACTCTCGATCTCTTCAGCGCATCGTGGCCAGAGGTGCGATGCCCAGCTCGCTCGTGCACTCGGCGAACCACTGGAGCACCTCCTTGTGCAGTGGGATCCCGTTGGCGCGGCGAGTGTGGATTTCTTCGGACTCTGACAGCCCGGGATAGAGGACGCGGTCCTGTCCCGGCACGGGCTGCGCCGTCCTCAGGGTCTTGAGCATCTCGTCCATGGTGTCCTTGAACTGCTCCACGTCGGTGAAGGCCTCGACGTTGTACGCCGCAAAATGATTCTTGGACCCACTTGCGGGCGCCAGCATCGTGGGCAGGGCGCCGGAGAGCACCGTGGACAAGACCTCGGCCATGAGAGCCAAGCCGTAGCCCTTGTGGGAGCCTTGCTCCCGGGTCCCACCGAGCGGAGCCTGGTGATACTCGTCGCGATTGAAGACGGGTTTCTCCTCCATGATCGGGTTCCCGTCCTTGTCGGTGATCCAGCCCGGCAGAAGCGGCGAGCCGACCCGGATGGCCAGGCGGATCTTGTTGCCCGCGATCGCCGACGTCGCGGCGTCGAAGAGCATCGGCGCCTCGTGGCGCGCGGGCGCCGCGATCGCGATCGGATTGGTGCCCAGGAGCGGCTTCGACGCGAATGTGGGAACCACACTCAGCCCGGCTCCAGTGAAGCAGACTCCCACCATGCCCTGGAGCGCGGCCTGCATGGCGTAGTGGCCGATCGCCCCAAAATGTCCGCTGTTGTAAACGGTCACGACACCGACGCCGACGTTCCGGGCCTTGTCGACGGCCAGCCGCATCGCCTTCGGCCCGACCATGATGCCGAGCCGTCGCTCGGCATCGATCACGGCCGTGCCGGGCGTCTCACGCACCACCCGCCAGCCGGGCCGGGGATCCAGCTTGCCGGCTTTGTAGTCCCGGACGTACGCGCGCAGCATATTCGACACGCCATGCGTCTCGACCCCACGGAGGTCCGTCATCGTCAGCACGTCCGCGCCTTCCGCGGAGTCTTCGGGGCTCAGCCCCAGCTTCTCGAAGATCTGTGTCACCGTGCGTCGCAGTGCCGCTTCAGAGACGAAGACCTGGTCTTTCGCGGGAACCTTGAAGCGCTCGAGAATCATGCTCTGCCTCCTTCGGTCGGGGACCTGTGTTCGGCGGCCCGCCCTCAGCGGGGTGCATCGTAGCCGATTTCGACTGGCAGCGGGTAGACTGAGGCCCATGCCACCCACTCCCGATTTCCTCTACGGCACCGCCTGGAAGGAAGACCGGACGCCGGCCCTCACCGAGCTGGCGCTCCGGATGGGCTTTCGGGCCATCGACACCGCGAACCAGCGGCGGCACTACTTCGAGGCCGGAGTCGGCCAGGGCCTCGCCGCCGCCTACCGCGCGGGCGTGGTCACGCGCGCGGACCTTTTCCTACAGACGAAGTTCACGTACCAGGGCGGCCAGGATCACCGGCTGCCCTACGACCCTGCGGCCGAGCTTTCCACGCAGGTCGCCCAATCGATGGCCAGCTCGCTCGAGCACCTCGGGACCGACCACGTCGACAGCTACGTGCTGCACGGGCCCGCCTCCGGCCGCGGCTGGACCGACGACGATGCCGAGGTCTGGGCCGCGATGGGGAAGGAGCGCGATGCCGGCCACACGCGGCTCCTCGGCGTGAGCAACGTCGCTCTGTGGCACCTCGAGCACATGGCGGCCACGGGCGCTGAGACTCCCGCGTTTGTCCAGAACCGCTGCTTCGCCCGCCTCGGCTGGGATCGCGAAGTTCGATCCTTCTGCGCGGCGCGCCGGATCGTCTACCAGGGCTTCTCACTGCTCACGGCCAACCCGGAAGTGCTGCGCCATCGGCTGGTCACCGGCATCGCGGCGCGCCTCGGCGCGACACCGGCCCAGGTCGTGTTCCGTTTCGCCCACGCGGTCGGGATGCTGCCGCTGACCGGCACCTCCAACGCCGAGCACATGAAGCAGGACCTGGCCAGCCGCGACCTGTCGCTCGCCGCCGACGAGGTGCGGGCGATCGAGTCGCTGGCCGGCTGACGGCGCGTCGCGGCCCTGATCCTCGCCGCCCGCACAGTAGGGCCCCGCACATACGGCCTTGACAGAGCAACACGTTCGCGGGTAGGTAGCGGGTATAAGGAGGGAGCCATGATTTACGAAGTTCGAACCTACACGCTGCGCACCGGGGCCGTGGCCGAATTCGAGGACCGCTTTGCCAAGCGCAAGTCGCTGCGGGAAAAGCACTCGAAGCTCGGTGCCTTCTGGCACACCGACTTCGGCCCGCTCAATCAGGTCATCCACGCCTGGCCGTACGAGGACTTGCAGCATCGGACGGCGGTGCGCGACGCGATGGCGAAGGACACCTCGCTGCAGCAACTGCCCGGCGGGCGGGATCTGATCGTCGAGCAGCAGTCCGACATCATGATCCCCGCTCCGTTCATGCAACCGCTCGGCAGCCGCGACTTCGGCACCGGGAATTTCTACGAGATGCGGATCTACACGTACGCACCGGGCGACCTTCCGGCGGTGCTGGAGGCGTGGGGCAAGGCCGTTCCCGGCCGTGAGAAGCTCTCGCCGCTGGCCGCCTGCTGGACCAGCGAGCTCGGGGCCCTGAACAAGTTCGTACACGTCTGGGTCTACAGGGACTCCAACGATCGCACGCGCATCCGGGACGAATCCCGAAAGGGTGGCCAGTGGCCGCCGCAGTCCGGGGTGCGACCGATCCGGCAGGAAAACAAGCTGCTGATCCCGGCGTCCTTCTCGCCCCTGCGGTAGTCTTCCACTGTCGATCTCGCCCGGGTCGGCCTGGCCTGCCAGCCAGACAGGCCGCCCGGGCGGTTCGCAGCGACCGCTCCGCGACATCCCGAGCGCCCTTCATGAAGGAAGGGGAAGGAACCGATGGCATCTCTCAGCCGGCAGCTTGCGCAGTGGGTCGTGGGTCTGCGCCATCAAGATCTGCCTGCCGCGGTGGTCGATCGCGCCAAGGGGGTGACGCTCCATGGCCTCGCCTCGGTCCTCCTCGGCTCCGAGGCACCTGGCGGCCGGCAGGCCGTGAAGCTCATCACGGAAGAAGAAGCCGGCGTGCGCGACGGCGCCACCATCATGGTGAGCGGCGCCAGGGTGACGAAGGGCGGCGCCGCGTTCGCCAACGCGGAGATGGCGATGGCCGGCGGCAAGTGGGACACCTTCCGCATGCTGACGCATCCGGGCACCAGCATCATCCCCGGCGGCTTCGTCGCGGCCGAAACGGCGGGGGCCTCGGGACGGGACTTCATCACCGGCATCGCGGCGGGCTACGAGGTCATGGAGCGGCTGGCCGCGGACTTCATTCCGACGGTGATGGCGCGCGGCTTCCACGCCGGTGTGGTGTTCGGCATCTTTGGCCCGGCCGTCGCCGCCGCGAAGATGATGCGCTTCACGGAGGATCAGGTGAACAGCACCATCGCGCTCTGCGCGAGCCTGGCCGCCGGCAACCTGGAAGGACCGCGGAGCGGCGGCCGCGCCCTGCGCGAGGGCGGCGCGGTGCGCAACGCCATGCTGGCGGTCGCGCTGGCGAGGCAAGGGCACGTTGGCGGCGAGACCGTCCTCGAGGGCGATGCCGGCTTCTATCACGCCTATGCGGGCAACAACCAGGGCCGCCTCACCTACAGCTTCGTCGGCGATACTCAGACCAGCCTCGACAGGATCACCGCGGCTCTGGGGAAGGACTGGATGTTCCTCGAGACGCTCTACCGCATCTATTCGACGGCCGGCTACAACATCGCGCATGTCGACGTCACCGCGAAGCTCTGCGAAGAGCACAACATCGCCTACAAGGACGTTGATCGCGTCGAGGCAGTGGTGAACTGGCTCGAGACTCAGTATCCCAGCCCGGCCTTTCCGAGCCGGCGGGAAGACGCGGAGCCGCGGCCCGGGAGCACGCCGTACTACACGGCGTACGGCGTCGTGAGGCGCGGCTTCCCGGTGCTGCGGAGCCAGGTCGACCCGTCTGGCGCCGACGACCCGCCCGAGGTGCTCGATCTGATGAAGCGGGTGACCCTCATCCCGTCGCACGAGATGACGCTCTTCGGCCCGCGGATCACGATTCACACCAGGGACGGCCGGAGCTACACGAAGCAGTCCACCGGGCGCGAGTTCATGTGGGACTTCGACGAGGAAGCGCGCCGTATTCGCGAGGTCATCCCCGGGATCCCGATACCGGCGGCGCAGTTCGAGGACATCATCGCGACCTGCCGCGACCTCGACCGGCAGGACAGGGCCGACACGCTCATTCAGCTGACCCTGAGGAAGGCGTAAGGTCGCCGCACTGCCGGTAGGGGCATTGGCTCGGTCCGCTCAGGGGCGGAGCTCCCGGACCGGCTTGCCGGCCAGCCAGGCCTTCACGTCCTCCAGCGCCTGGCCGTAGAAGATCCGATATCCCTCCTCGGTCACGTAGCCGAGATGCGGCGTGATCACCGTGTTCGGGAGGTTGCGCAGGGGATGGTCGAGAGGTAACGGCTCCTCGTCGTACACGTCGAGGCCCGCGCCCGCGATCGTTCCCTGACGGACCGCGGCGACGAGCGCGGCTTCGTCGACGATGGGGCCGCGCGAGGTATTGACCAGGTAGGCCGTCCGCTTCATGCGGGACAGCTCGCGCGCTCCGATGAGCCGACGCGTGCGATCGCCGAGCACGAGATGAATGCTCACCACGTCCGCGCGAGCCAGCAAATCGTCCTTGGCGACGAGCGTGGCCCCCACCTCGGCGGCGCGCGCGGCCGTGAGGTTCTGGCTCCAGGCGATCGCGTCCATCTCGAACGCGCGGCCGACCTTGGCCACGCGCGAGCCCAGCCCGCCGAGCCCGATGACGCCGAGAGTCTTGCCCTTCAGGCCGAGCCCGCAGCTGACCTGCCACCGGCCCTCGCGCGTGGCGCGATCTTCGGTCGGGATGCGGCGAACGAGGGCGAGGATGAGTCCCCATGTCAGCTCGGCCGTCGGATACGGAAGCCCCGCCGTCCCGCAGACGATGACCCCGCGCTCCACGGCCGCGCCCACGTCGATGGACGCGTTGCGCATCCCCGTCGTCACCAGAAGCCTGAGCCGCGGTAGCTTCTCGAGGAGCGCGCGCGGAAACGCGGTCCGCTCGCGCATGGCCACCACCGCGTCGAAGTCGGCGAGTCGGGCGGCCACCGCGCCGGCGTCATTCAGGTGGTCGGCGAAGATGACCAGCTCGGTGCCCGCGGGAAGACTCGTCCAGTCGGCCATGCGACGGGCAACGCCTTGATAGTCGTCCAGGATCGCGACACGGGTCATGCTCGGCTTCCTTTCTTGTTATTGAGTGATGAACCCCGGGCACAATACCACCGAGAGAGGATTCAGTCAGGCTGCGTAACGGTGTACGATCCTGCCCACGACCGATCGGGGAGGGAGGACACCTATGGCTCGCCGCTCATCACTGGCGTCAGCGGTTGCCCTCGTCCTGACCATTGCGCTGGTACCGCCGGGCCCCGGGCCGGCCGCCGCCCCAGAGGGGCGCTCGGAAGCGCCCGTGGGCCGCTCGGAAGGACAGGTCACCTTTGCCGTCACCGTCACGCTGGCGCCCACGTGGTTCGATCCCGCCGAGACGCCGGGCGTGATCACGCCGTTCCTCACGCTCTACGCGCTCCACGACGCGCTCGTCAAACCGATGCCGGGCAACGCGTGGGCGCCGGGCCTGGCGGAGTCGTGGACCGCGTCGAAGGACGGGCTCATGTACGAGTTCGTGCTCCGGAAGGGCGTACGGTTCCACAACGGCGATCCCCTGACCGCCGAGGACGTGAAGTTCTCGTTCGACCGCTACAAGGGCGGTGGCGCCACCACGCTGAAGGCGCGCGTCGCCGCCGTCGAGATTGTCGACGCGCAGCGCATTCGCTTCCGGATGAAGCAGCCGTGGCCCGACTTCATGACGTTCTACGCGACGCCGGCGACCAGCGCCGCCTGGATCGTTCCCAAGAAATACATGGAGCGCGTCGGTGACGACGCCTTCAAGAAGGCGCCGGTCGGGGCGGGGCCGTACCGCTTCGTATCGTTCAACCCGGGCATCGAGCTGGTCGTCGAGGCCTACGAGGGTTACTGGCGGAAAACGCCGGCGGTGAAGCGCCTCGTGTTCAGGTCGGTGCCGGACGAGTCGACGCGCATGGTGACGGTCAAGCGCGGCGAGACCGACATCGCGTACGGGCTCAGAGGGCCGGACGCCGAGGAGGTGAGGCGGACGCCCGGCCTCACGCTCAAGGTGGTACTCCCGACGGTCAGCCAGTGGGTCGTCTTCACCCAGCAGTGGGACCCGAAGTCGCCGTGGGCGGACCGCCGCGTCCGGCTCGCCGCCAACCTCGCGATCGATCGCAAGGCCTTCAGCGACGCGGAGTATCTCGGATACGGCCGGCCGGCGCCGAGCATCATCCCTCGCGATTTCGAGTTCTACTGGGCGCCGCCGCCGTACCCCTACGATCCGGCGCGGGCGAAGCGGCTCCTGGCCGAGGCGGGCTATCCGAAAGGCTTCGATGCGGTCGAGGTCGGGACCGACGTCGTGTTCTCGCCCGAGGCCGAGAGCGTCATCAACGGCCTTCAGGCCATCGGCATCCGCGCGCGGCTGCGCCCGCTCGAGCGCGCGGCCTTCTACAAGGCGGACCAGGAGAAGCAATTCAAGCACCTGGTCCGCGTCGGCAGTGGAGCCGCCGGCAACGCCGCAACGCGCATCGAGGCGTTCGTGATCTCGGGCGGCATTCGCTCCTACGGCGGCTACGGGGACATCGACGCGCTCTTCCAGGACCAGGCGGTCGAGATGGACACGAAGCGACGCGAGGCGCTGCTCCACAAGATCCAGCAGCTCATGTACGAGCGCGCGATGTTCGCGCCGATCGTGGAGCAGGCAGGATTGATCGGCGTCGGTCCTCGGTTGGCGGAGGTGCCTTCCATCACGGGGCACCCGTTCATCTCGCCCTACGAGGATCTCAGGCTGAAGGGAGCATCCCGGTGAGGTCGGGCTGACGCGCCGGCGAGCCGCGAGCCCCATCGCATCGGCCGCCAGCTCCGGCAGCCAGGCCTGCGGCGGCATCATCAGCAGAGCGGTGGCCGCAAATGCCCACGCGCGCTTCGACCATGACAGCGGCCGGAAGAAGTAGCCCACGCACCCGATGCCGAGCAGCACCACCCCGATCGACGCCGTCAGCATCGTGACCACGATCTCCCCGAGCGTCCCGCGGCCGATCAGCGCCGAATGGAAGACGAAGACGAACGGGACGACGTAGGCCACGATGCCGAGACGCATCCCCGTCCAGCCCGTCTTCCAAAAATCGGCCTTGGCGATCGCGGCGGCGGTGTACGTGGCCAGACAGTCCGGCGGGGTGATGAGCGAGAGCATGCCGGAGCGCTTTACCTCGAGGTACTTTCCTCGGCGGCGACGCGGTCACCGTCCTTCAGCCCGTCCGGGGGACTGACCACGAGCCGTTCCTTCCCGGTGAGACCCGAGATGATCTCGACCGACTGCCCGAAGTCGCGGCCCAGCTGAACGCCCAGATAGTGCACGATGCCGTCGCCGCCCACGGTGATGACTTGAGACCCGGCGGCCCGCGCGATGAGCGTGGTCGCGGGGACGACCCACAGGGCGTCCGCCGGCACGAGGCTGAACTTGACCTGGGCGTACATCCCGGGCATGAGCGCCCCGTCCGCGTTGCGCAGCCGCACTTCCGTGAGAAGGGTGCGCGACGTGGGATCGAGGGCGCCCGCGGTACTCGCGATCTTCCCGACGAACGGCCGCTGCGGGTACTCGGGCACCAGGATCCCGGCCTCCTGGCCCGGCACGATGGAGCGGACGAACGTCTGCGGGACATTGACGAAGACGCGGAGGTTCTCGACCCGCGCGATCCGGAACAGCGGGCTCGCGCCGGTGCCGCTGCCGGAGGTGATCAGCGCGCCGCGGTCGATGCCCCGCGCCGTGATGATCCCCGCGAACGGCGCCTCCAGCTTCTGGAAGGACTGGAGCGCCATCAGCCGCTGCACGTTGGCCTCGTTCGCCGCGACGTTCGCCCGGGCCGCCCCCACGCTGGCCTCCAGGGCGCCGACGTTGGCCTGCATCGCGTCGACGTTCGCCTGGGTTGCCGCCGTGGCCGCCCGGGCGGCCGCGAGCGCCGCTCGCTTCTCGTCCGCATCCTGATGCGCGACGAGCTCGTCGCGCTCGAGTCGGCTGAAGCGCTCCGCGGTGGCGCTGGCGAAGCCTTCGTTGGCCGTCGATTGATCGACGCTCGCGCGGGCCTGCTGGAGGGTCGCCTGGGCCTGCGTGAAGCTCGCCTGGGCTTGTGCGAGGCCCGAGCGCGTCTGGGCCAGGGCGGCGCGGGCCTGGCTCAACTCCTGGTCCAGCTCCGGCGTGTCGATCTGGGCCAGGACCTTCCCTGCCGCCACGCGCTCGCCGATGTCGACGTAGCGCTCGCGGACGTAGCCGCTCGTGCGGGCGTAGATGGCCGTCTCTTCGATCGCCTGGATGTTGCTGGGCAGGACGAGGTCGATCGGCCCGTCGGCGCGCCGAGGCGGCACGACGCTCACGGGCACGAGCCCGGCTGCCGGCGCCGTGGCGGCCGCGACGAGCTCAGCGCTCTGCCGCAGGCGCGGCACCACGCCGATGACGAGCAGCGCGACCAGCAGGGCCACGCCGATGAGGAGACTCCACGTCGTTCGTGACTTGGGCATCGCTCACTCCTGGGTTGGGGTTGCGTCGCCATCGGGCGACGCGGGATCGGTGAGGAAGTCCTGCCGCGGCGGGCGCCGGCGGAGAACGCTGTAGACGAGGGGGACGAGGAAGAGCGTGGCGACCGTGGCCACCGCGAGGCCGCCGATCACCGCCCGCCCCAGGGGCGCGTTCTGCTCGCCGCCCTCGCCGAGACCGAGGGACATGGGCAGCATGCCGATGATCATGGCGAGGGCGGTCATCAGCACCGGGCGCAGCCGGGTGGCGCCGGCCGCGAGGGCGGCGCTCCGCGAGTCGCGGCCTTCGAGCATCTGGTCGTTCGCGAACGTGACCATGAGGATGCTGTTCGCGGTGGCGACGCCGACGCTCATGATGGCGCCCATGAGGGCGGGCACGCTGAACGTCGTCTGGGTGACGAAGAGCATCCACACGATGCCGCAGAAGCCAGCCGGCAGCGCGCTGATGATGATGAAGGGATCGAGCCAGGATTGGAAGTTGACGACCATGAGCAGGTAGACGAGAGCGACGGCGAAGATCAGGCCGAGGCCCAGCCGGGTGAAGGCGGAGCTCATGCTCTCGACCTGACCGCGCACCGCGATCGTGTGCCCGGGCGGTAGCTTGGGCCTGAGCTCCGCCGCGATCCCGTACACCGCGGTCGCCACGCTGCCCAGGTCCCGGTCCTGCACGTTGGCGTAGATGTCGAAGACCGGCTGCACGTTCGAGTGGCTGATGACCGCGGGGGCCTCCCGTCGTTCGAGGGTAGCCAGATTGCTGAGGAGCTGTGGCTGGCCGGCCCCACTCGGGGTGACCGCGGTGTTCATGAGCGTGTTGACCGAGTCGACCCGACTCTGGGGTGTCTGCACGGCGACCGTATACGTGATGCCGGTGCGGGGATCGGACCAGTAGTTCGGGGTGACGACCGCGCTCGAGCTGAGCGAGACGAGGACGTTGTTGGCCACGTCGCGCTGGGTGAGGCCCAGCTGGACGGCGCGCGAGCGATCGACATTGACGAGGAGGGACGGGGTATTGATCACCTGGTGCAGGTGGACGTCGACGGCGCCCGGAATGCGCGCCATCCGGGCGGCGACCTCGAGGGCGATCCCGTGGGTCGCCAGCTGGTTGTACCCCGTGACCTGCACGTCGATCGGCGCCGGCAGCCCGAAGTTCAAGATCTGACTCACGATGTCGGCGGGCTGGAAGAAGAACGTGACGCCCGGGAACTCACGCGGGAGCGTCTCCCGGAGGGTCTTCATCCAGCGCGCGGTCGGGTGATGACGATCGGGATTCAGCGAAACGAGAATCTCCCCGTCCGCGGGCCCGATGGTGACGCTGTCGGTGAAGCCGAGATTGACCGGCTGCGGCTGGCCGATGTTGTCGATCACGAGCTGGATCTCGTCGTTCGGGATGAGGCGGCGAATCGCCGCTTCCACGTCCGCGAATACCTGCTCGGTCTCCTCGATGCGGGTGCCGGCCGGCGCCCGCACGTGTAGGCGGAACTGCCCGGTGTCCACCTCGGGGAAGAAGTCGCGACCGACGAAGGGGACAAGCGCGAGGCCGCTCACCGCGACCACGACGAAGGCGCCGAGCATGCGTCCGCGCCGGGCGAGCGCGGTCTCGAGGGCGTGGACGTAGGTCACGCGCAGCCGCTCGAACCGGCGCTGAAACCCGTCGTGGATTCGAGCGAACAGACTCGGCTCGGCGCCAGCCTCGGCGCGGCCGTGGGCCTCGGTCGCGAGCAGGTAACGCACGAGCGTCGGGACGATCGTGCGCGACAACAGATACGACGCCAGCATGGCGAACACGACGGCCATGGCCAGCGGCGTGAAGAGGTACCTCGCGGGGCCGGTGAGGAACACCACCGGCACGAAGACGATGCAGATCGACAGGGTCGAGACGAACGCGGGCGTGGCGATCTGCTGGGCGCCGTCGAGAATGGCCTGCACGAGGCGCTTGCCCAGGCCGAGGTTCCGGTGGATGTTCTCGATCTCCACGGTGGCGTCGTCGACGAGGATGCCGACCGCCAGCGCGAGCCCGCCGAGCGTCATGACGTTGAGGGTGTGGCCGACCGCGCTCAGGATCGCCACTGACGTGAGAATCGAGAGCGGGATCGACGTGAGCACGACGAGCGTGCTGCGCCAGCTCCCGAGGAAGAGCAGGATCATGACTCCGGTCAAGCACGCCGCGATCGCGCCCTCGGTCAGCACGCCGGTGATGGCGGCACGCACGAAGAGCGACTGATCGAAGAGCTCCTTGACCTCGAGCCCGGGGGGCGCCGACGCCCGGATCGTCGGGAGCAGGTCCTTGAGCTGCTTGACGATCGTGAGCGTCGAGGCGCCCCCCTTCTTGATCACGGTGAGGAGCACGGAGCGGCGGCCGTTCTGGCGCACGATGTTGGTCTGGACCGCGAAGCCATCACGCACGTGCGCCACGTCGCGCACGAAGACGGTGGCGCCGTTGACCACCTTGACGGGCAGCTCGTTGAGCGCGGCCACGGCGTCGGGGCTGCTGTTGAGGCTGACACGGTATTCGCGCGGCCCGAGCTTCACGGTGCCCGACGGCAGGGTCAGATTTTGTAGGTTCACGGCGCTGCTGACGTCCGCCGCCGAGATCGACTTCGCGAGCAGCGCCTGCGGATCGAGGTCGACCATGACCTGACGCGGCTTGCCGCCATACGGCAACGGGAGAGTGATGCCCTGGATCGGCGCGATCTGCTGACGGATGCGGTAGATCCCGTAGTCGTACAGCTGGGCTTCGGAGAGCGTCCTGCCGCCGAGGGCGAGCTGGATGATCGGCACGCTCGAGGCGTTGTACTGGACGATGAAGGGCGGGACCGCGCCCGGCGGCATGACGCGCAGGATGGTCTGCGACACGGCCGTCACCTGCGCCAGGGCCGCTTCCACGTTCACGTTCGGCTGGAAGTAGATCTTGATGACGCTGACGCCGGGATAGGTTTGGGACTCGATGCTCCGCACGTCGCTGACGACGGACGAGATCGTGTACTCGGAGTAGGTCGTGATACGCGCGGCCATCTCTTCCGTGGACAGACCGCCGTAGTTCCAGATCACCGACACGACTGGAATATCGATCTCCGGGAAGATGTCCGTCGGCGTGGTGACGATCGCGAACACGCCGAGCAGCACGATGGCGAGCCCCATGACGACGAAGGTGTAAGGGCGGCGGAGTGCCAACCGAACGATCCACATGGGGCTGAGCTTCTCCTTGTTCTGTGGATGCAAACCCGCCCGGCCACGATTCACGGGATCGCGCGGGGGTAGCCGCCGATGCTCACGAGGTGAGCAGTACGCGAGGGATTTCTGTCAGGCGTCCGCGGGCTGACGTAACGATCGGGCGTAGTGCCCGATCCGCGCGCCCATCGGCGTGGCGCCCGGCCTGAGGTGATACGGTGAGAGGCGATGCGCAGCTCCGTCCGATCGCTCCCCCCCGGCGTCCAGCGCTGGGCCACTCGCGTGCGATGGCTCCGGTGGCTCGACGCGCTCGCGGCCTGGCTCGTCGTCTGGTGGCTCCTCGCGCTGCTGCCGGCAAAAATGACACCCGTCACGCCGGCGGTCGCCGCGCCGATGCTGGTCGGGCTCGCGGCGCTCGCAAGCCCGGTGCGACGACGCTGGGGGCCAATCAGGGCGCTGGTCGCGCTGTCCGTGAGCCGCGCGCTCAGGCCGGGCGACCGCGCCTGGCTCGTGCTGCCCACGCACATCGAGCCGGTCATCGTCACGGCGCGTCGGCGGCTGCGGCTGGTCGTCGCGCGACCCGACCAGGGCTCCACGGAAGGCCTCGAAGTGCGTCGCACCCGCGTCCTCGTCGTCCCGCCGACGGGGTGAGCGCTGCTCGGCAGTTCAGGCTAGAGTAGGCGCATGCTGCCGCCCGAAACCATCGACGCCGCGGCTCGCGCCTCGTTCGAGATGCACCGGATGCGCGTCCGCTACGGCCCGCTCGACGCCACGCTCAGGGCAGCCCCGCTCGACGACGCCTATCGGATCCAGGACGCGCTGCATCGAATCATGGCCAAAGCCGGGCGGGGCGAGATCGCCGGCTGGAAGATCGCCCTCACCTCCAGGGCGATGCAACAGATGACCGGGGTAGATCAGCCCGCCGCCGGCGCCATCTTCTCGAAGGTCGTTCACTCCTCGCCAGCGCGCGTTGATCTCGCGGCCTATCACCACCTGGGCGTGGAGTTCGAGGTGGCGGTACGGCTCGGCGACGAGTTGCCGGCGGGCGATGGACCCTGGACGCGCGCGTCCGTGGCCGGCCGGGTCGCCGCCTGCCTGCCGGCGTTCGAGCTGGTCGAGGACGGCGACGCCGACTACACGACGCTCGACGCCTTCACCCTTGTCGCGCAGAACACGTGGAACGGCGGCGTGGTGCTCGGCGCGCCGATCACGGAGTGGCGTGGCGTCGACCTCGAGCGCGCGGTGACGCGCTGCTGGGTGAACGACCAGCCCGGCGGCCAGGGCAAGACCGGTGACGCGATGGGCCATCCCTTCGATGCCGTGGCGTGGCTCGCGAATCTCCTCAACCACCGCGGCCGCGTGCTCGAGCGCGGCATGGTCGTGATGACCGGAAGCAGCATCACCACCAGGTTCCCGGCGCCGGGTGACCGCGTGCGCTTCGTCGTCGAGGGCCTCGGCGAGGTTGCGCTGGAGGTCGCGCGGTAACGGAAACTCGCGTGCTATGGTGAGGCCTCTCAGGAGGACGCCATGGCCCGCCTCGCTACCAAGGAGCTCTGGTAAATGGCCCTGAAAGATAGCACCGCCTTCGGCATGTCTCTGCCCCACCGCTCCCCCGACACGATCGACATGTTGGCCGTGCGCCAGGTCGCCCAGCGCGCCGACGCTCTGGGGTTCCGGGACCTGTGGGTGACGGAAAATACGCTGGACCACGTCTTCTGCTTCGATCCCATGGTGATCCTGACCTATGCGGCCGCGGTCACCACGCGGATCCGCGTCGGTGTCGCCGTGGTCGTCCTGCCGGTCCGCAATCCGATCCACGTCGCTCATGAGATCGCCACGCTCGACTACGCGAGCAATGGCCGCGCGATCCTCGGTGTTGGACTGGGCCGGGACCACCACTACTCACAGTTCCAGGTACCCCGCGAGCGCCGCGTGCGGCGCTTTCGCGAAGGGGTCGAGCTCATCAAGGCGCTGTGGACGGAATCGAAGGTCGACTACCGCGGCAGCATTTTTCAGCTCGACGGCGGCACCATGGCGCCCAAGCCCGTCCAGAAGCCGCATCCGCCGATCTGGCTGGGCGGTGGACACCCCGATGCGATCCGGCGCGCCGCGGCCGTTGCCGACGGATGGATGGGCTCAGGCGGCTCGAGCACGGCCGAATTTTCCCGACATGTCCCCGCATTGCGCGTGGCGCTGGAGAAGGCTTCTCGCAACCCGGCCAAATTCCCCATCTCGAAGCGGGTGTTTCTCTCCGTGCACGAGCGCCCTGATGTGGCACGAGCCGAGCTCCACCGCTGGTTCACCACGGTGTATCACAACCCCGGTGGGACCGATGCCTCCGGTGTCCACGGCACGCCGGAACAGGTACGCGAGCGGCTGGAACAGCTGGTGGCAATGGGCGCGAACCATCTCCTGCTCAACCCGGTTTGCCGCCACGTCGAGCAACTGGAAGCGCTGGCCTCGATCGTGGGGTTCTCCTAACGTCCCGGCGTCACGCCTCTGCGAAGAGCCCCTCCACCCTGGCCAGCACTGGACTTGAGAGCAGGGCCGGCTGATGAGCCGGCAGGTCCACCCAGACCGGGAACTCCCGCCCGGTGATCTTGCGAGCCTTGGTGACGCCGCCCAGCGACATCATGGTCTGCCAGGAGGCCGCGAGATCCGGGTGGGCCAGTAGGAGCAGTCCGAGCCCCAGATACCCATCGGCCACGCAGGGCAGGGCCACGCCTGCCTCGGCCAGCGCCCTGGCCCGTTCGTCGGGAGCGAGAAACCGCCGGACCGGCGCCGATTGCCACGCGAGGACCGGGCACAACCCCGGGCCGGTTTCAGCGAGAGCCGCAAGCCAGGGGTGCCGAGCGTGGGAGAGGAATCGGTTGTACGCCTCGCCGATGCCATCGGGGGCGGCGTTGTGCTCCTTGAGGAGAATCGACGGGAACGGCGCATCCGGCAGGCTATACGCCCGGATCAGCGACCCTGGCACCGGGCAGCCGAACGGAGCCACCCGTCCAAGGAAGTCGGTCAGCCCCTCACCGCTGAGAGCGGCCTGAGGAATCGTGAGCAACCAGGAGGTGGCGTCGGGCCGGGTCACAGATGCCAGCAGCACCTCACCGTCGGGCCACGCCCGGCCGGTTCCGTCGCCCTCCACGCCGAGCTCGACGCTGCGGCACCATCTTTGCCAGAGGCGGCTACTGCTCGGCGTCATCGGTCAGGCTCCTTGCCGTCGCACGGCGGCGTGGTCTCAGCGATTGCGTCGTGGACGAGATACGGATAACATCCCTGGCAACGAACTCCAAGGAGGGTGACATGGCCGAAGGCAAGGTGCACGTCGAGATCGTCTACTGCGTCGTTTGAGGGTACCTCCCCGTGGCCGTCAGTGTGGCGGCCGAGTTGTCCTCGATCAACTACCGCGAAACAGCGATCACGTTGACCCCATCCGACAGCGGCCGGTTTGAAGTGTACCTCGACGGCAAGAAGCTCTACGACCGCAAGGCGCCGGGCGCGGTGGACTTCCTGCCGGCGCTCAAAGAGATCCACAAGATCCGGGATGCCATCAAAGAAGTCTTCGGCCAGGCTCCGGCCACGACGGCAGCCCACTAGGAGGGCCCATGGCCTTCGGCACGCATCACGTCCACGTGAAGACCCGGGATCCCAAGAAGACGATGCAGTTCTACGTCGACAATCTTGGCGCGACGCTGATCGCCGACCAGGGCGCTCGCGGCTACCGCGTGAGCCTTCACGGGCTGCAGCTCAACATCACCCCGTTGATCGACACGCAGAAGCGCGAGCAGCACTACGGGATCGAGCACATCGCCGTCGACACCGACGACTACACGGCGACGCTGGCCCGGCTCCGGTCCAACGGCGTGCGCGTCCTCGAGGAGCTGCCGCCCAACAACGGTCGGCGGGTCTGCTTCCTGGAGGCCCCCGACGGGGTGCAGATCGAAGTGATCGAGAAGGTGTAAGCCGTGGGCGGCGGCCGTCAGTCCGGCCAGACTGACGTCGTCAAGCAACAGGTCGCCGCTCACTGGGATCGGCGGGCGCCGACCTTCGACGAGGACTTCGGCCACAGCGTCCGCACGCCCGCCGAGCGCGCCGCGTGGGATCGCATCCTCGATCTCGTCCTCGCCGCTCGCGGCAAGGTCGACGCGTTCGACGCGGGTTGCGGCACCGGCTTCCTCACCTTCGAGCTCGCGGCCCGCGGTCATCGCGTCACCGGCGTCGACTTCGCGCCCGCCATGATCGCCGAGGCGCGGCGCAAGGCGGCGGAGCGTGGTGTCTCGGTCCGGCTCGAGGAGGCCGACGCCGAGCAGCTGCCGTTCGCGCCGGGCAGCTTCGACCTCGCCATCAGCCGTCATGTGCTCTGGACGCTTCCACACCCGGACGCGGCGATCGACGAGTGGATCCGGGTTCTCCGCCCGGGAGGACGCCTCGTGGTCATCGACAGTCAGCTCGACCCCAGCGCCGCGCCGCCGTCACAGGAGAATGCCCGCACCAGCCAGGAGTACGCCGCGGTCGGCGCCCAGCTCCCGTTCCTTGGAGGCCGGTCGCGAGAGGAGATCGAGACGCTCCTGAAGACGCACGGCCTGGTGAACGTGGCCAGCGATCCGCTGCTCGATCTCGTGGCGGCCCAGGCGCAGCGAATGCTCGAGGAGGGGCAGCAGTCGCGGCCGCGCCGGCGCTACGTCGTCTGGGGAGAAACCAGGGGGACCGGCGCATGAAGACCGTCCGGATCATCACCCCGACCGGCCACCTCGGTACGACCCCACTCGAGAAGGCGAGCTTCGAGCGCGTGCGCGACAGCGGCGCGCTCAACCGCGGCGCGGTCGCGCGCCTGTTCGGCGTCGAGGAGAGCCGCGTGACCGACTTCGTCGTGTTCGAGCCGGCCAATGCGATCAAGTTCACGATCCGCCGGCTGAGGCCGAGCGGCAGCATGGGGGAGAGCGATCTCTTGGGCGCGCAGCAATACGCCCCGCTGTTCGACGTCGAGATCCCCTGACGGCACCTGCTAGGACACACGCCTGCGATTTTTGCTTGACAGCTTTCTCGGCGTGCGGTCGCCGCGTGCCGGCCGCACGTGGCAAACCGCGCGCCAGCGGCCCAGGGAAGCGCCGAGGTTCGACCGTGTGTCCGTCTCTCGAGAAAACCTCGATCGGGCGGCGATCGCTGCCCAGTGAGCCTCCCAGGTGCGTCCGAAACGGGGGTGTAGAGTCGCCCCGGCAGAAGGAGGCTCGCCATGAACATCTCCGCGGCCGAAGCGCAGACCGACCTCGAGCGGCTCGGTGACGAGATCGCCGTGCTGTCGGCGCATCTTGATGCGGCCACCGCCCGGCTCCTCGATCTCATCCGCGAGTTCGACGCCCGCGGCGGCTGGGGCAACGGCTTCCGCTCCTGCGCCGGCTGGCTGTCTTGGCGCGTGGGATTCGCGCCGGGCGCGGCCCGGGAGCACGTCCGGGTGGCCCGCGCCCTCGGCACGCTGCCTCGGCTGTCGCAGGCGCTCGCCCGCGGCGAACTGTCCTATGCCAAGGTCCGCGAGCTGACCCGCGTGGCGACCCCGGAAACCGAGGAGCGCCTGCTGGCGGTGGGCCGCGCCGGCACCGCCGAGCACGTCGAGCGGATCATCCGTGGCTGGCGGCGAGTGGATCGCAAGGCCGAGGCTGAGGAAGCCGCTCGGCAGCACGCGCGTCGTGCGCTGCATGTGTATCACGACGAAGACGGTACGGTGAGGATCTGCGGGCGACTGGCCCCGGAGGTGGGCGCCCTGCTCCTGAAGGCGCTGGAGGCGGCGCGCGAGACCCTCTACCAGCGGCGGCGCGAGCAGGCGCCGGACGCTGACCCCCCGACGATGGCGCAGCAGCAGGCCGACGCGCTCGCGGTGCTCGCCGAGACGGCGCTCCACCACGGCATCGATCCCGGCGCCCCGGGCGAGCGCTACCAGGTGGTGGTCCATGTCGACGCCGCCGTCCTGGCCGATGCCGACCAAGATGGCCAGTCCGTCCTCGAGGACGGGGCGCGCGTTCCGGCCGGAACGTCGCAGCGCCTGTCCTGCGACGCGAGCCGCGTCGTGATGCGCCACGACGCCGACGGGCGCCTGCTGGAGGTCGGCGCCCGGACCCGCACGATTCCGCCGGCGTTACGGCGCGCGCTGCACCACCGGGACCGCGGCTGCCGCTTCCCCGGCTGCGGCGTCCGCTTCGGCCAGGGCCACCACATCCGTCAATGGGCCCAGGGCGGCCCGACGACGCTCTCCAACCTGGCTCTGCTCTGTCGCCGGCACCATCGAGCAGTCCACGAAGAGGGCTACCAGGTCGAACGCCAGCCGGACGGCGAGCTTCAGTTCCGGCGGCCCAACGGCTGGGTGATCCCGGAGGTACCGCCGTCGCCCGACCGGGCTGAAGATCCCGCGGCGGCCATCCGAGCGCGGAACGAGAGGGAGGGACTTGCCCTGCACGCGCGGACTGCAATGCCTGGGTGGCTGGGGGAGCGCCTCGACTGTGGGCTACGCGATCGACGTCTTGCACACGCGGGCGGCCACGCTACCGAGCGGCACCGTGGGCATGGGGCGCCCCGACGCGGTGGCTGGCTCGACGACATAGGAGAAGGACATGCCGGGAAAGGTCCGCCGGATCGTGACCGGAGTGAACGGTGTCGGGCGCTCCTGCATCGTCTCGGACACGCTGCTCCCGACGGCCGCCGTTGCGCCCGGCGCGCCCGTGCGCGCGGGTCTGTGGACGACGGACTCAGCGCCGGCGTCGAACACGGGATCCGCCGATCCCGTGCCGGACGGCATCATTCTCCGGACGCCGCCTGCGCACCGTGGCGGCAGCGTCATCCGCGTCACCGACATCATCCCCGACGAGCTGCGGGCCTACGACCCCGAAGAGCTACGCAGGCGGAGCTGCAAGACCACGCCCGACCGCTCGGCGAAGCATCCAGGCTTCCACGCGACCGACACCGTGGATTACGCCATCTGCCTCGAGGGCGAAGTCTGGGCGGTCCTGGACGAGGACGAGACCCTTATGCGGCCGGGCGACGTGCTGATCCAGCGCGGCACCTACCACGCCTGGTCGAACCGCACCGACACGATCTGCCGGATGCTGTTCATCCTGATCGACGCGGAGCCACTCGCGAACCACTAGCAGGCTGCGGAAAAACCCGACGTTTGATGTTCGGGTTGCATGAGGTTTCGTCTACGATGCGCGTAACGCAGATCGAGGAGGTTTGAATGACGTGCCCAACGGCTCAGTCACGAATTGTTCGGACCGGCGGCGCCTTACGCAGTCGTCGCGCGCTCGAGGCTCTCGAACAGTCCGTCCGGCGTCGCCGCCTTCTCCAGATTCCACACCTCCGCCAGCACCCGATCGCACCCTCTGACTCCCAGCGCCCCGGAGGCCAGGCCTCGGAACTTGCGCTCGACCTCGCCATCCGTCAGCGGGTTCCGACGGTGCCCCTTCGGGTGGCTCGTCTCCGCCACGACCCGGCGCCCGTCCGTGGTCGTCACCTCGACGCGCGTGCAGGATTCTGCCGGGTAGCGGCGCGTGAACTCCGGCTCCTCGACGACGGTCAGCTTCTTCATGAGCGGCCGTAGCGCGGGATCCTGGATCCGCGCCGGCGCGAAGGTCGCCGGCGTGACGCCGCCGTCGGCAAGCGCGGCCGCCACCAGGTACGGAATGCTGTGGTCGGCCGTCTCCCGCGTTGCGGGATCCCATTTCTCCGCCTCCGCGGCCGTGCGCCGCACCGCCTCCGCATACGTCGCGACGCGCACCGACTCGATGTGGGCGATGCCGACCTGTTGCCGTAGCTCCAGCACCAGCCCGATGGGCCCCTGAGTGTGGATGACCGATGGGTACGCCTTGAAGCTGGTACCGGTGATGCTGAACGGTTCGCCTCCGCCCCCGAAGCGCTCCCACTTCGGGGCCTCCGTCGCGAGGTGCTGCCAGAGTCCGTCGCGTCCCTCGAAGGGGTGGCCAGGACCCGTCATCCCCTCGGCCGCCAGCTCTGCCGCGAACACGCCCGTTCGGATCGCGGCCGCCGTCGCGCAGCCCTTCCACATCGAGAGCTCTCCGATTCGCGTGACTCCGAGCGGCACACCCGACGTGATCGCGATGGCGATGGCGTTCCCGATGGCCGCCTGGTCGAGCCCCAGGATCTTGCCGGCGCCGCAGGCCGCCCCGATCGCGGCAAACATCCCCTGGTCCCAGCCCTTCAGGGGGATCCTGTCCGCGAGGCGGCAGAACGCTTCGTACGCGGCGGCGATCGCCGTGATGACCGCCCGTCCGTCCGCCCCGTGGCTGTCGGCCACGGCCAGCACCGCGGGAATCATGTCACTCGGGTGGCCCGTGCCCCGTGCGGCGTAGGTGTCGTTACAGTCCAGATAGCGGACGAGAACCGTGTTCGTGAACGCCGCAAAGTCCGTGGACGTCGTCTGGGAAGAGCCCAGGATGCGAGCGGGAGGGTCTCCCTGGACTCGCGACGCGATGCGCAGCGCGATGGCCGCCGGCTCGCCATCGAAGGCACCGGCCGCGCACCCGAGGGTGTCGACCAGTGTCCGCTTCGCCTGGTGGACCGCCTCCGGGGAAAGATCGGCGTAGCTCAGTCGGTGCGCGTAGTCACTCAGGTATTCGGTCGTCGCGTCCATGAAACCCTCCCGCCGTACGGATTGGCGCCATTGTACGACCACGCCGCGTTGACGCTGCCCGCTGCTCCCGCTAAGCTCTGCCCGTTCGCTCGAGCGCTGGGTCTGGGGCCATCTCGGTCGCCGGAAAGGACAAGCCGATGGCGCGCGTGAAGCTCATCGTCAACAAGGAAGATGTCGCTCCCGAGCACCACATTCTCTTCGACAAGCTGGCGGCCCTTCGAGGTCGGATCAGCGGCCCCTCCACGGTCGTGCTGCACAGCCCTGGCCTGGCCCGGCCCTGGAACGAGATCAGCGAGTACCTCCACCGGGAGAGCATCGTCGAACCGCGACACGCCGAGCTTGCCGTCTGCGCGACGGCCCGTGAGAAGGATTGCGGCTACATCTGGAATGCCCACGTGCCGCTGGCGAGGAAGGCTGGCTTGGCCGCGGAGACCATCGACGCGGTCCGCGATCGTCGGCCCGTCGCCGGACTACCCGGCCCGGAGCGGGCCGTGGTGCTCTACGTCCGGCATCTGCTCCAGAACAATCGCGTCGAGGGCGAGGTGTTCGATCAACTGCTGAAGGCCCACGATCCCCAGTGGTTGGTGGAGCTGACGGGCTGGATCGGCCGGTATGGCGCCCTCGCGGGCGTCCTGAACGCCTTCGAGGTCACGCCCGATGCTCCCGTAGAGGTGCTGTCCGAGGCTCCCAGCCCTGTGTCGACGCCGCCCACGAAGGTCCGCCCTCCGCTCTCCACGCCCCGTATCACACCCATTACGCGGCGAGACCAGGTCCCCGAGGCGCATCGAATCATCTTCGACGCAGTCGCCGAAGGCCGCGGCAGCGTGCGCGGGCCCTTCAGCATCTTGATGCATAGTCCGGTGCTCTGCCGGCGACACCTCGATGTGGGCAGCTACCTGCGGTTCAACTCTCATATGAAGCCCGAGTCGCGCGAGCTGGCCATCGTCGCCACCGCCCGCGAGAAGGACTGCCCCTACGTCTGGGCGGCCCATGCGCCCGCGGCCCGGAAGGCGGGAATCAGCGCCGCGACCGTCACCGCGGTGCGTGACCGCAGAGACCCTACGAGCTTGCCGGCCGGCGAGCGTGACGTTGTCGACTACGCCCGTCAGCTTCTGAGAAGTAACCGCGTCGCCCAGCCGCTGTTCGACCGGCTCCAGAGTCAGCACGGCGTGCCCTGGCTCGTGGAGCTCACGTGTCTCATCGGCCACTACGGCATCGTCGCCGGCATCCTGAACGCGTTCGAGGTCGCTCCGGCGCCGGACGCCGAGCCGCTTCCCCTGGCATGACGATCGACGGGACGAAAGGAGCATGATGCTGCTCGCTGAACGCCGGAAACAGTATCGCCGAGTGCTGGAAGGCACGGTCTGCATTCACCCCGCGTCGGTATTCGACGCGATGTCGGCGCGCATGGCGCAGTCACTGGGGTTCGAGGTGGGAATGTTCGCCGGCTCGATTGCCGCGGGGACCGTTCTGGGAGCGCCGGATCTCGTCGTCCTGACCTTGACCGAGTTTGCCGAGCAGATCCGACGCATCACGCGCGGGAGCGATTTGCCCCTCATGGTGGACGCCGACCATGGCTACGGCAACGCGCTGAACGTCATGCGCACGGTGGAAGAGCTCGAGACATCTGGCGTCGCCGCGCTCACCATCGAGGATACGGTGCTGCCGACGCCCTTTGGTCGTCGGGGAGACGGGTTGGTATCCGTCGAGGAAATGCTGGGAAAGTTGCGCGGCGCCGTGGCGGCGCGCCAGGATCCCGCGCTGGTCGTCATCGGCCGCACGGGTGCGTTGCGCCATGGGGGCGTCGCCGAAGCGGAAAAGCGTGTCAAGGCGTACCAGGAGACCGGGATCGACGCGATCTTTCTGGCGGGCGCCAGCAGCCGCGAGGAGGTCGAGGCGATGCATCGGGTCACCAGACTGCCCCTGATGCTGGGTGGAGCGCCCCCGGCGCTGTCCGACCGCAATTTCCTGGCGAGCCAGGGAGTGCGGATCGCCTTGCAGGGACATCACCCCTTCTACGCTGCGGCCAAGGCGGTGTACGACACGCTCAAGTATCTCCGCGAGGGAGGCGCGCCGGGCGGCCTCAAAGACCGCGTCGCCTCGGAAGAGCTGCTGGCGATCGCCCTGAAGCAGAACGACTACACACGCTGGCAAGGCGATTTCTTGCGGTGACGAGCAGGGCGCGGCGCGTCCTCTGGCGCCGCCCCGTCAGGCCAGGCGAGGTGGCGCGAGCATCGTCTACCGGAAGACGATGCTCGACGGGCTACCCGTCTTGATGATCTGGCCGGTCGGCGTGAGTGTGCCGCTGCCCCCGTCGACGCGGAACGCCACGATCGTGTCGCTGTCCATGTTCGCAGCGTAGAGCACCGCGCCCGACGGCTCGATGGCGAAAAATCGAGGCGTCTTGCCCTGCGTGGGCTCCCAGCCGACGGGACTCAGTGTGCCAGCCGCGTCGTCGATCGCGAAGATGACGAGGCTGTCGTGCCCGCGATTGGATGCATAGAGGAAGCGTCCCGACGCCGCCACGACGATCTCGGATGTCGTGTTGTGGCCCGTGAAGCTCGACGGCAACGTCGTGATGACCTGGAGCGGCGTGAGCGCGCCGCGCTCGCCGTCGAAGCGGTACGTCGTGATCGTGGAATCGAGCTCGTTCAAGACGTACGCGTAGGGCTTCGTGGGATGGAAGTCGGCGTGGCGCGGCCCAGCGCCCGGACGGCTCGCCACGGACGGCGGAGCGGCCGGCATCAGTCTGCCGCTGGCGGCGTCGATCGAGAAGACGAACGTCGCGTCGAGGCCCTTGTCGGGCACGAGGATGAAGCGGGCGCGGCGGTCGAACACGATGTCGTGCGGATGCGAGCTGACCTGTTCCGTGCGATGCGGCCCCGGCTTGCCCGGCAGCGCCGCCAGATCGGTGACCGGCCCGAGCGAGCCGTCCACGTTGGTCGGCAGCAGCGCCACGGTGCCCGACGCGTAGTTGGCGCAGACCACGAACTTGCCGCTGCCATCCACGCCGAGCCGCACGCCGTTCTTGCCTCGGGCGTCCTGCGTGCCCAGCGGGCTCAGCTGCCCCGTGGCCTCGTCGACGCGGAATGCCGTGACGACTTCGCCATCGCCGTGCGCGGCGTACAGGAAGCGCCGTGTGCGGTCGAGCGTGAGCCACGAGGGATTCTCGGCCGTCTTCACCAGCTGCTGGTGCGTCCAGGCGCGGCTGGCGGCGTCGATCCGGTGGACGGTGATACCCTCGCCGCGCCCCCGGCGTTGCTGCGAGGTGTAGCAGCCGACGTACGCGAACTTGGGAAACGGCTGGGGACTGGTCATCGAGGCGCATCCTCCCGTCACCATCGCGGCCATCACGCCGGCGGTGCCGGCGAGGAATTCCCGGCGTGCGATTTCCATGCGTCAGTCCCCCGTGAGCGGCAACCTTAACACAGGAGAGGTACTCGGACGAGACACCGCGGTCGCGAGAACCTCGCGGACTCGCGCCGCGAGAGCTTGGTAGCGTTCCGGGGCTGTGCCCGCCAGCGCTTCGTCCCGGCTGGACGGAATGTCGAGGTAGGTCGGGAGCACAGAGAACTGCTCTGCGCTCAGGTCGTACGCCGTCCCAGCCACGCGGTTATAGAAGTGCCACTCCTCGTCCACCCGCGTCTTGAGAATGTCCCCGCCGAAGTGGTCCCAGAAAACGAGCGCGGTGACGTTGCACTGGCCGCGCGCCGGATTCTCGGGCAACCATAGCGGACTGGTCTCCACCGACCAACAACGACGAAGTGCCGCGCGGAGCTCGTTCAGGTCTGCTTCAGTCATGCTGATACCGACTCCTCCGGGTGGCGTCCCGATTCGTGTGGAAATTCGGAGCGGCTCTTCCGGTCCCCCTTGCCGATGCCCTGTCGAGACGGACAACAATCGTGGACCTGTGTCATTCCGGTTAGTGAACGTTCATTCGCGGATCGCTCTGGCCTGGTCGAAATACATGTAACTCGGGCTACCTCGGGTGAGGATCTTCGTCGTCAGCTCGACGGAGTACGTCGTCAGGTTAGGATCAATGCTGCGGCCATCGAGGTCGGCGGGGAGCTTCATCTTCAAGCCGCTCTTTTTTGAGGACCGGTAGATCTTTCCCAAGACCGCGTATTCCGTGACCCGGGGCCCGTCCTTCAACGCCTCCTCAAGCGCTCGTCCCTGACTGCCCGGCATATTAAGCGCGAGAATACGCGCGACCGTCGGCGCGATATCGACGTTCGCCGTGGGAAGCGTGTCATACATGCCCGATTTGAAGTCGGGCCCATGGGCCATCATCGAAATATGCGTGTCGGTACGTGAGAAGCTGCCGTGGTCGCCCCTTCGGTTGACCGAGCTCGCGTAGCTGATTCCAGGCCGGCCTGCCACGGCGACGTTTTCGTCGAAGCTGAAGCTGACGATGATGTCTGGGCCGCGGCCGCTCGCCGGGCTTTCCGTGTTGATGAGCCCCATACGCAGGGTTCCCGCGATGTCCCCATACTTGTCACTCACGAAGACGGCGCCGAATTGCAAGCGACTCTGGAGACTCACCACAGCGGCCTTAACGGTGTTCGCGTCACCATCGGGGACGAACAAGTAGTCGCTCCCCGCGTTCGCAGCCACAACGATGCCGCCGGCGGGAACGGGGTTCGGCACCGCGTACCTCGGGGAGGTGTACAGTTGCGCTTTGCCACACACGGTTCCATCCGCATCGTTCTTGGTGGGATGAAGGTGGGTACCGTCGAACAGGATGCCTGACAAGGTGGGGATGTTTCGACAGCCCGCGCCATCGTAGGCCTTGAGGCCATCGAGGGTGAGCAACGCGGCCGTCCGCACGAAGCCCGAGACGGAGTACCCATACGGATCATGCGAGCCGACGCGGCCATCGGCAATCCCCCGCAACGGGTAATGAGCGACATCACCGGAGACGGTGCTGTGATTGTGGTCCTGCGTGATGATGATGTCGGTGGTCTGCTCCCAGCCGAGCTGACGAATTTTGTCCACGACGCGACCCAAGATCTCATCGTTCATCTTCGTGGCGTCGATCGAGTTATATGTCCCCGGACCGTACGCGTGGTTCGTTGCGTCTGGCTCCTTCGACCAGAAGATCGTGAGGTCCGGCTTTTTCGTCGGGAGGATGTAATTCACGAATACGTCGGTCAGATACGTGAACCCACGCCGGGAGAGGGCTCCGGTGCGGTCGAGCGGATTCGCGGTCTCCCGATCGTTGAGCCTCTGAATCGGAATCGGAGCTGTTGGGTCGCCATTGTTACCAGCGAGCACCAATGCTCCCGCGCTGTAGGCGTTGACGGTGTTTTTCGGAAGGACGTACCCAGCGTTCTGGAGCTCCTTAGCGACACTCAGCGGGATCGCCGCGTCCTCGTCGAGGATGATGCCCCCTCGGTGATAATCCTGAATGAACGCGGCGCCGAATTTACCGACGGCTGCTGTCGTCAGCCCTTTGGCCTGTGCCGCCTGAAGCATCGTCGAAACAAGCGTGAGCCTGCCTTGGTACGAATCTCGCACCGCTTCCACCACACCGAAGTCCTCGATGAACGCGGGGGCCAGAAAATCGATAGCGACTCCCTTTGCGTTCTTCCCCTTGGCATTCGGTGCGTACACTACGTTGCCATAGAACCCGTGCATCCCCGGATACGTCCCGGTTGCAATGGACGCGGAGTTCATCATGGTGAAGGTTGGATAAACGGCGTGGTGATCTGCGAAGACGACTCCTGATCGCGCGAGGGCGAAGTAGTTCGGCATGTTTTCCGGAGTGACATCGTCCGCTCGCAGCCCGTCCCAAACGAAGATGATGACCCTTCGCGCAGGTGGCCCGCCCTGCTGTGGTGCTGCGGGACCACCTGCGAGTCCGAGCACAACGAACGACAAGGCGAAAATGAATCTCCTCATTTTCATGGTTGTCCTCGTTTCTGAATTCGCAGGCGGTCGCTCCCCGCGGCGCTCGTCATCGTCCAGATGACCTCGACCACTGCGCACCGCATCGCGGGTCGTCGCCTTCCAGGCCGCGGTAATCATGCCGCTACCAACGTGTTCTGGCTGAGCACGGTGGCGATCTTCTGCCAGCCGTCGATCCTGCGCAACTTGATCTGGCCGGTCGCCACGAGGCTGAAGAGCAGCACGACGGCCGCGTCTTCGCTCGGCAACGAGCCTTGCGTTTTTACGCGTCGGCGGAACTCCTCGTGGAGCCGCTCAATCGTGTTTGTCGTTCGCAACGTCTTCCACTGCGCTTTCGGAAAGGCAAAGACTGTGAGCAGCTCGTCGCCGCCTTCGCGAAGGCTCGTCACCACGCCTGGGCAGCGCTTGGCCCACGTGCGCTCGAAGGCCGCGTAGGCGGCACGGGCCGCGTCGGCGTTGGCAGCGTAGACGATACGATGGAAGTCGTCGCGGATCGCGGCCAGTGCGTGCTTCGGCGCTTTCCGCTCGAGGTTGGGGAGCTTGTGTACACAGCAGCGTTGCACCACCGTCCGCGGCCACACCTCGCCGACGGAGCGCCGCAGCCCGGCATTACCGTCGATGATCGCCAGCACCGGCGCCCGCAATCCTCGCGCGACGAGATCGTCGAGACAGCCCTGCCACGCTGAGAACGACTCGCCCCCGCACAGCTCCAGGGCGAGCAGATGCTTGCAACCATCGGGGAGGACGCCTACGACCCCGAGCACCGGGACGCTGACCACCTTTCCCGCACTGCGCACGCGCAGAGCGAAGCCGTCGAGGTAGACATAGATCACGTCGAGGTCGGCGAGCGAGCGCGTCCGCCACGCCTCCAGCCCGTCCTTCAGCGTGGCGACGACACGCGACACCGCGCTCTTCGAGGGGGGCGCGTCCTTGAGCAGCGGTTGGAGGGCTCCGCGAACCCGACGGGTGTTGCCGCCCGCCAAGTACGTGGCGACCACCGCTTCATTCACCTGCGGCATGCGTCGCTGATAGCGCGGGATGATCGTCGACGTCCATTCCTTCGTGCCAGCGATGTTGAAGAGGGTGGCGCGGGGTACGGTGAGCGCGACCGGCCCCGTGGGTCCCGTCAGCGTCCGCGCCTTGGCGCCGTTGCGATAGCCCCGTCGGACTCCATTGCGCTCGTAAGGACTCGTCCCGAGAGCGGCCCGCAGTTCCTCGTGCACGGCCGTCTCAATCGCGGCGCGACGTGGTGGTGGATCAGTTCGCTCAGCGAGATGGGCTCAAGCTCATGCGCTCCGACCGACTTGCTGGTACGCTTTCTCACGGCGCGTTCCTCCGGTGGCCGCCTGCCAGGGCGGCCGGCTGGTCGTGCACTTCACCAACCGGAAGAATGCGCCATTTTTCTTTTCCACATGAATGGGGACGCCACCCTCCTCCGCTCAGACGCTCACGGTCGTCGCGTGGCGGGACCTTCGACCAGAGCTCGTGGTGGTCGCTCGCCATGCTCAGCGGGATGGTTGATCTGGAGCGCCATTGTTTGCTAGGAGGATAGTGCACGGTCGGGACGCGAGCAAGGGTCGGGGACCCGACCCGGTGAGAGGGGAGGATCATTCGCATGGCACGCGTAAAGACAACGGTCCGCGGCAGGACGCCGCTCGCGTGGGATAGTCAGCAGTGGATGCTGGACTATCTGATCCAGGAGACCGGCAAGGTCTTCCATTTCCAGGGCGAGGAGCGGGGTCGCTTGCCGAGAAGCGTGCGCAGCCACGACATGATCAGCAAGCACCTCGGATTGCAGGCGCGACGACTGGAGGCGCTGGCGAAGGCCGAGGCGGCCTCCGGCCACACGGAGACAGCACTCGACTTCTACTTCCAGGCCACCGTCCAGTACGCCGGCGCCCAGCACGTCATCTTCGAGAACAGCGCCGAGAAGCGCTATCTCTATGCGGGCGTCCGCCGCTGCTACGAGCAGGTGATCGCCCTCGCTCCCTACCGAATCGAGCACGTCGACATTCCCTGGAACGGGACGCTGGTCTCCGGCAACCTGCATCTCTGCCCCGATCGGGTCGCCGCGCCGCTCGTCTTCTACATTCCGGGCTGTGACACCCTCAAGGAAGCCTGGCCGCATCCGTTGTTCAACGCCGCCCATCAGCGGGGCATGCATGTGTTCGCGTTCGACGGTCCGGGGCACGCGGAGAGCAATCTGCGGGGTATCCGCCTGACCGCGGACAACTTCGAGGACGCGGCGAGCGCGGCGCTGGACTACCTGGTGCAGCGGCGAGAGATCGATGCCCGGCAGATCGGCGTCTACAGCATCAGCCTCGGGTCGTTCTGGGGACTGCGGTTCGCGGCCCGGGACCGGCGCATTCGAGCGATCGCGGCGCCCGCCGCGTCCTGCGCCGAGAAGTACTTCCTCATGGATCTGGAGTCCCCGCGCTGGAAGCAGTTGTTCGCGTACCTCACCCAGTCGAACACCGAAGCGGAGCTCGACGCCGTGATGGGCGCGATGACGCTCGAGGGCTATATGAACAAGATCGCCTGCCCCGCGCTGCTGGCGGTGGGGGAATACGACCCGCGCGGTCCGCTCGACGAGGTGTACCGGGTGTTCGACCAGCTGAAAGCGCCGGGCGAGCTCTGGGTCTTTGCCGACCAGCACCACATGCCCTCCATCGGTGGAGGCGACAGCGGCACGAACAACTGGGCCGCCCCCCTGCATGGAGCGATGTGTGACTGGCTCCGGGATCGCCTTGCCGACAAGCCGCTCAGCCATCCGGGGCAGGTGGTGTACATCGAGGCCAACAGCGCCGGGCCCAACAGCGCGACGGCGACGCTCAAGCGGACGTGGTACGAATCCTGAGACGCTCCGGGGGGGTCATCATGAGTGCACCGAACGGCATCTCACGTCGACACATGTTGGGGATGGCGGTTGCGATAGGAGGCCTGGCCATGTCTGGTGCTATGAGTCGCGTGTCGTCCCAGTCGTCGAAGCGCATCGAGCAATTGGCTCCAGAGCTGGAAAAGATCATCTCTCGGTCCGAGCCGATCCAGGACCTCGCCGATGGATTCGGCGGGCCCCTGGGGCCGGCCGAGGGACCGCTCTGGTGGAAGGAAGGCCGCTATCTGCTGTTCAGCGACATTCACAACGACAAGCGGATGAAGTACGTCCCCGGCCAGGGCGTGTCCGTGTTCCAGCAGCCGACGAACCGGGCCAACGGCCTGACCCGAGACCTCCAGGGCAGGTTGATCGCCTGCGAGCATGACAGCCGGCGGGTCACGCGGCAGGAGCTCGACGGTAGCCTCACCGTGGTCGCGAACAGCTTCCAGGGTCGGCGGCTCAACCGTCCAAACGACGTCGTGGTCAAGTCGGACGGCTCCATCTACTTCACGGACCCCTGGACCAATCCCTTGCCGCCCGAGCAGTGGGATCTCACCTTCGCCGGCGTGTATCGCGTCACGCCCGATCTGGGCACCATGAGCTTGCTCGTCTCCGACTTCGTCTTGCCCAACGGGCTCGCCTTCACGCCGGATGAGAAAGTCCTCTACATCAACGATTCTCGACGCAGACACATCCGGGCGTTCGAGCTTCTGCCCAACGGCACCCTCGCGAAGCAGACCGACCGCGTCTTCGCCGACCTGCAGGGCAGCGAGCCCGGCGTCCCCGACGGCATGAAGGTCGATGTGGAAGGCAACGTCTACTGCGGCGGCGCGGGGGGCATCTGGATCATGGATCCGCATGGCAAGAAGCTCGGCCGCATCGTCCACGGGGCTCCGGCCACCACCAACATCGCATTCGGCGGCGATGACTGGAAAACGCTGTACTTCACCAGCCGGGGCCACCTGGGCTCCGTCAACGTGAAGATTCCTGGTCTCCCGGTGCCGACCGCGAAGAAGTAGCGTGCCGCCGGGTGCTGGAGCGCTCCGGTCGATTCAGACTGCGACCGCCGCGCCCTCCAGCACTCGGCGAATGGCCGTCTTGATCCGGGTCTGATCCGGTAACGCCGCGCGCTCCAGCGGCGGGCTGAACGGAACCGGCACCGGAGCCGCGCACACGCGCTGGACCGGTGCCTTGAGCGCCTGGAAGGTGTCGGGATCCTCGCTGATGAGGGCGATGATCTCGGAGGCGGCCGAGCAGGTCGCCGGCGCCTCGTCGACCACCACCAGGCGTCCGGTCCGGCGGACCGACGCGCGGATCGTCTCCGCGTCCATCGGCACCAGGGTGCGCGGATCGATGACCTCGATCGAGATACCCTCCGCCGCCAGCTCATCCGCCACCGCGAGCGCTTCCCGCACGTAGTAGGCGAGCCCCACCACGGTCACGTCGGTGCCGGCGCGCTTGACGTCCGCGACGCCGATCGGGACGGTGTAGTCGCCCTCCGGCACCGGCCCGGTGATCGAGGCGAGGCGGCTGCACTCGAACGAGATGACCGGATTGTTGTCCCGGATGGCGCTCTTGAGCAGCCCTTTCGCATCCGCCGGCGTCGAGGGAAGAATGATCTTCAGCCCGGCCAGGTGCATGAACATGGAATAGGGGCTCTGCGAGTGCTGGGCGGCCGTCTGGGCGCCGCCGCCGGTGGTGCACCGGTAGGTCACTGGGAAGTCGGCCTGGCCGCCGAACATGTAACGGATCTTGCTCGCCTGATTGACGATCTGGTCCATGGCGACGAACGAGAACGTGACCATTCCCCAGTGCACGACCGGGCGGAAGCCGCTGCCGGCCGCGCCCAGGCCGATCCCGGTGAAGGCGGCTTCCGAGATCGGCGTGAAGCGGACGCGCTTCGCGCCGAACTCGTTCTCGAGGGCCGCCGCCCGGGTGGTGGCGAGCGCGATGATGCGCTCGTCGCGCCGCATCTCCTCGGCCATCGCCTCGTCCAGAGCCTGAGTAAAGCTGATCTCCCGCACCGGGCGCCCTCCTCACTCAGCGAACATGTCGACCAAGAGATCTTTCGGATCGGGGTAGGGACTCGCCTCGGCGAAGTCCACCGCCGCGTCCAGAGCGCGCTTGACCTGCGCGCGGATCGCCACCACCTCGGCGGCCGTGACGATCCCGTTGCCGGTCAGGTGGTCCTCGAACCGGGTGATGGGGTCGCGATCACGGCCCCGCCACGTGGCGAGCAGATCGGCCGGTCGCGTCTCGGCCGGGGGCACGTCCCGCATGGCGTGGAAGAGCGAGCGGAAGGTCTTGCAATGGATCAGGGTCGGGCCGGCGCCCCGCCTCGCCCGCTCCACCGCCTCGCCGGTGGCGTCGCGGACGGCCAGGACGTCGTTGCCGTCGACGGACACGCCGGGCATGCCGTAGGCCGGGGCGTGCAGCGAGATGTCGGTCACGGCCCGCACCGACTCGATCGCGTTGCCCGCGCCGTACTGGTTGTTCTCGCAGACGAAGATGAGCGGGAGCTTCCACAGCGCGGAGATGTTGAGCGTCTCGTGAAACTCGCCCTCCCCGGTGGCGCCGTCACCGAAGAAGCACGCGGCCACGCCTCCCGCGTCCTCCAGCTGGGCGGCCAGCGCGGCCCCGCAGGCGATCGGCATCCCGCCGGCCACGATGCCGTTGGCGCCGAGCATCCCGATGGCGAAGTCGGCGATGTGCATCGAGCCGCCCTTGCCCTTGCAATAGCCGTCGACCCGGCCGAACAGCTCGGCCATCATCCGGTTGATGTCGGCCCCTTTGGCGATGCAGTGCCCGTGCCCCCGATGGGTGCTGGTGATGCGGTCGGTCGGGCGCAGCGCGGCGCACGCGCCGACGGCCACCGCCTCTTCGCCGACGTAGGGATGCAGCGCTCCGTGGATCCGACGGCCTTTTCTCAGCTCGATGGCGAGCTGGTCGAACTCGCGGATGAGGATCATCTTCCGGAGAATCTCGACCAGGTCGACTTTTTCTGATGACACGCTCGTCCCTCCCGGCTCGGGGCGGCTAGTTGTTGATCCAGTCCTTCATGAAGCGGGCATAGCAATCGCGCTCGCCCGGCATCTTCGGCCAGCCCGCCAGCAGGCGGACCGAGACGAGGAGCAGGTTATCTTTCAAATGCGTCGAGTTGTGGCCGTATTCCTCGAAGCTGGAATGGGTGATCTTCTGGTTGTGCGGGTCGTCCTGGAACTTGCACGCGGTGATGGCGACCGCGGCCTGGTAGGCCTTGCGATCCGCGCCGGACTTCAGATACGCGTTCGCCAGCGCGGTGCTGCGCGCGACGTCGAACGCCAGGATGGCCTCGTCCAGCTCCTTGAGGAGCATGTCGGGTGTCCGCCCCGTCAGGTCGATACCGGCGATTTCGCGCTCGATCACGGACGTGAACAGCTTGTTGGAGTGGGCCACGTCGTTGACGAAGTTGGCCATCATATAGAGGACGCGCGGCTGGTACGGGTTGTCGCTCGTCCGCAGCCAGTGGTTCGCCACGTTGCAGTAGTCGAAGGGATGCTGGCCGTCCGTGAACTGCCGGGGCACCGTCGTGCGGAGGATGAGCTCGGCCGCGCCGAGCTGGATGGTGTCGCCGAGGCTCCTGATCGATTTCCCGTTTTTCAGGTGCGTGGTGATCAGGCTCCAGACGGTGGGCGCGTCGGCCTCCAGGAGGAGCGGAACCATCTCCTCGACCTCGGCGGGCGCGAGCGGCGTGCGATTCGCCTGCTTGAGATTCTTCCCGGCATCGGGAAACTCGTTGGTAACCGTCACGCAGGCCGCGTCGTAGAGCGAGTAGTACAGCGGGCCGATGGCCATGTCCGGAACGCCGATGTAGTAGACGCCGTGGGATCGATCCCACCCCATGAAGTCGGCGAGATCGAGAACGGCGCGGGCCCGCAGCGCCTTGTGGCCGGTGTTACGCGCCTTCCGGCCGATCACCGTGTCTTGCAAATCGATGAGGCCCAGGAAGAGCAGCTGATCGCGGAGGAGCGGGCGCGTCTCCTCGTCGGCCGCCAGACCGAGGAACAGGCCGTAGGACCGCCGCACGTCGCCGCTCATCGTGGCGATCAGGTGCGCGTGCAGGCGCTCCTCGACCGTGCCCGCCTCGCGGATCGGCGGCTGCTCCTGATTCCACACGACCGGCCCGTAGCTGGGCGGCGGCACCTGCATGCCTTTCATCGTGGCGTACCGGCCGGGATACTTGCCGAGGAGCTGGTTCCAGATGTCGAGCCCGGCCGGGATGTACCAGACGGACTGCAGCAGCGGCAGGAGGCGATACTCCTCGGGCAGGAACGGCGCCAGGCTCGTGGAGGTCCGCAGGCCGAGAATGGTGTGGTCGTTGTTGATGAGCGTGATCTGCCCGTCCCGCACGTTGATGTGGTTCGGGACCTGGACGAAGGGCGCCTCCGCGGCCGTCACCACGCTGAGCGCCTGGCGCACCGAGCGCCCCTGCCGCGCCACCATCTGGAAGAAGAGATCGCTCGTGCGCGGCTGGTCGCGCTCCAGGATGGCGTCGGTCAACAGATCGAACGACTTGTCCTCGCGGATCTCGTTGCGGGTCCGTAGCATCGTCCTCTCCCTTGGTCCTAGAACAGCGGGCTGTTCGATTCGAGCCCGAGCACCGTGCGCCCGACGGCCTCGTAGTTGACGAACTGCAGCTGATTGTGGCGGGTGACGACCTCGGCATCGCGCGCGTAACGCTCCAACGGGCTCTTCGTGAAAATCGACGTGGTGCCGGCGGTGGCGCACACCATGTGCGTGGCGGCGGCCGCGCTCTGGGCGGCGTGGGTCATCGCCAGGCGCACGTCGGCGCGCTGGCGCTCCGTGATCGGCCGCGCGGCGAGCACGGTCTCCCACATGTCCTCGACGACGTCGAAGAGGAGCGCCCGGCCGGAGCGCAGCAGCGCTTCGGCTTCACCGATCTTGGCCTGCACGATCGCCCGATCGCGCAAGAGCTCGGAGGACGAGCGCGGGACCTTGACCTGCGCCAGCTCGACGAACTCGTCGATGGCGGCGCGGGCGACGCCCAGCCCAACGCAGCAGAAGCCGCAGCCCGCGAGATCGAACCCGTGCATGCGGTTCATCGGCCCGGTGACGCGGGCCCGCCGGTCGAGCGCCGAGAAGGTGCGCTCCTCGGGCACGAACAGGTCGACGACCTCGATGTCGTGGCTCCCCGTGCCCCGCAGGCCGCTGACCTCCCAGGTATCGATGATGCGGGCGATCGACTTCGGATAGAAGTAGGCGATCCGCACCTCCTGATCGCCGTTGGGCCGCAGCCGGGGCGCGTCTGCGTCGAAGACCTTGCAGGCGCCGTGCAGCGCCGAGGAGTGCATGCAGCCGCTGGCGAAGAACCAGTGTCCGGTCACCCGGTAGCCGCCCGGCACCGCGACGGCGCGGCCTCGCGGGTTCGCCGAGCCCGCCGAGATGCCCACCGGGTCGCTGAAGAAGATCTGGCGGCGGACCTCGGGCGCGAACTGCGCGCTCTGCCGCAGGGTGTTGATGCCCATCGCCAGGCACCACCCCGTCGAGCCGTCGGCCCGCGCCACCTCTTCGATCACCTGCAGGGTCGTCACGATGTCGGCGCCGAGCCCGCCCTCCGCCTCCGGCAGCGCCACCCGGAACAATCGGGCGTGGGCGATGTCCATGACGAGATCGGCGGGCAGCTGCCGGGCCGCCTCGATCTCGGCGGCTCGTTTCCGGATACTCGGCGCAAGCCCGCGGGCAACCTCCAGCGGCGTGGCTGCTGCCGGTACCGTGTCGGTGATCATGCTTTTGACGAGCCGCGAACGCACGCAGGCTCCGGGCAATCCTGCTCCCGCAGCGGGCGCGCCGTCAAGGAGGCTTTGCCATGAGGTCGACGTGCAGAATCACCTCGTCCTTGTTCTTGATGGCGCCCAGCAGGGCGCTATAGGGCGGGTAGCCGAAGCGGCTCTGCTTGAGCGTCAGCTGGGCGCGACCTCGGAGCTGGGCTCCCTCCATGCCGATCTGAGCGGGAAACTTGACCTCGTTCGTGACGCCGCGGATCGTGAGCCGGCCGATGACCAGGAACCGGCCGTCGGGTTGCCTCGCGATTGCGGTGGACGTGAAGCTCATCGACTGGAATCGTGCCGCGGCGAGCTGCCCGTCGGCCTTCATGGCCTTGTCGATCTCGGCGCGATCGCTCGCGGAGGGCTCCCCGGCCAGCCCGAACTTGCGGCGCGTGCCCGGGTCGTCGGCGATCAGCGATCCGACCTCGACCGCCACCTGGATGGACGACGCGTCGGGATGGTTCGGATCGTAGGCGACGGTGCCCGAAAACACGCTGGCGTGAACGACGTGGTCGTGGCCGAGTCGCGCCGCCACGCCGTCTTTGAAGAGTTGCAACACCAACGAGCTCCGGGCGGGGTCGACCTTGAAGCCGGCCGCGAGGCCGGGGCCTGTCCCCACGCCGAGGATGAGCGCCACCACCAGAGTGACCCGCGCGGCGGCGTTCATTCCGATCGGGCCCCCGCGCGCCGTCCTACACGTACAGGCGCTCCGCCTTCCGGATCGCTCGGTATCGCGCGAACGCCCTCCGCTCGTCCTCGAGCCCGAACAGCGCCTTCACGAAGCTTCCGCCGCGGAAGGTGTGCGTGAGCATCGCGCGCCAGTTCCGGAGCACGAATCGCGGGCTCGTCTTCAGGACCGCCCGCATGTGACGGACCTTCATCCAGCGCTCCGAGCGCCACCGGAGGAACTCGATCTCGTCGGCCGGCACGTGCTCGCTCCGCACGACCGCGGTCGTCCCGTCGTACTCCTCGAGGTTCTCGTTGATGACCAGCCCCCGCTCCCGGAACTCCTTCGTCATGGGCGTCCGCGGGTACGGGGTCGGGTGCTGGATGTAAGGGTAGTCCACCCAGCGGCGGGCGAAGGCGAGGTTGGCCTCGATCGACTCCCGGGTATCGTCTGGATTCCCCACGATGAGGCCGCCCACCACGAACATCCCGTGCCGGTGGATGTGCTCGATCGCCGTCGTCGTGGCGTTGCCCAGGGTCTGGCCGTTCGCGCGCAACGCGTTCTTGGCCCGGGCGCGGAGGAAGCGGAGATCGTCGTCCAGGATGTTTTCGATCCCGAGGAAGACGTAGCGGAAGCCCGCCCGGCGCATGAGCGGCGCCAGTGTGGCGCCGTGAGCGGCGATGGCCGACGTCATGGCCTGCACGAGGTAGTCGAGGTCGTTGAGGCCGGCGTCGATGATGGCGCGGCAGAGCGCCTCGAACCGCCGGACGTTCAACGTGATGTTGTCGTCCACCAGGAAAATCGCCCGCGCCCCATGATCGCGGGCGTCGCGGATGTCCGCCAGGACCCGGTCGAAGGCGAAGGTGTGGAAGTTGCGGCCGCGCATCTCGATTATCGAACAGAAGCTACAGTCGAAGGTGCAGCCCCGCGAGGTTTCCACCACATCGACCGGTCGCCCGAGGAAGGCGTAGCCGCGAAGGACACGGGCGCTCCGGTTCGGCGGCCGGATCTCGCCGTCCGCGAGGCCGTAGACCGGGCGATCCGGGTTGTGGAGGAATGCGTCCCCTTCGCGGTAGGAGAGGCCCGTGATGCTCTCGAAGCCGTCCCCGCGCTCCAACGCCCGCACCAGCTCGCGGAAGGTCAGCTCCCCCTCGCCGCGCACGATGAAGTCCACCGCCGCCGCCGGATCGGTGTACGCCTCGGGGGCCAGGCTCGGGTCGTAGCCGCCGACCGCGATCCGCACGCCCGGACGCAGGGCCCGCACCAGCTCGACGATGCGGAGCGCCGTCTTCCGCTGGAAGGTCATGACCGACAGGCCGACCACCGCGGGCTGCCATTCGTGGACGAGGCGCTCGACGGTCGCCCGGACCTCGCGCTGCACGAGGATCAGGTCGGCGACCGCGACCCGGTGGTGGGCGTCGACGTTGCCGGCCAGCGCGCTGAGCGCCCCGTTCGGCATGCGGATCCCGACCGTCGGCATGTGCTCGAACGAGTCCGGCATCGAGACGAGAAGGAGGTTCATTCACCGCCCCCGGGTGCACCTGAGCAAGTTCTCATTCGCGTCTCAGGATGATCTCATAGCCGAGCGCCGTAGCGCCGCCAGCGGGGACGCGCCTCGTGTTCTTGACTATGGGTCCGCGGCCGGGCAGTATCCGTTCCTGATCCGCCATGCCACGCCTCGACCGCCTCCCCCAGATCTCCCGTAACAACCTGTTGACCTTCCCGGCGCAGGTCAACGACACGGCGCCCTTCGTGCGCCCGGCGAGGCCGCTGGCCGCGTGCCGCCTGGCCATCGTCACCACGGCGGGCCTGCACATCCGCGGGGATCGGCCCTTCACGCCCGGCGACCAGACGTATCGCGTGATCCCCTCCGGCACGCGCACGGCCGACATCGTGCAGAGCCACACGAGCATCGGCTTCGACCGCGCGGCGATCATGCGGGACCTCAACATCTCGTTTCCGATCGACCGGTTGCGCGAGCTGGTCACGCGAGGCGAGCTCGGCACGCTGGCACCCTTCTGCTACTCGTTCATGGGCGCCCAGCGCGAGGCCTCCCGCATCGAAAGCGAGACCGGTCCCGAAGTCGGCCGGCGGCTCGCGGCCGAGGGCGTCGACGTGGCCCTCGTCACACCGACCTGACCGAACTGCACGCACACCGGGGGTGTGCTGGCGCGCGCCCTGGAGGCCATGGGCATCGCGACGACCTCGATCAGCCTCGTCCGCGAGCACACCGAGAAAGTGAAGCCGCCGCGCGCGCTCTACGTGCCCTTCCCCTTCGGCCACGCGCTCGGTCGCCCCGACGACCCGGAGTTGCAGCACCACGTCCTCCGCGCCGCCCTCGACCTCCTGCTCGAGCCGGCCGGCCCGGTGCTGCGTGATTTCCCCGAGGACGCGGAGCCCGGCGACCAGCCGCCGGCGCCGCCCCAGGCGTCGGGCATCACGCCGGCCGAGCAGGTGCCGGACGACGTCGCGATGGAAACCACGCAGATGCGCCGGTACCACGAGCGCTGGCTCGAGAAGAGCGGCGGCCGCACGCTACTCGCGCTCACCGGGATCCCGGCGACGAGGTTCCGCGGTGTGGTGCGCTTCCTGGAAGGGTTCGCCGACGGTCAGGACGTCGACATGCCCGAACGCCCGCCGGACGTGCCGCTGCCGAGCTTCGTGCGCTACTGCGCCGACGATCTCAAGGCTCTCTACTTCGAGGGCCACCTGGCCATGAAGCCGGCGGCGGGTGGCGAAGAGATCGCGCGGTGGTTCTGGGGCGAGACCGCGGCGGGCCGGCTCCTGCGGCGCGTCTGCGCCCGGCTCGACGCCTCCGACGATCCCCGCTGGAAGGCGGCCGCCTTCGGCGTCGCGCGGTAGCTATACCGAGATTCGCTGAGCCGTCTCCCAGCGCTGTCCTTCGTTGTTGTGGAACACCACGCGGAGGGTGCCGCTGCGGACGGCCTTGACGGGGAAGCGGAGCAGCGGATTCGCGCTCAGCGCCGACGTCAGCTGGAAGTCGCTGATCTTCTGGTCGTCCAGAAAGACCTCCATCTGCTTGACGTAGAACTCAGGCGCCTCGCGCACGTAGCGGCCGCCCTTCAGCACCAGCCCCGTGTACGAGTTGTGGTCCACCTTGGCGCGAACCTGGATGATGTCGCCGGGGCGGATCGAGTCGGGCAGACGCAGGCGCGGGCTGCCGAGACGGTCGCGCGTCATGTCGGGTGGGGACGCACAGCCACCGTCGGTGACCCGGATCTCCCGGGTGGCCACGAAGCGCCCGTGCCGGGAGCACTCCGCGGCCACCTTCAGGAGCCCGCCGACGCCCGAGCGCATCGAGAACGCGACGGCGGCCCGCCCGTTGGCGGGCGTGAAGACGAACGTCCCCTTGTGGGGAATCGGGTCGCCGTCCAGCCGGATGTCGATCGAGCGGATGAAATGATCGGGCTCCATGGCGTGACTCGCGACGACCTGCAGCGGGACGGCGCTGGGATCTTCCGCCAGCGCCGGCGCCTCGACCACGGGACGGTGATCGCTCTCCGGGCCCGACTGCGCCCACAGGTGACGTGGCGCCAGGAATGTCGCGGCGCCGCCGAGAAGCAGCGCGCGGCGGCAATGGTCCATCACAGCCCTCCGACGATGGAGCATACCACCGCGTCCGGGCCTCGCGATGACGGCCCGCGGTTAACCAGCCCGGACGGAATCGCCATCGCCGTGCTAGTGTCTGGCCCGGCGGCCCCGCCTCCCGCGAGGCGAGGGCGCGACACCGCGGGCAAGGAGGGCGTCTCATGCGACCAGGCCGATCGGTGCAGCGACTCCTGGCGGCACTGTTGACCCTGATGGCCGTGATACCGGCGAGCGCTCAGGGTGTGATCAAGGTTCCGATCGTCGCCGAGATCACGGGCGGAGGCGCCAGCGTCGGCGCGATGTGGCGCGACGCGGTCAATCTGGCCGTCGAGGATATCAACAAGAAGGGCGGCGTCCTCGGCATGAAGCTCGAGACGTCGGTGCAGGACACCCAGACCGATCCCCCGACCTCGGTGGCGGTCATGCGGCGCGTGCTCAACGACAAGCCGTTCGCGATCTTCGGCACCGTGTACAGCTCGAGCACGGTCGCGAACATGGACATCGCGCGCCAGGCGGGCGTGCCGCAGTTCACGGGCTCGGAGTCGATCATCATCGCGCAGAAGGGCAACGACAATATCTTCCTGACCTCGTTCACCCAGGACACCGGCATGGCGAAGCAGGTCCGCTGGCTGCTCGACGATCTCAAGGCGGAGAAGATCGCGCTCATCTGGGTGAACAACGCCTTCGGCAAGGGCGGCCACGACATGTTCGTGCAGTTTCTGAAGGAGCGCGGGAAGGCGCCGGTCGTCGACATCTCGACCGAGGTGCAGCAGGCGGACTTCACGCCCGAGCTGACGAAGGTTCGCGCCTCGGGCGCCACCCACGTCATGGTCTACAACCACGAGGAGGAGAACGCGCGCTTCATGATCCAGCTCCGCAAGATGGGCCTGGCGGTCGAGCCGGTCGGCGAGACGACGCTCTGCGCGCAGACGACGATCACGCCCGGCGGCGCCGCCCTCAATGGGGCCAGGTGCCACGTCGGGTTGACGGCCGGGTCGCCGGTGCCGCTGATGGTCGACATGAGCCGACGGTTCCAGGAGAAGTACAACCGCGTCCCCGACCACAACGCGTTCAAGGGCTACATCGGCGTCCACATGCTGAAGGCGGCCGTGCAGCGGGTCGGCAGCTGGGATCAGGGCAAGGTCCGGGCCTGCCTGCACAACAACGTGTTCACCACGACCGAGGAGGCCGGCCTTCTCATGGACCTGTACGTGAACGACAAGGGGAGTCTCGACCGGCCGAGCTTCATCGTCGAGGTCAAGGATCAGAAATCGGTGGTGATCAAGACGGTCGGGATGCTCGGCGGTCCGTACAACACCCGTCCCTGCAAGTAGCGCCGGGCGGGAGCGCGAGCAACGTGGGGGATTTCGTCCAGCTCTCGATCGCCGGCGTGTCGATCGGCGCCATCTACGCCATGGCCGCCATCGGCTTCGTGCTCCTGTGGCAGACGTCGAACACGATCAACTTCGCGCAGGGCGAGTTCGTCGTGTTGCCGGCCTTCGCCATGGTGTTGTTCTTCGTGATCTTCCGGCTTCCCTTCGCGGCCGCCATGCTGGCCACGGTCCTGGTCTCCACGCTCCTCTTGGGCTGGGGCGTCAAGCAGCTCCTGGTGGCGCGGCTCCTCAAGATGGGCGTGCTCCCCCTGGTCATCGCGACCATCGGGCTCAGCCTGCTCATTCGCTATTCGCTGCAGCAGTTCTGGACGCCGCTCGCGCTGCCGTTCCCGGCCATCTTCTCGCGCGACCCCATTCGCCTCGGGACGATCGTCGTCTCGCTCGAGGAGATCGGGAACATCCTGTTCGCCGCGGTCGTCATCGGCGCCCTGCAGCTCTTCATCACGCGCACCAAGCTCGGCTGGGCCATGCAGGCGGTCGCCCAGAACCGGATGCTGGCCTCGGTGCTCGGCATCAACGTGGGGCGCCTGGTGACGATCACGTTCATGCTGAACGCCGCGCTCACGGCGGTCGCCGCCATCCTGATCGCGCCGGTCTATCTCGTGAAGTACGACATCGGCATCGGCCTCGGGCTCAAGGCCTTCTATGCGGCGATCATCGGCGGCTTCAACCAGATCCGGGGAGCGCTGCTCGGGGGTCTCCTGGTGGGCGTGGTCGAGACGCTCTCGGCCGCCTACATCTCGAGCCACTTCCGGGACGCCTTCGCGCTCGTCATCCTCATCGCCGTGCTGCTGCTCAAGCCCGAGGGGATCTGGGGCGTCAAGGAGGAGTGGGCGTCGTGACGCGTGGCCGCTGGGGCCTCCTGGTCGCCCTCGCGCTCAGCGTGGTCGTGCCCCTCGGGCTCGACCAGTACAAGCTCTACGTCGTGAGCCTGACGCTCGTCTACGTGATCCTCGCCATCGGCCTCAACCTCACCCTCGGGTACGCGGGCCAGATCTCGCTCTGCCACGCGGCCTTCATGGCCTTCGGCTCCTACGCGGTGGCGATCCTCGGCCAGCACGGGATCGCCTTCGAGGTCGGCCTCGCGGTCGGCGTGGTCGTCGCGTTCGCGTGGGGCCTGGTGCTCGGCTTTCCGGCCCTGAAAGTGAAGCACCACTACCTCGCCATGGTCACGCTCGGGTTCAACATCATCGTCTTCCTGGTGCTGCGGAACTGGGAGTCGCTGACGGGTGGATCCTTCGGGATCTCCAGCGTGGCGCGGCCGGCCTGGGGGCCGCTCAGCTTCAAGTCCGACCGCGCCTTCTATTTCTATATTCTCGCGTGGGCGGCGGTCGTGGTCGCCTCCGCCTACTGGATCCTGACCTCTCGCTGGGGACGAGCCTTCCGCGCCATCCGGGAGAACGAGATGCGGGCCGAGGTGGTCGGGGTGAATCTCCGGAACTACAAGCTCATGGTCTTCGCCATCGGGGCCGCCTACGCCGGGACGGGCGGGGCGCTGTTCGCTCCGCTCCTGGGCTACATCGACCCCGGCGCGTACACGCTCGACCGGTCGATCCAATTCTTGATGATGGTCGTGCTCGGCGGGCTCGGCCGCTTCGAGGGGCCGTTCATCGGCGCCCTGGTCGTCACCGTCCTGCCAGAGGTTTTGCGGGGCTCGGAGGGTCTCTATCTGATCATCTACGCGCTCGCCGTCATTCTCATGATGCTGTTCATGCCGAAGGGGCTCGTCGGCCTCTGGGACCTCGCATGGCGCTCCTCGAGATCCGTAACCTCACCAAGCACTTCTTCCGCCTCTCCGCGCTGAGCCGGGTCAGCCTCAGCGTCGAGCCGGGCGAGCTGCTCGGGATCATCGGCCCCAACGGATCGGGCAAGACCACGCTCTTCAACTGCGTCACGGGCGTGCTCCGCCCCTCGGACGGTCAGGTGCTCCTCCAGGGCGAGGACATCACGGGTCGGAGCGCCGACAGGGTGTATCAGCGCGGGATCGCGCGGACGTTCCAGCTCATCCAGCTCTTTCCGGAGATGACCGTGGTCGAGAACATGCTGGTCGCCGCGCAGGAGAAGAAGGGCACGCTGCTCTCCCGGCTGCTCCGTCGCGCGGAGACCGAAGAGACGACTCGCGCGCTGGCGTTGCTCGAGTTCCTCGGCATCGCCGGGCTCAAGGACAGCCTGGCGTCGAATCTCTCGTATGGCCAGCAGAAGCTCCTCGACTTCGGGATGGCGCTCATGTCCGACCCGCGGCTCATCCTCCTCGACGAGCCGATGGCCGGCGTGAACCCCACGATGATCAAGCACCTGGTCGGGCACATCCTCGAGTTGAACGCCCGGGGCTATACGTTCGTGGTCATCGAGCACAACATGGAAGTGGTGATGTCGCTCTGCCGGCGCATCGTGGTCCTGAGCCAGGGCGAGCGCATCGCCGAGGGCACGCCGTCCGAGATCGCCGAGAACCCGCTCGTGCTCGACGCGTACTTCGGGAAGTAACGGTGGCCCTCCTCGAGGTGCACGACCTCCACGCCGGGTACGGAAAGCTCGAGATCCTCAAGGGCGTGTCGCTCCGGGTCGAGCCCGGTCAGGTGGTCTCGATCATCGGTCCGAACGGGGCGGGGAAGTCGACCGTGTTCAAGACGGTATTCGGCCTCCTGCCCGCGCGTGACGGCCGCGTGCTCCTCGACGGCGAGGACGTCACGAACCGTCCGCCGGGCGAGCTCCTGCGTCGCGGCATGGCGTACGTCCCGCAGGGGCGCAACGTCTTTCCCCTCATGACGGTGGAGGAGAACCTCCTGCTCGGCGCCTACACCCGGCCGGGCTCGGCCGAGCTCGCCGGAGAGGTCGCGCAGCTCTACGCGACATTTCCGGTCCTGAGCGAGTCGCGCCGGAAGCGGGCCAGCGACCTCTCCGGTGGTCAGCAGCAGATGCTCGAGATGGCGCGAGCGCTCCTGCTCAAGCCGCGGCTGATCCTGCTCGACGAGCCGACCCTCGGCCTGGCGCCCCTCGTCTTCAAGGAGATCTTCCGCATCATCGAGAACCTCCGACGGCTCGGCCAGACGATCCTCATGGTCGAGCAGAACGCGGCCAAGGCCCTGGAGATCTCGGACTACGCCTACGTGCTGGAGCTGGGACAGAACCGCTACGAGGGCCCCGGAGAGGCGATCCGCAACGACGACCGCGTTCGACGGCTCTACCTGGGACGGTGATCGTCAGGGCGAGGAGACGATATGGCCATCATGAACGTGAAAGCGCTCACCTTCGACGTCTTCGGCACGGTGGTGGACTGGCGGTCGAGCCTCATCCGGGAAGGCGAGGCGCTCGGGAAGGCGAAAGGCCTCAGCGCGGACTGGGCCAGGTTCGCCGACTCGTGGCGCGGCCTCTACCAGCCGGCGATGGACGAGGTGCGGAGCGGCCGGCGCCCGTGGACGAAGCTCGACGACCTCCACCGCGAGAGCCTCGACAAGCTGCTGATCCAGTTCGGCATCAAGGGTCTCTCGGAGGCCGAGATCGACCACCTGAACCGCGCCTGGCACCGCCTCGACCCCTGGCCCGATGCGGTGCCGGGCCTGACGCGCCTCAAGAAGAAGTTCGTTCTCGCCACGCTCTCGAACGGCAACGTCGCGCTGATCGTGAACATGGCCAAGCACGGGGGGCTTCCCTGGGACGCCGTCCTCGGCGCCGAGGTCGCGCGGCACTACAAGCCGCAGCCCGAGACCTATCTGACCACGGCCGCGCTCCTCGGGCTCACACCCGCCGAGTGCATGATGGTCGCCGCCCACAATGGCGACCTCGGTCACGCGCAGGCACTCGGCCTCCGAACGGCCTTCGTGCCGCGACCGAACGAGCATGGCCCGCACCCGAACAAGGACGTCGCGCCGGCGCGCCAGTGGGACGTCATCGCGAGAGACTTCCAGGACCTGGCCGAGCGGCTGGGCTGCTGAGCCGGTCCGCCGCTCCGGCGGAGGCGTCCGCCGCTCCGGCGGTTGCGGAGTATCATAGGCGGCACTTTCGACCCTAGCGAGGACTCCCATGGCGAAGATCACCCAGTCCGTCGATCTCGCGGCCCACGGCCGCGTGGCCGTGCTCACCGTGGACAATCCGCCCGTCAACGCGCTCAGCCAGCACGTGCGCAAGGGACTGCACGACGGGATCAAGCAGGCGACCGCCGACGGCGCCGTGCAGGCCATCGTCATCGTCTGCGCCGGGCGCACGTTCATCGCCGGCGCCGACATCACCGAGTTCGGCAAGCCGCCCACCGAGCCGTCCCTTCACACGGTGCTGGATCTGATCGAGGGCTCGCCGAAGCCCGTCGTGTCCGCCATCCACGGCACGGCCCTCGGCGGCGGTCTCGAGGTCACGCTCGCCTGCCACTACCGCGTCGGCGTGAAGGGCGCCCGCTTCGGCCTGCCCGAGGTGAAGCTGGGGATCCTGCCCGGCGCGGGCGGTACGCAGCGACTTCCGCGCGTGGTGGGCGTCGAGAAGGGCTTGCAGATGATGGTCAGCGGCGATCCCATCGGCGCCGATGAGGCGCTCCGGGTCGGGCTCATCGACGCGACCGTGGACGGCGATCTCGCCGCCGCCGGCGTGGCCTTCGCCGAGAAGGTGCTCGACGAGAAGCGTCCGCTCAAGAAGATCCGCGACCTCACCGACAAGATCGCGGTCGCCCGCGACAAGCCGCAGATCTTCGCCGAGTTCCGCAAGAGCGTCGCGCGGCAGACGCGCGGCTTCCGGGCGCCCGAGAGCATCGTCAAGGCCGTCGAGGCCGCGGTCAGCCTGCCGTTCGATCAGGGAATCAAGCGCGAGCGGGAGCTCTTCGTCGAGCTCCTCAACTCGCCGGAGTCGAAGGCGCAGCGCTACTTCTTCTTCGCCGAGCGCGAGGCGGCCAAGATCCCCGACGTGCCCGCGGACACCCCGGCCAGGGAGATCAAGAAGGCGGCGGTGATCGGCGCCGGCACCATGGGCGGCGGCATCGCCATGAACTTCGCCAACGCCGGCATTCCGGTCACGGTGGTCGAGGTGGCGCCGGAGGCGCTCGACCGCGGGCTCGGCATCGTGCGGAAGAACTACGAGGCGACGGCGGCCCGCGGCCGGTTGACGCCCGCCGATGTCGACAAGCGCATGGGGCTGATCCACGGCACGACCGACTGGGGCGCCGTGGGCGACGCCGACATCATCATCGAGGCCGTCTTCGAGGAAATGCCGGTCAAGAAGGAGGTCTTCGCGAAGCTCGACGGCCTCGCGAAGCCGGACGCGGTGCTCGCGACCAACACCTCGACCCTCGACGTCGACGAGATCGCCGCGGCCACGAAGCGCCCGGAGAGCGTCATCGGCACCCACTTCTTCAGCCCGGCGAACGTGATGCGCCTGCTCGAGAACGTGCGCGGCAAAAAATCGTCGAAGACCACGATCGCCACCGCGATGACCGTCGGTCGCCGGATCGGCAAGGTGCCGGTGCTCGTGGGTGTCTGCTACGGCTTCGTCGGCAACCGCATGCTGCACCAGCGCGGCCTGCAGGCCGAGAAGCTCATTCTCGAGGGTGCCGCGCCGCACCAGGTGGACCGGGTGCTCACCGACTTCGGCTTTCCGATGGGGCCGTTCGCGATGGGGGACCTCGCCGGCCTCGACGTGGGCTGGCGCATCCGGAAGGGCCGCGGCGTGAAGGCCCCGGTGGCCGACCGCATCTGCGAGCTCGGACGGTTTGGGCAGAAGACGGGCGCGGGCTACTTCAAGTACGAAAAGGGCGACCGGACACCGATTCCGGACCTGGAGGTCGAGAAGATCATCGTCGACGTGGCGACGTCCATGGGCATCACGCGCCGCGCGATCTCCGACGAGGAAATCCTGCAACGACTGCTCTATCCCATGGTGAACGAAGGCGCCAAGATCCTCGACGAGAAGATCGCGATCCGCCCGAGCGACATCGACGTGATCTGGGTGTACGGCTACGGGTGGCCCGTCTACCGTGGCGGCCCGATGTTCTGGGCCGACTCGATCGGGCTGAGAGCGCTACGCGACCGGCTCCTGGAGTTCAAGAAGCAGAGCGGTGACGCGTTCTGGACACCGGCGCCGCTGCTCGACCGCCTCGCGAACGAGGGTAAGGGCTTCATCGGCGCCTAGCCGTAACCCCGCGATCTTCCTCGCGACTCGTTGACGACGGCGAAGCCCGTCGCAGGGCGGGAATCCGTCAAAAAGATCGATTTGGAGAACTCCGGCGGACTGGTACTAATGAGATCGGGCTCTCTTTTGTCGAAATTGCGCCATTTTGAGGCCCCCAATGCGGTTCCTGACTACGGGTGAAGTCGCCAGCCGGTTCCAGGCGTGAGTGGGCACCCGGTGACGCCACCCACGCGCGGGGATTTCTCCTGGCCAGAGCCGTGAGGTGACCATGGGGACCGCGGTTCTCACCCAGGCCCGAATCCTCGTCGTCGACGACGAGCCGGCGAACGTGCGGCTCCTGGAGCGGATGCTGACGGACGTCGGCTACCGTCAGATCCGAAGCACCACGGATTCTCGGCAGGTGCTCGCCCTGTACACCGAGTCTCAGCCCGATCTGATCCTGCTCGATCTGATGATGCCGCATCTGGACGGGATCGCCGTCATCCGGCAGCTTCAGATTCCCGAGGACGTGTTCCTGCCGGTCCTGGTCCTCACGGCCGACGCGACCAGCGACGCGAAGAAGCGCGCCCTGGAGGCCGGCGCCAAGGATTTCCTGACGAAACCCTTCGACCGGTTGGAGGTGCTGCTGCGGATCAAGAACCTCCTCCATACGCGGAATCTTTACCTCGACCTCGAGCGCCACAATCGCTCGCTCGAGCAGATCGTCGACGAACGCACGCAGCGACTCCTGCAGAGCGAGAAGATCGCGACCATGGGCTCGCTCCTCGCGGGCGTGGCTCACGAGCTGAACAATCCGCTCGCGGTCGTCATGGGGCAGGCGCACCTCCTTCGCAGCAGGGCCACGGACCCCTCGCTCGTCCAGCGGGCCGACAAGATCACCGCCGGCGCCGACCGCTGCGCCCGCATCGTCAGGAACTTCCTCGCGCTGGCACGCCAGCGGCCTCCCGAGCGGACGGAGGTGCGAGTCAATCGGGTCGTCCAGGAGGCGGTCGAGCTGCTCGCCTACGAGCTCCGCACCGACAATGTCGAGGTCGCGCTGGAGCTGGCCGAGGATCTTCCGGTGGTGTGGGCCGACGGTCACCAGCTTCATCAGGTGGTCGTCAACCTCGTGGCGAACGCGCACCAGGCGATGCGCCACATGGACGCGGAGCGCCGGATCACCATCCGGACGCGGCTCGAGCGCGAGCGCCTCCTCCTCGAGGTGATCGACACGGGGCCCGGCATTCCCGCCGAGATCCAGACACGGATCTTCGAGCCCTTCTTCACGACCAAGCCTCAGGGCGAAGGCACCGGGCTCGGGTTGTCCCTGTGCAAGCGCATGGTCGAGGAGCACGAGGGCACGATCACCGCCGACAGCGAAGTCGGCCGGGGGACGACGTTCCGGATCGAGCTGCCCGTGGTGTCTCGCCCGAGCGTGCCCCTCGCGGCCGGGGAGCACGAGCCGTTGCCGCCGATCGCCGGCAAGGCGATTCTGGTCGTCGACGACGAGCCGGACCTCGCCGCCACCCTGGCCGAGGCGCTCGAGCGCGACGGGCATCACGTCGAGATCGCGGCTCACGGCGCGATGGCCCTGAAGATGCTTGGACAGCGAGCCTACGACTTGATCCTCAGCGACACCAAGATGCCCGTCCTCGACGGCGAGGGCTTCTACACCGAGATCGAGCGTCGGTTCCCGAGACTGAGCCGTCGAATCGTCTTCCTCACCGGCGACATCCTGAGCCGAGAAAAGCGCGAGTTTCTCGAACGCACCGGCGCCCCGCACATCCTGAAGCCGTTCGACTTGAGCGAGGTGCGTGAGGTCGTCCACCGAATGCTGGTGGACGCCGGCGGCGGCCCGCGCCCGGAGAGCGCGCCTGAGTCTCGGTAGTCCCACTCAGCCCGGAGGCCGGGAGCCGGCTCCCGCTCCGCGGTTCACGATCCTGGTCATCGACGACGATGACCTCGTCCTGAGTACGCTCACCGAGGTGCTCCGTGCCCATGGACACCAAGTTGTCGAGGCGACGCGAGGTCGGGACGGGCTGGCGCTGGCCCGAGCGGAGCATCCCGACCTGATCCTCGTCGACTACCATATGCCCGAGATGGATGGCCTGGCGGTCGTCGAAGGGCTGAAAGGCGATCCCGCGACCCGGAGCATCCCCGTGGTCGCGTTCACGTCCGGCACCGCCGCGGATGCGAACCGGCTCGTCAGGGCCGGTTGCATCGGCTTCATCCCGAAGCCGTTCGAGCCGGGAACGCTACCCGATCTCGTCGCCGATTTCCTGCGGGTGACCGTTGCCCGAGAGCGGCGAGTCACGCCACGGGGCGATCATCCGGCACCCTGAACGGCCCGCCCAAGATTGTCAGATTGCCAATCAGGCCCAACGTCGATTTGCGAGTGCGTCGCAAGTCCCCGAGAACCTTCGACGGCGGCGTCGTCTGAAACCCGGATTCGGATGGCATTCCTCGTGCTTGAGCAACCTACAGGGGGAGCATGGAACCGCGCGAGACGAGCGGGGCGCGAACTCGAGAGGCGAGCCATCCGGCATGAAAATCACGTGCGCCTGGTGTCAGCGTGAAGGACAACCGGCGAGCCTGGGGGAGCGGGCCCCGCTCGACGATGCGGCGGAGACTCACGGCATCTGCCGGCGCCACACGCTGGAGCTGCTCGACCGCCTGCCGTCGCGCTCGTTTCCCGGCGTGCGGCTGCTCCTCGTGGTGAGTCCAAGCGAATCGGCGCTGTACGAGCACCTGCAGCAGGAGCTGGCCGGCGTCAGCGGGGTGAAGGTGATGCTGGAGCGTCGGCGGGGCGAGCGGCGGGCGGCGCCGCAGAGCGTCCCGGACGAGCAGCGCCGAATCGAGCGCCGCCTGCGCCAGGGCGAGGTCTCCGCTCTCGGGTACACGGTGATCCGGTTCGGCGAAACCTAGAGTCCTCGACGCTCGAGCACGCGGCGGACGAGGACGTGGCGCTGGATCTTGCCGGTCGGCGTGAACGGCAGGTCGTCGAAGACCTCGAGCGTTTCCGGGAGCTTGTACGTCGCCACCCCGTCCTTGAGGAAGGCCACCACCTCGTCGAGCGCCAGCGCCTGACCCGGGCGGGGGATCACGCAGAGGCAGTTCCGCTCGCCGAGCCTGGGATCGGGAACGCCCACGATGGCGGCGTGCAGGATTTTCGGGTGCGTGTAGAGAATCTCCTCGATCTCGCGCGGGAAGAACTTCTTCCCACCCCGATTGATCATTTCCTTGAGCCGGCCCACGATGCGGACGTTGCCGGCCGCGTCGAGCTGGCCGAGGTCGCCGGTGCGGAACCAGCCGTCGGCGGTGAACAGCGCGGCGTTCGCCTGCGGGTTCTTGTGATATCCGAGATGGACCGACGGACCCTCGGCCGCGATCTCGCCCTCGGCCCCCACCGGAACGTCACGCCCTGACTCGTCGATCAGCCGGAGCCCGAGACCGGAGGATACCTTGCCCACGGTGCCCGTGACGGCCTCGGGGTCGTCGCTGAGGCGCGTGTACGTGTGGAAACCCGTCTCGAGCATTCCGTACAGCTCGATCAACTGACCGTGCAAGCGCGCGCGGAACTCGCGGATCGTCTCCACCGGGCATGAGGCGCCGCCCGTGATGACCACGCGCAGTGAGGAGAAGTCGAACCGGCCCAGCTCGGGCTCGTTCAGCATCGCGATGATCGAGGCGGGCGCCGTGGGTATGCAGGTCACGCGCTCACGCTGGATCAGCTCGAGCGCGGCCCGGGCGCCGAACTGGTCGAGGAGAACCACCCGCGCTCCCGCCATCACCGACTGGACGAGCGTGAGGTAGCCCCAGTTGAGGCCGAGCGGCAGGTAGACCAGAAACACCTCGTCCTCCGTGACGCGCATGTCGTTGTTCAGCGTCCGGCACGTCGAAAGCGTCGTGTTGTGGCTGTGGATCACGCCCTTGGGATTGCCGGTCGTGCCCGAGGTGAAGGCCATCCGCATGATGTCGTTCGCTCCCTGGCCGGCGCCGCGCGGCACAACGGCGTCGGCGTCCTCGAGGAGGGCGTCGAGCGACACGAGACCTCGGGTCGTGAGACCCCCCCGGGTCGCGAGATCCGGAGCGGCGCCGAGCGCGCAGACCGCTCTCAGGTCGGGGAGGCCGGGTCGTAACTCACCGATCATCTTCACGTAGTCGAAGCCCTTGAAGCTCGCGGGGCACACGAAGGCGCGGCTCTCCGAGAAGCGCAGGATGTAGTCCACTTCCCGGCTTCGAAAGTCCGGCCCGATCTGGTTCGCCACCGCGCCCAGCCGCTCCAGCGCGAAGAAGACGTACGCGAACTCCGCCCAGTTCGGAAGCTGGATCGTGACCACGTCGCCCGCTTCGATGCCGAGCGCGTCGAGCCCGGCCGCCACCCGATCGATCCGGGTCTTCAGCTCACCGTAGGTGACGCGCCGACCCCGGTCCACGATCGCGACCCGATCGGGATGGGTCTTGGCGCGGCGGGCGAGAATCGCGTAGAACGTTTCGGAGCCCCAGTGTCCGGCCTGCTGATAGCGCGCGATGAGCTCGTCGGTGAGCCTCGTCTCAAATCCCATGTCGACATCCTCCCCTCGGCTCCCCGATCAGCCCCCCAGATAGGCGGCCTTGACATGCGGGCTCTCGCGCAGCGCGGCGGCGGGGCCGCTCAGCACGATCCGGCCGGTCTCCATGACGTAGGCGCGGGCGGCGACGGCGAGCGCCATCCGCGCGTTCTGCTCGACGAGCAGCACCGCGACCTTCCGGTCGCCGTTGATCGACTCGACGATCGTCCGGATCTCCCTGACGACCAGGGGGGCGAGGCCGAACGACGGCTCGTCGAGGACGAGCATCGTCGGGTCAGACATCAGCGCGCGGCCGATCGTGAGCATCTGCTGCTCGCCGCCGCTGAGGGTGCCGGCGAGCTGCTGACGCCGCTCGGCGAGCCGTGGGAATCGCTCGAGGACCGAGGTCAGCGACCGCTCGATGGCGTCCCGGTCGCGCCGCCGGTAGGCGCCCATCCTGAGATTCTCGAACACGGTCATCTGCGGAAAGAGTCGCCGCCCCTCCGGCGCGTGACTGAGCCCGAGGGCCACGATGCGATGCGCCCGCCACCGCGAGATGTCGACCCCGCGGAAGACGACGCGCCCGCCGCTCGCCGGCACGAGTCCCGAGAGCGCGCGCAGCGTGGACGTCTTCCCCGCGCCGTTGGGGCCGATGATCGCCACGATCTCACCCTCCCCGACCGTGACCGAGACGCCGTCGACCGCGGCGACGTTCCCGTAGTGGACGCGGAGGTCGATCAGCTCAAGCACCCGGCTCCTCCGCGCCCAGATAGGCCTCGATCACCGCCGCGTTCGACTGGATCTCGCGCGGCGTCCCCTCCGCGATGCGGACACCGTGGTCGAGAACCGTGACGGTGTCGCACACCCCCATGACCGCCTTCATGTCGTGCTCCACCAGGAGGACCGTGACGCCTTGCTCGCGCAGGCGCCGCAGGACGCGCGTCGTCTCCGCCCTCTCCTGAAGGCTGAGCCCCGCCATCGGCTCATCCAGGATCACGAGCTCGGCCCCGGTGGCGAGCGTCAGGGCGAGGGCCAGCGCCTTCTGGTCACGGTGGGGGAGCTGGCCCGCCACCTGGCCGGCGACGGAGACCAGCCCGAGCGATTCCAGGAGAACGTGGGCCCGCTCGCGAGCCCGTCGCTCCCGTTCCCGATAAGCTCGGGACCAGAAGAGGGTGGACGCGAGATCGGACGCCGCGACGAGGTGGGCGCCGACGAGCACGTTCTGCAGCACCGTGTACTCCCGGAACAATGTCGTCGCCTGAAACGTCCGCGCGATGCCCCGCCGACAGATCTCCGACGGGCGAAGCCCGGAGGTTCGCTCGCCCTTGAAGAAGACCGCGCCGGCGTTCAGCGGAATGACGCCGGTGATCAGGTTGAAGACCGTGCTCTTGCCCGCGCCGTTGGGACCGATCAGGCCGTGGATCGCGCCCCGCGCGACGGTCATGGAGAGGTCGGCGACGGCCAGCAGGCCGCCGAACCGCCGGGAGACCCCGCGCAGCTCAAGAAGCAAGGCCGGCTCCCGCCTCTTCCGTCGCCCTTCCGAAGAGCCTCCGGAGAAGGCGCCGGGCCGTGCCGGGAAGAGCGACCAGTCCTTCGGGCGCGAAGAGCATGGTGAGGATGAGCACGGCGCCGAAGACGAGGATCTCGTAGCGATGCAGCTCGCGCAGGAGCTCGGACGCGACGGTCATGAGGACGGTTCCCACCACCGGCCCCCAGACGCTGCCCGTGCCGCCGATGACCGTGAAGACGACCAGCAGCACCATCGGCTCCAGGCCGAAGTCGCTGGAGTGAAGGACCTGGCGGAAATGGGCGAAGAAGACGCCGGCGAGCCCCGCCACGAAGCTTCCCAGAACGAAGGTGGCCAGCTTGTATCGGAAGACGTCGACCCCGAGCGTCTCGGCCAGGAGATCGGCCTGGCGGATGGCACCGGCCGTGAGCCCGAACCGCGAGTACTCCAGGCGCACCAGCACGATGGCGACGCCGACGCAGAGCACGGCCATCAGCCGGTACAGCTCGAGCTTGCCCTCGAAGGCGAGCCCGAGCAGGCGGTCGGGCTTGGGAATCCCCACCAGCCCCGAAGGACCTCCGAACAGCGCCTCGAAGAAGTTGTTGAAGATGAGCCGCACGACCTCCGAGAAGGCGAAGGTGATGAGGAAGTAGTAGGGGCCGGTCACACGCAAGGCCACGCTGCCGATGGGCACGGCCAGCACGGCGGCCACGAGGGGACCGATCCAGAGGGAGGCCCAGAAGGACAGCCCGACCCGGGTGACGAGAAGGGCCGAAGCGTAGGCCCCGATCCCCATGAAGGAGATGTGAGCCATGTTGATCTGTCCCGTGCTGATCTGAAGCCGAAAGCTCATCGTCAGGGTCAGGTTCATGAGGATGGTCGTGGCGACGTCGAGGTAGTACGAATCCCGCGTCACCATGGGCAGGGTGGCGGCGGCGAGGGCGATGATGGCGACGCCGGCGCCGGGGGTGCCGGCGCCGCGGCTAGGCTCCACCGGCGAGTCCTCGTGGTCGAACGAGCAGCACCATGATCACCATGAGAAAGCCGAGGATGTTGACGGCGGCGCTTCCCATGAAGAGCGCACCGAGCCCCTCGACCCCGCCGAGGAGGAGACCGCCGAGGACGGCGCCGGGGAGGCTCCCCATGCCACCGACGATGATGATGATGAAGGCCTTGATCACGGGCAGCGCGCCCATGGCCGGGCTCACCGCGAAGACCGGGGCCAGGAGGCCGCCCGCGCCCCCGGCCAGCGCGCAGCCGACGCCGAAGCCGAGGGCGGAAACCGCCTCGATGTTCACGCCCTGAAGCGCCGCGGCGTCGGCGTCCTGGGCCACCGCCCGCATGGCGCGGCCCGGCCGGCTCAGTCGCAGGAAGAGGTAGAGGGCGACGATGAGGACGATGGCGGAGCAGGTCACGACAAGGCGCTCGACCGAGATCACCAGCCCGAGCCCGCGCACGATCCCGGAGAACGCTGACGGCACCGGCTTGTCGAGCACGCCGAAGGCGAGCTGCGCCCCCGCTTGCATGACCCAGAGGAGCCCGAGGGACACGATGAAGGCGTTCAGAGCCTTGCCGCGCAGGTCGTGGAAGATCAGCCGCTCGGCCACCACTCCCGCGACTCCCACCGTCAGGATCGCCAGGCCGAGGGTGGCGAAGTAGTTCAGCCCGAACAGCGCGTAGAGGTAATAGGTGACGTAGCCCCCGAGCATGTAGAACTCGCCGTGGGCGAAATTGATGATCTCGAGGATGGAGAAGATGAGGGTGAGGCCGAGGGCGACCAGCACGTAGACCATCGCCAGGCCGAAGCCGTTGACAAGCGCCTGGACGAGGAGCTCGATCGACACTGGTCGCTCACGACCCTCCCTACTTCTTCAGCGCGGCCGGCAGCACCTGGGCGATGTCGATCACCTTGCCGTCGCGGATCTCGCTGATGACCATCGGGTAGAGGAATTGCCGGTCGATGCCGTACGTGTCCTTGCCGCCGAGGACCAGCCGGCCCCACACGGTGTCGAAGGGCTTCTGGGTCAGCGCGGTCAGGACCTTGTCGGTGTCGAGCGAGCGCGCGTCCTGCATGGCCTTGGTGAACACGTCGAAGGCCGCGTAGTTGGCGACCGCGATGACGCCGGGCACCTCTTTGTAGCGCTTCTCGTACTCCTCACCGAACCGTCGCACCGTCGCGCTGACGAAGTCGCTCTTCACGTTGATGTTGGCGGGGCTCCAGACGCCCTCGGCCGCCTCCTTGCCGGCGATGCCGATGACGGTCACCGGATTGACGCCTGCGGTCCAGCCCTTCGGTCCCTTGAAGCCGAGCTCTCGGGCTTGCTTCAGGATCAGGCCGGCCTCGCCGGGTGGCGCCGCCGCGACGTCGAGCATGTCGGGCTTGGCCGCCAGCATCTTGGTGAGAATGGGGTAGAAGTCCTTGGTGCCACGCTCGTAGTACTCGTCGGCCGCGACCTCGAAGCCGAGCCCCTTCAGAGCCTTGACCACCGCGGTGTTGGTGTCCTTGCCACTCGTGTCGTTCGGGGAGATCGCCGCCACCCGCTTGATCTGCGGGTGCTTCTCCTTTACCCAGCGGTAGAACGGCTCGGCCACCTCCCACTGGCTCAGCATCGCCCGGAACGAGTGCGGTTTGTCCGGGCCCAGGTTGCTGGTGCCCCAGCACACGAACGAGAACAGGACCTTTTCGGGCTCGGTCACGGTCTGGACCGCGTTGCACGTGGCGCCGACCGCGTTGCCGATGATGTACTTCACCTTGTCCTGGAACACGAGCTTGTTGGCGGCGGTCGCCGCATCCGCGGCGAGAGCCTTGTGATCGTAGCTCACGAGCTTGATCCGGTAGACGTCGCTGCCGACCTTGAGCCCGCCGGCCTTGTTGATCTCCTCGGCCCTCATCTCGGCGCCCCGCACCAGCTCGACGCCGTACGACGCGGCCCCACCCGAGAGCGGTCCCAGCACGCCGATCGTGAGCGTCTTGTCCTGCGCCGCGCCCGGTGTCGTGCTGCCGGCGGCCGCCGCCAGCGCCATCATGACGACAGCCGCGATGCTTCCGGGGATCCTCATCGTCGCCTCCTCATTACGTTGACGGAGCTCCTGGATGACGAAGCGCTCGCCGCGCCGCGTCCGCGCGGGCTCCCTGGCTCGCCGCGAGCCCGTCGAGTCTCGCGCGGTCGGCAATGGTATTCAAGCCCCGCAACCACGCTCGCCCATTCTTGACCATCGCACCGGAGCGCAGACCGATCAGGCCGGCGGGGGAGAGGTTGGCCGGCCATCTCCCGCGGCAGGCGCTGAGGCAACGCCCGTGAGAAAATGGCGACGGGGCGAAGGTAATGAGAGCACCCTCGGAACCAAGCCTGCGTCTCGGCGGTTACCCAGTCACATTCCAAGGAGGAGCCATGCCCACCACACGTGCCGTGAGCCGGAGTCTCGTCCTGAGCGTCCTGGCCGTCCTGGTCCTGGCCAGCGCTGCCGTCGCCCTCGAAGTCGGGCAGAAAGCCCCGGATTTCTCGCTGAACGGGACCGACGGCAAGCCCGTCAAGCTCTCCGAGCTGACGGCCAAGGGTCCCATCGTCATCTATACGTTCATTGCGGCGTTCACCCCGACCTGAACCCGTGAACTGAACGGCTTCGAGGCGGCCCTGCCGCAGTTCGAAGCCGCCGGCGCCCAGGTCGTGGGCGTCAGCACTGATCACCACCTCGCTCTGGCCGCGTGGCAGAAGGATCAAAAGTCCAAGCAGCTCCTCCTCTCGGATTTCCGCCGGCAAATGCTTCCCGCCTATGGCGCGATGCAGACGGACGAGGCGAGCCCGGTCTATCGCTACGCGAAGCGGGCGTACTTCATCATCGACAGGAGCGGAACCGTCAAATTCATGAAGGTCATGGACAGCCCGCTGAATCTCCTCGAGCCCGCCGAAGTGCTCGCGGCGGTCAAGGCGGCGGCTCCGTAATCGCCGGAGGAACGTCGATGGCAACCCTTCGGCTCGCGCTCCTGGTGAGCCTGGTCGCTGCGATGACGGGAGCCTGCGCAGGTACGGCTGCCAGCCCGCCGCTGACCATGACGGCCACGACCTTGATGGCCGGCTGGGAGCAACACTTCACGCTCGAGTGGGCGGCTGATCCGGGACAGAACGGCGTCCGACGAGTCACGGGTTACGTCTACAACCGACATGGCGAGTACGCGCTGGACGTCCGCCTGCTCGCACAGGCCCTGGACCCTTCGGGCGCCGTGGTCGGCCAGCGCATCGCATGGGTGCTCGGAGGCGTGGGCGGCTCCGGGCGCGCCTACTTCGAGGTCCCGAATCTGCCGGGAGCCAATTCGTATCGAGTCAGCGTCTGGGACTACACCTGGGCCCAGGGCGTCGGCGACAAGCATTGACGGATCGGGACTGAGCCCGTCAGAGGCGGAACGCGCCGGGACCCTGGGGCGTCTGGCGAACTAGCTCCACGGGTCCCCGCGGCTCCCAGCTTTCTTGCGATGTCCCGGCGCCGGCCAGCCGGTGCTCGCCGACGAGCGTCAGCGTCATCTGCCCCCCGTTGACCGTCACGGGCTCCAGAAGGAGGGTGAGTCTCCCGTTCGACTCCCCAAGCCGTCCTTGAACGTTCACGGAGATTACCTCACCCCGAGCCGTGAAGGTCAGGACGCCGGACACGCCAGGCAGCTCTTGACGCGCAACCGTCTTCGAGCGGATGCTCTGGCGCATCGATCGACCCGCAGACATGGGAGACAAGCAAATGCGTTCATATAGTGATTTAGTGATTCCGGGATGACTAGTGATTCCGGGATGACGCCGCGATATCTGTTCATCGTCGTGCTGCTCGTGGTATCCCTCCTGACGCTCGGCCCGGCCCTGGAAGTCGAAGGCCAGGCGGCTCCGACAGGAGAGGTGATCATTGCCTGGCACGTCACCATCGCCCCGACGTGGTTCGACCCGTCGACCGCCCCGGCCCAGATCACACCGTTCGGGATGCTCTTCGCCTTCCACGACGCCCTGGTGCGGCCCTTGCCCGGAAAGGGCAAGATGTCCCCGAGCCTCGCCGAGTCGTGGTCGGAGAGCGCTGACGGGCTGGTATACGAGTTCAAGCTGCGCCGCGATCTCAAATTCCACAACGGCGACCCCATCACCACCGAGGACGTGAAGTTCAGCTTCGAACGTTACCGGGGGGCAGGAGCCAAGGAGATCCAGACGCGCGTCCGGCAGGTGGAGATCGTGGATCCCTTGACGGTGCGCTTCCACTTGACCGAGCCCTGGCCGGACTTCATGACCTTCTACGGGACGACGGCCACGGCCGCTGGAATCGTGGTCCCCAAGAAATACGTGACCCAGGTCGGGGACGAAGGCTTCAGAAAGCACCCGATCGGCGCCGGCCCTTACCGTTTCGTGAGCCACAAGCCCGGAGTGGAGGTGGTCGTGGAAGCCTACACCGGGTACTGGCGTCGTGTGCCCTCGGTCAAGCGGTTCGTCATGAAGAGCGTTCCCGAGGGAACCACGCGGGTGGCGATGCTGAAGAACGGCGAAGCGGACATCGCCTACGCGCTCGACGGCGAGGACGCCCTCAACGTGCGACGGGACCCGCGGCTGCAGCTGGTGCCGTCCAAGCACGCGTCCATCTACTGGATCGAGTTCGCCGAGCAGTGGGATCCCAAATCGCCGTGGCACGACAAGCGGATGCGGTTGGCGGTCAACCACGCGCTGAATCGCCAGGCGATCAACGAGGTCTCGTGTCTCGGCTTTTGTCCGCCGGCCGGGGTCATCGTGCCCCGCGTCATGGAATTCGCGCTGCAGGCTCCGGTGCCGCCTTACGACCCGCAGAAGGCCAAGCAGCTGCTCGCCGAGGCCGGGTATCCCAACGGGATCGACGCCGGCGACTTCGTGCCGACTCCCCCGTTCGTCACGACGGCGGAGGCGGCGACGAACTACCTGGGCGCCGTCGGGATCCGCACGAAGATGCGGCTCATGGAACGCGCGGCGTTCCTCGCCGCCTGGCGCGAGAAGAAGCTTCGCGGCTTGTTCATGGCCGCGGCGGGCAACTCGGGCAACGCCGCCAGCCGCGTGGAGGCGTTCATGTACTCCAAGGGGAGCAACGCCTACGGGGGCTATCCCGACCTCGACGACCTGTTTCACCTCCAGGCGCGGGAGCGTGATTACGCCAAACGGGAGGTGCTGCTGCACCGCATCCAGCAGATCACGATCGACCGGGTGATGTTCGCGCCGATCATGGATTACCGCACGCTCAGAGGCGTCGGGCCGCGTGTGGCCGAGCACATGCTCGACTCGCAGCACCTGATACCGTTCCCGGCCTACGAGGATGTGCGCCTCGAGAGCCAGTAGCGAAGCGGCGGGGACTTCGGGCTCGGCGCTGAACCCGGGAGCTTGACGCGGGCTCGGTCTTTCTCTAGCTTCGTCAGTGGCTATCCCCATGTACGCTACCTACTTCGGGCTCACCGAGCGGCCGTTCTCGCTGGCGCCTGATCCGCGCTACCTCTATCTGAGTGACGCTCACCGCGAGGCCCTGGCTCATCTGCTCTATGGGCTCGGCGAGGGCGGCAGCTTCGTGCAGCTGACGGGCGAGGTGGGCACGGGAAAGACCACGGTCTGCCGCGCCCTCCTGGAGCAGCTGCCCCCGGACGTCGACGTCGCGATGGTCTTCAATCCCCGGCTCACCTCGATCGAGCTGCTTGCCGCGGTGTGCGACGATCTCCGGGTGCCGTATCCGGTCGGGACGACGAGCCTCAAGGTCATGGTCGACGCGCTGTCTCGGGCCCTGCTCGACGCTCACGCGCGCGGCCGGCGCACCGTGCTGATCATCGATGAGGCCCAGAACCTGAGCGCCCGCGTGCTGGAGGAGATTCGCCTCCTGACGAATCTGGAGACGACGAAGGAAAAGCTGCTTCAGGTCATTCTGATCGGTCAGCCCGAGCTGGCCGAGCTCCTGGCCCGGCGCAACCTCCGTCAACTGGCGCAGCGCGTGACCGCGCGCTATCACTTGCGGCCGTTCACCGAGGAGGAGACGCGGAGCTACGTGCAGCATCGGATGGAGATCGCGGGCCAGAAGCAGCCAATCTTCACCCGGCTGGCCTTGCACGCGGCCCACCGTCTGTCGCGCGGCGTCCCGCGCCGGCTCAACATCATCTGCGATCGCGCCCTGCTCGGCGCCTATGCGACCGGACAGACACGGGTCAAGGACAGAATCGTTCGCCGAGCCGCGAAGGAGGTGCTCGGTCGGCGGGCCCGCCGGCGCCGCTGGATAGTGGCGACGTCGACCGCGGCTCTCCTCATGGCGGCGGGCGGCACGATCGCGTTGTTCGCGTCGAGAGGCCTGCCTTCTCTCGGAGCCTGGCCGTTGCGCGCTGAGACGACCTCGCCCGCGTCGGCGCCGGCCGTGGAGCCCACGCCGGCCGAGCGAGCAAGCCAGGCGCCGACGCTCGCGACGATCCTGGGAGACCCGTCGGTGACGGCCGACAGGGCGAGCGCCTTCGTGAATCTCTACGCCTTGTGGGGCCTGGACGCTCGTTCCGGGGCCGCAGCCGATCCCGGATGCGAGTCCGGGCGCACCGCGGGCCTTCGCTGCATCGCTCGCACGGGAACGTGGACGGTGCTGCGTCGCCTCGATCTCCCGGCGATCCTCGAGCTCATGACGCCCGACGGCATGAAGCATCACGTCGCCCTGACCGGCCTCGACGGCGAGCGGGCAACGCTCCAGATCGGCGAGCGCAGGGTCACGCTGCCAACCGCTGAGATCGAGCGCTTCTGGGACGGTCCGTTCGTGATGGTGTGGAAGTCGCCCGTCAGCGGCCCGCTGCCGCTCCAGCCGGGCATGCGCGGCCGCGACGTCGTCTGGCTCCGCCGGCAGCTCGGCGCAGTCGACGGCCTGGACGCGGAGAGCGCGGGTCAGTTCTACGACGAGGAGCTGAAGCGGCGTGTCGCGGCCTTCCAGCAGACCGAGTCGCTGACGCCCGATGGAATCGCCGGCGAGGAGACGCTTGTTCGCCTCGCCGCGACGAGGCCGGGTGGGAACGGGCCGACGCTCACCGCGGGGCGGCCCTAGCCATGTCCTACATCCTCGACGCGCTGACGAAGGCCGCCCAGCAGCGGGACCGCCAGGTCCCGATCGTGCAGCGGCTGCTCTCGCCCGCGCCGACGCCCAGGTCGCTCTGGACTCACCCGTCCGGCCGCCTGTTGGCGGCGCTGGCGCTCAACGCGGGTCTTCTCGCGGTGCTGCTCGTGTGGTGGCTGCGTCCTGTCCCCATTTCGGCGCCTCCGGAGTCAGCCCCCGCAATCTCGGCCCCGGCGCCGAGCCCGTCTGCGGCGGAGCCCGCGCGGTCCATCAGAGTCGAGCCGCCGCCAACGCCCGAGGTCCAGGCCGTGAAACCGGCGTCCAGGGCGCGGGAGGCGACTGTCGACGCGCCCGCGGTGATCCGAGGACCGAAGGCGCCGGCGGCAGCGCCACCGGTTCTCCGGCCGTCGGCGGCAACGCGCGAACCGGCGCCGGCCGCCCCGCCGCCTGTCACGGCGCCCAGAGGGGGAGCTCCCGCCGAGCGGTCCGGGCTCCGGCTCGAGGCGTTGATCTACTCGGATCTGCCAGCGCAACGAATGGTCTTCATCAATGGGCGCCGCTACGCCGAAGGTGATGTGATCGACGGCCGGCTCCGCGTCGAGGAGATCCAGGAAGACGGCGTCGAGCTCAGCGACCAGGGGCAGCGCTTCACGCTCCGCCTCGCCCGCTGACGACGTAGCTCGCGCCGCCGTCACCCGGTGCAGGCTGCGGAAAGGCGATCGACATCGCCGTGTGAAAGGAGCGACACGGCGACCCGAGGACTCGCGCCGCGCCGCTCGCGCTGGTACGATGAACGTCCTGGTGGACAGGAGAGCGGAGAAGACAATGGGCGATGTTCCGAGGGCGAGGGTTCCGCGCCGGCGGCTGGCGCTCTTCCTGGCGCTGGCCCTCCTGATCGTCGGCGCTGCTCCTGGCGCCGCCCAGTGGCCGGAGGTGGAGCGCTGGCTCGATGGCTCCGAGCCGGTCACGCTCGGGCTGGATGCGTCTCGCTTTCGCGTCTCCACCCTCGGCACGAAGCCGGTGATCGCGACCGAGGATCCGTCGTACAGCAGCGCACCGTACCGGCTCATCGACTCGGATCTGCACGGTACGGCCATCTCGTTCGATCTCAAGCTGCGGTGGCCGTTCGCGTCGGCCACGGCGACCTCGAGCCTCGGCGCCGTCGAGCCGTATGTCTCGTTCGGGCCGACGCTCTTCGTGACGGGCTCCGACACCGCGCCGCGGCTGGCTCAGTCCGGTCCGAAGTCCGAGAGCGCAGCGTCGCTCGGCCTCAGCTGGGGCGCCGGGTTCTCGTGGCGGTTCACGCGCAGCGCGGAGCTGTTCGGCGGGTATCGGTTCATGCAGTATGGCCGCGACAGCCTCTTCTCGCGCAGCGAGCGGTCGTCGTCGGACGACCTGATCGGCCACGACGTTCTCTACGGCCTCTCGGTGCGGTTCTAGCCCCGATCGCCGGCCTCGACTCCCGAACGCCCCGCGACTTGACAACGCCGCGAGCGTGAGGAAATAGTTCCCGCCGAGGGACGGCGTCAATCTCCCGACAAGGAGCTTCCATGGAATCTCGAAGTCTGGGCAAGACGGGTCTGACGGTGTCGGCGCTCGGGTTCGGATGCGGCAATGTCGGCGGGTTGATCATCCGGGGGACGCCGGCAGAGCGAGAGCGCGGTGTCGCCCGGGCCATGGAGCTCGGCGTCAACTACTTCGACACGGCGCCGTCCTACGGTGACGGCGAGTCCGAGCGGAACCTCGGGCAGGTGCTGAAGGCGCTCGGCGCGCGGGTGCATGTCGGCACGAAATTCCGCCTCGATCCGCGCGATCTGGGGGACATCCCCGGGGCGATCGCCCGCTCGCTCGACGCGAGCCTGCGTCGGCTCGGCCTGGACCGCGTCGATCTGCTTCAGCTCCACAACCGGATCGAGCTCTCGCGCGGCGCCGGTGCCTTGAGCCTCGGCGACGTGCTCGGCGAAGTCGTGCCCGCCGTGCAGAAGCTCCGCCAGCAGGGGAAGGTCGGGTTCTGCGGCATCACCGCGCTCGGCGAGACGACCGCGCTGCACCGGGCGATCGACGCCGGCGCGATCGACACCGCGCAGGTCTGCTACAACCTGCTCAACCCGAGCGCGGGCGTCGCCGTGCCACCGGGCTTTCCGGCCCAGGACTTCGACGGGCTCCTGGGTCGCGCCCGCCAGAGCCGGATGGGCGTCATCGTCATCCGCGCGCTGGCGGCCGGCGCGTTGAGCGGGGTCGAGACACGCCACCCCGTCGCCGTCCCCTCGGTGGACCCGATCGCGACGGCGCTCGACTACCGCACCGACGTGGCACGGGCGCAGCTGCTCGGGGCGCTCGTGCGGGAGGGGCACGCGGCGAGCCTGATCGAAGCGTCGTTGCGCCTCGCCATCGGATCGGCGGCGGTCTCGACGGTCCTGGTCGGCTATTCGAGCCTGGAGCATCTCGAGGCGGCGGCGGCGGCGGTGAATCGGGGGCCGCTCCCCCGAGCGGCGCTCGACCATCTCGCGTCGCTCTGGTCCGGCCTCGCCGGGCACTGAGGCGACCCGACGTGCCGGCGCGCGGAGGGCGGCGCGTCTAGGTTCGGGTGACGCGCACGATCGCCCAGCCGAACGTGCGCACGCGCTCGTCGATGTCGGGTCGCGTGCGCCGGCTGCTGGTGCGCCGATCGACCATCCAGGGGGACTGCTGCTGCCGCCGCGCGCTCGTCCGTCGGTCGAAGATCACCTCGGCCCAGTCGACATCGGCGAAGGCTCGCTTGAGGTAGCCGTGGTAGTTCGCGGCGCCGCGAGAGACGACGAAGAGGAGCCGGTGCCGCCACTGCTTGAGGACGTGGGTGACGTTGAACACCCGGATCAGCTCGCCGAGGCTCGTGTGGATCACGCCCGCGTCACCACCGTTCACGCGCGTCACCATGCCGATCTGATCGACCCGCATGCGGCTCGTGCGGCCGTCCTGCGTCGTGAACTCGATCCACTGCGCGGCCGGGTCGTCCATCGTTCTCCCCCTTTCCATCGTTCTCCCCCTGGAGAAAAGTGTTTCGGGGAGACACGCTAGCAACCACTCGATCCGGCCCGCGAAATAAATCGGACACGCGAGAGGTTGGCGCTGCCGACGCCGAACGCTACCGGATCTGGTGGCTTATCACGGGTCGACGTTGACCCAGGCGCGTCGCTTCGCGCGCGCCATCACGCCTTTGCGGGAGTCGGCGCCAAACGTGGTATACCGGAGAACGCGGGAGGAGGCGCTCACGTGACCGATCTCCGGTTCGGCCAGGAGGCTCCGGGCTTCTCGCTGCCGTCGAGCGCGGGCGGCCAGACGTCGCTGTCCGACTTCAAGGGGAAGTCGGACGTCGTCCTCGTCTTCTACTGTTACGACTGGGGTTCCATCTGAACGCCCGAGCTGGGCGACCTGGGCCGGGTCGCGGATGACCTCGCGGGACGGGGCGCCGCCGTGCTCGCCATCAGCGGCGACAGCCCCTTCTGCCACACCGCGTTCGCGAAGGCGCGGAGCGTTCCCTTTCCGCTCCTGAGCGACGTGCACCGCACGGTGATCCGCGCCTACGGTGTGCTCGACGTCGACCGGAACGTCGCCTACCGCTCGACCTTCATCGTGGACCGGGCCGGCGTGCTCCGCTGGGGCCAGGCCGGGGATCGCGAGATGGTCCGCGACGGGCGCGAGATCCTTCGCGTGCTCGACGTGATCGACGGGCTTCGGCGAAAGCGCTAAATTGGAGGCATGAGCCTCCAGCCGCAGGAGGTGTTCCGGAAGCTCACGCAGAACCTCGAGACGGTCATGCGGGGCCAGTCGGCAACGATCCGCAAAATGCTCGCCGCCTTCGCGAGCGGCGGCCACGTCCTGCTCGAGGATTATCCCGGCACCGGCAAGACGACGCTCGCGAAGGCGCTCGCCCGGTCCATCGGCGCGCGCTTCAAGCGCGTGCAGTTCACGCCCGACCTCTTGCCCTCGGACATCCTGGGCGTGTCGGTGTTCGACCAGCGCGATCACGCGTTCCACTTCCACGAGGGCCCGATCTTCACCAACGTCCTGCTGGCCGACGAAATCAACCGCGCTTCGCCGCGGACACAGTCGGCGCTCCTCGAGGCGATGGCGGAAGGTCAGGTCTCGGTCGAGGGCACCTCGTATCGTCTCGCGGAGCTCTTCTTCGTGATCGCCACGCAGAATCCGGTCGAGTTCCGCGGCACCTATCCGCTGCCGGAAGCGCAGATGGACCGGTTCGCGGTGCAGCTGAGCCTGGGCTACGTGGCGCCGGAGGACGAGGTCGCCATCCTGTCGGCGCAGGAACAGCGCCACCCGATCGACACGCTGACGGCGTGTGTGTCGGTCGACGACGTGCTGGCCGTCCGCCGGCGGGCCTTCGGGGTCCGGATGAGTGACGAGCTGAAGCGCTACGTCGTGGACGTTGTGCGGGAGACGCGCGCCGCGACCGGGGTCCAGCTCGGTGCGAGCCCGCGCGCATCGCTGGCGCTCATGAAGGCGGCGCAGGCGCTCGCGCTCACCGAGGGACGCGAGTTCGTCATCCCCGAGGACGTCCGCGAGATGGCCGTGCCGGTCATCGCCCACCGCATGGTCGCCGAGCCCCAGGCGCGCTTCGGCGGCGTGACGACGGCGGGCATCGTCGAGGAGATCCTCGCGAAAGTCCCGCCACCTTCGTAGCGCGTCCGATGGCGCTGTGAGACGCCTCCTCTACCGCTGGTTCAGCTCCTTCTCGGCGTTCCAGCACCGGCTCGACCGGCGGTTCACGCGCGCCGGCTCGCTCGCCCTGGGCGTGCTCGGCGCCGCGGCAGTGATCGGACTCGACACGAACCGTACGGTGGGCTATCAGGTCCTCACACTCGTGCTCGCCCTGCTGCTGATCTCCGCGGCGTCGAGCCTCGTCTTCCGCGGGCGCTTCTCGGCCCGCCGCGTCCTCCCGCGCTTCGCCTCCGTCGGCGTGCCGCTCACGTACCGCGTGGCGATCGCCAACGAGACGGGCCGACGCCAGGAAGGCCTGGTGCTGCTCGAGGAGCTCGCCGATCCGCGTCCGTCGTTCGAGGAGTTCGTCACGGCCCGCGAGCCGGGCGAGGAGCGCCGAAACTGGTTCGACCGAAAGGTCGGTTATCCGCGGTGGGCGTGGCTCGTCTCGCAGAAGCGCGGCGCCGTCGTCGCGCCGCGGCCCTTGCCCTCGCTCGCCCCGGCGGGCGAGACCGAGGTCGGGGTCGAGATCACACCGCTGCGCCGCGGTTACGTGCGCTTCACCGGGCTCACGATCGCGAGGCCCGATCCCCTGGGCCTGGTCCACGCGCTGAAGACGATCCGGCTCCCGCAGTCGCTCCTCGTCCTGCCGAAGCGCTACTCGATGCCGGCGATCCTGCTCGGCGGACGGCGAACATACCAGCCGGGGGGGGTCGCGCTCGCGTCGTCGGTCGGCGACTCCGAGGAATTCGTGGCGCTCCGCGATTATCGGGCCGGCGATCCGATGCGCCGTATCCACTGGAAGAGCTGGGCCCGCGTGGGCCGGCCCGTCGTCAGGGAGTACCAGGACGAATTCTTCGTGCGCCACGCCCTGGTGCTCGATACGTTCACCGGGCGAGACGGTGACCTCGCCTTCGAGGACGCGGTCTCCGTGGCCGCGTCGATCGCGGTCTCGGTGGAAACGCAGGAGTCGCTCCTCGATCTCATGTTCGTCGGCCCCGAGGCCTACTGCGTCACCGCCGGCCGCGGCGTCGGCCACACCGACCGACTGCTCGAGGTGCTGGCGTGCGTCGGCCCATGTCGCGACAAGCCGTTTCGCGCGCTGCACCGCGCGGTGATGGAGCGCCATACCTCGCTCAGCGGCTGTGTGTGCGTGCTCCTGGCGTGGGACGAGCCCCGGCAGGAGTTCGTCCGCCATCTCGAGGCGCTCGGCACTCCGACCCGCGTGTTCGTCGTGGGAGCGCGCGGCGCCCTCGACGCGCTTCCCGGCGACATCGACGGCCTGGAGGTCGGGCGCATCGGCGAAGGGCTGGCGCGCCGGTGACGCCACCGCCGCTGCTACTCGGGGCGGGCCTGCTTTTCTGGGGGTGGCAGACGGGCTTCCTGCTCGTCGCCCTGCCGCTCGCCGTGCTGATCGAGGCCGCGCGCGCCCTCACGTGGCGTCTCGAGCTGTCCGGTACCGATTTCCACCGCGTGACGGATCTGTGCACGCTCCTGATCGCCGTCAGCGGCGTGTACCTCTTTTCGACCACCGGCACGGCGCGGGCCGCCGGCGGCCCGCGGGCGATGACGCTGCTGTTCCAGTGGTTCCCCCTGCTGCTCTTTCCGCTGATCGCCAGCCAGGTCTACAGCACCGCGGGCAAGGTCCCGCTGACGGCGTTCTTCTGGGGGCTCAGGCGGCAGGCCGCCCGCGATCCCGACGCGCGTCCCGTCCCGGTAGACCTCCGCTACGTCTACTTCTCCCTCTGCATCCTCTCCGCCAGCGCCGCCAACCGACGCACGCTCGAATTCTACGCGGGGCTTTGCGCCCTCGCGGGCTGGGGGCTCTGGTCCTGGCGCTCCCGACGCTTCTCACCGCTCTGGTGGGCGCCCTTGCTCGTCGTCGCGGCCGTCGCGGGGTACGGGGGCCACATCGTGCTCCACCGGCTCCAGCAGGCCGTCGAGCAGACGGCGTTCGAGTACATCTTCAGCATCGTCAACCGCGATGCAGACCCGTTCCGGGCCACGACGGCCATCGGCCATCTGGGGAGCCTCAAGTTCTCCGACCGGACGGTCCTCCGCGTCGAACCCCGCGAGGGGCTGCGTGTGCCGTTCCTCCTGCGCGAGGCGAGCTACGACGTGTACAACTCGCCCGTGTGGGTCGCCTCGGGCGCGAGCTTCGCCGCCGTCCAGCCCGACGCCGACGGCGAGACGTGGAAGTTCGCCGTCGGGCGAAGCCCGGGTGAGCGCGTCACGGTCTCCGCGTATCTCAATCGCGGGCGGGGCGTCCTCGCGCTTCCAGGCGGCGCCTTCGAGATCGACCGCCTGGCGGTGGTCGGCGTCCGCCGCAACCGCCTCGGGGCGGTGAAGGTCGAGGAAGGCCTCGGGCTCATCACCTACACCGCGCTCTTCGCCGCCGACGGACCGCTCGACGGACCTCCGATCGACGCAGACCTCCTCGTCCCGCCACGGGAAGCCGCGATCATCTCCCGGATCGCGTCCGAGCTGAATCTCGCCTCCCGGTCGCCGTCGGAGAAGCTGGAGGCCGTCGAGGCGTACTTCAGTCAGAACTTCCGCTACTCGATCTGGAAGGGCGAGCGCCCGCGACGGCACACGGAGCTCGAGGAGTTCTTCCTGCGCTCGCGCTCCGGGCACTGCGAGTACTTCGCCACCGCGACCGTCCTGCTGCTGCGCGCGGCGGGCGTGCCGGCGCGCTACGCGGTAGGCTTCTCGATGCAGGAGTGGAGCCGCCTCGAGCAGCGGTGGATCGTCCGGGCCCGACACGCTCACGCGTGGGCGCTCGCGTACGTGGACGGCGCCTGGCGCGACGTGGACACGACGCCGGCGGTCTGGGCCGACGCGGAGCGAGACGAGGCGTCGATCCTGGAACCCCTGCGCGACCTCTGGTCCTGGGGCGGGTTCCTCTTCTCCCGCTGGCGCTGGAGCGAGGGCGGAGGCGTCGGCGAGTACGCGGCGTGGCTCCTGATCCCGCTCGTGCTTCTGCTCGTTTGGCGCCTTTACTCGCGCCGGCGCGTGGGTCGCGGTGCCGGGGAGACCACGGGGAGCCTCGCGTTCGCGCCCCGCCCGGGCCACGACTCCGAGTTCTACCTGATCGAGCGGCGCCTCGACGCCGCCGGCCGCGGCCGGCGTCCGGCGGAGCCGGCGTCGGCGTGGATCGAACGGATCCACGCGACGGAGCTACGCCCGATCGTGGCGCTCCACTATCGCTATCGCTTCGATCCTGCGGGCCTCGCCGCGTCCGAGCGCGAGGCGCTCCGGACGAGCGCCGAGGCGTGGCTCGGCGAGCATCCGGTGGCACTGATCGCGCCGGATCCGATCGTGCTAGAGTTGCGCCGATGAAGTTCCCGCTCGAGCCGGCCGGCCCGGAGCTGCTCGGCCTCGACCCGAGGCCGCTCGGTCACCTCCGCGAGCGGATCACGGAACACATCGCCCAGGGTCGCCTCGTTCACACCGCGATCGTCTAGCGCCCCCCGGTCATGGCGCCGCGCACCGTGCTCGTCACCGGAATGAGCGGACTCATCGGTGGCGCCCTCCGCCGACACCTGGAGGACAAGTACGAGCTCTCCGCGCTCAACCGACGGCTGATCGCCGGCGTGAAATGCCATCAGGCCGATATCGCGAACCTTGACGCGATCGCCCCTGCCTTCGCTGGCGTGGACACGGTCGTGCACCTCGCGGCGCTCACCGGCTCGAGCACGAACTTCGATGACATTCTCCGGGCGAACGTCGTCGGCACCTACAACGTCTTCGAAGCCGCGCGCCGCGCCGGGGTCAGCCGTGTCGTCTTTGCCTCCAGCGGGGCGACCGTGAGCGCCTGGGAGCGCGATCCGCCCTGGAGCGCCCTGGTGGCGGGGCGCTACGGTGAGGCGGGGGCGTTCACGAAGATGACCCACGAGACGCCGACCCGTCCGGCCGGGCTCTACGGGGCCAGCAAAGTGTGGGGCGAGGCGATCGCGCGCCACTACGCCGACGAGCACGGGCTGTCCGCGCTCTGCGTCCGCATCGGCCGTGTCAAAGCCGAAGACCGGCCGGTGTCGACGCGCGATTACTCGGTCTGGTGCAGTCAACGCGATATCGTCCGCATGCTCGAGTTGTGCATCGCGGCGCCGGTGACGCTCAGGTTCGGCGTTTTCTTCGCCGTCTCGGACAACCGGCGCGGCTACCGGGACCTCGAGCACCCGCGCGCCGTCCTCGGCTTCGAGCCGCGCGACCGGGCGGAGGACCATCGCCGATGATCCGTGACGTGGTGAGCGTGCGCGATCGGGTTCGCATCCACTATCGGCGGCTCGGACAGGGGCCGGGGATGGTCCTGCTCCACGGCTATCCGCAGACCGGCCACATGTGGCGCAAGGTGATGCCGGCGCTCGCCGAGCGATTCACGGTCGTGGCGCCCGATCTGCGCGGGTACGGTGACTCCGACCGCCCGATCGCCGGCTACGACAAGCGCACCATGGCGGCCGACGTCGCTGACGTGATCCGGACGCTCGGGCTCCAGCCGGTCGTCCTCGTCGGCCACGACCGGGGGGCGCGCGTCGCCCATCGCTTCGCGCTCGACCACCCGTCACTCTTGACGCGGCTGGTGCTGCTCGACATCGCGCCCACGTACGACGTGTTCGCCCGGACCGACCAGGTCAGCGCCCGGGGGCGATGGCACTGGTTCTTCCATCAGCTCCCCGATCTGCCCGAGGCGCTCACGGCCGGTCGCGAGGAGGTCTACCTCCGGTACATGTACCGGGCGTCGGCCTACAATCCCGCCGCCATCGAGGAGGACGCGGTCCAGGAGTACGTCCGCTGTTTCCGCCAGCCCGGCGCGATGCGCGCGGGCTTCGAGGACTATCGCGCCGGCGCGACGATCGACCTCGAGCACGACGGCGCCGACCGCGACAAGAAGGTCGCGGCCCCGACGCTCGTGCTGTGGGGCGAAGCGGGCGGTCGCCGACCGCAGGCGCCCGACATGCTCGGCGTCTGGAAGGAGCGGTGCGTGCACGTCGAGGGCCACGCCGTACCCGGCTCTGGCCACTTCATCCCCGAGGAGCAGCCGGCGGCCATCATCGACGCCGTCCTGAGGTTCGTCGGGGCGCTCGGGCCGAAGGCCTGAAGGCCGTGCGGCTCAAGAAGCCCCTCGAGCGCCTCTTCGAGCGCGAGCGCGTCTGTCGCGTGGCGACCGCGGGTCTGCGCGGTATGCCGCATCTCGTCCCGGTGTGCCAGGTGGTGGCCGAGGGGAAGATCTACTTCGCCTCCGGCAACGACGGCCGGAAGGCGTTGAATCTCGCGGCGAACCCGCGCGTCGCGGTGACGATCGATCTCTATTCCGACGACTGGACGCACGTCAAGGGCGTGATGGTGCAGGGCCGGGCGCGGCTCCACGCGAGCGGGCCGCGATTCAGGAAGATCCGCGCGCTCCTGTATCGGAAGTATCCGCAGTACCCGCGCGAGGCCGCGCTGGACGAGTCCGACTCCGTCGTCGTCGAGGTGACGCCAACACGGGTGTTCACCTGGGGGTTGGGCGAGCCTCCGTAGATCACGGCCTACTCCGCGACGAAGACGCGGTTGCGGCCGGCCCGCTTCGCCTTGTACAGCGCCTGGTCGGCGGCGCGAATGACGTCCTCGGGGTCGGCGCCACTCGCCTCCGGCTCCGCGACGCCGATGCTGACCGTGATGGCCACTCGGCGCTGACCCCTGGTGGACCGGAGGGGCTTCTCGGGCCTCACCTTGGGCCGGTTGCGGCCGCGCACGATGAACGTCGAGGCTTCGATCGTCTCTCGCAGATCCTCGAGATACGGCAGCGCCTCCTCCGAGGACTTGCCCGGAAAGAGGACGGCGAACTCCTCGCCGCCATAACGGAATGGCCGGCCGCCGCCTTCCGTCCGCGTGAGCGTCGAGCCGATCAGGCGGAGCACCTGGTCGCCCGCCGCGTGGCCGTGCTCATCGTTGAGCTTCTTGAAGTGGTCGATGTCGATCATGGCGGCCGTGTACAGCTCAGGAAGCCGCATGAGCGCGGCGGTCAGCGCGCGGCGCGATGGTAGCCCGGTCAGCTCGTCGCTGAACGCCATTCGGTGCGAGGTCTCGATCAGCGAGATGACGAGCACGAGACCTCCCGTCGTCAGGTACACCGTGGACGCCGGGTTGTCGCCGTTGAGGCCGAGGAACACGGCGATCAGCGTCCAGGCGAGGCTCGACTGGATGACGGTCGGACGGAGCACGAACCGCATCGTGGCCAGCACGATCGCGGCGAGGAACACCAGCAGGGCCGGCTGCGGAAGCTTCAGCGAGACCCCGAGCGGAACGAAGACGTGCTGGAGGGCCTGCGTAACGTGGGCCAGCTCCGGGCGCATGAGCAGCGCGATAGCCAGTGGCTCCCCCAGGATCAGGCCGAGGACCACCCGGCCGGTCCACGCGGAGAGCGAGCGCTCGGTCAGCCAGGCGAGTGCCGCCAGGTCGAGGGGGAGCAGCAACGCGATGGCGGCGAACACGATGCGACCGATCGATGACGGGCCGGCGTCGGGAGAGAAGGTTACGAGCGCCCGCTCGGCCGCGAACAGGACGATGAGGGACACGACGAGCTGGCGCCGTTTGAACCGCCAGCCGAGGAGGAGCCCCACGCCGAAGATGACCCACGGATAGACGGGTGCGAAGGCCGCGACCGTCTCACGGAGCGACGCGGATTGGAGGATAACCGTGGCGCCCAGCAGCAACACAGCGCCGGGCCCCAGGTGGGGTAGGATCCTGTCCAGACGCGTCCGCTACTGCGGCGGGTATCGGAAGGGCGCCCAGCCGTTCCCCTGCATCGGCTTGGGGGTGTAGGTCACGGCCTGCCTTTGCGCCGCCGGCTTCTTGGCGGTCGGCTTCCGCGCCGCGGACTTCGTCCTCGCCTTTTTCTTTTTCATGCGGCGCACTTTACAACAGCGGCGGAAATGTGGTCAATGAAAGCCATGCGTGCGGGGGCGTTGGGCTCGAGCGCGCCCAGATCGGTCCAGCCGCCTTCGCCGCGACGCCGAGCCCGCTGACGCTGGCGCGGCTCCGGGCGATCGCGGCCAGGATCTCGGATCGAGGGCGGTAGATTCGTCGCGCCCGCATGCCGCGGAGGCGGGGCGATCCGTGGAGAACCCCTGATGGGATGACGGCGCAGTCGCTCCGGAGCTTGCGCGACCGACGATTCCGTCGGTCGCCGGCGCACCGCGTGCACGGAGAACGCGAAGCCCTCACGTTCGTCCGAGAGGTGGGCTTTTGCTCGACCTTCTACCGGTTCCCCGAGGGCGTGGCCTGCCTGTGGGAGGCGGTGGCCGGCCGCGCGAATCCGCGCTGGCCCCGGCATTCGCACCACGACGCCGGCATCGGCCTCACCTGGGAGCTGAAGGACACGCTGCCGGCGCGCAAGCGCGTGTATTACGGCAAGCTCCTGAAGGGACGCCCGCTCCTGGTGGCGCTCGATCTCTTCCCCGCATTCTACGCGCTGGTCCGTGGCCGGCAGCGAGCGCGCGACTACCGCCTGGAGTACGAGGCGGGGCGGCTGTCCCACACGGCCCGGCGGATCATGGACGCGATGACCCGCGAGCACCCCCAGTACACGCGCGAGCTGCGGGCCAACGTGTTCATGCTGGAGCCCGCGAAGACGCGCGGCTTCGAGCGCGCGATGGCCGAGCTCCAGCAGGGGTTGTGGCTGGTCAAGAGCGAGGAGCGGTACGAGCCGACCTTCTCGTATCGCTGGGACCTGCTCGAGGCATGGCTGCCCGAGGACGTCGCCGAGGGGCGGCGCCTTTCGCGCGAGGCGGCCGTCGCGCGAGTGGTCGAACGTTATACGCGCGGTGCCGTGTTCACGACCGAGCGCGCGCTCGCCCGGCTGTTCGGGCTCGCGTCCGACGAGGTTGCGCGGGCGGTGGCAACGCTCTGCCGGACCAGGGCGATGCGCACCGATTGCGTGATCGAGGGCTGGCCCGGACGGTGGTTGATCCACGCGTGAGCGTCCCGAACCCCACCAGAAAGGGAGACGATTCTCTTCCTCGCCGGTCAGGTGTCCTACGACAAGGCGAGCGGCGTCCTGCATCCCGGCGACTTCAAGGCGCAGGCGAAGGAGGCGTTCCGCGCGCTCCTGGCGATTTTCGGCAAGAAGCTTCCCGCCTCGACGCTCGTCGCGGTGTCGGCGCTCGCGCACCCGGACTGGCTCATCGAGGTCGAGGCGATCGCGGTGATCTAGCCGGAGTGCTGCGCGGCATCACGGATCGCTGCAGTCCCGGCTCATTCCGCAATTTGGGCAGACGATCTTGCATTGCCGCTCTTCCATTCGCTCGCCGCAGCGCTCGCACACGTGCACCCATTGAGCGCTCGTGGGCGACGAAACGGCCGCGCGCGGAAGGGGCGGAGATGAGCGCGGGCGCGGCTCCATGCCGCTGGTACACTACCCCGCATGGCCGAAGACTGGCAAGATCTAGAGTTCCTCCGCCACGTCTTCGACGAAACCCGCGTGGTGCGAAAGCCTTTGGCGGGCATCATCACCGGCTATCACGTGCTGCCCTACATCCTCATCGGACCCGAGCACGACCAGCCCGGCCATTCGGTGGAGGTCCGCGGACGCATCAAGGTGTCACCCCGGCTCGTCATCGCCGCCGGGGGCGGCGGTCCCACCTACGGCGAGCTGTTCAAAGAGACCGAGCTGATGGACCAGCGCCTCGTCGCTCGTGTCTTCAGCTTCCGGTACGCGTCGCGGGTCGCGCTCGAGAGCGAGGAGCTCCGCATCCGGCGCCAGGCGCGGGACGCGCACGGCCATCTCGAGCGCATCCTGGAGGAGCTGACGCAGCGCGAGGTGATCAACACGGGGGTGATCGTGTCCCCCGACGTCCGCTTCTATCCCGTCTCGATCGATCGCTTCATTCGGGAGATCCTCGATCAGGAGTTTCGCGACTAGTGTCGCGGTCCGTGGCATTGAGCCGCTCGTCGATCGTCGGCACGCTCGTCATCCTCCCGCTGGCCGTCCTCGCGGGCATGCTGGCGTGGCGCTCGCGCGGCTGGCCGCTGATCCACGACGCGCCCCTGATGCACTACATCGCCTGGCGCATCGGCGAAGGCGCGGTGCCCTACCGCGACCTCTTCGACATGAACTTTCCGGGCGTGTATCTGCTCCACCTCGTCGCGCTCAGGCTCTTCGGCGCCGGCGACGGAGGGTGGCGCGCCTTCGACCTCACCTGGCTCGCCGGAACCTCGCTGGCCGCCGCGGCGCTCGCCGCGCCCTGGGGACGGCTTGCCGCGGCCGGCGCGGCGCTTTTCTTCGCCGTCTACCATCTGGCGGGAGGGGCCTGGCAGGCCGGGCAGCGAGATTTCTTCCTCTGCCCGTTTCTGTTGCTGGGCGCCCTCGGCGTCGCGCGGTGGGCCGAGCGGCCTCGCGAACGGGCGAGCCTCGCGTGGGGCGGTCTGGCGCTCGGCGCCGGGATCACCGTCAAACCCCAGGCGGGCTTCTTCGCCGCGGCGTTGATCGTGCTCGTCGCCGTTGTCGCGCGACGTGAGGGCCGCTCGCTCGCCCTCGCCGTGGGGATCCTCGCGACGTCGATCGTGATGGCGCCGCTGGCGGTTGCGGCCTGGCTCGCCGCCAAGGGCGCGCTCGCGGCGTGGCGCGAGAT